>OAWM01000004.1_pt1 | contig 337227 bp, 261 predicted proteins | sample 1495501 | NCBI WGS metagenome assembly OAWM01 (sample SAMEA2580210, study PRJEB22360) | human gut metagenome | biome: human gut; feature: human-associated habitat; material: faeces | place: Denmark | collected 2008/2010 | reverse complement strand
TTGACGAAAAGGATATAAAGGGAAACTTGCTCGACTCCATTCCTACACCATTGGGGAAAATCATTATCAATACAACACCCAATTACGTGAAAGGCAAGGCATATACATTATATGTAGGCAAATCCAATTTGTATAACGCTGTAAACTCCTGCTCATCCAATCTGTCCGTTTCATTGAATAACGAGAAAGCGTCGGTTATAGACCTGGCATTCAAGGATAACTCTACACAGCGGGCGGAAGATATATTGAGTATGTTGATTTCCGTTTATAACGAGAACTGGGTGAAGGACAAAAACCAGATTGCTGTCAGTACCTCAATGTTCATCAATGAACGTCTGGGAGTAATCGAACAGGAGCTGGGGAACGTGGACGAGGATATTTCCTCTTACAAGTCAGAACACCTGTTACCCGATGTGCAGGCGGCATCGAGCATGTACATGGCCCAAAGCAGTGCGACCAACGCACAGATCCTGGCCTTGAACAACCAGCTTTACATGACCCGTTACATCCGGAACTATTTAGCCAACGATGCCAACCGTACCCAACTGCTTCCGACCAATTCCGGTATAGAGAGTGCCAACATCGAATCGCAGATTGCCGAATACAACAAACAACTGTTACAGCGTAACAGCCTGGTTGCGAACAGCAGCGCAGAAAATCCACTGGTCATGGATATGGATCAGGCTCTGGCATCCATGCGTGGGGCGATAATCAGGTCTATCGACAATCAGATAGTAACCTTGAATTCGCAGATAAAAAGTTTACGGCAGACGGAGCAACAGACAACATCACGTATAGCAGCCAACCCTACACAGGCCAAATACCTGCTTTCGGTGGAACGCCAGCAGAAGGTAAAGGAGGCCCTTTATTTGTTCTTACTGCAAAAACGTGAAGAAAATGAACTCTCGCAGGCATTTACGGCTTACAATACCCGCATTGTCACCCCGCCGCACGGTAGCATGTTGCCGACATCTCCTGTATGCAAAAACATCTTTATGGCCGCGTTTGCTCTGGGACTGCTCATTCCGGTAGTCATTATCTTCATGCGCGAGAACATGAATACCCGTGTACGGGGAAGGAAAGACCTGGAGAGTGTGACCGTACCGTTCATCGGCGAGATTCCGCTGTTTACAAGAAAGAAGAAAGGGATATTCGGAAAGGAACCGCAGGAAGTCAAGGCCGTTGTCGTCAAGGAGGGCAACCGTGACATCATCAATGAGGCGTTCCGCGTATTGCGTACTAACCTGGAATTTATGACCGGCAAGGACAAGACTTCGAATGTCATCATCATGACCTCGTTCAATCCGGGCAGTGGCAAATCGTTTCTGACCATGAACATCGCCGTGAGCCTTGCCATCAAAGGAAAAAAAGTGCTGCTAATCGACGGAGACCTGCGCCACGGATCTGCGTCATCCTATATCGACTCTCCTGCCAAGGGATTGAGCGACTATCTGGGAGGTCGTATCGATAATCTGGATGAGATCATCGTACCCGATCCGAAACATAAATCTATGGATATACTACCCGTGGGAACGATACCTCCTAACCCAACGGAATTATTGTTCGACGAGCGGTTAAAGCAGACAATCGATACTGTAAGGGAGCAATATGACTATGTGCTGATCGACTGTCCGCCCGTTGAACTGGTAGCCGACACGCAAATTATCGAGAAACTGGCTGACCGTACCATTTTCGTAGTCCGCGCAGGGTTGCTCGAACGGAGCATGCTCTCGGAATTGGAGAAGATCTACGATGAAAAAAAATACAAAAACATGTCCCTGATCCTGAACGGGACCGAGGGAAGCGGTGGTCGATACGGATACCGTTACGGCTATCGCTATGGCTATCACTACGGTTACGGCTCGGGATACCATTACGGCTCCGATGAAAAAACGGGGGGGGTAAATAGTTGGTTATCAAATAATTAGCAATCAAGATTCTCAAATAGAATCATTCATATCATCGTGTGGCCTTTCAAGAAACGCATCCCGCTGAAAGATAGCGGTATATTCGAGGGTTTTACCGACTATCACTCGCACATCCTGCCGGGTGTGGACGACGGTGCCCAGACGATGGAAGAGGCGTTGGAGACACTGCGCCTGTATGAAGAGTTGGGCATAAAATCCGTATGGCTTACGCCGCATATCATGGAAGATATGCCAAACACCACAACGCACCTCCGGGAACGTCACGCTGAACTTCAAGCCGCCTACAGCGGCCCGATAAAACTGTATCTTGCGGCCGAGAACATGCTCGACAATCTCTTCGAGGAACGGTTGGAGAGAAATGACCTGCTGCCCTTGGGCGAGAATGGAGACCACCTGTTGGTGGAAACCTCTTATTTCAGCCCACCGATGGGATTGAGCAACATCCTGCTCCGCATCAAGGCTAAAGGTTACCACCCTATCCTAGCCCATCCGGAACGGTATGTTTATATGGGTGAGTCGGATTATCAACAATTAAAAGACATGGGGGTGAAGTTCCAGCTCAATCTTCCGTCAATAGCGGGTATGTATGGCGACCGGATTAAGAAAAAAGCTATGCTGCTATTAAGTGAAAAGGCTATCACTCATATAGGAACAGACACTCACTGTTACAATATATTTCAAAAGTTCATTTGTACAAGCATCACAAGAAATGTACAAAAACTGCTCGATTTTTAATCTGATTATTGCCACTCATCTTATTGAATACGGTTAATGAATACTCAAACTATAACAATAGACGAATACAATAACGACGGTTCATTAATCAATTTGTATTATAATGAATCGATAGGTGAATGGTGTGCATACGGCTTTTCGGCATACAGATTATGGTTATTCTGTAAGTCAAACGGATACAATACCTTGCAAAGTTTCTCCCAAGAAATGCAAATGCCATGTCTGATAATAGCAAAGAATGCGTTTATGCAATTATTACAAAATATGACCGACATAACCGAACAGATAGATTCTCATATCAGAATCATAATGCCGGAGAAAATAACCATGAATGCGTATAGAGAATGGATAAAAACTCTGAGAAGTAAAATTCCTGAAGTTTACAAATTGCAAGCTATATAAACGATGGACCCACAAGGTATCGCCATCCTTTTCTATACTATTTTTATTTTGGTAAACAGAGTTTCCCTAAATAATGGTTTTTCTTGAGATTATCATGGAATAAGATAGAGAACTGCATAATCGTAAACGTGCATGTTAGCATATAACCGATTCTATACCTCATACAGACAATGTTTCATAAGAAGCAAAATTACATTATTTAATATTTATGACACTTCTTTGGATTTACAATCTTCCTCTAAAGCCTGAATCTGGTGGAACGGAACGTATCACTTCCTTAGTGGCCAAAGGATTCTCTTTGCGTGGTTATCATTGCATGGATATCTTGGTCTTCGATGAGCATACCGGAATGATGAGTTATCGGTCGGAATCCATAGTGGATTTGTATGGGTTCTTGAAGAAGCACAAGGTGGATATTGTTATAAATCAAATTGCATATAGTAAATGGCTGCTAGATATGTTTTTGGATAAAGGTGGGGAAAAATGGAAACAAGAAGGTGGAAAAGTCATTTCATGCTTGCACTTTGATCCTAAAAATCCGTCTCTTCTCCATTTGCTAAAAAGTAAATACCACAAAACATGGAGAGATCGGCTATATCTTGCGAAGGCTTTTGTCTTACAAAAGTATTATAAACTTAGGCAAGAGCAAGAAGAGGGTAGTATTTATAATCATATCTATGAGCATTCAGATTATTTTGTTACGCTATCCCCGACCCACTTCCCTTATCTCCGCAAGGTAATGAGGCGGGCTGATTATCATAAGCTTGTTGCCATTAATAATCCATTGACATTTTGTACTATATCTACACCGGATATTTTGGGAAAGAAAAAGAATATAGTATTAGTATGTGCCCGCATGTCTGAATATCACAAACGTATTTCATTGATATTGAAGACTTGGAGACTTCTTCAAAAAAAGTATCCAGTTGCCGGCAGTTGGGACTTGAAGATAGTAGGAGAAGGAAGTGATTTGGATTATTTCAAAGAGTATGTCCGTATAAGGAAAATCTCTCATTTGCATTTTGAAGGGCAACAATCACCGGAACCTTATTATCAGGAAGCAAGTTTGTTGTTACTGACCTCGAGTGCAGAAGGATGGGGATTGACCATTACAGAAGGATTGCAACGAGGGGTTGTTCCTGTCGTCATGAATTCAAGCCCGGTGTTTAACGAAATGATTCAAAACGGTATTGATGGGTTCATCACTCCTAACAATGATATCAAACTGTTCGCGGAAAAAATAGCTTGCCTGATGACGGATGCCGAGTTGCGCAGGAAGATGCAACTTGCGGCGTTGAAATCGGCGGAAACTTTCAGCCTGGAGAACACGATGGATAAATGGGAATGTAAGTGTAAAATAAGCAGATAAGCAAACATGAATATCAAGAAGCCTTTTTCCAAAAGAAGTTTGGCTAAATTTGTAAATATGGCTCGCGAGGTGTGTATGCCGTCGGTCATAGTCCATGCTTTTGTCTTTTTTGACGGAAGGAAAGTCTTGAGCCGGAACTGGGGGGATGACATTAACTACTTTTTCCTCCAAAGACTTTGGCATAAAGCCATTGTCTGTTATGACTATTCTTCCCTGGCCCATCGTTTCAAGCGTACTAATTATCTAATTATAGGATCGTCACTTACTTTACTTTGCAACAGGCAGTCCATAGTGTGGGGAGCGGGAGTTATCGATGATGCGAAAGAGCTTCCCGCCCATCCTAAAAAAGTATTGGCTGTGAGAGGGCCTTTAAGCAGGAAATATTTGCTGGATAGGGGTATCGAGTGCCCGGCTGTATATGGCGATCCGGCTTTATTGGTGCCTAAAGTATATCACCCATCTGTTACAAAAAAGTACAAGCTGGGTATTATTCCTCATTATTCTGACTACGGCTCTCCATTGCTGGATAAACTGAAACAAGACCCCGGCATATTATTTATCCGAATGGAAGGCTACCGCCAATGGACGGATGTGGTGGATCTGATTTTGTCTTGTGAAGCCATTGCATCATCTTCCTTGCATGGCCTTATTTTGTCGGAAGCCTACCATATACCTAATTGCTGGATAGAAATAGAAGGAACTCTGTTAGGGGGACATTTCAAATTCCATGATTTCTTCCTTTCAATAGGCAGGGACAGGGCGTTGCCGCTTCAAATAACTGCTGAAACGACTAAGGAGAGCTTAAGTGAGGCATTGGATTCGTGGGTGGCGGGTTATATTGACTTGGAGCCACTTATCAAACAATCCCCTTTTAAATGTTATTTTTCTTAAATATAACAAGTAATGAAAGAGATACAAATCAAATCGATAAAGAAAGAAGGTCCTTTTGTCATTGGAGAACTGACGATTGATGGAAATGCAGAAATTGTCAGAACTGAAATATGTGAGGAATTTATTCAATATGCGGTAACAGACAGAATAGATTCATTTGTTTTAGGATTACTGATGTTCGCCATTAAAAACGGTTATGATTTTACTTCAGAGCTGCCTATTACTGATGAGTTGAAGTACAATTTGGAAGCTCATTTGATTTCTCCTCTTTGTAACACGAATCAAAATTTCCATCGTACTTGCATAGATGCACCTGTTATATCACCTGTTAAGCGCATGGCAGAAACAGTAGCGACAGGAATCTCTTGTGGCATTGATTCTTTATATACCATACAACAACATACCAAGGAAACACTCCCATCAAGCAGACGTATCAATAGTCTGGCTTTCTTCAATGTAGGTTCATCAATGAAAGGTGGGAGGATACTTCGGACACCATTGGTCGAAGGAAGACTTCGACTTGCAAGAAATTTCGCAAAAGATTATGGTTTCGGATTTCTGTTTATAGAGTCTAATCTCCATCTGATAATCAATAAATACGCGCCATACTCTCATCTTGAGTACCATACGTATATGGCTTTATTTTGCCTGAATACGATTTCTCCCTGCTTGAAGGCTTATTATTATTCATCAGGTTATCCATATAACAAATTTACCATGCTTCTTGACGAGAAAGGAATATTAGACTGCGCACATTATGATTTGCTTTTGATGTTTTGCGCTTCGGTTGGCGAAATGAAGCTTTACTCAACAGGAAGCGATAAATCCAGAATAGAAAAGACCTGTGCGCTGTTGGATTACGAGCCTGCTCAAAAATACCTGAACGTCTGTGTCAACGAAGTGAAGAATGATGGAATCTGCTTCAAATGTATCCGTACTATTATGACTATCGACGCATTAGGTGGAATTGACAAGTTTTCAAAAGTCTTTAACGTTGATGCTTATAAACAAAACCGTTTCTTTTATTTGAAAAGATTATTTCTGGATGCGAAGTTCAGGAATGACGAATATTATAATGAGCTACTTCCTTACTTTCGAAATGAACTGACACTCTTTTTGAAATTGAGGTTTTTCTCTTCCGCATTATTCAATCATTTAAAAACTATTTTCAAGTAAGGGAATCGGTATGGAGCAAAGCAACAAACGCATTGTAAAAAACACGCTCTACCTTTACATACGGATGTTGGTAATGATGCTATTGAGTTTCTTCTCAACACGCATTGTATTGAATATATTGGGAGTATCTGATTTTGGTGTCAACAACGTAATTGGCGGGCTTGTAGCCATGTTTACGCTGTTGAATAGTATTTTACAGACCGGCACACGAAGATTCCTGGCACTGAACATAGGTAAAGAAGATGCTTTACTCTTAAAACGGACATTTTCTACGGCTTTTGTCATACATTGTTTTATAGCATTGTTTGTTGTCGTGTTGTTGGAGACCTTTGGCCTATGGTTCTTGAATACGCATCTGAATATAGAGCCGGACAGGATGCGGGCAGCCAATTATGTATTCCAATTTTCTGTCGTCAGCCTTTTCTTGAATATCACACAAACTCCTTTTGTAGCAGCGGTAACGGCACATGAAAAATTCAATATTTATGCTTATTTGAGCATATATGATGTCGTGGCCAAATTGGCAGTATTGTACATATTGTATGTATCACCTGGGGATAAGTTAATCGTTTATGCTGCCTTAATAATGGGGGTAAACATGTTCACCATAGTGCTGTATAGAATCTATTGTATCCGGCAATTTGCAGAATGCAAGTTCTCCTTGTCAGTTGACAAGGTTTTATTCCGGCAGATGTGTTCTTTTTCCGGCTGGACAACATTAGGGCATTTAAGTGCGGTATTGAATCAGCAAGGTACTACGGTTTTGTTAAACATCTTTTTCAACACAGCCGTCAACGCAGCCAGAGGATTGGCTGGAACTGTGTTGTCGGCAATCGAGCAATTTGTAATGGGATTTATCACGGCATCTGTTCCCCAACTGACAAAATACTATGGTGCAGGAGAACAAGAGAATTTCAAAAGGTTGATTTTTAATGTATCCCAATATACCCTTTTCTTGATGTCCGTTATTGCCATCCCTGTATTGCTTGAAATCGATTTTGTTTTGCAACTATGGTTGGGCACAGTGCCTGATTATACTGCGGTATTCATCAAAATAACCATCATTACTTACTTGATTAAGTATTCCAATATAATGATCGACCAAGGACTGACGGCTATCGGGCGTGTGAAAGAACTCTCCTTGATTACTGCCCCCATCTATTTGTTGAATGTCCCTTTAGTTTACCTCGCTTTGAAAATCGGTTTCGCTCCTTGGTCGGTCTATATTGTATCCATGATGAGCGTATTGGCAGGATTCATAGTCAACCTTGTCCTTTTGGCCAAATATGCAGCTTTTCCGGCAGGAGAGTATTTTGTAAAGATATTCATGAAGAATTTACTCTTAGTCGCTATTTCTGCCATTTTGCCATTATACTTACACTCTATAATGCCTAATGGAGTTGTCCGTTTTTGTGTGGTTTGTTCTGCATCGATATTGATTACTGTTGTCGTTGTCTTCTATGGTGGCTTGAACAAAGAAGTCCAGCAAACCGTGAAACGAAAAATAAGTGGCATATGGCAAAAGGTATTCCAATAGTTATCATGAAATGGATTTACCCTGATGATAAAAGACAGAAATCATAATGAAAGACATTACACCCAAAATTTCCATTATATCTCCTGTATATAATGCAGAACGATACATTGTAAAATGTTTGGATTCCATTCTTGTTCAGACATTCCAAGATTGGGAGTTGATTTTGGTCGATGATGGTTCATCGGACAAAAGCGGTGTTATCTGTGACGAATATGCGGCAAGGGATTCACGAGTCATCGTTATCCATAAGGAAAACGGAGGCGTCGGTGCGGCTCGTCAGACAGGCCTGGATGCCGTGACGGGCGAATACGTCATTCATGCAGATCCTGATGATTGGGTCGAACCGACGATGCTTCAGGAGTTATACGCAAAAGCTGTTGCGGAAGCAGCCGATGTCGTCATTTGCGATTATTATGTAGATACAAAGAAAAAAACATCTTTGGTAAAACAGCAGCCTGCGTCATTGGACGCGAAAAATATTTTAAAAGAACTGTTCCAACAACTGCATGGCAGTTGTTGGAACAAACTCGTCAAACGAGCTTGTTACAACAAAGTGAAAGCGTGTTTTTTCCCAGGAATCAATTATTGCGAAGATCTTCTTTTTTGGATACAAATCTACGCATACCTTGATGTCAAAACTGCATATTTGAATCGTGCATTCTATCATTATTATGTAGATCAATCACATCAAAGCATAACGGCTAATTATAGTCGCTCTTTTTTGAAAATGAGTTACGCCGTGATTGAAAAGATGGAAGAAATAATCCCAGATTCAATCCCTTTCAGACATGAACTTATAAATTCAAAAAAAATGAGTGTAAAATATGAAGCTTTTGAGCACCCTATACTTACATCCAAAGAGTATCGTTTAGTCTATCCTGAACTGAACTGTAAAATAATGGAGAAAAACACATCATTGATCAACCGTTCGCTCTTCTATTTGTCATGTCATGGGTTTTATCATGCTGCAACAAAGCTTTATAAAATCAAGAATAAACTTTCTGGCCATTATGTAAGATAAAAAACATGAATAAATATATGTGACAAGCGTATAACAATAACACGAATCAAGAGTTAGAAGAATTTACACATATAGGTAGAACTGCGATAATTATGTTTCTATTTGGCATATTGGTTTATGTGGGCTTTGCTTTGGCAATGAGTAGCTTGGCATACAGGTCATATTGTATCTCTCCGGGAGGTGAAAATTGGGATAAATACTTGAAATGGTATGTCGCTTTTTTTACTGTTATTTGCGCTGTCCGATGGAATGTAGGTGCCGATGCCATTACTTATGCCTTTATGTTTGAAAACGGAGATTACCGCAAATGGAGTGAAATAAATGGTGAAATCCTATTTTACGGACTGACTAAATTATCTTCCCAATTAAGCATTCCCTTCGTGATAGGTATGGGTTTATGTGCATTTTTCCAAATCTATCCAATCACAAAGGCATTGAAGGAACATAAATATGTATTAATAGTATTGCCATTTGTTTTGTTTGGCAGCCGTTTTTTTTTGGATTTGAACAACGGTGTCCGCCAGATGATAGTGGCATCCATGTTTATATACGCCAGTCGATTCATTGTTGACAAAAAGCCATGGCATTATACAGTTTTTATTCTGTTGGGAGCCACTATTCATCAATCAGCTTATATGTTGATACCATTCTATTTCATCGCTGACAGAATAACAATTGCCGATAAGAGGAAGATGATGTTGGTGTTTTTCACCTGTTGTTTTGTGGCAGGACAAACCCCTGCTTTCCAAAATCTTGCAGAGTATGTAAGTGATTTTGCCACTTTCTTTGGGTATGGAGGATACGCAGAACGCACTTCCGTATTCCTCATGCAAGGTAAAACGAATGAAGCTTTGGCTTTTGGTCCGATGATGCTCTCTTATTTGCTGACTGCCTATTTTACAATTTGGTTTGGGCCTTTTTTAAAAGAACGCTATGAAGAAAAGCTCCCTTATTTTAACCTATGGTATAATTTGAGTTTCTTTTATATATGTGCATACTTTTTGGTGTGTAACATCAGCCATATTTTTATCAGACCTGTACAGTACTTCGAATTATTCCAAATGATAATAGTTTCATTACTGCTTTATGAATTCAAATATAGTGAGTTCCGGAACCAATTATTATATGTCTCTCTGATGATCATCCTTTGGACGAATATTTCATGGGATGTAACTAAATCTTATGGATTAAAACGTGAAAGCACTACTTACAAGGTGTTTTTCTTACATCTAAATCAAGTAAATCGTTTATTAAAATAGAGCATACGGAATGCAGAAACGCATCTTTTTTGCTGGCCTATATAGAGGAGAAAATGGACCGGCAGAAGTTAATAAGAATATTGTATCCTATTTACCTAATGATGTGGCTCGTTTGAAAAGCAGAAATCGGTATTTGATACGCATCGAATGTTTATGGAAAATATGCAGGTGTGATATTTTAATTCTTTCTGCAATAGGGCACAAACGATATGAAATTAAGTTGGCCAGACTGTTGAAGCGAAAAATTATTTATATCATGCACGGATTTGGTGTGGATGATGGACCTTTTATATATAGGATGGAAACTCTTCTTTTACCCTGCGTAGATAAAATTCTTTGCGTCAGTTCTCCTTTTTGCTGTCTTGCTAAAAAGCATTTTCCGCAATATGCCGATAAAATGGAAGTACTTACCAATGGCGTGGCATGGGAGAAAATAGAAAAAGAAATCACAAATGAAGATGTGGAAAGAGATGGCAATGAAGTCATCTTGATAGGTGGAGGAAGAGAAATCAAACGGAATCTGATCGTTTGCAAGGCGATAGAGCAAATCAATATGGAAAGGGGAATGTCCCTGCATGTCAGTGTATATGGGACATATAATGAAGAAGACGATTCTCCCCGCATCAAAGAGATTTCCTGCGTTACCTATCATGGACTGATTCCCCATGCCGAACTTTTGAGAAAATACAAAACATCGCGTCTTTTCATCCAGAATTCGCGAATTGAATCGTTTGGACTGGCAACAATAGAGGCTATTATAGGAGGTTGCGACATCCTTTTGTCAAAGAATGTAGGGGCCATCGACATCATTCCCGGCATTCAGCCGACGGATGTCATCAATGATTTCACGAATATAAAAGAAATCCAGGAAAAAATTACATATATACTTGACCACCCCAACAATCATCGTATCATCCATAGTATCGACCGGGAAAAGACCTCTTTGAAGAAAGCGGCAGAACGGCTGATGGAATTTGCCGGGAAAGTTTAGTTAAAAATAAAATTATGATACAGCCCAAAGTTTCTGTAATCATTCCTTGCTACAAGGTTGAAAAGTATTTGGACAGGTGCGTGGAATCTGTCATTAATCAAACGCTAAAAGATCTGGAAATCATCCTTGTAGACGATGAAAGCCCAGATCATGTTCCAGAAATATGTGATGAATGGGCTCTGAAAGATGCCCGGATAAAGGTTATACATAAGAAGAATGGCGGTTTAGGAATGGCATGCAACAGCGGGATTGAAGTGGCTACGGGCAAGTACGTCGCTTTCCTGGATTCGGATGACTGGATAGATGCCAATATGTATCAGACCATGTATGATACTGCTGAAAAGCATCAGGCACAAATGGTGTTTACGGGGTTGAGACGGGTAGATACGAATGGCAATGTGATAGGATATCTCACTCATAAAGAAAAGTTCCAAATCTATGAAGGAAAGAATGAAATAGACGGACTGGCTTGCGATTTAGTAGCTTCCGAAGTCTCTCTTGCGGCAGAGCGTACATTACAGATGTCGGCAAAAGTGGTTCTATATAGTAAAAGTACAATAGATGAAAATCATCTGCGCTTTGTCTCTGAACGTGAAGTTATGTCAGAGGATATGCACTTTAATTTGAACATGCTTAGTCATAGCCAATGTGTCTGTGTAGTGCCCAGGTTCTTTTATAATTATCGCTGCACAACAGGGTCTATCACTCAAAAAGTAGATTTAGATCAATTCGAAAGAATAAAATCATTATATTTCTTTACACTTAAGGAATGCCAAATATTAGGAATTGAAGAAAATATATATCAACGAATACAACGTTTTTTTATCGGGTATGTACGTAATTACATACGAGTTGTTTGCCGATCAAAATCGTCTATATCAGAACAGATCAGGATTATACAAATGATAGTAAACGATCCTGTTTGGAATATTATTTGGCTAAGTTATCCTATTCATGTCGCCCCTCTAAAACAACGTCTATTTGTCAGATTGATTCAAAAAAAACGAATCCGTATTTTGAAAATATTATTGAAATATAAATAAAGCAAGAAGTTATGTGTACAGTTTTTAAAAGTCCTGACAAGGTAAAAACGATTGGAGTCCTTTCCTTTAATTATGCTGCCCAACGACTATTCTTGAATAAAATGGCCAATGCAAAATATAAAGATATTCGCATAGCCAACAAATATATGTGGAAAAATACCCATCTTTGGATTTTACACATTTTGCATCAACTTAAGATGTCACCAGAAGAAATTGTTGCTAAATTGTTTTATGATTATGAAGAATTATGGCCTATTGGATGCGATATTTTTCATTTTTTTAATTGCATTAATCATACTCCTAAAACATCTTGGGTATTAAGTGTAGAAAGCGGAGTGCCTTGGACCATTGAAATAACACGAGCTGTAGAAAAAGAGAATGTTGATTTATCACAAATAAAGAACAATTCTCACATAATAGAGTGCATAAAAGCTCTTGCAAACCCAAAATGTTTAGCATTGTTGCCCTTGTGTAACTGTTCCTACCGCATTCAGATGGAAATATTGAAACAATTCCCTGCGTATGAGAACGTTATAAAGGCTAAAACATATACATTACATCCACCGCAACAGTTAATAATAAATGATTTGAAAGAAAAAGGTTTGACATGGGATGATAATGAGGAGTTTATATTTTTTTATGTAGGAAAAAATTTTTATAGAAAAGGTGGGCGTGAGTCTGTTTCCGTTTTAGCTAACCTGCGTAAAAAATATAATAATTTCAGATTGGTTTTAATATCTGCTCTCGAACCTGATGAAAGCCGATATATGCGTAGTACAAACGATGAAATACAAATAAGGAAAATGATTGCGGCTAATGCTGATTGGATCGATTTTTATCAAGGGCTTCCCAATGACCAGGTGTTACGGAAACTTAAAAAAGCACATGTTTGTCTTTTACCTACTTGGATGGATACATACGCTTATTCTGTGTTAGAAAGCCAAGCCTGTGGAACTCCACTGATAACTACTGCTCAACGCGCATTGAATGAAACTAATAGTGAAGATGTCGGATGGCTAATAGAAGTTCCAGTTAATAAATTAAATAATCCATTGCATTACAATTCTGAACTACAAGAAAAATTCAGTAGTATGCTATTACAAGGTTTACAAGAGAAATGCGAATATGTGTTAACCCATCGCCAGGAAGTAAAACAAAAATCATTTGCTTGTTTAGAGAGAATACGCAAGTTCCATGACCCAAGAGACTATGCAAAAAAGCTGGAACTCATTTATCAGGGGAAAGTCAGTGAATTGATTTCTAAAGAAGAATACTTCACATTGTGTACAAGTTGACCGACAAATACGTATCAACGTAAAGGATCTTCAATTAATAGCTATTATCCGGTTTTTTGGTGTATAAATGATGGAATAATGTTTCATCATAGGATTTGAAGCAATGTTCTTTCGGAAGATTGTGGGTAATATATGGATTGGATAGAGTAAAAAATGAAAGTCTGATTTTTATTTCCAGAGAATATAATTATGACAAAAGTCTTAATCGTAGCAACCAGCCGCAAAACAAGGGGAGGAATCACTTCGGTAATTAAGGCTCATGAAACAGGTGAACAATGGAAAAAATTTCATTGCCATTGGATACAAACGCATAGAGATGGAGCGGCTTGGCGGAAAATATTTTATTTAGCTATTGCATGGATAGACTACACAATGCGTTTACCTTTTTATGATATAATACATGTTCATTTTAGTTTACGTACAACTGCATCAAGAAAACGCCCTTTTGTCGAATTAGCAAAATTATTTCGAAAAAAAGTAATAGTGCATTTGCATTGTGGAACTCAGATAGACGAAATATGGAATAATAATTATTACTATTTGTTCGATGTTGCTGATGTAAGTTTATTTCTTTCAGATTGTTTGAGAAAAAAGGTAATGACATATTTTTCGGTAAAAAAAGATTTTAGAGTCTGCTATAATCCATCCCCTAAAATAATGGGACATTCTTTTTCAAGGCATCAAAATATTATATTGTTTTCAGGAACATTGTACCTTGGAAAAGGCTATGCTGATTTAATTAAAGCGTTTGCCCGAATAGCTTTTAAATATCCAACGTGGAAAATTGTATTTGCAGGGAATGGAGAAATAGAGCAAGGCAAGGAGTTGGCAAAATCTCTTCAAATAGAATCACAAACCGTTTTCTTAGGTTGGGTGTCAGGACAGAATAAAGATGAAATTTTCCGACAAGCTTCTGTTTTCTGTCTTCCTAGTTATGCAGAAGGTTTTCCAATGGCGGTATTGGACGCATGGGCATATGGATTACCTGTCATAACAACTCCTGTTGGGGGAATCCCTGACGTTGCGATAGACGGTGAAAATATGCTATTATTTAATCCTGGAGACATAGATATGTTGGCCATTCAGTTAGAACGGATGATTACAAATAATAGGCTTCGGGAGCACATTAGTGCAGCATCTTATGAATTTGCAAATCATAAATTTAATATTGATACAATCAATCAACAACTTGATGATTTGTATACTGAGTTATCAGGTAAGTAATATTCAGAGAATAAGTTATCTCATTTTTAGTCATAATCTATTCATTTATAAATTATTTACTATCCCAAATGAAGTAACTTGTTTTTTGAATACTTCTAAATTGGGATAAACATCTTCTGTTAATAACTAACATGCAAACTTATTTCAACATAAGATACGAACTCGACAAAGAGTCCGTACATCACTGTATTGCCCGACAGATAAATAAAGGAGCAGATTATATCTGCGTTGCCGACGGAGTAATCCTGAACATTGCCAACCGCAATCCTGAATACCTAGAAGTGGTGAATGGAGGTATGTTTTCCATTTGCGACAGCAGTTATGTACCATTGTACCTCAAATGGATATATGGAAGAAAATACCAACAATATTGCGGAAGCCAGATATTCATGGATATTGTCCGTATGCGAAAGTACAGGATGTTTTTCATGGGCACTTCGCAAGCCGTGCTTGACGGGCTGAAACGAAACTTGAAGATCATCAACCCGGATGTGGCCGCCATGTCTTTCTATGAATTACCTTTCAAGCACGTGGATGATTTCGATTATCGGGATATTGCCAAGCGGGTAAACAAGGACGGGGCCGATATTGTATGGGTAGCTTTAGGAGCACCTAAACAAGAGATTTTCATGAGCAAGCTTAAGCCGTATCTCCAGAAAGGGGTAATGATCGCTGTCGGTGCAGCCTTCAAATTTTACAGTGGTTTGGAAGAAAAGCGGGCACCGGAATGGGTAGTTAAGGCTCATTTGGAGTTTTTATACCGCATCTTATGCAATCCTAAAAAACAAATGAAACGCTGTGCCTGGATTGTGGCAACCCTTCCCGGATTGCTTTATAGCGAGTGGAGAAGGAAACATAACGGGAAATCACTAATTCAAGAAATATGAAAAAAGCTCTTATTACTGGTATCACCGGGCAAGACGGATCGTTCTTGGCCGAGTTCCTTTTAGCAAAAGGTTACGATGTACACGGCACGATACGGCGTTCGTCGGTGGATTACCGTGAACGCATTGCTCACTTGGAAGGACATCCCCACTTCCATCTCCATTATGCAGATCTTGGTGACTCGATGAGCATTCTGCAAGTGGTAAAGAAAGTGAAACCGAATGAAATTTACAATCTCGCCGCACAGAGCCATGTACAGGTTTCGTTCGATTCGCCTGAATTTACCGCCGATGTCGATGCCACCGGCGTATTGCGGATCTTGGAAGCTGTCCGCCAATGCGACTTAACCGATACTTGCCGCATTTATCAGGCTTCGACTTCCGAACTTTACGGCAAGGTGGAAGAAGTTCCTCAAAATGAAGACACTCCGTTCCATCCTTATTCTCCTTATGCTGTGGCCAAGCTCTATGGCTATTGGATTGTGAAGGAATATCGGGAGGCCTACGATATGTTCTGCTGTTCGGGTATCTTGTTCAATCATGAGAGCGAACGCCGTGGAGAAACTTTCGTTACCCGCAAGATTACACTTGCTGCCGCTCGTATTGCGCAGGGCAAGCAGAAAAAGTTGTATTTGGGAAATCTTTCTTCGCTGCGCGACTGGGGATATGCTAAAGACTATGTGGAGTGCATGTGGCTGATTCTCCAAAACGACAAACCGGAGGATTTTGTGATTGCTACCGGCGAGCAACATTCCGTGCGCGAGTTCTGCCTGTTGGCTTTCCGCTATGTCGGTATCGAATTGCGCTTTGAAGGAGAAGGAGAGAACGAAAAAGGAATAGACGTGAAAACCGGTAAGGTACTGGTGGAAGTGTCGCCCGATTTTTACCGTCCGACCGATGTGGTGAATCTGTGGGGGAATCCGGCAAAGGCCAAGCGGGAGTTGGGATGGAATCCGCAAAAGACGACATTCGAGCAACTGGTAAAGATCATGGTGGATGCGGATATGGCCAAAGTGGCCGTGGAGCGTGCCGGAGAACATGTGTGTACCAATTTGGAAGAATATTTGGAGAAAGGAATCGTGAAATGATGGATGGTATGGAGAAAGAAGCTAAAATCTACGTGGCAGGCCACCGGGGCATGGTAGGTTCGGCCATTGTCCGTGAACTGAAACGGCAGGGTTACACGAACATCATTACCCGGACGCACAAGGAACTTAACTTGACACGACAGGAAGCGGTGGAGAATTTCTTTGCCGAAGAGAAGCCAGAATACGTGTTCCTCGCCGCAGCCAAAGTCGGCGGTATAGTGGCAAACCAGTCTGCATTGGCCGACTTCATGTACGAGAACATGGTGCTGGAAATGAATGTTATCCATGCGGCATGGCAGAACGGTTGCAAGAAATTGGAATTCCTCGGCTCGTCATGCATCTACCCGCGCATGGCACCGCAGCCGATGAAGGAAAGTTATCTGCTAACCTCGGAGTTAGAAAAGACTAACGAGGCGTATGCTTTGGCAAAAATTTCCGGGTTGAAGTATTGCGAATATCTGAATCGTCAGTACGGCACAGACTATATCAGCGTCATGCCGACCAACCTCTACGGTCCCAATGACAACTACCATCCGGAACACTCGCACGTACTCCCTGCTCTGATTCGCCGTTTCCACGAGGCGAAGGAACAAAACATGCCTTTCGTTACTTGCTGGGGCGACGGCAGTCCTTTGAGAGAATTTCTTTATGTGGACGACCTCGCCAACCTGTGTGTGTTTCTGATGAACAGCTACAGCGGTAACGAGACTGTGAATGCCGGAACAGGAAAGGAACTGACCATAAAGGCATTGACAGAACTAGTAGCGAAAATCATCGGATACGAGGGTGAAATCAAGTGGGACACCACGAAACCCAACGGTACGCCTCGCAAATTGCTTGACGTGTCGAAAGCGACTTCGCTCGGATGGACTTACAAGACGGAGTTGGAGGAAGGCATACGCCTTTCCTATGAGGATTTCCTGAATAATCCGATGAGAGCAGAACGATAATATACTCAATAATAATATGGTGATAATAGCGGCAGGGAATACACCTCTTCTCATTCCAAACAGAGAAGTGAAGATTGCTTACGTCAATGGTACTGCAATTTGCGGAAGACGAAGTTGCTGAAAAACGCAGTCGGTAGCTGTCGTACCTTTTGCCGGGAGTGGAAAGACCTTGGTACATGGAACACGCTGACTGATGAACTATCGGAACACACCATGGGCAATGTTATCACGGATGAAGAATCCGAGAATACACACGTCATCAACGAACTCGAACTGCCAATCATGTGTATCGGCGCACGGAATCTGGTCATTGTGGCACCACAAATGACGGAATCCAAATTTCGGACAAGAATAAAAGCGAGAATACCAAGACCTACGCCGACCATCTGCAACATCGGCTGATGTTTGAGGAACATCGCTGGGGTGAATACAAAGTTATTGATATCGCCGAGTTCTCCGGTAGTTACAAATCCCTTACCAAGCAACTAACTGAAAATCAAATCCAGTAAAGGTATCAGCTATCAGGTACACCGCCATCGCAATGAAGTCTGGACGTTTATCGATGGCGAGGGAAAACTGGTACTCGATGATATCAGGTCGGTTATCAACAGAGGCAATATGGTTACGATCAAGAAAGGACTTAAACATGCAGTCAGGACTATCTCCGACTTGACGTTCATCGAGATACAGGCCGGAGATTTGCTTGTCGAAGAAGATATCGAACGGTTCGATTGGAAATGGTAACTATGTGTTTTATAATTGTTTGTATCAGTAATAATCAACGCTCTAAAAACAGCAAAGATTAAATAACTAATCAATAGAAAATGAAACCTTATAAAATTTTGATTACGGGGAGCTTTTGTTCCGGGAAAAGTACCTTAGTGAATGCGTTAGCATCACATAAGAAGCATAGAGGTGGCTGGATCTATCGGTCGAAATGTCGGGGTTATCGGTACAGGGACATTCGGAATACTTCATTCTATTGTGTTAAAACAATTGGGATATAATGTAATCTTATTTGGATTAGAACGGATTTATAATCAACCGATATGTCGCATGATTGATACATACATACATAAATATTGATGATTATGCAGAAGGCTCTATGAGACCACAAATCGATGCGTTTTTTTGTACTCAGTATGGAGAAAAAGGTCTGGTATATGCTTCAAATATGATAGAACGGGGTGGAACGATTGTTTTGTTCCAGTCTATAGCGAATGAACCGGTTGTTAGCATTGATTACAATAAAGTGCATTACAAAGAAATCAAGATTCATGGAAGTATTGCCCATACTAAACGAAATTTTCAGGATGCCGTTTCTTTTGTTTCGAGACACAATGATCTTTATAAAATATTATCGTTGAAGATTTATTCAAAGAAAGAACACTTAGCTGCATTTCAAGAGTCAATAACCCATAAATTTAACAGAGTCGCCATATCATTCGGATGAAAAGAATTCAAATTAACAGTTTTATATTTGAAGAAATCATTTCTTCAAAACAAATAGAGGAACGAGTTTCAGAGGTTGCCCGACAGATAAATTCCGAATATCAGGGAAAAAAGCCTATTTTTATTCCTGTCTTAAACGGTAGTTTTATGTTTGCATCGAATTTGATTCAACAAATTGATATTCCGTTGGAGATATCTTTTGTAAAATTGAAATCGTACCAAGGTATGGAATCCAAAGGATATATCGATGAAGTATCAGGGCTTGACGTCAATATCACGAATCGTCATGTCATTATCGTGGAAGATATTGTCGAATCAGGTCTGACCACCCGATATCTTATGGATAAATTGTCCAAATATCATCCGACATCGATACAAATAGCTACTTTTTTGTATAAGCCCCAGAAACTAAAAGAAGAAAATCACCCACTCAAATATATTTGCTTTTCGATCAAAGACGAATTTGTAGTGGGCTATGGTTTAGATTTAGATGGATATTACCGGAATTTAAATTCAGTATATCAATTAGTCAAGTAGTCGATATATTCGACATAATCTATATTTTTACTGTAAAGAAAGTAATAGAACATCTGAAAGATATACACAAACCAATAAGGAACAATAGTATAATAGTACGGAATATAACGGTAAGAATCCTCTCATTACAGGACGTAAATAATAAGATGACAATATTAAAACAGGTTTGCAATAAACATATTTAATCATAGATAAAAAAGACAGTCCTTGAATACACGACCAATACCTATTGGGAAGATATTCCAAAACATATTCTTCAAGAAAATAAGATACGACTGAACTCTTTTTTCTTGGAACATGAATCTGTACAGAAGAAGAGGATGCAGTTTATATTCAGATATACATTCTACTCCGTTGAGAATCCCAGGAAGGCTACGAAACAACATTTATTAAAAGAATACGCAGGACTACTTTTGGAAAAAAGAAGCGTACAACCGGAACAAATACCTGATATGAGACAATACAGTGATATAATACTATATGGCGATAATACCTCTCCCGAAACACAGAAATTGCTGGCAGAATACCTCCAACGGCATGATTCATTAAAAGTCCAATTGTCTTTCTTTGATAATAAGAATGACTCTACCTGCAAGGATGAACAAGTCATCGCATACGCAGAACTGCAAAAGGCGTTGTTCTTTTGCAAAAGAAAGAAAATACCACTTCTATTCATTTCCATAAAAGACATGATAAGTGACATCCGTTTTCTCAACCTTCTGGAGGAGAGCCATATCGATTTCAGATGTATAGATTTCCCATGGTTCTGTAAGGAGAATTTTCCCCTGATAAAAGCAGTTGTGTTATATGAAAGGTTGGAAACAGGAATAAATGTATAAGATATCCGGCTTACAGATTGGCCTTTAATCTCGCAGCATTGTGGTCGCATAAAAAACAATTTTCAATATATTTCTGTTTGGCGAAATCCTATTCTGAAAGAAACTCTAAATAAAAAAACACTTTCAGATAATCTTTCTTCACTTAACATCTATCCAAACAAAAATAAATATCAGACCAACTTTCTCAGATTTCTACTCTATATTTCGTGTTTTTGTTCTAATAAATAAGGATATTCAGTAAATGAATTCTAAATTCGTTTTTTGAAAGTGCTATCCCTGTTTCAGTTACCTGTGGTAGGGATGAACCTTTCAAATTGGACACTATGATTCACCCTCTTCCTTATCCCAATAAATACATCTCCTGTAACTTCACCAATCCCAAATACACCTTCATATCCGGGAAGTAAACAAAATACTTCCGGATAAAAGAAAGACAGGCAAATGGTCATTTATCCGGAACTCCCTTTACCCAATAACATTCTTTAATTTATCCCAAAACTATCTCTATCGGGACAAAATAATAAACAAGATCATAAATATTAGGCCAAATTGTCTCGATATATGCTTAATATTACCTATTTTTGTTCCGATAAAAGAATTAATGACTATTGAATTTGAAATCCTCCAATATCTGCACTATCATTCCTTACCAAATAGGGTTAAAATAACGCTTGGACTAACCAATCCCCCAGTGACCGGACAGTAAAAAGACTATTAGCCGATGTTGTAAACAAAGGAGTGTGACTGTATCGATTTGTGTATAAAGAAAAAATTGCAGGGATTCTTACAAAAAACATCATGGCGGCAATATTCCTAATCGTGCGATGCTCCAAGGGCTTGGTGAGCAATTTATCTGGTCAAGTATCTCCAATAAAAGTATGCCAAACAAGTACTACAACAAACGGTTATCCACCCTCACTAGATGATCATTTAGCAAAACCATTGAAATGTCGTCGATGTCAATGTCCGAATTGTCCTGTTCGAAGAACGGGACAATTCGGACATTTCATGCAGTTCGTCAGGCACTTCAGAGGAAACAATTTTTTCTTAGGACTTTTTTATCTGATTATTCACACATAAAAAATTATATGTTCCGGGCTTAAGAATGATATACCGATTCTTAATACACATTAGGCAAACAGCCAAAAGGGAGGTATAAACAATGTATTCGAACACTTCAGTAATAGTACAAGCAAGGAGCTGCCGACTTGTCATCAGACCAAATCTCCTTCCCCAAAAACATGAAATTATTTTTCTTATTTCAAAAATATTCTTACCTTTGTCTTGAAAAGAGTTGCCTCATGAGTATGGCTGTAAAATGCTGAAATCAGCACAATCTCTAAATCATTACCTTGAACTTTCCGAAACTTTTTTAAGTGTTTGTTTTTCAATTCACTCTATCTAATGGATTAAAATTTAAAATAGAAGAGAAACAGAAAAGATATGAAAAGCCATTAGTCTCCATCCTATTTCTTTTGCAAATATTCGGTTTTTATATATTGATTCTATATTCTTCCTATTTTGATAGGACGAATAAGGTGAATCGTGTTATCGCAGTGGAAAATATTCCTTATCGAAAGAAAGTAAGGAGCTATTTTTGCGATAAAGTTTTGAAGCCTTTGGTTTTACTGTTATCTGTTTTTCTTTGGGGATTCTTGTTTTTCCTTTGGCTTAGATAATATATACCTGATATTTGTATAAACCGGAATTTATGCTTTGCTTTGTGGCTCATCAGAAAAATAATAGAATATATGATTACTTATTTGATTATTGGAATAACAGTGGTTCTCTCTTTTATCTGTTTTAGTAATAGGGAGTTATTTATGAAATTAGCGTTTATCCCATATCGTACGATCCGGAATCATGAATATTATCGTATCGTGACACATGGATTTATCCATGCGGATATGACACATTTGCTAGTGAATATGTTCACGTTCTGGTCATTTGGTCTCTATATTGAACGAACGTTTCGATATATGGGATTCGGCAAAGGGGCTTATCTGGCTCTTTATTTCGGGGGAATGATCGTGGCTTCGCTTTATGATTTGATAAAACGACGTAATGATCCGTATTATGTCTCTATCGGTGCGTCTGGAGCGGTATCGGCGGTTCTATTTACCTCTATATTCCTTGATCCTTGGGGAAAGATCTTGTTTTTCGCCGTGCTGCCTGTCCCCGGAATCGTATTCGGCTTGCTATATCTGGCCTATTGCCAGTATATGGCGAAACAAACAGGAGATAACATAAATCATAATGCCCATTTCTACGGGGCTATTTATGGATTGATTTTCCCAATGCTGCTGGAGCCTTCGTTATTGCATCTCTTTTTGTCTCAACTTACGTTTAAGGGATGATCCACCCTGAACGGATAATTTAAGGTTATTTTTTGTCCGAAGATTATTTCCGGGTAGGTAAACTTGTCTATCTTTGTCCCCTTATAAGCAAAAGTTAGATGAACAAAGATAATAATTTGGGTAGAGTGTTAGCGTTACTGTCGCTGACGTTGTTGATGAGCTTTGGTTTATATAGCCTTCCGGATACATTGTTCGGGTATAAGATCAAAAAGGTAGATCTTTTATCGGATTTCAAGGTGAAAGAGGAAAAGCTCTCCTTGGATTCTTTGAAACAACAATTGGAACAAGCGGACACCCTTCAAGTAGATTCGGTAGCATTAAGGGATTCTATCATGCGTTCCGCCGGAATAGATTCTGCGGCTTTGGCCCTTCGTGATTCGTTATACAAAGCGGTCTATGCTGTTCAAGGGGCGGATTCGCTGGGGGCTCATATCGAGGACTATTCTCTTGGACATATCGGTTTGCAACGATTTTTCGCCGCCTTAAAAAACAGGCGGGAATTGAATCGTCCGGTACGTGTGGCCTTCCTTGGAGATTCTTTTATTGAAGGAGATATTATGGTGGCCGATTTCCGTTCCGGGATGCAGAAGGAATTTGGGGGGCGGGGTGTTGGTTTTGTACCGGTCACATCCGTAGCGGCACAGTTCCGTCCAACCGTGGAGCAACGTGCCTCCGGATGGACTACTTGGTCTATGCTGACAGATCATGAGCATGGATATACTTTATCCGGGATGATGTTCGAGGCAAACGAGGAGAACGCCTCTATCCATGTGAAGACGACTAAGCGTTATCCGGAGCTCCAGACGTTCTCTTCTTTGAAACTGATTTATGAGCAGAATAAGAATACGGAGATGCGCTTGGTTTGCAACGCTTCCGCCGATACCTTACAAGAGATGCTTCCCGCCACATCGATCGTAACCCAATACGAGTTGGAAGGGATGTTCACCGAAGCGGATTTCACTTTTAAGAATACTCCGGAGTTCCGGGCATTAGGGGTCGCTATGGAGGATCATTCAGGTGTTGTGGTCGATAATTTCTCTCTTCGGGGAAACTCGGGTATGATATTGGAGCGATTGGATGTCTCCCGTTGCCAAGCATTGAATAAGATCCGTCCGTATGACTTGATTGTCTTGCAGTATGGGTTGAATGTCGTGAGCGATAGCGTGATGAATTATGGATGGTATAGTAGCCGGATGGTAAAGGTCATTAACCATATACAACTTTGTTTTCCGGAAGCTGATATATTGATGTTGGGGGTGTCGGACAGAAGCCGTCAAGACGATGGCGAATTCGAGACGATGCCAGCCGTGTTAGCCTTGCTGCATGCGCAAAGGCAAGCTGCTAAAAAGGCAGGGGTTCCTTTCTGGAATGTATTCGGTGCCATGGGAGGAGAGAATAGTATGGTCCGTTTCGTAGAATTAAACTGGGCTAGTAAGGATTATACGCATTTAAGCTTCAGGGGTGGACGGGAGATTGCCGATGCCTTGCTGAAAGCGTTATTATCAGAAAAAGATTTTTATGATGAAGCGGAGAAAGTGGTTAATTAGTCTGGTTGTTTTAGGAGTGATCATGGGCTTCTCTGTTCCGAAACCTAAAGCCGGAATAAACGGGGATGTATCTCTTGATAGTTTGGCGGTTCGGGATACTGTAGCGTTGCCTCCTTTATCTTATTCTATGAAAGTGGGAAAAGATACGTTGATCTTACCGGATTCTAGTAAGGCGTGGAATAATTTTTTCAATGAACTGGATTCGTTGCGTGCAGGGAAAGATACGGCTATCACAATCGTCCAGTTGGGGGATTCGCATATCCAAGCCGGACATTTAAGCGGTCGTGTCATGCGCCTTTTCCAACAGGCGTTCGGGAATGCCGGACGAGGCTGGATCGCTCCTTTTAAGTTGAGCAAGACCAACGAGCCGGATGATTATTTTATCAAATCCGTCGCTAAGGATTGGATTGCCGGACGTTGTATTCAGCATGTCCGGAAAACCCCGATAGGGATCGGTGGGATCGGGATTAAGTCTGTTTCCCCCTCGATTAATCTGGATGTCGTGATAACCCCGAATAATGGTGCCGGATACGAGTTTAATGAGGCGATCTTATATAGAGGGGAGAAGTCGATGCCCATGCTTCCTGCCGGGGCTTTGAAAGACTCGGTCCAAACATTCCGTGCGGATACCGTATGTGTTCCCGGTGTATTAGCCGACACTTTCCGGATCTCCTGCTTGACCGATACTCTACAATTGCAGAGTACGAGACGGAAAGAGGGCACGAATACATTGCGTCCGGCCTCATCCTTTACGAATTTATATTATGGCCTGACACTGAAGAATGGAGGCAGGGGTATCTTATACCATTCCATCGGAGTGAATGGGGCGATGTATGTGAATTATACTGACGAGGCTTATGTACGTCAGTTGGCTTTATTAAAACCGTCCTTATTAATCATCTCTATGGGAACCAACGAGACGTTTGGCAGACGTTTTAATACCGATGAGTTTTCCGGTCAGATAGAGGCTTTCTTGGCGATCGTCAAGAAGGAGCTGCCGAATACGGCGATCTTACTGACGACTCCTCCGGAATGTTATAGGAGAGTCCGGTCGGGTAAACAGCGAACGTATGTGCGTAATGATAATACCGAGCGGGCTGCCCGTGCTATCCGGAATGTAGCGAAGAAAGAAGAGGTCGCTTGCTGGGATTTATTCACTACGACAGGAGGGAAAAACTCGTGCCGCAAATGGCATAGTTCTCGTTTGATGGGACGGGATCGGATTCACTTTACGAAAGAAGGGTATCAAGAACAAGGAACGCTTTTGTTTAGGGCGTTCATGGAATCATATAATAACCGATAAGAATTTTATATGGAATATAATATACTTAGAGATTGGCTTAGTAATCATCAATTCACGTGGGAGAAACTGGGAGATATCCTGACGTATCATCATAATGCCCCGATCTTGTTTAGTAGCGGGTTGTTCTTCTTCTTGTTTATCGGTTTCCTGATGATTTATATGTCGCTAAGGAAACATACGTTGGCTCGTATTATTTATGTGACATTGTTTTCCCTTTATTTCTATTATAAAAGTAGTGGACTTTGGTTCGGGCTGCTGGTATTTACGGCTACTTCCGATTTCTTGATAGCGCAATGTATCTCGCATACGACATCGGTATTAAAACGTAAATTATTCGTTACGCTTAGTCTCTGCATAAACCTAGGTATGCTGGGGTATTTCAAGTATTTCAATTTCCTAGGCGAACTGTTTACTATGGCCGCCGGGGGAGAATGGCTTAAGATGAACATCTTCCTTCCGGTAGGAATCTCTTTCTTTACCTTCCAGAGTATAAGCTATGTGATAGATGTTTATCGGGGACGAATCCAACCTCTCGGCCGTTGGATCGATTATGTTTTCTATGTATCGTTCTTTCCTCAACTGGTTGCCGGGCCAATCGTTCGTGCCCGGGATTTTATCCCTCAAATGTATAAGAATCCTACGGTGACGCGATCTGAGTTTGGTGAGGGATTGTTCCTTATCTTATGTGGTCTTTTCAAGAAAACGGTTATCTCGGATTATATCAGTATGAATTTCGTGGATCGTATTTTTGACGCTCCGTTGCTTTATACGGGTGTGGAGAATTTATTGGGTGTCTATGGGTATGCGCTACAGATTTATTGTGACTTCTCGGGTTATTCGGATATGGCGATCGGTATCGCTCTGTTGTTGGGATTCCGCTTTAATATAAACTTCGACTCTCCCTATCAATCGGCTACGATTACCGAGTTTTGGCGTCGTTGGCATATCTCCCTTTCCTCTTGGTTAAAAGATTATCTGTATATATCCTTAGGGGGGAACCGGAAGGGGAAGATTCGTACCTATATGAATCTGATGATAACGATGTTGCTAGGCGGGTTATGGCATGGGGCTTCCATTAGTTTCATCTTATGGGGAGCCTTACATGGTATAGCTTTGGCTGCGCATAAGTTCATTATGGGGCATTTCAGTAGCTTTAAGGCCTTAGGATGTGAGATGAAACCTTGGCGACGGGTATTAGGTGTCCTGATTACTTTCCATGTGGTTTGTTTCGGATGGATCTTGTTCCGAGCTACCTCGATGAAAGCCGTGGGAGAGATGCTGAGCCAGATCTTCACGAATTTTCATCCGGAGGTGTTCATGCAATTCGTCTCAGGATATAAAGGGGTGTTTGCGTTGATGGTGATCGGTTATGTGCTGCATTTTATGCCTAAACGCTCTGAGGATGTCTTGAGGGAAATCGTGACTCGTTCCCCTTTATTGATACAGGCCGCTATATTGGCGATAGCGATTTTCATTGTTGTTCAGTTTAAGAGTGCGGGAGTGCAGCCGTTTATTTATTACCAATTCTAAGGGGACAAATACATATATCGGCATAGCCTCACGCCAGTATAGGCACAACCCTACACCACTAGTGCCGTAAGGCTACGCCGATACTGATTTCATAGGCAAAGTATCTTAGGTTCATTACTGAAGTATCTTAGGTTCACTGGCGAAGTATCTTAGGATCGTCGGCCGATGCACCTAAGATATTTTTTTGACATCTTAGAGTGTTCCTATCATTTCCGGAAAAACATGTACATGAGTTTCTAGAAACACTCTGAGGGTTGTGAGCCGGCGGGAAGTTTGATGATGATATTCTTCAAATCCGCCCCGGATACATTTTGGAATACGCTTAGCCCAAACTCCGGTATTACTGCAAGTACATGGTCGAATATATCCGCTTGAATTCCTTCATATTCGACCCATACCTTATTGGATGAGAAGCAATAAAGTTCGATGGGAATACCTGTATCAGTCGGTTGTAGATGCCTTACCATGCAGACTAATTCCTTACTTACTTCCGGGAGGCTTCTTAGGTAACGTACGAGATAAGCACGGAAGACACCCAGATTTGTTTGTCTACGTCCGTTCACCCAAATGGAACTATCGATATGATGTTCTTCATTATATTCATCTAATTCCTGTTCTTTTCCATCGATGTAATCCGTGATAAGAGAGATCTTACGAAATTTCTCTAGCATTTCCGGGGTACAAAAATGTACGCTGTTCATATCGATATTGATAGAGCGCTTGATACGGCGGCCCGGGGATTCGCTCATACCTCTCCAGTTTTGGAAAGCGTCGCTTACTAAGGCGTAAGGAGGGATGGTCGTAATGGTATTGTCAAAGTTTCTTACTTTCACGGCGTTCAATGTCACCTCGATAACCGTGCCGTCCGCACCATATTTACTCATCGTGATCCAGTCTCCGGCCCGGAGCATATCATTGGCGGATAATTGGATGCCGGCAACGAAACCTAAGATCGTATCCTTAAAGACCAACATCAAGATAGCGGCAGACGCACCCAATCCGGCCAGTAAAGAAACCGGGGATTTATTGATAAGAATACTGATAATCAATATCACCCCAATAAAGAAAACCGTAACCTGCAAGATCTGTATGAAGCCTTTTAACGGCTTGTTCTTAAAGGAATCTTTTTTATTATAGATCTCGTGGATCAGATTTAAGGAAGCGTTTATAAACCTTAAAGAAACCGCTATGATATAAATCTGACAAAGTTTTTGGAGTACTATTAAAATCTTCGGTGTCTCTTCGGCTGAGAAGGCGAATGGTAACAATATATAAATCAATATGGCCGGGATCATATGCATCATCTTATTGATGATCTTACGATCCACGATTAAATCATCCAGTTGATTTTTCGTCTTCCTCGCTAATCGTTTGAACATACCTAGGAAAATATACCGGCAACTATAATCGATCCCAACGGTGACGGCTATAATAAGTAATAAGATCACTATATTGTCTAGGTAACTGGAATTTTCGCTTATCAACCCCATTTGAACTAATAAATTATATACCCATTCTTGTATCTTGCTCATAAATACGATTTTAAACTTTAAGTAGACAATCCGGAGACGAAGATAGGAAAAATAATCCGAACACGTACTTTAGTCTGAATATTGATATACTTTCAATTCAAATTTAGGAATCATAGCGAAGAAATGGTCGAATATATCCGACTGGATCCGTTCATATTCTTTCCATATTTTATTCCGGGAGAAGAAATAAATCTGGACGGGAACACCATATTCCGTGGATTGAAGTTGGCTGATAATTAAATCCAAATCTTGATTTACGACAGGAAGACTTGTCAGATAACGCTCTACATATACACGGAATACTTGGGAGTTTGTAGGTACTACATCCTTATCCGGTTGGTAATCCGCTAATAAAGGAATTTCCTTGCGGAAGGTATCTAGCATCTCCGGCGTACAGAACTTGATCGTATTCAAATCGAGATAAATGGACTTCATAACCCTGCGTCCTCCAGACTCAACCATCCCGCGCCAGTTTTGGAAAGAACTATTCACTAGATTATAAGGCGGGATTGTCGAGATCGTATTATCGAAGTTCTGAACTTTCACGGTGTTTAGGGTTATTTCTTGAACAATACCGTTCGCATTGGCAGAAGGCATCGTGATCCAGTCGCCGGGGCGCAACATATCATTCGCCGAAAGCTGTATACCTGCCACGAAACCTAATATGCTATCTTTAAAGACCAACATAAGAATAGCTGCCGATGCACCTAATCCGGCGAAAAGGGTAGCCGGGGATTTATTGACGAGAATCGCTATAATGACAATGCCGCCAACGAAGAAAACAAGCACTTGTAATACTTGTATAAAACCTTTCATCGGCCTGTTTTTCATTTTCTCCTGTTGGTTAAACAAATCCAGCATCATTAAGAGAAGACCGTTGAGCGCTAACAGCAGGGAAAATATGATATAGATCGCGCAAATCTTCTGGGAAATGAATAATAATTCCTTTCCTCGGATAAAAGCCATCGGGAGCAAAACATATACTAAAATGCCGGGAATCGTATGTACGAGATAATGTACGACCTTACGTTTAATTAATAACGTATCCCATTTATAATGCGTATGCTTAACGATACTACGTACCCCTCCGACAAAAATAGCTTGGCATAAATAATCTAATCCGATAGCGACCGCCACTAGTAAGATGGCGATGATCGCCTCGTCAAATGTGTTCGCTATTTTCTCGTCTACACCCCATCCGGTGAGGACTTTGTTCATCCAACTACCTAAATTTATCATAATAATCGTTTTTTGATATAACACTACTCTTAAAAATAGGTTCAATCCTACGTTAAATTTGCCCTTTTGTTAAGATTGCTTGTAAATGTAAGCGTATTAATCCAATTGAAAAATGTATCTTTGTGAAATAATATAAACTTAAATGGATTCCATGAGATCTCTGTTGTCAACCTCAGATTTTCTACAGGTACGAGAGCATAAATTAAGTAATGATTTGACGGTATGGTTGAATGAGGACCATAGCCAACCTAAGATATTCGGAGCCGTAGTTGTAAAAGCCGGAGCTAAAGATTCCCCTAACACAGGTATCGCGCATTATTTCGAGCATATGATGTTTAAAGGAACGGATAAGATCGGGACGATCGACTATGAGTCCGAGAAAGTCTTGCTGGACATTATCGCCGAGAAATATGACGCTTTGGCGGATACCGAGGATCCCAAGATGCGTGCCCATTTGCAGCAAATCATTAACGACCTGAGCGTACGTGCCGCTGAGTATGTAATACCGAATGAGTTCGACCGGTTGATCTCTCGTTTCGGTGGTACGAAGTTGAATGCCGGGACTTCTTACGACTATACATTATATTTCAATACATTCTCTCCGCAATATATCTCCCAATGGGCCGAGATCAATAGTGAGCGTTTGGTAAATCCCGTATTTCGTCTTTTCCAGAGTGAGCTGGAGACGGTCTATGAGGAAAAGAACATGTATGGAGATACGATGGCTAGTGTCGCCATCGAGAAATTGACAGAGCGTTATTTCTATCCGCATCCGTATGCTTATCCGATTATCGGAAGTGCGGAGAACTTGAAGAATCCCCGTCTTTCGGAGATGCGCCGGTTCTTCGAGAAATACTATGTCGCTTCCAATATGGGATTGATCTTAAGCGGGGATTTCGATACGGAGGAGGTCTTGCCAATCTTGGAATCTACTTTTTCACGGATACGAAAAGGGAAGCCGCCTCACCGGGATATTGTTACATTACCGCCATTCAAGGGACGGGAGAAGGTGAGCGTACGTATTCCTATGCCTTTCGTGAAAATTATGGCATTGGGATTCCGGGGAGTTCCCGCGAATCATCCGGATCAAGTTGCGCTCAATATCGCCGTATCTTTATTGAATAACTCCAATGGTACGGGATTTTTGGATAAGCTGACGGTAGATCATAAGGTGATGGGTGCGATGGCGGTTAACCAAAGTATGAATGAGGCTGGAATATTAGGCTTGTTGGTATTTCCGAAGTTCTTTTTCCAGACCTATGCGGCAGCCGAGAAATTAGTATGGAAACAAATCAACCGCATTAAGGAGGGGGATTTTAGCGATGAGATGTTTCAAAGCTTGAAATTGGAACAGAAACGCGAATATGCCTCCAAATTGGAAGACATAAACTCAAGGGCCGAGGTGATGATGCGTATTTTCTCTCAAGGGAAAAGCTGGCAGGATTATTTGGATGAGGTTACCCGTATCGATGCCTTGTCGAGAGAAGACGTGATTGAGGTCGCCAAGAAATATTTTACGGAGAATTATATGTACGTCACGAAGAAGACCGGACGCTATCCGAAAACGATCTTACCCAAGCCGGATTATTCACCGATTATACCGAAGAACTCCGATGCTTCCTCCGCTTATGTGGAACGTCTGGAAAAGATACCCGTACAAGAATTGAAACCGCATTTTCTCGATTTTGAGAAAGACGCCGAGGTCGTATCCTTGCGTCCGCTTGTCACGTTGTATAAGACTCATAATTCCGTAAATGATATATTCTCGCTGACACTATCTTATGGAGTGGGGCAGTTGGAGCTTCGTGATCTTGATAAATTGTCCGCTTATCTACCTTTCGTAGCGACGGAATCGATGTCTTTTGAGGTCTTTCGGGGTAAATTGCAGGAACTTGGTAGTACATTGACTTTTGATTCCACGGATTCTGAGTTTCTGGTGGTGGTGAATGGTTTTGATGGGCATTTTACCCAAACAATGGCTTTGGTCGGCGATTTCTTGCGGCACGCCAAGCCAGATGACAAGAAGTTACGGCAGATTGTGGACGAGGCGAAGGTAACGGAGAAATCGTTGTTCAATTCCAGCGAGAACGTAGCCGATATGCTGTTAGAGAAAGTCAAATTTGGGGAGCAATCCCGTTATTTGACTAAATTATCGTTCGCTGAAATCAAGAAACTAAAAGGAAAGATGTTGCTGGACACTTTCAGTAAGGTACGTTCGGTCGCTTGTAACCTGCATTATTGTGGTACATTGTCTATGGAGGAGGCCGCCCGGCAGATCAAGCAGCATTTACCCTTGGAGGAGGTAAGTATTCCATCGAACTCTCCCTATATCCGTGATCTTATGACGTATGATAAGCCGACTGTCTTTTTCATGGACATGGAGGATGTCACGCAAAGCATAATCTATGCCTATATGTATATCGATCCGTTGAAGGCTAAGGAAGATCGTCCTATTTCCCGGTTGTTTAGTGCTTATTTCGGAGGGGATATGTCATCCTTGATGTTTCAGGAGATCCGTGAGTTTCGTTCGTTCGCTTATCAAGTAAATGCCCGTTTGAAACATCCTCCTTTGAATCGATCGGAGAAGCCCGCTAGTTTCGTGATGAAATTGGCTACACAGACGGATAAGATGATCGATGCGATGGAAGTGTTGGAGAATTTGGTGCATGATATGCCGGAACGTCCGGAACGGGTGGAGTCGGTGAAGCAGACGATTCGTAATTGGGTGAATAATGAATATCCTACTAGTCGCTCCCTTTCCTTGAAGATCGCCGGTTTCCGGCGTGAAGGGTACGAGAGCGATCCGAACAAGGATTATCTGGAGGTTATCGATCGGATGACTATGGAGGATATCCTTCGTTTTTATAGGGAGAATATACAAGATCATTTAATGATATATGCGATAGTCGGTAATTCAAAGAGTATGGATATGGAGAAACTCTCTAAATTCGGACAGATCGTTAAGGTAACAAAGAAAGACATTTATAGGTAATGTATAGTAAGGAGGAACTGAAGAATCTCAAATTGGAGTTTTGGGAAAGCTTCGCCGCTTTTTGTGAGGTGCAACCCTATTTGCGGGGGCGTAAGAAAATTTGGACATTATATGATACGAAGGTAAAGGGCGTTGAGTTGAAATTCGACGCGAACCGCCAAGGGGCTTACGTTATTCTTGAGGTAAACCACCGTAGCGAGGATTTACGTCTGGAAATGTTTGAGCGCCTGACTTGGTATAAAGAGACGTTGGAACAGGATTTTCCCGAAGGCTTGATCTGGGATATTTGTTTTGTCCGTGAGAATGGCCGACAAGTGGCCCGTATCTATGTAGCAAAAGAAGGATTGGATTTGCATCGGAGAGCGCATTGGGGAGATTTTTTCACTTTTATGGCTAGCCAGATGTATTTGTTGGAACGAAATTTTATGGGTATAGCAGAATACTTAAGAGAATAATTACGAGATATGAATCTAAAGGTATTTATCGGAGCTTGCGTACTGTCCGGTCTGGTTGCTTGTAGCTCTGTTAAACAAGATGAGGCCGGTTTGTCCCGGCCCGGTGTGAGCCTTGAGCTAGCTCAATTCCGGAAGGAGCATTTCTCAAATGTCCGTTATAATCTTTTCTTCTCGATCCCGGAATCTCGTGACGAGGCGATCCGGGGAAAAGTGGAGCTATCCTTGCGATTAGACGAGAAACAGCCGCTTATTATTGATTTCCGCGGAGAACCGGAGCAAGTGACCTCCGTAACCTTGAACGGAGGAGATATTCCCTATGAAGTGAAAGATGAGCATATCGTGATTGCCTCAGATTGGGTAGCGGTGGGAGAGAACCGGGTAGCGATCACTTTTACTCCGGCGGATCAATCCTTGAATCGACGGGATGAGTTCCTGTATACGTTATTGGTTCCGGACCGGGCACGTACGGTATTCCCTTGTTTTGACCAGCCGGATATGAAGTCGTTTTTTACCTTGACCTTGGAAGTTCCTTCCACTTGGCTGGCTGTGGCGAATGGCGCTATCACACAAACGGATAGTACGAGCGTCTCCGGTCGGAATCGTATTTCTTTCAAGGAGACGGAACCGCTTAGTACCTACCTGTTCTCATTCGTGGCCGGTAAACTGACTCGGGAGGTTTATTCCCGGAACGGGCGGGATATCTCTATTTATCATCGGGAGACGGATCCGAAAAAGATCGCTCAATGCCCAGCCATCGCCGACGAGGTGTTCGATGCGTTGGAATGGCAGGAAGACTTTACTGGTATTCCTTATCCTTTCGCTAAATATGACGTGATTATCTTACCCGGTTTCCAATATGGGGGTATGGAACATACGGGTGCTACTTTATATACGGATCGCCGGATGTTTCTGGATGAGCATCCTACCTTAAATGAGCGATTGAGTCGGAGTTCCTTGATCGCACATGAAACCTCTCATATGTGGTTTGGCGATTATGTAACGATGAAATGGTTTGATGATGTATGGACAAAAGAGGTTTTCGCTAATTATTTTGCTTCCCGTATCGTAGAACCTTTATATCCGGACGTGAATCACCGGTTGAATTTTATTCGGGATTATATTCCCGCATCTTATTCGGAAGACCGTACGTCAGGTGCGAATCCGATCAAGCAAGATTTGGATAATTTGCGGAACGCCGGTTTGGTATATGGTAATATCATCTATGATAAATCTCCCGTGGTTATGGAAATGTTGGTACGTGTTCTGGGAGAAGAGGCTTTCCAGCAGGGAATCCGTGAGTACTTGACTACTTATGCGTATGGGAACGCTACGTGGGAGGGCTTGATCCGTATCTTGAATAAATATACGGAAGAGGATCTGGCCGCTTGGAGTGAGGTGTGGGTGAATCAGAAGGGTATGCCGGAGATTACGGCTTCGGTTAAGGACGGCGAGTTGGTCGTAGAGCAGCGTGATCCGTTGGGCCGGGGTTTAAAATGGCCGCAAGAATTAACCTATCGGGTGATCTGTGGAACGGATTCGGAAGAAATCCCGGTTTCTCTCGAAGGAAACTCTGATTCCTTCCGAATGAAATTAAGTTTTCTTCCGAATGGAAATTGTGTCATTCTTCCGAATACAAATGGGCGTGGCTATGGCTTCTTTAAAATAACAGAGGGGGAGTCTTCCGGTCTATGGTCTGTGCTTCGCTTATCGGAAGATGAGGTGTTGAAGGGATCTTTGCTGATTACCCTTTATGAGAATCTTCGTTGGAAAACGATTTCTCCACAAGGGTTCCGTGATGAAATGTTAGCGTATTTACCGAATGAGTCTAATTCTTTATTGTTCTCGATGGCTTTAAGCTATTTAGGAGATTGCCAGCGGATATTCCCGTCGGATTCTCGTCCGTTGGAAGAGGCCTTGTGGAGGATCGTGACAACGAATCCCGTATCCCAACATCGCTTGCAGGCGTTTCGTTTGTATCGTTCGATAGCGGATTCGGAGGAGGCGGTACAACGTCTGTATACGTTATGGCAGGAACGGAAAGCTCCGAAAGATTGCGCATTGAGCGAGAGTGATTATATTGGCTTGTCCTATATATTGGCGATACATTTGCCGGAAAAAGCGGATAAGATTATCGCTACGCAATTATCCCGCATACAGAATCCGGACCGGAAGAAGGAGTATCAATTTATCTCCCCATCCGTATCGCCCCGCAAGGCGGAACGTGACAGTGTCTTCGCTTCCTTGTTGATCGCCGGGAATCGTAGGGTGGAGCCATGGGCCTCTTCCGCTCTCGCTAATTTGAACCATCGCCTACGAGAACAAGAGTCGGTCGCTTATATCCGTCCGGCCTTGGAAGCGATGCCGGAAGTACAGCGGACTGGCGATATCTTTTTCCCCACCGCTTGGGTTCGCTCCTTGCTTTCCGCCCATACATCGAAGGAAGCTCGGGAAGAAGTTGATGCGTTTTTTACCGCGCATCCGGACTTCCCCTTGATGCTTTCCAATAAGATTAAGCAGCAAGCGAGTCATTTGTATTAAAGTAAATCATTATATTTGTCCTTGAGAACGAATTAATAAGAAAGGAGCATTTGTATGACGGCAATGGAACTAAAATGCCTAAAGATGGATTTGGTCGAAGAATTGTTAAGCATCGATGAGACAGAGATCAACTTGCTCTAACATCTACGACAAAGCAGAACGTGAATCTATAAGCTTGAAAGAGATAGAAGAGTTGCTTCGTAAGAACGGATTGAAGTAATATCGATATTGTGATAATATTTTGTCAGAAATATTTGTTCTTTCAATTATTATTGTAACTTTGCGACGTAAATAACAAAAGAAATGAAAATAACGACTACATTATATCACCATCATCATTACAGCGGGCAATAGTTCGGTGGGCTGAATGGTATGTATGTACTCATGATAAAAAGATAAAGGCTTGCCGTTTTGCGGTAAGCCTTTTTTTGTTGATATTTATAATATAAAAATAAGATATAGTTATGTTGAGAATTGCGGTACAATCGAAAGGCCGTCTGTACGACGAGACCATGATGTTGCTTGAAGAAGCAGGTATTAAACTAAACAGGGGCAAACGCATCCTGTTATTATCGGCAAAAGGTTTTCCGGTAGAGGTATTATTCCTTCGTGATGATGATATTCCTCAGTCTGTAGCTAACGGTGTGGCGGATATTGGTATTGTCGGAGAGAACGAGTACGTGGAGAAAGGGCAAGAGGCGAAATTGATCAAGCGTCTGGGCTTTAGTAAGTGCCGTCTATCCTTAGCGATCCCCAAAGATGAGGAGTATAAGGGGGCTGAGTGGTTTGAGGGAAAAACGATCGCTACTTCCTATCCCGCGATCCTACGGTCTTTCTTGGAGGAGAGAGGCGTGAAGGCGGATATTCATGTAATCAGCGGCTCCGTGGAAATCGCCCCGGGCATTGGCTTGGCGGACGCTATCTTTGATATCGTAAGCTCCGGTAGCACTTTGGTGAGCAATCAATTGAGAGAAGTGGAGGTGGTCCTTCCTTGTGAGGCTTTATTGATTGCCAACAATAATCTATCCAAAGAGAAACTGGAGATCTTGGATGAGCTTCTATTCCGCTTTGAAGCGATTCAAGTCGCCGAGGGCAAGAAGTACGTGTTGCTGAACGCTCCGAAAGAAAAGCTGGATGAGATTATCGAGGTGCTTCCCGGTATGAAGAGCCCGACCATCACGCCTTTGGCGAACGATGAATGGGTCTCTGTTCAATCCGTGATCGCCGAGAAGCATTTCTGGGAAATTATTGGTAAACTAAAATCATTGGGGGCTGAAGGCATCTTAGTGCTTCCGATCGAGAAAATGATTGTATAATATGGAGATTATAAAATATCCCGGACGTGAGGAATGGAGCTCACTAATCAAACGTCCCGCGTTGGATGTAACCACCTTGTTCGATACGGTCCGTACGGTATTGGACGAGGTACGTGAGCAGGGTGACATCGCCGTAAAAGCGTATGAGGAAAAGTTTGATAAGGTGCAGCTTTCTTCCCTTCAAGTCTCGGAAGAGGAGATGCGGGAAGCGGATGCCTTGGTCGCTGAGGACTTGAAACAGGCGATCCGTACGGCAAAGGCGAATATCGAGAAGTTCCATGCCTCGCAGCGTTTCGAGGGAAAGAAAGTGGAGACTACCCCGGGAGTCACTTGTTGGCAGAAAGCGGTAGCGATTGAGAAAGTCGGTTTATATATTCCGGGCGGAACGGCGCCTTTGTTTTCCACGGTATTGATGTTGGCAGTGCCCGCACGTATCGCCGGCTGCAAGGAGATCGTATTATGTACGCCACCGAACCGGGAAGGGAAAGTACATCCCGCTATCCTGTTCGCCGCAGAGGTCGCAGGTGTAAGTAAGATATTCAAGGCTGGAGGAATCCAAGCGATAGCGGCGATGGCCTATGGGACGGAATCGGTCCCCAAGGTGTATAAGATCTTTGGCCCCGGTAATCAATACGTGACGGCGGCAAAGCAATTAGTAAGCCTGAAAGAGGTCGCCATTGATATGCCCGCCGGACCATCCGAGGTAGAGGTGATCGCGGACGAGACGGCGAATCCCGATTTTATCGCCGCCGATTTCCTCTCGCAGGCCGAGCATGGAGTGGATAGCCAAGCGATCCTCGTAACCGCTTCGGAAACGATCGTGGAACCCGTGGCCCGTGCCATCCAAGAGCAACTCGATCGTTTGCCTCGAAAGGAAATTACCGAGAAATCATTAGCGCACAGCCGTATCATCGTATTGAAAGATTCGCGGGAAGTCGTAGACTTCACGAACCAATACGCTCCCGAACACTTGATTATCCAGACGGCGGATTACACCGCTATCGCGGAGCGAATCGAGAACGCCGGCAGTGTCTTTATGGGTCCATATACTCCGGAAAGCGCAGGCGATTATGCTTCCGGCACGAATCATACCTTGCCGACCAACGGCTATGCCAAGGCATATAGCGGCGTGAACTTGGATAGTTTCATCAAGAAGATCACTTTCCAAGAGATCACTTCCGATGGTATCCGTGCCTTGGGTAGTACGATCCAAACCATGGCGGCCAACGAGCAGCTGGATGCTCACCGCAACGCAGTAACAATTAGATTGAACACGATATGAAAGACCTAAAAGATTTAGTAAGACCGAATGTCTGGAATTTGAAACCGTATTCATCCGCACGTGATGAGTTTCATGGGGATGCCTCCGTTTTTCTGGACGCGAATGAGAATCCGTGGAATATGCCGTATAACCGTTATCCCGATCCCTTGCAGTGGAAATTGAAGGATCGTCTGGCCGTGTTGAAAGGCGTGGACCGTAGCTCGATCTTCTTGGGCAATGGCAGTGACGAGGCCATCGATCTGGTGATCCGTGCTTTTTGCGAGCCGGGGTTGGATAGTGTAGTGACGATCTCGCCGTCGTATGGCATGTATGAGGTGGCAGCGAATGTAAATAACGTGGAATGCCGTAAGGTTTCTTTGGACGAAAACTTTGATTTGGATGCGGAAGCCGTATTGGAATCGGCGGACGAGTGGACAAAAGTGATCTTCCTATGTTCTCCGAATAACCCTAGTGGCAACAGTCTGGATCGTGGCTCGATCTATAAGATCTTGAAGAATTATGAGGGAATCGTGGTGATCGATGAGGCTTATATCGACTTCTCCGCTTATCCCTCTTTCTTGAAGGAATTATCCGGGTTCCCGAATCTGATCGTTCTTCAAACCTTGTCGAAAGCGTGGGGAGCGGCGGGTATTCGTTTGGGTATGGCATTCGCCTCTCCGGAGATTATCGGTGTCTTGAATAAGATCAAATATCCGTATAACGTCAACCAGCTTACACAGGAGAAAGCTTTGGAGCTCTTGAACGACGAGGCGACCATGAAGCACCAAGTGAACGAGATCCTCACGGAGCGTAACCGGCTGGAGAAGATCCTGTCCGAGCCTCCTTTCTCCTATCAAGTATATCCTTCGGACGCTAATTTCTTGTTGGTGAATGTCGCCAAGGCGGATGCCATGTATAATGGGCTCGTGAAGAAAGGGATCGTAGTGCGTAACCGTAGTAACGTGCAGAAATGCCGGGGTTGCCTTCGTATTACGATCGGTACGCCGAAAGAGAATGATAGCTTATTGAACGCGATGAAAAACATGAAATTATGAGCACGAGGAAAAGAGCGTTGTTTATCGACCGGGACGGCACGCTTGTAAAAGAGCCGCCCGTAGATTATCAATTGGATAGCTTGGAGAAACTAGAGTTTGTCCCGAAGGTGATGCGTAACCTCTATTTCATTCGTGAGCGGTTGGATTTCGAGTTCGTGATGGTCTCCAACCAAGATGGGCTGGGTACGCCCTCTTTCCCGGAGGAGACTTTCTGGCCTGCCCATAACTTGATCCTAAAAACACTGGAAGGCGAGGGGATCGTGTTTGATGATATATTGATCGATCCTTCCTTTCCCGAGGATAATTCTCCGAATCGTAAGCCTCGTACGGGAATGCTTACGAAATATATGACAGGTGAATACGATCTGGAGAATAGCTTTGTGATCGGAGACCGCCTTACGGATATGGAGTTGGCCCATAATCTGGGCGCTAAAGGTATCTGGTTGCGCCCGGAGGAGGGAGCAGAGAGTGAGTTGGCGGCTTACGCTACTTCATTGTCTCCCGCCTATATCACGGATGATTGGGATAAAATCACCGAGTATCTGTTTGCTGGCGAGCGTCGTGCTGTCGTACGGCGTGCCACGAAGGAGACGGATATTTATGTGGACTGGAATCTGGATGGAACCGGAAAGACATCGATCTCTACCGGGCTTGGTTTCTTCGATCATATGTTGGACCAGATCGGTAAGCATTCCGGTACGGACCTGACGGTACGGGTAAAAGGCGACTTGGAAGTCGATGAGCATCATACGATAGAGGACACGGCGATCGCCCTTGGCGAGGCCATGCTGAAAGCGCTGGGTGATAAGCGAGGGATCGAGCGTTATGGGTATTGCCTTCCGATGGACGATTGCTTGTGTAGCGTGGCGCTGGATTTCGGTGGCCGTCCTTGGTTGGTTTGGGACGCTGAGTTCCACCGTGAGAAAGTAGGGGATATGCCTACGGAGATGTTCCTCCATTTCTTCAAGAGCTTGAGCGACGCTGCCCGCATGAATTTGAATATCCGTGCCGAGGGTACGAACGAGCATCATAAGATAGAAGGTATCTTCAAGGCTTTGGCCCGCTCGATCAAGATGGCGATCCGACGAGATATTTATCGGTTTGAGCTACCGAGTACGAAAGGGCTCTTGTAATCTGTAAAAAACACTACTGTATTTGTGCACGAATACAGTAGTGTTTTAGTCTGAATACTATTGTGTTTATCCACAAACACTATAGTGTTTTCGACTCAGATTCTATGACATCAGATAAACCGATAAAAGCCTATAGAGGATATTCCTCGAAAGCATATAGAACCGTGGAGAGATACCTTTCTCCTGTGTCCGGAAGCAACGCCACGATCGTTTTTCCCTCATTCTCCGGAAGTTTAGCTAGTTCCACGGCGGCGTATACGGCGGCTCCGGAAGATATTCCTACCAGCAACCCTTCCTTCCCGGCCAGTTCCCGGCTGGTACGGATCGCATCATCGTTCGTTACTTGCAGGATCTTGTCAACTACCTCCCCGTTGTAGGTCTTGGGGATAAAGCCGGCTCCGATGCCCTGTATCTTGTGCGGGCCGGGCTTGCCTCCGGAAAGTACCGGTGAATCGCTAGGCTCTACCGCTACGATTTGTACGTTCGGGTTGTGAGCTTTCAATCCGGCACCGACACCGCTGACCGTGCCTCCGGTTCCTACGCCGGCTACAAACAGATCGACTTTACCATCCGTATCACGCCAGATCTCTTCGGCGGTCGTACGGATATGTACGGCCGGGTTAGCGGGATTCTCGAATTGTTGTAGGATGATGGAACCGGGAGTCGCATCACGCAGTTCCTCCGCTTTGGCGATGGCTCCTTTCATGCCTTCCGCCCCGGGGGTGAGGACGAGCTGGGCACCTAACGCTTTCAATAAGTTACGACGCTCGGCACTCATGGTATCCGGCATGGTCAGGATTAATTTGTAGCCTTTCGAGGCGGAGACAAAAGCGAGTCCGACTCCGGTATTACCGCTGGTCGGTTCGATAATGGTAGCGCCGGGTCTCAACAAGCCTTTAGCCTCGGCGTCCTCGATCATCGCCAAGGCGATGCGGTCTTTTACGCTACCAGCCGGGTTGAAATATTCCAGCTTGCCGATTACTTGGGCTTTAAGGCCCTTGCTCGCGTTGAAATTAGAGAACTCCAACAGGGGAGTGTTGCCGACAAGGTCGGTCAGTTGTCTTGCTATTCTTGCCATATACAAATGAATTTTGTTGTTTCTGGATTCTTTTATTTATATGACAAAGATAGTGGATGGATTGTTTACGGCATATACCATAAACCGGGTATTTTTTTACCTCCTTCTATGCGTCACGCACAAAAGGAGGTTACAATCATAATTATATACAAGTCTGAAAGGACTCTCTTTAATGTCTGCCTCCTCCTAAGGCTTGGTAGAGGTTTACGGTGGCTTGAAGCTCGTCAAAACGATCCGTTACTTGGGAGAGCTGGGCGCTGAGCAGGGTTTGCTGTGCCGTGAGCACTTCCAAATAAGTAGTGTTTCCATGCGTCATCAGCAATTGGGTGCTACGCACGGCATCTTCAAGCGATTCGATTTGGTGTGTACGCAAGTCGATCTTTCCCTTTGCGGTCTGGGCTTGGGTAAGTGCGTCGTTCACCTCTTTTCCGGCGTTGAGCACGGTTTGTTGGAAAGTGAGCTTGGCCTCCTCTTGCTGCGCTTTCGCTATTTTCAATTGGGCGATATTCGCTCCTTTGTTAAATAGCGGTTGCGTGAGGGAGCCGACCGCCGATAGTAATAGTTTACCCGGATTTACGATGTAACTGCCTGCGCTGTTTGTCCACCCTGCGCTGCCGCTAAGACGTAGCGAGGGATAAAAATTGGAGCGTGCGGAGGCTGTCCCGTAGAACGCTTGCGCCAATGCGTACTCGGCGCTACGTACATCCGGACGGTTCGATAGCAGCTGCACCGGGATGCCGATCGCCAGATCCGGGGTCAAGGACTGCTCTTCCAATCTTCCTCGCTCAATATCCTGAGGTGTCTCTCCCAATAAGACGGCAAGCGTATTCTCGGTCTCCCGGATGGTCTGTTCCAGATCCTTAACAGAGGTCTCGATGGAGTAGCAAGTAGCCTCGGTTTGCGATACGGCCGCCTCGGTAGTCATGCCGGCTGCCATTAACGCTTGGGTGGCACGAAGGCTCTCTTGCCATCTCACGGCGGTTTCCGTCGTGATCTCGTATTGCCGATCCAGCATCAATAGGGTATAATATAAATTGGCGATGTTGGCGATCAGTTGTGTTTGTACGGCTTGGCTATACGCTTGGCTTTGCGACAAGGCGGCTTTTGCTTGTCGTTTGGCGTTTGTCAGCCGGCCGAAGATATCGATCTCCCAACTGGCCGATACCGGGACGTTGTATGTCCACGACGCTTTTGCCTTATTGAAACTACTTGTCGTGCCCTGTGGATCTAGGGAGAGCGACGGGAGGTAGGAGAGGCGGGAGGTCATTAACGCCGCCTCGGCTTCTTGTACCTTTAGATGGGCGATCCGCAGATCTGTATTATTGGCTAATCCCCGTTCGATCAAGGATTGCAAGGCCGGATCGGTGAACAGGTCCCGCCAACTGATATTCCCGATGGAGAAGGTATCTGCCGGGGTTATCTCCTCCCGGTATAGATTCTCCGGGAGGGTGGCGACAGGCTCGTATTTCTTGTAAATGCCGCAGCTATTCAACGCTAGCGTCGCTACGGCAAAGAGTATGATGTTATTCTTCATATACATTATATATATACAACTGGATAGATTATTTCTTGCTATCTAAATATTCTTTTCTTTCTTCGGCAGCCTCTTTTACCTCTTCTTGCACCTGCCAATCAAGGGAACGCTCGAATTGGATCGGGCGTAGTTTCTCTTGCAGGTATTGGAACGTGATGAATAAGCAAGGCACGATAAATAACAAAGCCAATGTACCGATCAACATACCGCCAACGGCACCGGTTCCCAACGAGCGGTTTCCATTAGCGCCTACGCCGTTGGAAACGATCAATGGCAGCAAACCGAATATCATCGTAAGAGCGGTCATCAAGATCGGGCGCAGACGAACCTTCGCCGCGCTAAGAGCGGCCGAGGTCAGGCTCATGCCGGACAAGCGGCGCTGGGTAGCGTACTCCGTCAATAAGATGGCGGTCTTCGCCAACAACCCGATCAACATGATCAGACCGGTTTGCAGATAAATGTTATTCTCCAATCCCATGAACTTAGCGAACAAGAAACTACCCATCAAACCCATCGGTACGGAAAGAATCACGGCGAAAGGAACAAGAAAACTCTCGTACAAGGCACTTAGGATCAAATAAATCATCAAGATACAGATACTGGAGATGATAATGGTCGTATTACTCTGCTGGTTCTCCTCACGGGTGATACTACCGAAGTCGTAGCCATACCCTTTCGGGAGCGAAGTGACCGCTGTCTCTTTTACCGCTTTGATAGCATCCCCGGAGCTATATCCATTGGCCGGTACGGCATTGACGGCGATCGAATTATACATATTGAAACGGGCTAAAGATTCGGCACCGTATACCTTGGTCAAGGTGATAAACTGACTAAGCGGTGCCATCTCGCCGTTCGACATGCGTACGAACGTATTATTCAAGGAGGTCTCATCCAGACGATATTTAGGATCGGACTGTATCATCACCTTATACACCTTCGAGAAGCGGTTGATATTCGACACATATTGCCCTCCGTAATAACCGGAAAGGGTTGATAGAACAGCATCCGGAGTGATTCCGGCCCGCTTGCATTTCGCCGCGTCCACATCCACGCGCCATTGCGGGTACTTGATATCGAAGGTAGAGTAAGCCGTAGCGATCTCGGGCCGTTCACGCAAGGCTGCGAGATATTGCTGGGTCGTGTTAAAGAAGGTCGTTAAGTCTCCACCGGCCTTGTCTTGCGTATGCATTTCCAATGCGTTACCCATACCATATCCGGGGATCATGGCGGGGGCGATGGCGAAAATCGTAGCGTCCTTGATATCTGCTGTACGGCCATATACCTGTCCGATCACGGCTTGTACGTTATCTTCCTTGTCCGGGCGCTCATCCCAATGTTTTAGTTTCAAGATGAACATACCGAAAGAGCTACCTTGTCCGGCCAGCAAACCATAACCGGAAACCTTGGAATAAGATTGAAGCTGTGGAATCTGGTTGATCCGTTGCTCGATATTCGTCATGATCTTGTTAGTCGTAGCCAAGGAGCTTCCGGAGGCCGTACTTACGTTGACAAAGACCGTACCTTGATCCTCATCGGGCACCAAGCTGGATTTTGTCGTGTTCATCAAGACGATAAGTAATACGATGGAGCATGCCAACAGCGACCAAGCCAGCCATTTCCGCTTGATAAAGAACAACACCCCGTGCTTATATTTCTTGATGACCGAATCGAATGCGGCGTTGAACGCCTTACGGAAACGTGCGGCGAAGTTATTCTTTTGGGTGCCGTCCTCGTTGATGTAAGGCTTCAATAAGATAGCGCAAAGCGCCGGGCTTAACGTTAACGCGTTAACGGTAGAGATACCTACGGCCGCCGCCATCGTCAAGCCGAACTGCGTATAGAACGTACCGGATGTACCGCTCATGAAGGATACCGGAATAAACACGCCCATAAATACCAATGAAGTAGAGACGATGGCGGATGTCAATCCTTTCATCGCGTCCATACTAGCCATATAAGAGGACTTATATCCAACGTCGAACCGAGCTTGGACTGCCTCTACAACAACGATCGCATCATCCACCACCGTACCGATCACCAATACCAAAGCGAATAAAGTGATCAAGTTGATGCTAAATCCGGCGACCGTCATAAAGGCGAACGTACCGATCAAGGAAACTACGATCGCTACCAACGGAATCAGCGTAGAACGGATATCCTGCAAGAAGACATATACCACAAGGATAACGAGGATAATGGCCTCTATCAAGGTTTTTACAACCTCATGGATCGAGGCGTACAAGAAATCATTCGTACTCATCAATTTTACGACCTCGATACCTTTCGGGAAGTCTTTCGAGGCTTCCTCAAGAAAAGCGTCGATCTTATTATTCACCTCCGTGGCATTCGATCCGGCTGTCTGGAAAACCATACAGGAGATACCCGGCTTACCGTTTGTTTGTCCGATATAGGCATAACTCTCCTTTCCTAACTCAATGTCTGCTATCTCTTTTAGCTTCAATACCTCTCCATCCTCGGTGGAGCGGATCACGATATCGCCGAATTCCTCCGGAGTAAGCAGGCGTCCGCTATATTTCATGGTGTACTGATACGTCTCGTCCGAGTTCTCGCCTAAAGAACCCGTGGCGGACTCAATATTTTGCTCGGCCAACACGGAGGTCACGTCCGAGGGGATCAATTTGTATTGGGCCATAACGTCGGGCTTCATCCAGATACGCATACTGTAATCGCCACCCATAACCATCAACTCGCCGACTCCGGAGATACGGAGTATCTCTGGTTTTAGGTTGATGCTGATGTAATTACTGAGGAAGTTCTCGTCATAAGAACCGTCCGGGCTATAGAGCGAGAAGATCTGTAACATACTGGTCTGGCGCTTGGAAGTCGTGACACCCACTTGGGTAACCTCGGCCGGCAATTGCCCGGTCGCTTTCGATACACGGTTCTGTACGTTTACGGCGGCCATGTCCGGATCGGTTCCTTGTTGGAAATAGATCGTGATCGTGGCGGTACCGGAGTTGGTAGCCGTGGAGGTCATGTAGGTCATATCTTCCACGCCGTTGATCGCCTCTTCCAAAGGGGCTACGACACTCTTCTGCATGGTCTCGGCATTCGCCCCGAAGTAAGTCGTACTGACCATAACGGTAGGAGGGGCGATATCCGGATATTGTTCTACGGGCAAGGTGAAAAGCCCGATGATACCCGCAACCATAATCGTGATGGAAATTACGGCGGACAGTACGGGGCGTTCTATAAATGTGCTAACTTTCATTGTTCTTAATTTTGTTTTACTTCAATCGGTGTTCCTTCACGCAATAAACCTACGCCTTCGGCTACGATCACGTCGCCGCTATTCAATCCGGCGTTTACGATATACTCTTGTCCTCCGTTCACACGGGTCACTTCTACGGGGGCGGATTGCGTCTTGCCGTCCACTACCTTGAAGACAAATACCCGGTCTTGGATCTCGAACGTGGCGGCTTGGGGAATTACGACGCAGTTATCGTATGTAACCGGAATGATCACATTCCCGGAGCCCCCGCTATTCAATAATTGCTCCTCGTTCGGGAATGCGGCACGCAAGCTGACTGTTCCGGTGTTTTGATCGATAATGCCGCTGATCGTCTCGATCTTTCCCGTTTGGGGATAAAGCGATTTATCGTTCAGTTGAAGCTCTATCTCGGGCATATTCTCCAAGGCTTTGTCTTTCGAGCCGTATTGACGGGTCAAGGCCAATAGCTGATTCTCGGTCATGGAGAAATACACATACATCTCGGAATTGTCCGATACCGTGGTGAGCGGTTTGGGCAGGTTTGCGCTTACTAATGCGCCTACACGATAAGGCAGGGTTCCGATGACGCCGTTCGAGGGGCTTTTCACTTCCGTGTAAGAAAGGTTGTTACGGGCGTTTATCTCTTGTGCCTCCGCTTGGGCTAATTGGGCTTTTGCCGAGAGTAGAGTGTTGTAGGCGGTCTTTAGGTCGAACTCGGAAACTACTTTGTTTTTATACAATTCTTGTTTACTGTCGTAGGTCAGTTGCGCTGTCGCTACAGATGCCTTAGCGGCCTCTACGTTCGCAATGGCGGTGTTTAAGGCCGCTTGATAAGGAACTTGATCAATAATAAATAAGACTTGTCCTTTTTTTACACTCTCGCCTTCCGTTACGCAGAGCTTTGTAATAAAGCCGGATACTTGCGGATAAATATCGATGTCCTGTTTTCCTCGTATACTCGCCGAGTAATTATTGGATAAAGTTTTCTCCGAAGTGAATACGGTCATTGTCGTATACCCTGAACTTTGTTGGATTACAGGGCTTTGTTTACACCCAATAGCTACGATACACCATAAGGCGATCGCAGTCTTCATCAATCGATTTTGCTTTTTCATCTTAACTAATACCTATATTTTCGGATGCAAAGCTACTCGCTTATCGGCGAACCATTGTTTCCACAATGAGGCGATGATTGTTCATTTTGAGATGGAATGATCCGTTATATGCTAATGATCTCTTATATTCGCGGGCAAAATAGTAGACATATGAATCCATTTGAGATAGAGAGAGGAGAGTCGTTCATAATAGGCGATTCCGATTTGAGGGAGTTATTGGATCGTCCTTACAAGAGCGGATATGGCATGATCTTATTTTGCTATAAAGGAACGGCGAATATATCCGTCGATTTGAGCCGATGGGATATCCGGCGCAACACGGTGATCGTATTGATACCGGATACGATCCTGACGTTGAATGCGAGTAGCGAGGATTTCAAGGTACAATATATATCCTTTTCGAAGGTCTTGTTCGACGAGGCCGTATTCCGGCTGGATCCGCCCTTTTTCCGCTTCATAAAGGATAGCCCTTGCTATACGCATCCCGCCGATCAGGAGGAGACCATAAATGTGATCATCCGGCTGTTTTGGCTGATTTACATGGATCGGAATAACGTGTACCGTGATATGATCGTGAAAAACCAGTTGCAATGCTTCTTCCTTAATATGTATGATAAGACAAGGTACTCCTTTTCGAGCCGCCAGCAAAATGGGTGCAACCGTGGGGAGGAGTTGTTCCATAAGTTCATCAATTGCATCCATGCCCATTATCTCGACCAGAAAGAGGTCTCTTTCTATGCGAACGAGCTTTGTATCTCTCCCCGTTATCTCTCCACTATCACCCGGCAAGTGGCGGGCGAGTCGGCGAAGACCATTATAGACCGGCATATCATATTGGAGACAAAGGTGTTGTTGCGTACCACGGAAATGACCGTGCAGGAGATAACGAACCACTTGAACTTTCCCAGCCAATCCTATCTGGGACGGTATTTCAAGAAGCATACGGGGGAGTCACCCATAGAGTATCGAATGAAAAGGAAGTGATACCACTTACTGCAAGGCGGGTTGCAGTAAAATAGCCATGAGGTTTTGTCCTTATAAAGCTGTGGAAGCTTTTCCCGTTTGCCCTTGATCGAACGTATCCGTGATTAAGGTAAGAGCACCATCTCCCGTCACGTTGCAAGCCGTACCGAAGCTATCTTGCAAAGCGAATATCGTAAGCAATAATGCCGTTCCCGCCTCGTCGAAACCTAGGATAGCGATGATCAGGCCCAATGAGGCGAGCACCGTACCGCCCGGTACGCCGGGAGCGCCGATCGCGAAGAAACCAAGCAAGATGATAAATACGAACATCGTCGTGAAGTCCGGCATGCTGCCATATAATATTAGCGAGACAGTCAATACGAAAAACACTTCCGTCAAGATAGAGCCGCATAGATGGATGTTCGCAAACAGGGGGACAGTCACGTCAATTACTTCCTCTCGCAAGATCTTGCTTTTCTTGGCGCAGGTCAAGGCCGTGCCCAAGGTGGCGGCGGATGACATGGTGCCTAAGGCTGTCAAATAAGCGGGTCCGTAGTATTTCAATACGCCCCAGCTATTTTTCCGGGAGTAGATCGATGCGACTACATACAGTAAGGTCAACCAGATGTAATGGCAAATGATGACAATCAACAGGACGGATAAAAAGATAGGCAACTGCTTTGTAATCGCCCCCTCATAACTAAGGACACAGAAATTTGCGGCGATGAAAAGCGGCAGGACCGGCATCAAGACCCGTTCTACCAATTTAAGTACCATGTTCTGGAATACTTCCAGCAACCTCTCCATCTCCTCGGATTTAACCCATGCGGTAGAAAGTCCCAGCATCACGGCCAATACCAATGCCGACATAACGCTCATCACTGGCGGAATCTCTAGATTAAACAACATGGGAGGGATGTCTTTTAGACCTTCCGAGGCGGTTTGAATATGCAAATGCGGTATTAATTCATAACCCACAACGGCGCCAAAGGTAGCGGCGCCAACCGATGACAGGTATGCGATACTAAAAGCGAATAATAAGACTTTGGATGCGTTGCTTTTCAAGCGGGCGATAGAAGGCGCCACGAATCCTAGAATGATCAACGGAACCAAGAAGAAAATAATCTGTCCCGTAATTTGTTTTACGATCATGACCGCTTTTAACACAGACTCGTTTACGGCAAGCCCAACCAGAAGTCCGATCAAGACGGCCAGTATCAACCGTACGATCGTGTTGGAAAGAATCTTTTTCAGCATATTCGGATGTTTTTATTTTTCAATGACAGCAAATATAAGATATTTTCTTGTGTGAATGGGTGAGTGGACAATTTTGATTACTTTTGTTTGATGAAAACAAGATCGTTGGTTTGTATTTTATAATCAAGTAATATGAAAAACATGAAACAAGCTTTACTGGTAGCGGGTTGTTTATTGGCTACCACTACGTTATTTGCCCAGACCGAGAAAGGGGACTGGGCTCAGTTTGGTCGTTATGCGGAGGCTAACAAGACCGTGAAAGTTCCTTCGAACGTGGTATTTATGGGGAACTCCATTACAGACGGATGGTGGCCGGCGGATTCGACTTTCTTTATCCGGAATAACTTCGTAGACCGTGGGATCAGCGGACAGACAACCTCGGAGATGCTAGTTCGTTTTCGCCAAGACGTTATTAACTTGAAACCGAAAGCCGTGGTGATCTTGGCGGGAATCAATGATATCGCTCACAATAACGGTGTGATCGCCTTGGAAAACGTGTTTGGGAACTTGGTCTCTATGGCAGAATTGGCGAAGGCAAATCATATCAAGGTGATTTTCTGCTCCGTATTGCCGGCTTATGATTTTCCTTGGAGACCGGGTATGCAACCGGCCGATAAGGTTATCCAGCTCAATAAATGGATCAAGGAGTATGCGGATAAGAATGGTTTGACATACGTGGATTATCATTCCGCCATGAAAGATGAGCGAAACGGATTGCCCGCTAACCTGTCGAAAGATGGTGTGCATCCTACCTTGGAAGGCTATAAGATCATGGAGAAGATCGTGCTGGAGGCCATTCATAAAACCGTGAAGTAAGCAGATGAGAAACTATTTATTGGCTTTATCTTGTTGTATGGCTTTATCTTGTTGTACGCAAGTGAAAGTTTCCGAGGTATATACGGCGGCGGCAGAGAACTCTTTACGTGCTCCGGCCGTTCCTTTGGTCACGATCGACCCCTATACAAGCGCATGGTCGTTTGCCGATCAATTGAATGATGAGTCGGTACGGCATTGGACCGGCCGTGATTATCCGCTTCTAGGCGGTATACGAGTAGATGGTAAGTCATACCGTTTCATGGGAATGGACGATATACAGGTGACCTCGGTGATCGGTATGGCCTCGGATGGCTTATGGGAGGCCGATTATACGATGTCTCAGCCTGCCGGCGATTGGTTCGCCGAGGCTTATGATCCGAAAAGTTGGAAGCGGGGAAAAGCCGCTTTCGGAACGGAAGATAATCCGAATCGTTCCACGCCTTGGTCTACAGGAGATATCTGGGTACGTCGTACGTTTGACTGGCCTTCGGATGAGCAAAAGGATGCCCTCTACCTCCAATATTCGCATGATGATAATATCGAGGTGTATCTAAATGGAAAGCAAATCGCCGTGGCAGGGAACGGTCTGGACTATGATTTGCTGAAAGAGATACCGGAAGCGGTGGCGGAGAGCTTGAAGCCTACGGGTAACGTGTTGGCCGCTCATTGCCGGAACAATGGGGGAGGCGCTTATGTGGATATGGGAATCATGCGGAAGGTGAAACGAGGAGATACGTTCGATGAGAAAGCGATCCAGAAATCCATGAACGTGATGCCTACGCAAACATTCTATACCTTTGAGTGCGGTGGCGTGAGTCTGGACTTGATTTTCACGGCTCCTTTCTTGCTGAATGATCTGGAGGCTATGACTTCTCCGTTTAATTATATAACCTATCAAGTCCGTTCCATCGACGGTAAAGATCACGACGTGCAACTATACCTGGAAGCCACGCCGCAATGGGCCGTGAATACGATCGATCAAGAGGTGACTTTCGAGAAAACGGAAACCCCTGATTTAATTTACCTGAAGACAGGAACAATCGATCAAGAGGTTCTGGCGAAAACCGGGGATGATGTACGGATTGACTGGGGATATTTCTATTTGGCTATCCCCAAGAAACCGGGAGTCTCCGCAACGATCGACGAGTATTATGCTACGAAGAAAGCTTTCATGACTACTGGTAATTTACCGGCTGGATCGCAAAGTCTCTCTTCGGATATGCGTGAGCAAATGACAGTCCTCGCTTATACGGACCCGATCGGCAAGGTCTCCAAGGAAACCGTCTCCGGACATTTGATGATCGGTTACGATGATTTATATTCGATCCAGTATTTCCAAGACAACCGGATGCCTTATTGGAAGCACGACGGAAAGGTGGATATTCATCAGGCGTTCGAAAAAGGGGAGGCTTCTTACGAGGATCTGATGCGGCGTTGCGGTTCCTTCGATTCTTCTTTGATGAGCGAGACGAGTGCCGTAGGAGGGAAGAAATACGCCGAGCTATGCGCTATCGCATATCGGCAGGCGATCGCCGCCCATAAGTTGGTGACTGATAAGGAAGGGACTCTCTTATTCCTTTCGAAAGAAAATTTCAGTAACGGTTCTATCGGAACAGTGGATATTACGTATCCTTCCGCCCCCTTATTCTTAGTATACAACACGGATTTATTGAAGGGAATGATGAATCCCATTTTCTATTATAGCGAGAGCGGACAATGGAAGAAACCTTTTCCGGCTCACGATGTGGGTACCTATCCGGTTGCGAACGGTCAAACCTATGGTGGCGATATGCCCGTGGAAGAAAGTGGTAATATGCTTGTGCTAGCGACCGCTATAGCAATAGTGGATGGCAATGCTGATTATGCCGCCCAACATTGGGAGGTCTTGACTACATGGGCGAATTACTTGTTGAAGGAAGGCCTTGATCCGAAGAACCAACTTTGTACGGATGATTTTGCCGGACATTTCGCCCATAACACGAACTTGTCCATCAAGGCAATTATGGGAGTTGCCGGCTACGGAAAATTGGCGGAGATGTTAGGTAAGGCCGATATCGCTAGACAATATACGGAAGTCGCCCGTGAGATGGCCGCTAAGTGGGTGAAGATGGCGAACGATGGTGATCATTACCGCCTGACTTTCGATAAGCCGGGCACTTGGAGCCAAAAATATAATCTGGTCTGGGATCGCTTGCTGGGCTTGAATATCTTCCCAAAAGAGGTTGCCGCTACGGAAATGGCTTATTACAAGACAAAACAAAATAAATATGGTTTGCCGTTGGATAACCGGGAGGATTATACGAAGTCCGACTGGATTTTATGGTCCGCTTGTTTGACCGGATCGATGGAGGATTTCAATGCGCTGATGGTTCCGGTCTGGAACTACGCCAACGAGACGACTTCACGTGTTCCTCTAAGCGATTGGCATTTTACTTCCGATGGTACGCAACGAGGTTTTCAAGCCCGTTCGGTTGTCGGGGGATATTTTATGAAGATGCTGGAAAAGAAGCTAGGAAAATAATGTCATTCTAAGAAACGGAAGGAGGTCATTCCTTCCGTTTCTTAGTTTTGCGCATATGGATATTCACAGGGAGCGATACCTGTGATCTTCTTAAATATAAGGCTGAAATACTGTACGTTCGGATAACCTAATTGTCGTGCTACCAAAGCGGGAGTATTACCGTTTTTCAGTAGCATTGTCTTAGCCACGCTCAATCGTTTGAACTGAAAATATTCCTCCAGTGTTTTGCCGGTCTCGAATCTTAACAGGTCGTTGAAGTAAGCGACAGAAAGGTCCAGTTCTGCCGTACAATATTCGGCGGTGGGTAGCTGGCCGTTCTCTAATTTACCGGAAATGATATACTCGTCGAGGAGCCTTTCCAATTTCTCCAAGATAGCCTTGTTCTTATTTTCCCGGGTAATGAACTGTCGCTCATAATAGCGTGTACAATAATCCAATAATAATTCAATGTGGCGGGATAGAATGGTACCACTGTGCGTATCGATGGCATGGTGAAGCTCGTCCTCGATGTTTTCCAGACAACACGTAACTTTGGCTGTCTCACGTTGAGAGAGATGCAGAGCCTCTTCTTTGTGATAAGCGAAGAAGGTATAGTTCTTAATAGGGTTGTCCAATGACGTGTGGAACAATAGGTCGGGATGGAACGCTAAAAGGTACCCTTTGTTGGGTAGCGTATTATTCTCGCTCATGCGGAAAATCTCACCGGGTGTAAGAAACACCATCGTAGCGTTGGAATAATCGTAATACTTACGTCCGCAACAATAGCAACCGTCCGGGCAGTCTTCTATCAAGAGGATCGCGTAGAACTCGAACTTTACGGCCTCTTGCTCTAGGTTCGGGCTCTCTAGATTGATGAGGCTTACTTGTGGGTGCAGCGTCTTGCATCCCAAGCACCGGTTACATTCATATACAGTCTTAATATCTAACATCTTCTTGAACGCCTTCTATAGATTCGTTGATAGACCGATCTGCGCACGGTATTCACTTGGCGTGTACCCTACCCGTTTCTTGAATAGCCGACAGAAGTGCTGCGGATATTGGAAACCGAGGGAATATGCGATTTGGCTGACTGTGTCCGCCGTGCCGGAGATACGTTCTTTGGCTAGCTCGATTACTTTCTCTTGGATGTATTCCTGCGGTGATTTGCCGGTTTCCTTCTTGAACATGTCACCGAAATAGTTCGATGAGAGGCAAAGCTTGTCGGCAAAGTATTTCACCGTAGGCAATCCGTCCTGTTCGGCGAGTGTACTTTCGAAATACTCATCCAACAGGTTTTCGAAACGTGTCAGCACATCCCGGTTTGTCTTGCCTCGGGTGATGAACTGCCTTTCATAAAAACGCATACAATAATTAAGCAGCAGTTCGATATGGTTTACAAGTAAGGTTTTACTATGTTTATCCACGCCATGTTCCAGTTCCATACGGATGATCTTCAGGCAATCCATCACGATAGATCTTTCTTCTTCCGAGAGATGCAACGCCTCGTTTACCTCGTAAGAAAAGAACGTATATTTCTTTATATTCTTTCCGAGTGACGTTCCACGCAGTAAATCGGGATGGAAAAGAATACCATGTGCGTTTACTTGGACTTTATCGGTTGTCGGATTTGTTTCCGCAGTTTGTCCGGGGGCGAAGCAAACGATCGTGCCTTCTTGGTAATCGTATGTCTGGCGTCCGTATTTGATATCGCAGGCTTTCTCTAGTTTTAGATACAGTGCGTAGATGCCGTAATTGAAGCGGATGAGATCTACACTACTCGTCGCTTTATTCAAATCTATGACACTGACAAGCGGATTTAGGGTTTCGAGGCCGTATAGTTTGTTATATAGGTCTACACTATCTAAGTTAAGTATCTTATCCATAAGCCGTACGTATTTAATCAATAATTCTGTATGCAAAAATAGAGGATAATTCATATATAGTTATAACCCTAATTACGGATTATATAACCATTGTTACGGATTATGTGTATTTACAGGCTTTCTGGCTGATTCCACAAAACCTGTAATTGAGGTCATGACACCCGTAATTTGTCTACAAAGGGATGCTATTTGAGCCTCTATCTTTGCCTTCGTAAAAATAAACAAGGAACGACATGAAGAAGTCATTAAGAGAATTATGTACGGCAATAGCCATATGCTTTTGCGCTACGGGAAATCTGTTCGCTACAGACAATCAAATTAATACCGATCATACAATGGACAAGAATTTGAATCTAATTAAGGAGTGGGATAAAGTATTCCCACAGAGTGACAAGGTGAGCCATAGTAAAGTTACTTTTCGTAATCGCTATGGCATTACGCTTGCCGCCGATATGTACAAACCCAAGCATGCGGATGGAAAATTGCCTGCTATCGCTATTAGCGGTCCGTTCGGTGCCGTGAAGGAACAATCCTCGGGTTTATATGCCCAGAAATTGGCAGAACGTGGATTTCTGACGATCGCTTTCGATCCGTCATATACAGGCGAGAGTGGCGGAGAGCCTCGTTATGTAGCTTCTCCCGACATCAATACGGAAGATTTCTGTGCGGCCGTCGATTTCCTTTCGACACGTGATGATGTGGATGCGGAACATATCGGTATCCTCGGTATCTGCGGATGGGGAGGCATGGCTCTTAATGCGGCGGCTATCGATACTCGTATCAAAGCGACCGTAACCTCTACGATGTACGATATGAGCCGTGTGAACGCTAATGGTTACTTCGATGCGATGGATGCCGACGCACGTTATGAATTGCGCAAGCAACTCAATGAACAGCGTACCGCTGACACAAAGAACGGCTCATACGCCCTTGCGGGAGGTTTGCCCGATACGTTACCCGACGATGCGCCCCAATTCTTGAAAGACTACTACGCTTATTACAAGACGAAGCGTGGTTACCACAAGCGTTCGCTCAACTCGAATGGCGGATGGAACAAGACCTCGGCTTTATCGTTCATCAATATGCCTATACTCTCGTATAGTGACGAGATTCGTAGCGCCGTATTGATTATTCATGGAGAGAAAGCGCATTCACGTTACTTCAGCGAGGATGCTTTCAAGAAACTGAAAGGTGACAATAAGGAATTGCTAATTATACCCGGAGCGAATCATGTCGATTTATACGATCAGATGAGTGTCATTCCCTTCGATAAGATTGAACGGTTCTTTGTAGAAAACTTTAAATAAGATTCATTATGCAACAGATAAAGGATATGGAATTTAGTGGTGAGCGTCCTTTGTTCGCCTCTCACGATTTACAATTAGACAATGTCGTTATTCATGCCGGGGAGTCGGCATTGAAAGAGTGTAGCAATATCATAGCCATAGGCTGTCGTTTTGAGGGTAAATATCCGTTCTGGCACGTGGATGGCTTCACCATCAAGAATAGCCTGTTTACCGAAGGTGGACGTGCTGCGTTATGGTACTCCCAAAATCTAGTGATGACGGATACACGGGTGGAAGCCCCAAAGATGTTTCGGGAGATGGACGGTATCAGACTGGAAAACGTACAACTACCCAATGCTCAAGAAACCCTTTGGCATTGCCGGAACGTGGAATTGATAAATGTGCAAATAGATCATGCTGATTATTTATTTATGCACGGCGAGAACATTAAAATCCGGAACTACGCTCAAAATGGAAACTACTCGTTCCAGTATTGTAAGAACGTGGAAATCCGTAATGCGGTCATCAACTCGAAAGACGCTTTCTGGGATACGGAGAATGTTACCGTATACGATTCCGAGATTAACGGCGAGTACTTGGGATGGCACTCGAAGAACCTGCGTTTGGTAAATTGCAAAATCTCGGGTACACAGCCGCTTTGTTACGCCCACGATCTTATGATGGAGAACTGTACGATGGCAGATGATTGCGATCTAGCCTTTGAATACAGTTCCGTGCAGGCGACTATCAATAGCCCGATCCGTAGCGTGAAGAATCCCCGTACGGGAAGCATCACCGCCGGAAGCTATGGTGAGGTAATCCTCGACGAGAACATTAAGGCTCCGGGTAATTGCCAACTGAGGCTATGGAATGAACGTACTTGCTTTTCCGCATAAAGAATATGAGATATAACTTCGATGAAATAGTGCCTCGTACCGGTACGAACTCCTATAAATGGGATAGCGCTGTGGATACGGATGTTCTACCGATGTGGGTGGCCGATATGGATTTCCGTACGGCACCCGTTATTATCGAAACCTTACGGCAACGTGTAGAACATGGTATTTTCGGTTATACTCGAGTACCGGATGCATATTACGAAGCGGTGACAGGCTGGTTTGAACGTCGGCATGGATGGCAAATACGAAAAGAATGGATGATTTGTACCTCCGGAGTTGTTCCGGCAATTTCTGCCGTTATCAAGGCGCTAACCGAGCCGGGTGATAAAGTACTGGTGCAGACTCCGGTTTATAACTGTTTTTTCTCGTCCATCCGCAATAACAGATGTGAGATTATCCGCACCCCTTTGTCTTATGCCCATGATACATTCACGATTGATTATGAGGATTTGGAGAAAAAAGCCGCTGATCCGAAGGTAAAGGTCATGCTGTTGTGTAATCCTCATAATCCCGCTGGAAGGGTATGGACACGTGAGGAACTAAGTCGTATCGGCAAGATCTGTATCCGTAATGGCCTAATAGTCGTATCAGATGAGATACATTGCGAACTCGTATTTCCGGGATATACTTTTACACCGTTTGCATCTATCTCAGAAGAATTCCTACGGCATTCCGTGACATGCCTGTCGCCTAGCAAGGCTTTCAATATCGCTGGATTACAAATCGCCAATATCGTGTGTTACGATGAGAACCTACGTCGGAAGATAGACCGGGCAATCAATATCAACGAGGTATGCGATGTGAATCCTTTTGGTGTAATAGCTACCATAGCGGCCTATAATGAGGGAGAGGAATGGCTGTCGCAACTGATCGATTATTTATGGCAGAATTACTTATACATGAAAGATTTTTGCGGGAAATATCTGCCGGACTTTCCGATAACCTTGTTGGAAGGCACTTATCTTGTATGGATGGATTGCCGTAAGTTAGGTAAATCATCGGAAGAATTGGAGCACTTGCTGATCGAGAAAGCGAAGCTATGGCTCAATGCCGGAACGATGTATGGAGCAGAAGGCGAAGGCTTCATGCGTTGGAATATCGCTTGTCCACGTTCCTCGCTGATAAAGGGGGTGGAGCTGTTCAGGGATTTTGTAGGCTGTGCCTGTTAAAGAATAGTGATGATAGAAAACGTGAGAAGGGGAAAACATCTATTGCTTTCCCCTTCTTTCATATATCTCTCACTAGATAAAAGATTCGTTTTACTCGATCTCGATGCTATGTTTTACCGGAGTAAGAATGAACGTGAACTCATAGTCGCCGTAAGGAATCTGGTATTCCGGGAGTGCGATAGTTCCCCAGCTATTTACACAGCCTAATCCCATCTGTACCTTATCGAGACAAAGGTTTGTCAAGTCGGCTTCCTCTACTTCTGGAGAGTGTCTTTGATCCTTTCGGGCACCGTCGTCCAAAGACTCTATCGTATAATGCAAAGCGGAAGCGGAGAATGGGGCAGAGGCTACGACCTCGATACCGTTGCCAGCCTCGTTCAGCATTTTCCACCAGCGGATATCCGATTTCGTTCCATTCTCTTGCGGACGGATATACGAATAGAATTGCTCGTCTACGGTCTGGCGGTAAATAGCCAAGTCCGCGTTACCCTTGCGGTCGATATAATTCTCCACGGGACCACGGCCGTAGTATTCGATATTCTCGAAATATCTCGGCATCGGCATTTGCATACCGAAGCGGAACATGGGGGATACCTTGGCATTCTTGTCTGCTGTCATTTTCTGGGTAACCTTGATCGCACCCTTGTTATTGATCACGTACGTCAAGTTCAACTTGGCGGATACGGTCGGCATATCGTAAACGGCCTCTACGATCACTTGCTTGTTCTCCATCCGTTGGTTAAGAGAAGTCAGCTTCATTTCCGGATTCTTCCATGCGGCGTACTTCTTCTGTAGGCCAGCTCCGAAATCATTGTCTGTCGGCGCACGCCAGAAGTTAGGAGTCAAAGCCTCTCCTTCCTTGATCATGTCTTGGCCGTTTACCTCGTATTTGATCAGGTAACCATTCTCACGGTTGAATTCGGTACGGAAACCACAACCTTCCACGATCAGGTAATTGGCGTCGTTATCTTGTACGGCTGGAGCCTTGGTTTCGATATTGGTTGTTTCCACGTTTTTCAAATCCATAGATGGAGCCTTGTACGGGTTCAACGTCAGCTGATCCTTGGCCACGGTATGTCCGGCGGGTAATAAGCCCTCACGGTTCTTCAGTTTATAAGATACATTCAGCAACCATTCCGTGCATTGGCAAGTCTCGCCTAGATCCAATCGGATCGTTGATGTTTGTTGGGGAGCTACTTTCAGGTCATCGACACGTCCGCTACGAACAACCTTGCCACCTTTCAGCATTTCCCATTCCAGATAATAAGCGGAAAGGTCACGGAAGAAATTCTCGTTGTACACCTTGATCTCACCTTTCGACAGATCGCCGGGGGTTGTCCAGATATCTTGGTAATAATACCCCACCTCGTACATATGCGGGTTCGGAACACGATCCGGGCTGATCAAGCCGTTATCGCAGAAGTTATTATCGCTAGCGTCGAACTTATTGAAATCGCCGCCATAAGCATAGATCATTTTCCCGTTCTTGCCGGTCCAGCGCACGGATTGATCCACGAAGTCCCAGATGAAGCCCCCTTGATATTTCGGGTATTTACGGATCAAATCCCAATATTCCTTGAAACCTCCTTGAGAGTTACCCATGGCATGAGCGTATTCACATTGTATCAAAGGCTTTTGCATGGAGTTATCCTCGCTGTATTTAGCGCAATCCTCGTAGTTGTAATACATCGGGCAGAAGATATCGGTCTTTCCGTTCTTTCCGGCCTGTTCGTATTGTACGGCACGGCTGGGGTCTTCGTTCTTGATCCAGTCGTAAGCGGCCTCGAAGTTAGGACCGTATCCAGCCTCGTTACCCAAGGACCAGAAGATGATACTCGGATGGTTGAAGCCACGTTGGACGTTACGTTGGTTACGTTCCAGATGCGCTTTCTTATAAGATGGGTTCTTGGCTAACGTCTCCTCGCCGTATCCCATTCCGTGAGACTCTATATTGGCTTCGGCTACGACATAGATACCGTATTTATCGCAAAGATCGTACCAGAAGTTGTCATCGGGATAGTGGCAGGTACGAACGGCGTTCAAATTGAATTTCTTCATGATCTGTATGTCCTGTATCATGCGTTCGCGTGAAACGACATAACCGCCATCGGGATCCATCTCGTGACGGTCGGCACCCTTGAAAAGAACCGGTTGCCCGTTCACGAGTATCTGGGCGTTCTTTAATTCGATCTTACGGAAACCTACTTTTACGGGGATTACCTCGATTGTTTTGCCTCCCTCTTTTAAAGTAGCCCGTAAAGTATATAGATAGGGAGTCTCCGCAGTCCATTTGTGGGGAGAGGAGACTTCTATCGTCGTGCTGACCTTTCCGGAAGCGTTCAAGGATTGGGTAGTGACAGCTTTATTCTGGGCATCCAATAGTTCAAGCTCTACTGTACCTTTACCCTTCATGGTCAGGTTGACTGCCAACGAGCCATTTTGGTATTGAGCGTCCAGATCCGGAGTCACACGTATATCGGCGATCTGTTGCTTTGGGTTACGGGCGTATAAATAACAATCACGTCCGACACCGCTGTAACGGAAGAAATCTTGGTCTTCCAGATAAGTGCCATCACACCAGCGGAATACTTGGAAAGCAATCAGGTTTTTTTGTCCGGGTTTCAAGTAAGGAGTTAAGTTAAACTCCGCTTCCAGCTTGCTGTCTTCGCTATAGCCTACGTACTTCCCGTTTACCCACAAATACATATTGGAGGTAACGGAACCGAAATGGGCGATGATCTCTTTTCCGTTCCAGCTGGCAGGAACCATGATCTCACGACGGTAGGAACCCACATGGTTATTAACGGTAGGGACCTCGGGCGGGTTGTTCTTGAATTGCTCACGCCAAGCGTAACCAACGTTTACGTAGAGAGGATCTCCATATCCGTTCAGTTCCCATACACCGGGCACAGGCATATTGTTCCATCCTTTGTCGTTGTAATCGGTCCGCCAGAAATCGGTAGGACGAGCGTCAGCGTTCTTTACCCAAAAGAATTTCCAAGGACCGTTCAAGGTCATGAAGTTCTGGGATTGTTCCTTGGCGTCCTTCGCTGCCACCTCGGCGGTCTCGTAGGCGAAGAAATTGGCGTGCATCGGGGCACGGTTTACGGCGTTGACCTCGGGGTCTCGCCACTCATTCGACTGGGCTACCGCTGTGAAAGCCAAAGCGGCAAACAGTCCGGTCATAAGTTGTCTTTTCATGCTATTATATTTTTAATCTGCTTTACGGAATTGCAAAACTAAGAATAAAATTCCGGGTATGGCAATAATTCCGGCGGAAACTAACAGGGCGACACGTAAAGAATAGAAATCATTTAGCCAACCTATAAATGGGGCGATGGCAGCGAATATCAAGCGGATCACAAAGTTACGGATCGACAAGACCGTAGCCCGCATCTCCGAGAAGGTCATTTGATTAATGTAACCTTTCAAAATCGGTGTGGCGAAGCCCCGGACTATATAGAAAATGAACAAGATCGCTAATCCCCAATAAGTAAGGTTATAAGCGAGCGATATATATCCACCTACGATTATAAGTAGTATAAACGTGTTTGATTTACGCATCCCGAAATACCGCTCTACCTGATCAGAATAGAGGGCGGACAATCCCACAGTCAGATTGAGCACGGTCCAAATGACACCGTAATAGGAGGTCGGGGTTTCCAACTTCATCAATACGGGCTGCACGAACCATGCCATCGTTAATGTAGCGGCTCCGATGATACCGGAGAACATGATGTTATAGCATAGCTTACGGTTCGTGACCAAGGAATATTTCAAGATGCGGAGAATCTCGGAAACCGGGTTCTGCACCTTGCTCTTAGTATTGAATTCCTGCAAGGCGAACGCCGCTGGAATGCCGATAAAGGCGACAAACGCTTGGGCGTAAAACGGCAATCGCAAGGAATAGGCGGCCAGCAATCCACCGAATATCCCGGCGATGGCCTCGGCGAAATTACCGATCATCGTGATACGTCCCTCATACCGCAAATAAAGTTCTTCTTTTTTATATCGTACGGTTGTATCGTAGAGCAGCGCCGAATCCGCTCCGTTTACCAAGGTTTGCCCGGTTCCCAACAAAATCTCGGCGAAGAGAAATGCCGTGAAAGTGGAGGTGAAAGAATAACATAGGTACCCTCCAAAGAAAAGTATACAACCTAGAATCAAGCATTTCTTACGCCCCCATACGTCCGCCAGATAGCCCGAGGGAATCTCCAAAGTGACAGCGGCGACCGAGTAGACACTCTTCAAAATAAACACGTCTTGTAGTCCTAAACCATGATCCTCGTAGAATAGGACAATGATAGGCATTACGAGCGAGAACCATTTGGAAAACTTGATCAGATAGAGAGCGAGTATATTTTGTTTCATATTTTTCAACGGGATTGCCCTGTCGTTTTTATTTAGACACGCGAATGTATGAATTCTTTGCCAATAGCCTGAACTTTTTTAGGAAGCTTCTGTTCTTTTTGAAAAAGGAAAAATATGGTATTCAATCAACTTGATATTCATTTACTGATTACGGCCATTTGTGTCATATCATCCGCCTTGATATGCTATACGATCGGGGTCTGGGGCGAGCGTTTCCAAGGACAGTTAAAAGCGTGGCATCTTTGGTTTTTTGTATTAGGACTTTATGCGGACGCTATTGGAACGGGCTTGATGGAGCATATCGCCCAACTGACCCATTTACATGATACGGTACATACCGTAACGGGAATTATCGCTATTTGCTTGATGCTGATCCATGCGATCTGGGCGATTTGGACTTACTTTAAAGGTTCGTTAAAAGCCAAACAGCATTTCAACAGATTTAGCATTGTTGTGTGGTTCATCTGGTTAATTCCTTATTGCATCGGTATCTACATGGGGATGTCTCTCCATAAATAGAGGCCATCGCTCATATATCTTGAGAAATAAATCGTACATTTGGTGATATGTTTACTATATAAACGAGGTGATCGCCCTCTACGAGCGTTCCGCCGAGATGAATCCATTCTCCTCGAAGTTCGATGCTTGGCAAGCCGGCAAATGTCAATTAACAGAAGAGGAGAAACTAGGCTATGAGCTTTTCAAGGAAAAAGGGCTATGTGCCGAGTGCCATATCTTGGATCCCGACGAACGGGCCGGGAAGGTGCTATTCACCGATCATACCTATGATAATCTGGGGATTCCCTCAAATCCGGGCAATCCATTCTTTAAGGTTTCGGCTCCCTATAATACGTGTGGTAAGGATACGATGGATCTTGGCTTGGGCTCACGACTGCGTGATCCGGAAGAATACGGGAAGTTCCGTGTGCCTACGCTCCGCAATATCGCTCTGACAGCTCCATATGGCCATAATGGATATTTCAAGACCTTGGAGGAGATCGTACATTTTTATAACGTAAGGGATGTAGAGGATTTCCCCCCGGCGGAATATCCCGAGACCGTAAATAAGGATGAACTGGGGAACTTAGGTTTATCTCAGGAAGAGGAGACTGCGATTGTCGCTTTTTTACGAACATTGACGGATTGCATCAAATAAAAATCAGTCTTTCCAAAAACTTTCTCCAGCCCTTGATAGTTTTCTTATAAAATAAAAAGAAGAGTTTAAACTATGGCGAAGAAAGTTGCGGACCAGTTAGTGGATACGCTGGAAAAAGCAGGCGTACGACGTATATACGCCGTGACAGGCGATAGCCTGAATGAGGTGAACGAGGCTGTTCGGAAAAACGGCAGATTGCGGTGGATTCATGTCCGTCATGAGGAAACGGGGGCTTATGCCGCTGCGGCGGAGGCCCAGTTGACAGGCGAGTTGGCTTGTTGCGCAGGTAGTAGTGGCCCCGGGCATGTACATTTAATTAATGGGCTGTATGATGCCCAACGATCCGGAGCACGGGTCTTGGCGATCGCTTCCACGATCCCTTCCCGGGAGTTTGGTACGGAATATTTCCAAGAGACAAATACGATCAAATTATTCGATGATTGTAGCTATTATAACCAAGTAGCCACTACGCCGGAACAATTTCCCCGGATGCTTCAAGGCGCTATGCAAGCGGCGATCTCATCACGTGGGGTCGGGGTGATCGGACTTCCCGGTGACTTGGCGGCAGAGAATGCTACAGCGGGTTTGTCCTCTACCTTTTCTTTTCCTACGCGACAACGGGTTTGTCCCGCCGAACAGGAAATCCGGGAATTAGCGGATTTGTTGAATAACGCGAAGAAAGTGACACTTTATTGTGGAATAGGTGCGAAAGATGCCCATCCGGAATTGGTGCAGTTGGCTAAATTACTGAATGCTCCGGTAGCCTATTCTTTCAAGGGTAAGATGGAGATCCAATACGATAATCCGAACGAGGTGGGGATGACCGGTCTATTGGGCATGCCTTCCGGCTATTATAGTATGCATGAGGCAGAGGTGTTGGTGTTGTTGGGAACCGATTTTCCATACGAGGCATTCATGCCAGAGAGCAACACGATCGTACAGGTGGATATCAATCCGAATCGTCTGGGGCGTCGTGCCAAGATACAAATGGGGCTTTGTGGCGATGTGAAGGATACTTTGGATGAGTTGATTCCGTTGATTCACCAGAAAGAAGATAATAGTTTCTTGCGGGAACAGTTGGCTAAATATGAGAAAGTTCGGGAAAATCTCCGTTCTGCCGCCACTGTCCGGGGGAAAGAAGAGAAGATACAGCCAGAGTACGTGATCTCGGTCGTAGACGAGCTTAGCTCGGACGACGCCATATTTACCGTGGATACGGGTATGACTTGTGTATGGGGTGCCCGCTATTTGCAAGCTACGGGTATGCGGAAGATGTTGGGATCATTCAATCATGGCTCGATGGCGAACGCCATGCCGCAAGCGATAGGGGCGGCATTGGCTTATCCCGGCAGGCAAGTCGTGGCGTTGTGTGGTGATGGAGGTATCTCAATGTTGTTGGGCGACCTTGCTACGATCGTGCAATACCATTTGCCGATTAAATTAATCGTATTTAATAACCGTTCCCTAGGAATGGTAAAACTTGAGATGGAGGTGGCCGGACTGCCGGATTGGCAGACCACGATGCTGAACCCGGATTTCGCCCGGGTCGCCCTTTCAATGGGAATGGCGGGCTACAACGTGATCAACCCCGACGATGTATTCCCCACTTTGCAGAAAGTGTTTAACGCTGACGGACCGGCCTTGGTTAACATCATGACCGATCCGAACGCATTAGCGATGCCTCCCAAGATTGAGTTCTCCCAAATGCTTGGTTTTGCCCAGACCATGTATAAGTTAATGATGGAGGGGCGAAGCAAGGAGGTCTTGGATACCATCGATACGAATCTAAAACATTGGAAAGAGGTGTTTTAAACTCTCAAAAGAGCTGGATAACCGCTTTAGATTTCGCGCTTTGAATGGCAGCGTCCAATATCCGCACTACCATTAGGTTATTCTCCAACGAGGAAAGGTCCGTGGGAGGTACGTCAATCTCTTTACGGACAGCGGCTTTCAAGAAATAAAAGGAATCATTATAAGGAGCGTTCAAGGAAGGTGCTATTTCTTGGCGCTCCTTTCCGTTGGTATAAATTCGCATTTCCTTAGGCGTATCTTGGTAAATATATCCTTTGTCGCCATAGATATGCATATCTTTTCTACCCATCGGCCAACACCATGATCCCATGATCTGGACGGTTGCGGAAGGATATTCCACGATAATAGTTGCGTCATCGTCTACCTTGGGATAAAGATTCGGTTTATTCTGCCGTAGTACGGCGTATACGCTAAGAGGCTTTTCATCTTTCATGAGACGGGTGGCTAAGTTGGCTCCGTAACATCCAAAATCGATAACTGCCCCGCCGCCATTCAGCACGGGGTCGGTTAACCAGTCCGTGAACTCTTTTCCGCAGTTGATCTCGAAGGGACCTTGATGCCCGTCGTATACGTTGATACGATCGATCTTCCCGATAGCACCGCTGTCGATAAGGCGGAATGCCTCATGGTTGGTATTATACCACGTAGTCTCGTAGTTGGTAAGCAACAAGATATTTTTCTCACGGGCGAGCGATGCCATTCGGGTAGCATGTTCGTTATTGACGGCCAATGGCTTTTCTACCATAACATGTATGCCTCTCGGTGCGCAAGCCTCTACCACACGAAGATGGTCGTGGATCGGCTCGTATACGATGACTGCCTCCGGATGGGTCTTATCCAGCATCTCGCCAAGGTCCGCATAGAATAGGTTAGGATCCAGCTTATCCCGCAGACCGTTATGTTCCCGTAAGTAATCATCTTTCTCGGCGACTCCTACAATCTTGAAATCGCCTCTATCCAAACGGCTTATCACCTCCCATAGATGTCCGTGGGATACTCCTGCCACGGCCAGTCGCAAAGGCTCTCCATCTTGCCCTTTCGCCGTGAGAGTTAAGAACGTAAATGCACATAACATAAGTAAGTAACGTGTGATCTTGTGTATATTCATGATATTATCTATATATAGTTTTTACAAAGATATACGATTATTTCTTACCTTTGCAACCCATTACTTATTCAGATTAAGGAAAACAGTATAATTTAGAAATATAAAGAAATGGCAAAAGAGCTGAAAGAACTTACACCGAGAAGTGTAAACTATTCGCAGTGGTACCAAGATTTGGTAATTAAGGCAGATTTGGCGGAGAATTCCGCCGTGCGTGGTTGTATGGTGATCAAGCCTTACGGATATGCTATCTGGGAGAAGATGCAACGTATCCTAGACGATATGTTCAAGGAAACCGGTCATGTGAACGCTTATTTCCCCTTGCTGATCCCGAAGTCTTTCTTAAGCAAAGAAGCTGAGCACGTGGAAGGATTCGCCAAGGAGTGCGCCGTGGTTACTCACTATCGTTTGAAGACAAATCATGACGGTACGGGGGTTGTCGTAGATCCGGCAGCTAAACTGGAAGAGGAATTGATCATTCGCCCGACTTCGGAGACCATTATATGGAATACATACCGTAACTGGATTCAGTCTTACCGCGACCTGCCTATCTTGTGCAACCAATGGGCGAACGTGATGCGCTGGGAGATGCGTACTCGCTTGTTCCTTCGTACGGCTGAGTTCTTGTGGCAGGAAGGCCATACCGCTCACGCTACTCGTGAAGAAGCGGAGATAGAAGCTAAGAAGATGCAAGAGGTTTACGCGAACTTCGCTGAGAATTATATGGCAATGCCAGTAATAAAGGGCGTGAAGTCTGAGAGCGAGCGTTTCGCCGGTGCTTTGGATACCTATACGATCGAGGCGATGATGCAGGATGGAAAAGCCTTGCAGGCGGGAACTTCCCATTTTTTGGGACAGAACTTCGGTAAGGCTTTCGACGTTACTTTCATCGACAAGAACGGCAAGAGCGACTATGCTTGGGCTACTTCTTGGGGAGTTTCCACACGTTTGATCGGTGCGTTGATTATGTCTCATTCCGATGATAACGGTTTGGTATTGCCTCCTCATTTGGCTCCGATTCAGGTTGTGATCGTCCCGATTTATCGTAGCGCTGAGCAATTAGCGCAGATCAGCGAGAAGGTCGCTGGTATCGTGGCTAAGTTGAAGGCGTTGGGTATCTCCGTGAAATATGACGACGCTGATAATAAGAAGCCGGGCTGGAAGTTCGCTGAGTACGAGTTGAAAGGTGTTCCCGTGCGTTTGGCTATGGGTGGTCGTGATTTGGAAAATAATACAATCGAGGTGATGCGCCGTGATACTTTGGAGAAGGAAACGATCACTTGTGATGGCATTGAGGAATACGTGAAGAATCTGTTGGAGGAAATCCAAGCGAATATCTTCAAGAAAGCGTACGATCACCGTGAGGCTAACATCATAAACGTAGATACATATGAGGAATTTAAGGAGAAGATCGAGGATGGCGTCTTCATCATGGCTCACTGGGATGGAACCCCAGAGACAGAGGAATTGATCAAGAACGAGACAAAAGCTACGATCCGCTGTATTCCTTTAGCTGGAGATAAGACTCCGGGTAAGTGTATGGTGACAGGTAAACCGTCGGCTTGTCGGGTACTGTTCGCCAGAGCTTATTGATTGTTATGCTAAAAGATGAAATAAAATGGGGGATGCTTTAACCGAAGGGCATCCCTCTCTAAGAAAATGAGCTACCACGAATTTATACTTGTCGTTAACTTTAGTAGCATCATTATCTTGGTGTTATTGGCGATGTTGTTATTGATTGCCACTCGGTTTCGTGGCGAGAGTGGTTATGCCGCAGCGATTATCGTTCTTCCTAACATCCCTGTTTATATTTACAACATGAGCCGCATGCTTGGTTGGCATGATATAACGTTGTTCTTTTTCCCTATCAGTTATTCGGTCAATACGCTGTTGATGCCGTTGCTGTGGTTATTTACCCGCCGCAACTTTGATCTTGATCCTCGTTTCAAGCCTGTCCAATTGTTGCATTTTTTACCGGCGATTGTCTGTGTCGTTATCGTGTTATCCATTCCTATGCGGAAGCGTATGGAGAGTATACTTCATGAGGTCACCGGTGATGATACTTGGATCGGTGATTTTAACGCTGCCGTGATTACCTCGCAGATGATCGGTTATTTTGTCGCTATCTTTATTTATCTTTACCGGAAGAAGCAGTATATAAAGGATAATTGGTCTGATACCGAATACATGCAAAAGGAATGGATTCCGAAACTTATGATCCTGTTCGCTGCCTTGTTTGTCACCGTGATGACCTGTTATGCGATTTGGCCTCGGACTGATGCTTGGTTGATACAGATATTGAATGTGATGGCGATGAGCTTCCTCGTCTATAATTTTATTGCTCATCCAACTGTTCCTTATATCCAAGGAACGTCACGGATGCTCGTTAAGGATGAGACGGTAGGGTTTCAGTCTATACCAGACGAGGAACAAATGAGAGATATATGGTTCCCAAGTGAAAGAGTATCTGGAGACAACAAATGCTTTCCTGCGAAAGGACCTTTCCTTATCCATATTATCGAGAGAGACCGGTATTTACCAAAAATTACTTTCTCGGTCGATCAACGAATACTTAAAACAGAACTTCTTCGAGCTTATCAACGAGATGCGAGTGGGGGAAGCCAAGCGAAGGTTGCTCCTGCCGGAGAATGCTGGTCATACGGTAGATAGCCTTTATGAGGAATGTGGTTTTCGGACTCGTTCCACGTTCTTCTTGGCATTTAAGAAGGTAGAGGGTTTGTCTCCCGCCCAGTGGCTTAATTCGGTAAAAAAACATACGGATCAATAAACGCAACAGCTAAAAAGAGTACATAAACTCTTTCCGGGTCTGATTTTATTACTATATTTGTGTCGCTATCGTTAGATAGCGGACATATTTAGACACTAGGAAAGTGTTTAGCTTCGTTCTCAGAGATAAAATCTGGTAAATTTTTCACGGGAGAATAAGCTGTACTCTTCACGTCATTGTTATATGCTATACGTATATGGACAAAGGGCGTGGGCTGTTGCTTATTTACCGTACGGGTTTACCAGAGCCTATCTCTTAAATAAGTTAATAGTCCCACGCTTTCCTCATATTAATACTATCCGGATCGGGACTTACCGGATGTACATCTTCGAGGCATTATGAAAAAATATCTACCACGTTTCTCTTTCTTTTTAATGATTTTACTCCATTTCATCATGAAATCAGTCTGAATATACAGCTTTCGGACTTCTCTAAACATCTTGTTTTAGGTGATTCGGGAAATAAACACTCCCTTTGCGGTATCGATTGAATCTCTTTGTTTACTTCTGAAAGTATTTGTGATGATTGGTCTTGTTAAATACGTAGGAAATCACTCTTTGTATATAAAGCATTTTTGTTTTATATGCATTTTATTGATGTGGATACTCTCGCTGATACCTTCTTGTCATCGAGAGGGAGAGGTTGGTCTTTCCCAAAATGATCAGGTGGGTATAGATAGTGTGGTCTCGGCCTGTCCGGACATCGATTCTCTACAATCATGTCTAAGGTATTTCGAGAGAACCGCAAATGAGCTGGGAGTGATACTCGCCTATAAGGAATTAGGGGTACGTTACCGGGAAGCGGCCCGTTTTAATGAGGCGATAGGATGCCACCGGGAAGGCTTGCGATTGGCTATGCAAAGGAAAGATACCTCGGAGGTCATACAGGCCTTGAATAATATCGGTACGAACTTCCGGCGGTTAGGTATCATGGACGAGGCCTCCAATTATCATTATAGGGCATTGTCGTTGTGCGAGAGACTGGGTGATAAGGAAAGCTATAAAGCAAGAAAAAACCGGACCATTTCCTTGAGTGGTATCGGAAACGTGTATCTAACATTGGAAAATTGCGAGATGGCTGACAGTATTTTCCGAATAGCGCTGGAAGAGGAACGTACCTTGGATAGTGATCTCGGCTTGGCCATGAACTATGCGAACCTTGGCTCTATCTTCGAGATGCGTGGCATGATGGATTCCGCTTTTGTTTATTACAATTATTCTATGGAGCATAATCGTGCGGCCGGGTCTGTTGTCGGCATTTCGCTTTGCCATAACCATATAGGACGCTTGTTCGAGAAAAAGGGACAATGGGATCAGGCGATACGCGAATATCGTAACGCATACGACCTTATGGTAGCGGACAACGATCTGTATCATTGGCTGGAATCGTGCCTGGCCTTGGCACGGGTGAATATCTACAAGGGAGATCTGCGAATGGCGGAGGCTTTCTTGGAGCATGCGGAGGGTGCCGCTAAGGTGACGCGGGCGTGGAAGCATTTGTCGAGCGTGTATCATCTGGATTACTTGCGTTATGAGAAGCTGGGTGATTATAAGAATGCCCTCAACGCTTATACATCAAGTCTCGCTTATGCTGATAGCATGCGAAATACTGAGAATATGAACCATATACAGAACCTCCGTGTGGACTACGAGAAAGAGAGGAGCAACCGGGAGCTTTCATTGATACAGAAGAATTATGAGATGGGGCAGCGTACCAAGAATATTTTCCTGATCGCTTGCTTGATCGTACTCTTCCTTACGGTGGTAGCGATGGGCTTTTTATGGTATGCCTTGCGGATGAAGTCCCGCAATCAGCAGGTGATGCGGCGCATGGAGGAGGTGAGGGCCAATTTCTTCACGAATGTCACGCATGAGTTTCGTACGCCGCTGACGGTTATCTTGGGTGTGTCGGAAGAGTTGCGGAAAGGGGGAATAGGCGAGGAGGAACTCAAGACCGGGCTGAATATGATTGGACGGCAGGGAAAGAACCTGCTGGAATTGGTGAACCAATTATTGGAAGTGGCGAAAGTGAGATCTGAGATTGGCGATCCGGAATGGAGGACTGGAGATATCGTAGCTTATACGAGCATGATCGTGGAAGATAACCGGGCGTATGCCCGCCAAGGGCAGGTAGACCTTTGTTTTACTCCTTCGGAGACGATTATCAGCATGGATTTCGTGCCCGAGTATTTCCGGAGGATCATGGATAACTTACTCCGTAACGCTATCAAGTTCACGCCGAGAGGTGGGAGGGTTGTCGTGACGATGGAGTGTGTGGGGAGTATGCTTGTCACGCATGTGGCGGATACGGGCTGCGGTATAGCCGAGGAGGACTTGCCGCATATCTTCAAGGCTTTTTACCTAGGTGAGACCGGAGGGGCAGGCACGATGGGCACGGGGATCGGCCTTTCTTTGGTACGGCAGATGGTGAGGAGCATGGAGGGCCGGGGTTGGTTCTGAGTTTGTCGTGATGTTGCCATTGAGACATGGCGACTCTTATTATATCGGCCGGCTGCTTAATGGTGCGTATCAAATAGTATACGCACGAAACGGAGCGGAGGGGTTGGAGATAGCGGCGGAGCAAATGCCGGACTTGATCCTCACCGACTTGATGATGCCCGAGATGGATGGCTATGAGTTATGTAGGCGGGTACGTGAATCCGAGGTGTTGAACCATATTCCGATCATTATCATTACTGCGAAATCAGGAGGAAAGGAACGTGTCTGTGGCTTAGAAGTCGGGGCGGACGCTTATCTGGAGAAGCCTTTCAATGCGGAAGAGCTGAATATCCGGATAACAAAGTTTCTGGAACAGCGTCGTTTGCTGCGTGAGAAGTATTCCAAGGCTATGCGTGAGGGGACGGAACTGAATGTAAAACTAAACCCTGCCGACCAAGACTTCTTGGCTCACCTGAATGATTATATATATGCGTTGATGTCCAACCATGGCTTGAACTCGGACATGGTAGCCGATAAGATGTGCATGAGCCGATCCCAATTGAATCGCAAGGTCCGTGCCATCACGGGCTACAACACTTCTGCCTATATCCTGCAGATGCGCATGGAGAGGAGCAAACGCCTCTTGGCCTCTACCGAGGAACTGATCGGCGACATCGCCCTTAAATGCGGCTTCGAGGATGCCAATTATTTCGCCCGCCTTTTCAAGCAGATCTTCAATGTAACGCCCTCACAATACAGGAAAAGCCTCATTCAATGATTCCGTGTAGCGGGTACTTCCGTGTAGAAAGGGGCTATGAAATTGAGAAATCCATATTTAACCTCATCATTGGGAAATCCGAGGGTATAGATATTGAATTCCGGATTGAAATCCTTGATGGTCAGATAGCCACTTTGGTAAATCACCGGGATAGGTCGGGTGGCGTCGGCTGTACATGGAAATATATTATAAACCAATCCGGGTACAATCCATCCTCAAGAATAACTCTTGTTTATAGAGCGTCTGTTACGATGGGCAACGTGACGTGCTTACAATGGGCATTATAAGGAGCTAATAATGCCCATTGTTATTCTTCCATAGATTCTATCGGAGGCGATTCGGCCAGCTAGCATTTCTAATCGACTGCTCTTTAATTAGTTAATTATTTTCAATGCGCAGATTCTCTTGGTTTGTCCTAGTGAAATGCGTCGATTATCCTATAAGAATGCGTCATTTCTCCTCACGGGCGATCGCTCTCGGGGCTAATTTTGCGAATAAAGAAATCGGACGTTTCACCAAATCTGGTTCGAGTATGGAAGAAGAAAAACACAAGAAGCCTTTGCTTTCTTATGAGGAGGTGATCGAGGTCATCGATGAGCGCATCTCGCGTGACGAGCCTGCCACTGCCGACGAGCGGATCAAACGTGTCGAGGAAGTGGCCGAGCAAATGGAAGAAGAACGTAAAAAAGGGATATCGTGCCGTAAGAAGGTTTCTCGCTTTTTTCGGAGATCCTTGATAAATCTGGACCGATCCATCAGAAGGTGTTTCGGTAAATAAATAGGAATGAATTATTAATCTAATGAATTAAAGGAAATGAAAAAGCTAGTATTTATTTTATCTGCCATGTTGCTCCTAATCGGGACAATGGACGTGCAAGCCCAATGGGGAAAGAAACTCCTCAAGAAAGCGGGTGAGAGTGCCAAACGGGCAACGGAGAGGAACGTGGAACGGAAAGTGGAACAGACCGTAGACAAGGCTTTCGAGGGAGCGGAGGATGTGGTGACGGGGAAAGGGAATAATAATAATGAAAAGGAGGAGCCACCAACAAGTACAAATTCACAAGGGAATTTTGAAACTATGGATGATGGGGAAGATGTGGCACAGCAGGAACAGCAACAACCACAGCAATCACTCGAAATGACGTATGCCAAGAGTGACTTCGTGCCGGGGGATGAGATTATTTTTGAGGATGATGTGACCCGGGAACAGATAGGAGAATTCCCCAGCCAGTGGGATTTATTAAAAGGTACTGTTGAGATCGCTCAAATCAATGGCGATAAGGTGATACTTTGCGAGAGTCAGGATGATCCGGTCATTGCGCCGCTATTCGATAATATGAAAAGTTATTTGCCGGAAAAGTTCACGCTGGAATTTGACTTTTGGGTAGGGCCTTTTACAAAAAAGGGAGATGATGAGCCGGAAAATTGCTATATCGTACGTTTTTACAAACCCGAATCGGGAAGTCGTGTTCAAACTATCAATCTTGACGACTGGTATTATAGTGCTTCAGACCATCGTACACGCCTAAGATGGGACTTTATTCCTTCCTCTGGGGAGAACAGCCGTAGCGGAAGCGATGACTCTTTTCGGACTATCCCGAACTCATGGAACCACTTCTCACTGTCCTTCAATCAACGGGCAATGAAAGTTTACATAAATGGTATCCGCTATGCCAATATTCCGAATACGGTAGCACCCGGACATTTTGACATACAGTTTTATAGAGGCGGTGGATATTTTACGAATAACACTTCCATCCGCAACATACGTGTCGCCAAAGGCGCAGTGCCATTGTACGACCGCATGATGAGCGACGGTAAGTTCATCACGTATGGCATCACCTTCGATGTCGGCAAGTCCACCATCAAACCAGAGAGTATGGGTGAGATCAATCGTATCGTCAAATTAATGACCGATAACCCCGACCTGAGATTCTCCGTAGAAGGCCATACCGATAGCACCGGCAACGAGGCTTCCAACCAGACGTTAAGCGAGGCCCGCAGCAACGCCATCGTAGGTAAACTGGTTGAACTGGGCATCAGTGCCGATCGCCTCTCCGCTTCCGGCAAAGGACAATCATCTCCCATCGCCGATAACGGAACGGACGAGGGTCGTGCCAAGAACCGGCGGGTGGAGTTTGTCAAGATGTAACGAATAAGTGAGCGATATGAAAAAGAAATTCTACATACTGATGTGCTTGGCGAGCCTCGTCTTGATGGTGACGGCTTGCGGCGGCAAGGAGAAGATCAAGGAGAAGCTCCGTGCGGCTACCGAGGCCGTAAAGGAGCGGAAGGAAGCGGCCGCCTCCGAAAAGGGGAGCGATCTGGAAATGGATAAACAAGGCGACAGGCCGGATAACGGTGCCTTTGTCGATCCGTCGCTCACGCCGGCCCAGCGTAAGGCGCTCGACAAGGAGAATCCGTGGTTCGCTCGCAACTTCCGTATGGAACTGACAGCTAAGTCAATGGGGAACAAGGTGAACGTGGAAATACAAAAGTCGGGCAAAATCCTTTATTACCATTTCTGGAACAACTCTGGCAATGTCGAGACGCTTATCCTGCTTGACGAAGGCGATTATAAGATTTACCAGATTTCGTCTAAAAACAAGGTGGCGCAGCTAAAGGCGACTTCCGACTCGGACTATTATGCGTTCTTTTGCGACAAGATAGGGAATGTGTATGGCATTGTCCATACTGCTCAGAAAGAGAAAAAGGTGGAACAGGACGATAGCTTTGTCCAGTCCAGCACGCAAGAATCTGTCGGGGTAGAGGACGTGCGTTGGGGCGGCTTCGATTGTGAGAAGATCACCCGTGTCACTGGTACCGAGAACGACCTGAGTGCCGGGATGAAAGCCATAGGAGACCTCTTTGGCACTAAATCCAGCATGGACAACTCGATTAAAGACTTGAAACATATCGAGACGACCGACATCGTCTGGATTGAAAAGAATAGCGGAGCTGTGGTACACCGCAAGTTCTCCGTGAAAGGAGGAGCCGGAATGGGTAACTATGCGGAACGGATGAAACCGCAACCCTCCGTCACGTTGCTCACCTTCTCGCCCGATCCGTCGTTGATACCGACCTCTCAGGAGGGCTATAAACTGGTGAAATAGGTATTCATATAATATAGAATGTATAACACGCTCAAATAAGAAAGCCATGAAGAAGCTATCGATTCTACTACTCAGTCTTGCCGCTATGGGAGCATTCGCTTTCGTCTTGCCTTCCTTGCCCACCGGGCAAAGTGGCGCTTATCCTACGGAAACGGCTTTTATGGCCGAGGCCGAAGAGATGTTCCAAAAAGGGAACAAGCTTTACGAGCAAGGCTATATGCTACAGGCGAACTACTATTACGGGCAAGCCGTGGTAGCCGTGGCCAGCCTTCGCTACGGGTTGAGCGAGCTGATCTACGTAAAACAGCGCGACGAGAGGGCCGCCGCCAAGAAAGCCGCCGAAGAGAAACAGCGCAAGGAGGACGAGGAAGATATGGAAGATTGGGGATGGGAAGATGAGGGAGGACTCCTTACTGCGCTTACCAACCTAATCGGGAAGCTGGATACGATGACCGAAAAACTGAGCCAGGAGCTTGTCAATATGGAATTGGATGAGGACAGCGAGCGGAGCGAGGCTTGGGACTTGTTGGCTACCCAAAGCATAGCGTCGCCTTACCCTTACTTCTTCGAGGCCATCTCGTGGGATTACAAGGGAAAGGAAGATAAGGCGAGAGAATGCTACGCCAACGCGATGTGCAACCCCGCTTTCCCGTCCACCGTATGGGATTTCTCCTATTGGCAGGACCTTACGAGCGGCGAGCTCAGGGCCATTGCCCGCAGGCTGCTCCCCAAGGAGGAGGAATACCGCAAGTATTTTCACCTGAGCACCTATAGCTGCCCGCACCATTACCTTAATTTCGACGATGACTACCTGACGGCGAAAGCCGCCGACACCTTGGTCGTATTACCCACGGCCGTGGGAGCGGCGCTCATGCTGTATGAGACGGCCGTACAGGCGAACCCCTTCAACGCACGCAATTTCGCCGGTGCCTCGTTGCTGAGCGTACAGAACGGCGATAGCGTAAAGGCCGCCTACTACCTGAACGAGGGGCTGCTGATAGATCCGGAGAATAAAGGATTGCAAACATTACTGAACGTATGGAAAGGAGGACACAAATGAAACGCATAGGATTCATATTTACCGTGATAACGCTATTCTGCTTGTCCGCTGTTTCCCGGGTGATAGCGCAATCGGATTGGAGCTTGATAAACTTCGACTTGATCAACCTGCCTTGCGAGCCGGGAAGCCATTCGTTGACCTATACCATGTATTACGGAGTCAACCCGTTTAAGGTTAAGTCGTTTAACGATATAGAGCGCCCCATCATCTTCGGGGGAGAGTTGGTCTGCACCAGATCCATCGACCTGAAAGAAAAGAAGGAGGCGGTAAACCGGGCCCTAAGCGACCTGGGCTGGAATTTCGCCACGCTGCGGCAAGTGATCGAAAGGGCGGCGCAAGCCAAGCCGAACGATATAACGAACGAGCAATTCTGGGACGACCTCGTGAGCATGAGCGGGTTGAACGGCCTGGCGGGAGACGCGTTGGCGCTGATCAGCGGCGTGAAGGATCGCGACAAGTATTACGAGGCGGAGAGGATACAGGGACGGCTCAAGAGCGAGGCGTACAAATACTTGGTGAATAAGACACTCAGCACGGTGGGTAAGATCTTCAGCCTGAAAGGGCGTATCGAGATCTTCTTGAACGCTCGAGAACGGGATAAGCAGAAATGGATCAACTGCGTGGCCGAGGACAATCTGGTCTCGCTCGCCCGTTTCTATCGCATCGCCAACAACCGCTTGTGGCAGATCGCGCAAACGAAAGGACAGACGTGGGTGCTGCGCATGAACGGTTCGGCCAACGCTCCTTTCTTTTATGAGGGAGAGATGTGCGTACAGCAATGGAAGATCAAGATGAAGCTGGAGAAGAGTTATCACGGGGCCAACGAGAAACTGACGGAGCAGCAGTTCTACGGGACTTTCGCTGGTGAGTACATCGGGTGGCTGGACGCCGAGGTGTTGTATGCAGAATTGGGATGCGCACTATTTTGTGGATAAGGAACTGCTACGTTTCGGACAAACAACGATCGTTGGAGACGCCCCGATGTTCGCCTCCGATATAAGGATAAACCAGTCGTATATGAAACTATGGGCGGAGAGCTGGGGCCTTGGCTTCAAGCACAGCACGAAACCCACGCAGGCCCACAACATATACCGCCTGCCGGTGAAGGTGGTGGTGAATATGCCTAAGAAACCGACCAAATCTGTTTACGCCAGCACGGAAGTATTCATGGGAGACAGGGAATGGATGCCGGGCGACAAGCCCCAGCCAGAGATCGAGACCTATTTCCAGTTGCAGCATAACGTGGCGGTATCCGGTACGGTCAGCGATGAGGGAATATCGTTCAAAGCCGATCACTACCTGAATTATTACGCCACGCGAGATTTCATCGTCATCGATGGGAACATAAACGACGGGCTTAGCATCAGCGGATTGGGAACGATCCCTTTCCGCAGCCAGGGTAGCGTGAACGACCCGATCCCCAAGGAGGGATTCGGAGGCAAGCCCGACGGGAGCATCCAGATACATATAGATCAAAGCTTGGATGACGTGGAGAAATGGGAGCGTATCCGATACGAATAGACGACAGAATATTCACCTTATAAACAAATACAACGATGAGAAAGATCTTGAACATCATGGCAATCGCCCTTGCGATATTCTGCAGGATACCGGTGGAGGTGCACGGCCAGAGTTTCTTGAAGAAACTGAAACAGAAAGTGGGCAACGTAGTAGGTACCAAGGATGATACCGCCGAGATAGGAGAGGAGCCTTTCGTCGGTGGAGATGGCGATCAGCCGACACGATCTGTCACCCCCACGGATAAGCTACAAAAACGTCGCACGGCTACCGCCACGTGGGACGAGATGATCGCTCCCAGCAGAGCCAACTCGCCGGAGGCCTTGCTGAACGAGCTTCCCCCGTTGCCTTCCGTCGAGAGCATCGTCTACCCGGAGGAAACCGCCCGTGCGACCTACTACCGCAAGATCGTAGCCGTGGATATGCGTATAACGGAACTGGATTCGATACATACCTGCTCGGACGAGGAGATGATCGCCCTCCGGGATAAGTTCTATGTAGAGTTGGCCGATATCAACGGGATTACGGTGGAGGAAATGAAAAGCTTGGAAGACCCGAACCTCCCCGAAGCGGAAAAGGAACGCTTGATCGAGAAGATGAAGAACGCCTTGGTAGGCGATACCCGGGGGCTTGAGGCCATGGGCGCCGATCTGGAGAAACGTGAGGCAGCCAAAGGAGGCAAGTTGACCAACGAGGAGAAGATGGCCTTCTTAGCGGAGAACCAAGGCAACCTGAGCGACCTAGGTTCCATGATGGAAAAAATGCAGGCGACGAACGAGAAAACGACAGCCTTCAACGCCAAGTTCGTCAAGCTGGAACAAATGACCGTGCAGCAAACCGAGAAGATGAAAAAGATACTACAGGCGAGCGATGGCGCGATCACGAGTTGCGAGAAGATCGCCGGGGAATACGAATCGGAATTAAAGACCCTCTATGCCCAGATCTATGAGACCGACGACAGCCAGAAGGTTGAGGAACTTTATGCCCGTGCCGACGAGCGGATGAAAAACTATCGCCTCCGTGCCGCCAAGCTCTGGCGCAACAGCCTGCAAACCCAATTGGATGGGGTAAAGGCCATGTATCCGGACATCGTGAAGTTGCAGAAAGAGATGATGCAGGAGGGAATCATCCCGGCCTGCGCCGAGAAACGTGCCTCGTTCAACGCCGTGACCAATTACACCAATATCTTGCACAAGGCGTATTGCGACTTCCCGCAACCGCGGGTGTTGCCGGTCTACATGGAGACGATCATTGAGATTCCCGAGGGTGAGCACCTGTTTTACGCGGAGAGTGGTTTCGCCACGTCGGTCGACGGCTTCTTGAACAACAGCCGCGTCTACACCGCCGACAATGCGGGCAAGAGATACCTTTACGAAAACGGCAAGAAGCGGGAACTGGGGCCGAACGATCCCGGCGATTTCCAAGCGAAAGGGGCACGGACGGAACCCACCTACGGAGCTTGGACCTCGGCTAGCGGCACACGCAAGGTGACCTACACGCGCGACGGATCGCTTACCCTGCATGACGGCACCTCCTTCTATCCGCTGGCTTTCAAGAAGGAGAGCGACAGGCTGGTGTGGATCATCGCCTCGTCTGCAGGTGTTGAAAAATGCACGTACAAACTATAGCGGTATTCCTCGTTGCGTTGTTGGCGCGAGCTCTCAGCGGATCGACCGCCTTGGCGCAGGATTACCAAAAGATCTTTGAAAAGGAATGGATAGAAGCTGATAAGTACGTGGCGGGATAACGGGAGGTCTGGAACTTGATCTTCCCGGAGTTCGGTATCCGGACGGAGTTGGCCGTGGCGGTTGTCTTCCCCGAATTGGTTCGTTACTCGGCCTTGATGGACTTTATGGAGACAACAGCCGTCAAGGCGCTTTACCAGCAAAAGGGGGTAAAGGGAGCCGATTTCTCCATTGGCCGCTTCCAGATGAAGCCTTCCTTCGTGGAGGATCTGGAACGACAGTGGATGCGAACGGAATGGCGACACGAGTACGGGATCTATTTCGATCTCTCCGAGACGTTGGAGGCCCACCGCATATGCGTACTCCGGCTGGACGACCGGAACTGGCAATGTATTTATCTGGCCATGTTCTTGAAACTGTTATACCGCCGTTTCCCGGAACTGGCCGAGGAGGAGGATATCGAGCAAGTCCGCTTTTGCTCCACCGCCTACAACGCCTCGTTTTACGGCACCTACGAGCGCATCCGTAGCAAAAGCGCCCGCCGCTTCTACCATACTGATTTCATACCGACTCCCGGAACGAAGCGTTACGCTTATTCCGAGATAGCGGTCTTTTATTACAAGATAGCTCTCTGACATGCTGGAATGATTTTTATTTCCCTCCCTTCAAATCGTTCCAGCACTATGTGAAAGCAAGACACAAACGGGGATAGATTCTGGTAGACCCGTCGGAGACTCCGGAAGCGCAGGGATTCCTTCCCTCTGGCTTCCGGGGAATCCGATTCCCGACACCGGCTTCCCCTTATGAAGTGACAAGAATTAAAGAAACGAACGATAAAAAGAATGACTATGGCCAATTACGGTAAATATGGATTCCTTCCCGCCATCGCCCTCTGCCTTCTTTGGGCGACGGAGGTATCGTGGGCGCAGGTGAAGCTCGTGCGGATGCCCGTCGTTGAGAAGAGCGGTTCAATATCCTCTGGGAAGAGTATAATACGCTTATGGAGAATCAATTAAACACCGAGACGAAGCAAACACCCGCACAAATGCAAGGCGAATCGGGCGACGGTGGCCAGAGGGGAACGCTGGGGAGTCATCGACGAGCAAGACCATCGTGCGACGTTAACGGTGTCACACGTATGACATCAGCTGCCTCACACGTGCGACACCTAGAGCCTCACGCCTGCAAGACCGGCAACGAGAATAGAGAGAAATAACAATTATCACATTATCAACAATTTAAAACAAAACAAGATGGCAAAGTACAAGTTAATTAAGAAAGTGAATCCGCAGAAAAGACAGGAACCTGGCAAATGGTACGCGACCCCCAAAAGCGAGACCCCGCTCTCGGGCAAGGCGATGATGTGCGCCGCCACCGCCAACACCACTACTGCTCCCATCGAGATGGAGGCCTCGCTGGAGCTTCTGGCCAAGTTCGTGCCCCAACAACTCCAGCAGGGACACACGGTGAAGATACCGGGCTTGGGTACTTTTCGCCTCACCTTCAAGAGCGATGGCGTGGAAGATATTAACAGTTTCCGGGCGAACAGCATGATCAAGAACGTCCGGATCGTATTCACTCCCTCGAAAGAATTGCGGGAGAGCGTGCTCAGCGGCCTTACGTTCGAGGACGGCGGCGTACTGGAGGACGACATCAGCTACGCTTCTATAGCCGATTACCGTTTGGCCAAAGGTGTCCCGGAGGGCGGCGGAGACTCGGAAAGCCCGGGTGAGATTTAAGGTAACCATTAAAACAGGAACGGGATGAACATTTTCTCTTGCCATATACGCCGGATCGTGTTGTTGCTATTGGCACTCCTCTGAGTGCCGATGGCGACGCTACGGGCGCAGGAAGAAAAAGCGGACGGCACGAACCGGGTGATAGTATCCAAACAGGATATGCGGATAACCGTTCTTTGTCCGCAAGGCGATACGCTCGCCGTTTTTCCCATCGCTTGCGGACGCAATTACGGCGACAAGCAGCAGGAATGGGATTTCCGGACACCGGAAGGGCATTTCGTGATAGAGTCCGTGGAAGATACCTCCCTTTGGCCGCGAGACTCGACGAGGCAAGAAACTCCCGGCGAGATATACGGCCCCCGCTTCTTCCGCTTGAAAGCACCCGGCTTCACGGGCATCGGCATACACGGGACCGCCAACCCCCAAGTGATACCCGGACGGATAACGATGGGCTGCATACGCCTCAGCAATGAGGACCTGAAAGCCTTCTCCCGGCTGGTGGACGTAGATACAAGGGTGGATATCCTGCCCGACAAAGGGAGAGAACGCGGCTCGCTTTCCAAGCTAGCCCGGGACGATGATTACTAACAACACTAAAAGGAATGGACATGAAAAGGTTAATCTTATTATTGATATGCGCGCTGTACGTAACGACGGCGGCGCAGGCGCAAATTTCTTTCTATGGTGAGTGGTGCCGGAAAGGGGGTGGCGAAAAGACCATCATGATCTTCGATATGAAGGAAAAGAAAGCCTACGTGATGAACGAGGCCCGGAAGACCTGCATGGTGATGGAGGAGATCGACAAGTTATCCACCAATAAGCTGGTGGGTTACGACTGGGAAGTGTCTCACTCTACCTCCCGAGAGTTTTTGGGCATGGAGGAGATAGACGGTAAGGAGTGTGCCCACTACTATGTCAAGAGCGAATCGATCTACAAGGATGGCGGCAAGGATGGCGCCGGCTATCACGAATGGATTTACTCGCCCATGAAGGTATCGAACTACAACGGCTGCATCGCCCACGACAATACGGTGTATGTGATGGACAGGACCATCGTGCTTCGCTGCGTCAAGATGGGGCCGCAACCGGCGCACCTCTTCCAAGTGCCCGAAGGGTATCAAATGACTGTGATGCCTGCCGGCGGCCTGCTGGAGATGATGACGGGGAAATCGTGCGAGGAGAACACCCAAAAAGTGGACGAGACACGCGATGCCATCCAAAAATCCAATGAGCAGATCAAGGAGCAACTGAAAGAGGTCAACGACAAGAGCAAGAGCGACGAGGAACGGATGAAGGCCTTGCTCGAGATGCTGGGCGGACAGAAGAAGAAATAGAGAAAAATTATTCACTTTAAAATAACAACGATTATGAAAACGAACATTAGATTTCTAGTTATGATCGCCGTTTCCTTGCTGACGGTATTGGGAATGAGCGCGCAAGAACCTTTCTTCCTACATAAGGAAGGCGTGAAACTGACTTACGCCGACAAGGACAAGAAAGGAAAGATCAACAGTTACACGGAGACTACCGCTACAAAGGTGACGGGAGATGCGGACAACTGCACCGTTACCTACTCGATGATGGTGATGGACAATAAAAAGAACCCGGTGCTCAAGCAACCGATGACACAGACATTCGAGGTGAAGAATGGCACGGTGACCTACGATCCCAAGTCGTTGGTAGGACAGATCATGGAGGGCATGCAAGTAACCGTGACCGGAACACCCTTCCAACTTCCCTCCAATGTCAAGGTAGGCGATACCTTCGGCGACTATACCATCACCTTGAACTTGGCCGGCATCAAGACCAATACGGAGGTGACGGGCGTGAAGGCCGTGGCCGAGGAAACCCTCGACGTGAACGGGACGAGTATCGACTGCGTCGTGATTGAGAACACTACCGTATCGAAAGTGATCGGTATCAAGCAGACCACTATCCAGAAGATCTGGTATGGCCACGGCATTGGCCCTGTGAAGACAAACATGTATAACAAGAAGGGAAAACTGATGACAAGCCAAGAGCTAGTTTCAATAGAAGGATTGTAAACCATTAAAAACATACGTATCATGAAACAGACATTATTTACATTCATGTTCATCATAAGCCTCGTGCTTATGACGGCATGCGGAGGTTCGCCGGTAGATAAAGCCTTGGCAAAACTGGATGATGCCATTGAAAAGCTGGAGAAAAAAGGAGATAAGATGACCAAGGACGAGATGGATGCCATCATGAAAGACTTGGAGGAACCCGTTAGCGTATTGAACAAAACGATAGAAGACAACGAGGTGGGAGGTGTCACCAAGATCAAGATAATCGCCAAGGTGACGAAACTGACGGCGCTGGCCACGAAGGTCGGGATAAAGAATCTGGATATGGGAGATTTCTCGGATAAGGCGAAAGGAACTAAGAAAGAGTAAGGTGGTATGGGAGATATTTTAACAGGAATCGTAAAAGGCTTGTCCGGATTCATGCTGCAGGATGATCCCGACGTGAAGATATTCAATGCCCAGACCGAGATGAAAGAGTTCTCGGAAAGGGAGGGAAAAATCTATGCCCGTCTCGGACGGCAAGTATATGAGACGGATGGCGGCGAGAACTATCCGGAGATAAGGGCAGAGCTAGATTTACTCGCAGCCAACAAGCAGGCGGCGGAAAGCCGCCCTCGAACGTGCCGAGGCCGAGGAACGTGCCCGCCGGGAAGCCGAGGAGCAGGAGCATAGCTGCCCCAATTGCGGGGCCTATAATCCGGAGGGAACCAACTTTTGCCAAGAGTGTGGAACCCGTTTGACGCAACCCGTGCAACAAGCGCCTGCGGCGAAACGTTTCTGCCCGAACTGCGGCACGGAAGTTATCGCCGGGCATCGTTTCTGCAGCGGTTGCGGAACAAAAATGGAATGATGTATAACAGTTACTTTAAAGAAAGGAGAAATCATGGCTTTTTGTACAAACTGCGGGACAAATGTCCCGGATGGCATAAAATTCTGTACCTCATGTGGTACGCCGATGTCGGTACAGGCACAACCGCAAGCCCCGCCACCGCCCCAGCAAACCTATGTGCAGCCGCAACCTGCGCCTCAGCCACTACCGCAGCAGGCTTATGCCCCGCCATCGCAACCGGCTTACGCACAACCTCAACCGGGATACGTGGCTCCGGCGGGCGATCCGAACGCTCCGCTTCCCCCGGGAAGCAAGTATGAACCGATCACGACGGGTGGGTATATCGGTATCTTCCTGTTGATGCTTCTTCCGTTGATCAATCTCATCCTACTCATTATCTGGGCCTGCGGAGGCTGCCAGAAGGTGAACAAGGCGAACTTCGCCCGTGCGATGCTGATCATGATGATAATCGGTTCGGTCTTGTCGTTGCTGATGTTCTTCGCCGTACGGATGCTGTTCGGTAGCGAGATAGACAGCTTGATGGAAGCTTTCGGAGATCTACTCAAATAATAACAATACTAAAATTAGGAGGAAACAAATTATGGCATTCTGTGGAAAATGTGGACAACAAGTGAATGAAGGCGTGAGATTTTGCCCGGCCTGCGGATCACCTATGCAAATAGTTGCCGCCGAACCGAACAGGCAACAGACACCTCCGCCGGTACAACCGACCGATGCGGAATCAATGGCTAAGGCTACCGCCACGGCCGATGCCTTGAGCGACAAATTAAGTGGTATGAACAAGACCGCGGACCTGACCGACCAGTTCGATAAAGCCGATGTAGAGCAAAATAAGGTAATGGCTATCCTTGCTTATTTCGGGATTCTGGTATTGATCCCGATCCTTGCGGCCAAGGACTCGAAATTCGCCCGGTTCCATGCCAACCAAGGCTTGCTTTTATGCATCGCCATGTTTGGCTGGATCATAGCGGACTCCGTTCTGACCGCCCTCTTGCGGGCGATCCTATGGAGGGGATTGGGCTTATGGAGCATCTACTCTCTTTGCGGTACGGTATTGAACCTCGTTTACATCGTGTTTACGGTACTGGCAGTCATCGGTATCATTAACGCGCTGAACGGGCGAGCTAAGGAATTACCTATCATCGGTAAATACCGTCTGTTGAAATAGCATAATAACCCATAAATGTATACTTTATGACAGCAAAAGAGATTTTCTTCAAGACCCTGCAATTCGGTTGGATAAAACTAGGATTAGGATTGCTGAATATATTGATAGCCGTGCTGCTCTTCGCTATCTTGATGGGCATATCGGTCCTGTTCAATAGCGACGGAGTGGTAGCGATCATGTTTTTCATCTGGTTGGGACTTATAGGGGTAGTGAATTTCTTCTTGAATCACTACATCGGTTATCTCGTAAAAGCCGGGCATGTGGCCGTGATCGCGATGGCGTATCAAACCGGCTATGTACCTGCCAAACCCTTCGAGATGGGAAAGACGATGGTAAAGGAACGTTTCGGTACATCCAACGTGTATTTTGCCTTGGATAAACTTGTGGCGGGTTCCATTAAACAGTTACAACGTACGTTGGGACGTGTTACGGACAGTTTGCTCGGGGCGCTCCCCGGAGCTGACGGGATAAAGAGCCTCACCAACATGTTTCTCGATATCTCGTTGGGGTATGTGGACGAGTGCTGCTTAGGTTACACCTTTTACCATCCGGCTCAAAACCCTTATAAATCGGCGGCAGATGGTGTCATTATCTATTTTCAGAACGTGGAAGACGTTGCTCAAGGATGCGGCGAAGACAACGGGGATGGTCATCTTATCGTTCGTGGTGGTTACGTTGATTGCGTTTATCCTCTTCGGTGGATTGTTCCGCTTGTTCGGCTGGAGCGGTTTCATGGCTTTCATTATTTCATTGTTGTTCGCCTATACAGTAAAGTATGCCTTTATTGATAGCTGGATCTTGGTGAAAATGATGAGCAGCTATATGCAAGTAGCTCCCGCCACGCAAGTTACTTTCGATCTGTATGGTAAGTTGAGCGGCTTGTCCGGTAAGTTCAAGGAGCTTTTCAAGAAAGGTAACGAGATGCCGCAACCGAATCCCACCGCTACTTCCGCAGCATAAGATCCTTTGCGACCGCAGATACCGGGACAGGTCTCAACGCCGGAAAGCCGCTTTTGCCCTCAATGCGGAATGCAATTAGCTCCGACCGCTACATTTTGCGGGAATTGCGGAGAAAGGTTATAGTTTTTAAGTTTAATCGTAAAAAATCAAGAATATGAAACGAGTATTATTTACATTGGTAGCCTGTTTAGTAGGTATTTCTTCATTGATGGCGCAATCATTCTCTCTTCCGGGGTATTTGTTTGGAAGATGTCCGGACTATAGTATTACCTATGACAAGAACGATGCGCAGGAACAGAAAGATGTTTATATATGCGATGGTAATAAAAGCGTGGTTCGTATAGACAGTTATAAATGGAACTCAAGTTCGTCTGATTGGGTATATGATGGCAAGACCGTGATGGAGAATGATAACCAAGGACGCACTTTGGTCGCTATCTCTTATTCGGCAGCCGACGTGGCAGGCGAGAAAACAGAATACACTTATACCGGAAATGGCTATGAGAAGTTCTCCGTCACTTCCTCCAGCTTTGAGGGAGGCGCATGGAAAGCCGAGGCGAAAGTGGATATAGAAGCCACTTTCAACAAAGATAAATATCCGGTCTCGATACTCATGACAGGTACGGCTGAGGGAGAGACGTTCAAGATGAAAATGGAGTGGTCTTACGATAAGAATGTCACGAAAACCTCGTCTTCCATTGATTTCGGTGGTAGTTGGATGCTTATGTCAGAAAGCAAGACGGAGATCGTGGACGCGGGAAACCCGATGATTTCGAAAAATTATCAGAAAATGTATTTCCCCGCTGAGACAAGCTGGGAATATTCAGGAAAGACACATGACTATTTCAATGGAACAACCTCTATCGCTCCTGTAGTAGAGGAGAACGAACTGAAACTTCATATTTATGGAGATGTGTTGGAAGTACAAGGAACGGAAAGCGGGATTTCTATTTATGCGATAACTGGAGGGAAAATGGCAGAGAGTAAGTCGAATCGTATTGACATCTCTCGCTTGCCAGCAGGAATCTATTTGCTAAATACAGCTAGAGGTTCTATAAAGTTTATTCATAAATAAGCAAAAGTAAGGTGCGCCTTACTGAATGTGTGAGGCGCACCTTTTTTATTTGAATCGTTTTACTGTCTATTAACTCAATCCCTCAATCATGCCATCCACGATATCGATCTTTCGGGCTTGCGGCTCTTTCGGGAGTCCCGGCATACGCATGATCTCGCCCATGACGACAACGATCATCTCGGCTCCGTTATTGATGATTACATCTCGTACTTTTAGTTCGAAATCTTTGGCGACCCCATAAGCTTTCGGATCGGAAGAGAATGAATATTGAGTCTTGGCGATACAGATCGGATAATGGGAAATACCCAAGCTTTCGATCTGACGCAATTTTTTATCGGCCAAAGTCGTATAAACAATCGAAGAAGCTCCGTATATCTTCTGGGCCACTTTTTGTACCTTCGTACGGATCGGATCATTCAGATCATATGTATATTGTAAAGGAGCGGAAGGATGATTTTCGATCGTATCAACCACTAAGCGGGCAAGCTCCGTACCCCCTTCACCGCCTTCGGCGAAAACGTTATTCATGGCGAATCCAACCCCTTTCTCCTCGCAATGCTCAGCCACTAACGCAATCTCCTCGTCCGTATCGGTAGCGAAACGGTTGAAAGTAACGATTACTTGCTGGCCGAAGCTCTTCATATTCTCAATGTGTTTATCTAAGTTAGCGAATCCGTTCTTTAATCCTTCGATATTCGGTTCCTTGATTTCTTTCTCCGGAACGCCACCATGAAGTTTCAAGCTCTGGGCAGTCGCTACGATGACTGTCAGTTTCGGTGAAAGCCCCGCTTTTCTACATTTGATATTAAAGAATTTCTCTGCGCCCAGATCAGCGCCGAAACCAGCCTCCGTAATCACATAATCTCCATAAGTAAGAGCCATTTGGGTGGCCGATATGGAATTACATCCATGGGCGATATTAGCGAAAGGACCTCCATGTACAAATGCGGGAGTATTCTCCGTTGTTTGTACAAGGTTCGGCAGTAATGCGTCTTTTAGCAATACGGTAATAGCTCCGGCTATGCCAAGATCATTTACCGTGAAAGGCTTATCTTCGTTTGTATAACCCAATAAAATATTTCCGACACGTCGTTTCAAATCCTCTATATCCGTAGCCAAGCAAAGGATCGCCATGATCTCTGAAGCGGGAGTGATGTCAAATCCGGTCTCGGTAGGGACACCGTTCGCCGAGCCGCCTAGACCCGATACGATGTTACGTAAGCTACGGTCGTTTACGTCAAGAACCCGTTTCCATTTGATCTCCTTCAATCCCTCGCAGGTGTTGCGGGTCTGATAAATATAGTTATCCAATAAAGCGGTAATCATATTGTGGGCGGAAGTAACCGCATGAAAATCCCCTGTAAAATGCAAGTTGATGTTTTCCATGGGAAGCACTTGGGCATATCCACCTCCGGCAGCACCACCTTTCATGCCGAAACACGGGCCAAGAGACGGCTCACGTAAAGCGACCACCGCTTTCTTCCCTATTTTATTCAGCCCTAAAGCCAGACCGATCGAAACCGTAGTCTTTCCGATTCCCGCTTTAGTGGGAGTGATAGCGGTCACTAAAATTAAATTATGCTGGTCCATTTGCTTTTTATCGATCAAATGGATAGGAACCTTGGCAATATACCTGCCATAATTTTGTACTTCCTCACGAGGGATACCTAACGTTGTCGCAACTTCCTTAATTTTACGCAAGTCTGTTTCTCTTGCTATCTCAATGTCCGATTTCATGTGCTTTATGTAAGTTTATATAGTTTGAACAAAGTAAATCTAATTTATTATAATAACAAAATGATACGGAACAAGGTTTTCCCCCTTTATGGAATAATAAGATTGTGTTATTTTGATATTTTTGTGCGAAGATGGCGAGGATCTTGCTTTTTGTGATAGCTGTCAGGCTTGAAATTAAACTTTTTGTAAAGTGAGCTTTGCAAAAATCATACGTTTTGCTTGTTGTACTTTTAAAGAATTATAAAATAGTCTTTAAAATTATTCATCTGTAATAATTTGATTAATTTTGTGATGTCACAACGATAAAAAGAAACCTAAAATGGTTTGAGTGTGATAAATTGAAACAGATAAGAGACTAATAACATTAGCAATATAATATGTAAATTTAAGGTTATGTCAACAGTAAGATTTAGTCAGGTTACATTTGCTACTAAATCGTGGGTAGCAGAAGCATGGGAAAAGATGGTAGTGGAATTGTTTAGCGGTCGTGTCGTAGCGGAAGTCAAACAATTGGATGAAGTATGTGAATCAAAGTGGGAAGTAGAATTGAAGAAGCTTCAAAACGAGGTTCATTCTTTATGTCATCATGCGATCCATCAATTGCTCCCGATAGCCGGCTCTTATCAACAGGCGTTACTGGATGACGTTGCCCAAGCCTATACGGTATACGCTCCGGAAGAAGCAGAGTCTATCTTCAACCGGGGAAACCAAGCGATCGAGGATATCAAAGGACATGTATCGGGTATTCGCTACAACGCTTGTAAAATGCGTGAGGCGAACCGTAAAGTAAGCGAGTTGGAAGATATGCACGCAAAAGCGGTCATGTACCATAATTCAGTGAAACCTTATATGGATACACTTCGTTTCCATATCGATCAGCTTAAGCATATATTGCATGTAGCGTAATAAGATGGGCTGTCCGGGTTTGGTTACTCTCCGGGCAGCCTTCTTCTTTTAGCGAGGTTGGATAATCAGTAGGGAGAAATAGGGGAAATCCTTGGAATGTATAGTGGCGATATCAGTAGTATAATATTCTTTTCTTGTTCCTACATTCTCGAAATAATGAAAAACCGCCTTATCCGCATACTGCCGGATACAAGTATGAATAGCCTCTTGGCAACCCGGTAATTTCATGATGACGATGATCATTCCATTTTCTATTTTTGCCGAAAGTTCATCGAACGACGCAGTCCCGGGGATTACGTTAATTTGCTCCTCTTGTTTTACGATATGTATCCCGGCCAAGGCACCTGCCGCTATAAATGCCGGAATTCCTGCGATTCGATCTACCGGGATTCCTGTTTCCTCGAATTTATCGTATACATATTGTATAGATGAATAAAAACCAGCGTCTCCCTCGGCGACGATCACGATTTGTTTCCCTTTCAAATATTCAGCTTGGGCATCCAGAAACAATTCGTTATAAGCGTTTAACGCATCTGTCCGTTCCTTACTCATTGGCAAAATAAACGGATGGATCAAGGATTCGTCTACCTCAATAGCTTTCAATATATCCGTCGCCCGAGATATGATTCCATGCTTGCCTTGTGTAGCAGGACAATAGATAATATCAGCCTTTTGTAATGTTTTAAGCCCTTTCAGCGTAATTAATTCCGGATCACCGGGACCTAATGAGACGAAGTGAATAGGATGATTCATGTGTATCTGTTTTTATTTGAAACGCAAAAGTCCTTAAAATTGTGGATGTATACAAATATTCTTACTACTTTTGTCACTGTAACAGGCTCCGCTTATCTCTTTTTCCGGGAGGCGGATTAAAAGGGAACCGGGTGAGAATCCCGGACAGACCACGCTGCTGTGAACTTTTAAACATTCGGACAATACCTTGGCCACTGGTTTTGTAATCGGGAAGGCGTCCTGAATGGAAGTAAGTCAGAAGACCTGCCGGTTCATAAATAAATGTTGCTGTCCCGTGGAGCAGGACGAGAGTAACTGTCAATGATCAACTGTCAATTAAACAAGGATTATGAATAAGTTTATAGCGGGTGGATGCTTGCTTTTATCGGTATTGACTTTATCATGTACTTCAGGTATCCGTGAAAAAGGAGAAATAGGGAAGACGGCTTCCGTAGAGCAATCTGCGTTCTCGCAAGAGCAGGTTAAGCCTTTATACGCCCAAGGATTCAAGCTTACCTATGCGGATCAATATCTCTTGGCTGATATCCAAGATCCTCAAAATGAGGAAAGCACCACGTTTCATTATGCGTTCGTGAAAAGAGGTGCGAAACCCACGGGGATTCCCGCTGATTATACGGTGATAGAGCTTCCTATCCGAAGCGTTATCTGTATGACTTCCCTGCAATTATCGAACTTTATTAAATTGGGTGCCTTGGATAGGGTCGTTGGGATTACCAGTACACGGCATTTGTTCAATAAAGAGATGAACGAACGCCTGAAAGAAGGTAAAACCGCTAAGATCGGTATCGAGGGGAATTTCGATAACGAGGTTATCATGAGCGTGAATCCTGATTTGATCCTTGTATCGCCATTCAAGCGGGGAGGCTATGAGATGCTGAAAGACGTGGGTATTCCCTTGATTCCCCATTTGGGTTATAAGGAGACTACGCCATTGGGACAGGCCGAGTGGATCAAGTTCGTAGGCTTGCTGTTGGGGATAGAGAAAGATGGCAATGAGCGTTTCGCCACCATCGAGAAGAGGTATAATGAATTAAAGGAACTTACGGCGGATGGTAAGGTTAAAAAACGTCCGATCGTTTTTAGTGGCGAGTTACGGGGTGGAAACTGGTATGCCGTAGGAGGAAAGAGCTTCTTAGCGCAACTTTTCAAGGATGCCGGCGCTGATTATTTCTTGAAAGATGATGAGCGATCCGGTGGTGTTACATTAGACTTCGAGACGGTCTATAACCAAGCGGACGACGCTGATTATTGGCGTATCGTGAATAGTTTCCCGGGAACGTTCAGCTATGAGGCATTGAAAGAGCAAGATCCTCGTTATGAGGATTTCCGTGCGTTCCGGGAGAAAGGAATTATCTATTGTAATATGAAGAACACGCCGTTTTATGAGAGTATGCCGACAGAACCGGAGATCGTCCTAGCGGATTTGCTTCATATCTTTCATCCGGATTTATTACCGGATCATGAGTCGGTCTATTATTCTCGACTTAAATAAGGAACACTGATGAGACATTCAAATACCCTATGGATGCTGGCGATTGTCACGGCTATTTTTGTTCTAATCTTTTTGAATTTGGTGTTGGGGTCAGTCTCTATTCCTCTTCAATCGGTTTGGCATATTATCTGGAATTTAGGAAATGAGCCTATTACATGGCAGAATATTATCTGGAAATCCCGACTACCACAGGCATTGACAGCGTTGGTAGCGGGAGCTGGCTTATCCATCAGCGGCTTACAGATGCAAACCGTTTTCCGTAATCCATTGGCCGGACCTTCGGTCTTAGGTATCAGTTCGGGAGCGAGCATGGGTGTCGCTTTCGTGGTGTTGTTAAGCGGTAGTTTAGGGGGCGTTGCCTTGAGTAAACTTGGTTTTATGGGGGAGATCGCCTTATCGATAGCGGCCGTGATCGGTTCCTTATCCGTGATGGCGCTGATCGTGTATGTTTCCCAAAAGGTAAAAGGAAATGTCACGTTGTTGATTATCGGTGTGATGATCGGTTACGTGGCAAACGCCGTGATCGGTGTACTTAAATTCTTTAGCGTCGAGGAGGATATCCGTGCATACGTGATTTGGGGATTGGGTAGTTTCGCCCGTGTTTCCGGTAATCAGATGACGTTGTTCGTGATTCTTATGACAATCTTGATCCCTCTCTCGTTCCTGCTTATCAAGACCATGAACTTGATGCTTCTTGGGGATAGCTACGCACGCAATTTGGGACTTAATATCAAGCGGGCCCGTTTGTTGGTTATCACCTCGGCTGGGGTCCTTACGGCGATTGTCACTGCTTATTGCGGACCTATTATCTTCTTGGGGCTAGCCGTTCCGCATTTATGCCGGGCCATATTTCAAACTTCCGACCATCGGATTTTAATGCCTGCGGTCTTATTCGCCGGTGCGGCGTTGGCGTTGATCTGTAATTTGATCGCCCGTATGCCGGGGTTCGAGGGAGCGTTACCTGTCAACTCGGTAACCGCTTTAGTAGGTGCTCCAGTAGTGGCCTCAGTATTATTTAGAAAACGTAAGAATGAATTGAACGAGTAAGATGAAACAAGATACGATTCATATTAACGGACTTTCGATCGGTTACCATTCTAAGAGTAGTACAAAGCTGGTAGCTAAAGGTATACACTCTACGATCTATAGTGGTGAATTAACCTGTTTGCTGGGTGCTAACGGGGTGGGGAAGTCTACTTTATTGCGCACGTTATCGGCTTTCCAACCTAAATTAGATGGGGAAATATTGGTCCTAGGAAAAGATATAGATACTTATTCCGATAAGGAATTGAGCACCACGATCGGTGTCGTGCTGACCGATAAATGTGAGATCCGGAATATGTTGGTACGGGAATTGGTCGGGATGGGACGTAGCCCGTATACCGGCTTCTGGGGTAAGTTGAGCAAGGATGATAAGCGGATCGTGGAAGAATCCATCGCCCTTGTCCGCATTGAGGAACTAGCATCCCGCATGGTCCATACCTTATCGGATGGAGAACGCCAGAAAGTGATGATCGCTAAGGCGCTCGCTCAGGAGACTCCGGTTATTTACTTGGATGAACCTACCGCATTCCTTGATTTCCCCAGCAAGGTAGAGATTATGCAATTACTCCATCATCTAACCCGGAAAACGAATAAGACGATATTTATGTCCACTCACGATTTGGAGCTGGCTCTTCAGATATCGGATAAGATCTGGTTAATGGACAAAGCGAATGGTATCTCTACCGGTACTCCCGAGGATTTGGCATTGAGTGGTCATCTAAGCAACTTTTTCGCCCGGAAAGGGATTGTTTTCGATAAGGATACCGGATTATTCCGTATAGATAATCAATTCTCTCGACAGATTCGCCTCGTTGGACATGGACAGAAATACGCTATGGTGCGTAAAGGGCTCCAGCGAAACGGAATTTTGGCGAATCGGGAAGTGGAATCGAATATTTGGATTGAGACTGGCGATTTAAAGACCACCCACTTTATCATCCATGAGACTTCCGGCGGTACCTATATCACCCAAACGATAGAAGAATTACTTGCCTATTTTGATACTGAAAAATCATAACTATGAAATTTTCAATTCATAACTATGTTTTTCTTCATTCATAGTTATGAATTTTTTCCATTTACATCCATTGTTTTAAAGTAAGCTAGCTTCGTCGACTTTCCTGTAATTGCTTGAAAGATACATACAACTTTAATTCCACCATTCCTGTCACTCCTACGGCTGTGTGGAGTACAGGTGTTGTATATACCAACACATCTTCTCGCTTTTCAATTTCAGTTTGATCAAATGGTCCGGGAACAGCCACCCCTAATACTTGTCTGCCTTTCGTAGGGAATGGCTACAGACAAGAAGAATAAGCTTCCCATACAGATAATTTTTCTTGTTCCCATATAATTATTATTTAAAAGTTTTTTGGGAAAAAATAGCGGTTATTTGGGGTGTAGACTGTATCAATTCCACAGATATAATAACCAATTTCATCGGACGGTGAGAAACGTATGAAAGAAAAGGTTATCTTTGCAATCGAAGCCAAATACAATTGAAGATGAATGAGATAAAGAGAATAGACACTGTGCAGCAATACAACGATTATTTCGGTATGGAAACGTTGCATCCGCTGGTTACGGTCATCGATGCGCGAGAGGCTAATCCGGTACATTTCTGTCCGAAACTCTATAATTTGTATGCTATCTTGATGAAAGACCCGGACTGTGGTACTCTCAAATATGGTCGTAGCATCTATGACTATCAGCAAGGCACGATGCTTTTTCTCGCTCCGGGGCAGGTCATGGGGTCTGACGATGACGGTCAGTTGCATCAACCCGGTGGATGGCTGCTCGCTTTTCATCCCGAACTGGTACGTAACACTCCGTTAGCCCAATTCATCAAAAACTATAGTTTCTTCTCCTATTCCGCCAATGAAGCACTCCACTTGTCTGAACAGGAAAGGCGAACCATTATTGACTGCATGTGCAAAATCAGAGAAGAATTGCTCCATCCCATAGACAAGCATACGAAATCACTGATTACAGACAATATAAAACTCCTACTTGATTATTGTGAGCGGTTCTATGACCGTCAATTCGAAACGCGGGAGAATGTGAATCTTGACATCTTAGCCCGATTTGAGCAAACGCTGGATGATTATCTTGCGTCCAATCTTCCCATAAGTAAAGGTACGCCCACCGTGCAGTATTGTGCCGACAAGCTTTGCCTGTCGGCTAACTATCTAAGCGACCTTCTGAAAAAGGAAACCGGTGTTTCTGCGTTGAAACATATCCAGCAGAAGATGCTCGATATAGCGAAAGAGCGTGTATTCGATGTCACCAAATCCATCAGCGAGATATCCTACGAATTGGGATTTCCATATCCGCAACATTTCAGCCGTTGGTTCAAGAAAATGGTTGGGGTTACACCTAATGAATATAGACAAAATCGAAACAATTAGACATTTAAACCACGGATCGTAATATTGCGATCACGGTTTAGTCAATCATAAAGGCACGGACATAACGGCAAGATGTCTGCGCCTTCGTATTTCCTAGTCCTTATCAATTCAACGTCATGTAACAATATGAAGTTTGCATGTATGGATCTTTACACGGTTCCCCCGTCGGGAATCGTGCTACCTCGTGCGTGCCGTTTCGGACAGTAAGTCCTAAATGTTAAATGAGTAGTGAGATGTAAAGAGACAAACGGTAAAATAAACGATAATGTAAAATGAATCGAAAAACAGAAGTGATTGAGAATAAAGAAGTATGGAGAAAAAAAATGTCTCTTTCTTACGCAGAAAGAGACAACTCTCAGAATGACGGATAAATAGTATAAATTCTATCTTGGGGTGACTTGGTGACCGATTACAATATCTATCAAGATTATCATTATAAGCTGACGGTGAATATCGCCGGCCCTAATAGTGCCGACCTCCGTGTAACGATAACAAACGGCAACGTGGCTGTCTTTGATGATGTGGACAATGTTGAGAATACCGTTAATTTTGGTGAAGAGAAATAGTATCCATTCTAAGGGCTGTGCAGGAATGCCTTGACGAATCTACCCTTTGGCATTCCTGCATGAACTATCTTAAATAAATGAGAATAACTTAGAGGCAATCGAGGAAATGAGCTTCTTGTATTTCTTGCCGATTGTCTCTTAAAGCCATCACCTTATTTTTACTTCTTTGTCGGGTGGAAGAGCTGCGAACCAAATTGTTCAACATATTATCGGAGGCCCTGTCTATTTTAGATACTGATATCCGGCCAAGATAGATCTCGATAGTCCGTAGGGACATATGTCCTAAGGATTGGCTGATAATGCCGATTTCCGAATTCGCCTCCAGCATCATGGAAGCCCAGCTATGCCGCATCACATAGGTAGTGAATGGCTGTTCGAAGTGTAATTGCTCTCCCATTTTCTTTAAGTGGCGGTTCACTCTCCGAAGCGCGGACTGAGCCGTGACTTCTCCCTCTCCGCTGATTTTCTCGTGTAAGAAAGGGAATATCCACGGGTTATTGAAACGCCGATAAGAGAATATGATGTTCTTTATCTCGGGGGTGATCTTTACTTGCATCGCTACGCCAGTCTTGCTACGTACGTAGTGGATATAATCATCGTTTATATTGCTGTGCGCAGATTAAAGACATCCACGAAGCACATACCTCTAGCGTAAAATAAGAAAAGAGCCAAGTGAAGGGCCGTACAGGCGTATGGGTTTTTGGGCCGCTCAAGAGTCGCCAGATTTTGTAGGTCGAGACTTGGCAAAGCCCTTTTCCGGGTGGGTGGGACCTTTATCTGCAGGCCAGAGAACGGGCTTTCTCTCGGAACATCCATTTGTTTATCTTGGGCGATCTTGTTGTACATTGTCTTTAGATTACGAATGTAGAAGTCCAAACTACCCGGTTTCAAGGGAGCCTGTTTCCCGTCTTCCCCTTGCATCAACCATAAAAGATAGTGATGAAGAAAATCGGTCGTTAAGTCGGCAAATATAAATTCCATTACCCTCGGACCTAAAAAGGTGGATAATTTATTCCATGCGCTTCGATAATTCCCAGCGGTTCTTCCTTTCCCCTCATCGATTTTACTATTGATCAATTCTTCTATACATTCCTGTAGCAAAGGAGAGTTGTCTGTTGTTTCTATATTCATATGATTACTATTTATGGATATAGAATAACGAAAATAGAAAAGATTGGTTTTATCAAAACCTCCCCTTACCAATTGTGGTAGAGGAGGCTTTATTTTATTTATAGTTTATTTGAAAGCTTTCTCACTAATTCCGTCTCCATCGAGCCTCAATCGCTCCATATAATCCGGAACGGTACGGCCTAACGCTTTATCTACGTATAGTTTAGCCAAGTATTGAGCGAGCATGAAGCCGTGACCTTGCAAACCTACGAATAGTCCGTTATCCGGATCGATAATGTAGCGAGGCTCTACATAATAACCGGACCATGTGGCTTGTACGGGTACTGTGGCTAACGATGGAATCCAATCGCAGAACACCTCGGAGATGATCTCCATGAAACGACGGGTATTAAACTTCAACTCATCAAAGTTGCTGATCTCCGCTTTAGCGTCGACAGCGGGGGAGGCGCAAGCGATAATCTGTCCGGTCTCGGCGAATTGCTGACCGTAGACAGCGGAGAAGTCGTTACGTTTCCGGCGGTCTATCAACATATCGAGGATATCCCCGTTTTTACCCAGATTCGGTAGGCGATGGGTAATCAACGCTTGGTGCTTGACCGGATAGAGGCCGGTGTAAAGGCCTAGCATGCGGGCGAAACGCTCGGCGCTATAACCGAGGGCGTTCACGAAATGATCGCATTCGCATTCGATGTATCGCTTATCATGCGTATATAATAAGACGTGATATTTTCTACCGTTTTTGTGTACTTCCACTAGGTGTGTGTCTTCCCAAACCTCACCTTGCCGCTCTTTGCCTTTGTTTCGTATAAAGTCTATCACACGCCCCGGGGTAGCTTGCCAACAATGCTGGGAGATTTGTGCGGCGAAATAGGTGTTTTGGTTCGTGTTGAAGTAGGGGGATACCTCTTTCTGAAAGTCTTTCTTGTCGATCAAATAAGCGTTGGACCAACCGCAGGAACGTTCCAGATCATTGTAGGTAGCCTCGTCGTGGGCGAACGTGATATAGCGTATCTCACGGTAATGGATATCGTATTCTTTTTGTGTCTCCTCGAATATCGTTTGGTTATTACGGGCGATCTCCGCTAATTCGGGGATCGAGAACGCTGGACGACCACCACCGATATTACGCCATGATGATCCTCGATCCGCATTAATAAGCACGGTCTTTTTACCGGCTTCCGCAAAATAACGGAACAATGCGCTACCACCTATACCTCCGCCGGCGATTAAGACTTCCGTCTTACGAACCTGCTTTCCAGAATCTACTTTATAGGTATCCGCTATCTGACGCTGTGGATACATTTCCCCTAGGACGAAGCGAGTAGATAGGGGAGCACGGGGGGTAGCGTCGCCTACCAGTTCGATACCTTTTTCCCTTAGTTTCATGCGTAGGCGGGGTATGCAGCGTTTTCCACGGCATGGCCCCATTCCTAGGCGGGTGATATGTTTTACCTCGTCGACGGAGATATATTTACGATCCCCAATGGCGGAAAGTAGCTCGTCCAAAGATACGTCCTCGCAATGGCAAACATAGGTCTCCGACTCACACTCCGGCTCTTGCTTGAAGTCGATCTCCTCCGGATAGTTTTCTTTTACGATGAATCCTGTGATATTCAATAAGGCATCGTTTTCCATTCCTGCCGCTTTCACACGGGCCACGTTTGTTTTTGTCGGCTTCTTTAATACTTTCTCAATGATACCTTCGCCTTGTTTCTTCCCGTTATCATCGACAAGCCACACCTCGGCACCTACTTCTACCTCGTATTCTACCGGTAAGAATAAGTTTTGCTTCCGGGTATCGTAGCCGAAAATAGCCAGCCCCGGACAATGGGATACGCATTGCATACAGCCGGTACATTTTTCGTAATCGATCTCGGGCGTTACGCTGGTGGAGCTTTTGGTGATTGCCTTTTGAGGACAAGCGAAAGAGCAAGGGTTACAAGCGAAACCGTATAAGCAATCCAAGCGAACGAAAGGGCGTTGGGCTTGACGCTCGGGAGTGGGCCTTGGGGACTCTTCCTTGATGCGGATCGGATGTTGCTGGGAGTCGATGTATTCCTTAGATATTTGTAAGTAATCGTTGTAGTTGAAACGTACGCCTAGCTCTTGGGCGATCTCATAAGCGGCTTGCTTTCCTCTTAGTACGGCGGTAGTACCTTCTCCGATCCGTACGGCATCACCTACGCCGGCACAACGTTTTCCAAATGTATATTGGCCTTTGGTTAGCAATTGGTTGTCGGGAATCAATCCTGTACATATATTAATGACATCAATACCATCGATCACTTTCTCTGTTCCCGGGATTGGCTTGAAGTTCTCGCATTCGCAGACAACCGCGCCGGTGATACCTGTCCGATCCAGGTTTGGAATGGCTTTCAAAAGCATATGAGAGGTATAAATAGGTATGCCAAGGCGGCGAATTCGATTCGCTTGTACCGGAAATCCACCTTCATGGGGCATCGCCTCTAAAATAGCCTTGACTTTCGCTCCGGCTTGCATCAATTGGTAGGACGTTAGGTAACCTATATTACCGGCGCCTACTGTCAATATGTTTTTGCCGAGTAACGTGAATTCAGCGTTCATCATTTTCTGTACGACTGCCGCTGTATAAACTCCGGGCACATCATCATTCTCGAAGGTCGGCATAAAAGGAACCGCACCGGTAGCGACTATCAAGGCTTGAGCTTCTACATAGAAATTTTTATGGTTAAGCATGTCTTTTACGGCGATACGCTTATTTTGTAGGATATCCCAGACCGTAGAATGTAAGAAAATACCAGAGTGGTCGTCTCCGGCTAAAGTTTTCGCGATATCGAAACCACGCATACCCCCAAAGCGCCGCTCTTTCTCGAAAAAGAAAAATGCATGGGTTTGCATCAAAAATTGACCGCCGATCTTATCATTGCTATCGATTACGATGCTGTTCAAGCCTAGTTCTTTTAAGGTTTCCCTACAAGCTAATCCAGCGGGGCCGGCACCAATGATGGCCACATCTGTTCGATAGATCTCTACCGGTTCTTCTCTGGGTTCTATTTGGGTATCTGTCGTATAATTCTGTACTGTTATTTCCGATACTTCCTTTACATTGTCTACTTTCGTAATACAGATACGCTTTACTTCTCCGTCTACCAGCATTTCGCAGGCGCCACATTTACCGATACCGCAATTCAGCGAACGATTGCGGCCATTTACGCTATGACTGTGTACTGGATAGCCGGCCTGATGTAAGGCGGCGGCGATGGTAAAACCCTTCATTCCCGTTACGGGTTTGCCATTGAATAAAAAAGTGTGTTCTCCCTCTTGTGGAATTGTTAAAATAGGATGATTAACGATTCTTTCCATAATTGCTATTGATTTAATTGGGCTAAAATTACGGATATAATTGGATAAATGTCCTAATTTTACTTGAAATCTATTCATGAAAAAGCGATTATCCCTAAAGATTTAGGAGTAATCGCCGTGTTTTACTTGAAATTTGTCGTTTTGAGTAACCGCTCCACCAACCATAGCGTCGGAAGCGCTTTCATTTAATGTTAATTCTAGTGCGCTAACGATAGGAACCGTTAGAAAAGTGTTCCTCATCCGCTTCCGCATTCATCCGGAAGGCAAAAAGCATTATCATAAACAATAATATAGAAAATAACTTCTTAATCATGCCTCAAACCGATCAATCATCATTTTTATCTTTGTTTGTAAAACAATTTGCAGCTTGAAATGTTTTATATTCAAACAGTCGATAAAAAGAAAAGCTCTCAGACTAAAAGAAATTACTGGTGAACCTTTTCAAACAATCTTCTGTTATACTATAAAATGACTCAGAAGTCACCTTGATAGTAGTCATCGTATAATAATTTGTTAGTAGTATTTGTTTTTTCATATAAGTAGAGTTTGTTATTTGTTTGGTCCGCATGTAGCTGTGAAGCTGGATGCGGATTTTTATTTGTTTCCGCATGGAATCTGGCTTTCAATAGAATTTAGATGGCTAAATATATCGTTTTTGTCTAACTCTGTTTGCTCAAAAACAGATAATTTGTTTCACAAATGTTTTACAAGGGTTATGGCAATGAATTGGGACTTTTGGGGCATAATTACCCAAAAATGTCCCATAAAATCCCGTAATATCCCAATTCATATGTTAATGCTAAAATATAAGATGTTGTGTGTCATGACTATCTGTAGATAGGCGAAATTTGGCATATCCGTTGTTCTATATCTATTGATTACGTTAATATGAATAGATTGTTTAATTAAAAATCAAGAGTCATGAAAAAGGTATTAGTTGCAGTAGTATTGATGATGGGTATTGGTAGTTTCAGCGCATTTGCCGCAGAGACAAGTGTTGATTCAGTGGTAATCGCTTGTGAGGTTAATCAAGATGACTTTGTTAAGGTCGAGGTAAAGGATCTTCCGGGAGTAGTTACGCAATCCATAGAGAAATCTTATCCGGATTCAGTGATCCAAGAGGTATATGTTGCGGAAAAGACTGAAGGGAAACTCTTTAAGGTGATTTTGGTAATCGAGGGCAAGGAGGCTATCGCTATCTTTAATGAAAAGGGAGAAGAGATGAAGTAGTTATTAATGAATAGGATAATCCAAGATAGAAATAAACTCTATATTTGTCCCAATAACCGTATGCAATGAGCGTCTACCACTTTTTAGGTAGGCGTTCTTTTTTTCTTCTATTCCCATTCTCCCTTCCAAATGGGAGATCATTGTACTTCGACACTACACTGGCGATTCAAGTCCAGATTTTTTAATTAGCTTGAGAAAGAGACTGTTTTTTGAATTTCGGTATTTATTTATTGATTATCAATAAATATTTGTTACATTTGCAACGTCGTTTAAAATTAACATCATACGTCATGAAAAGAATTTCAACAGCATTTCTTCAAACAGTTATTGTTCTTATCGGTATTGTGGCACTTATTATTTTGATTTGGTTTCCCTTAACTGAGGGACGAGCCACACACCTAGATTTATTTAGTACTTACGCTGATCCATTTATCTTATATGGATATGGAGCGTCAATGGCTTTTTTTGTTGCGTTGTACAATGCTTTTAGGTTGCTCGGTTATATTGGGCAAAATAAAGTATTTTCAACAAACTCTGTAAAGAATTTAAAGAACATAAAGCATTGTGCGATCTTACTAAGTATTTTAATCGTGGTGGCAGGACTATTTATAAGGTTGACCCATAATACAGAAGATGACCCCGCAGGTTTTCTTGCCATTTGTATCGTAACTACTTTTGTCGCTATCGTAGTTGCGACAGCCGTGGCTGTATTTGAAAAATTATTGCAAAATGCGATAGATATGAAATCAGAGAATGACTTAACAGTTTAATTATGCCTATTATTGTAAACTTAGATGTAATGATGGCAAAGCGGAAGATTTCTTTGAACGAACTTTCTGAAAGAGTTGGTTTGACATTATCTAACCTTTCTATCTTAAAAACGGGAAAGGCGAAAGCAATTCGTTTTAGTACCCTAGAGGCAATTTGTAGAGCATTAGACTGTCAGCCAAGCGACATTTTGGAATATGTAAATGATGAGAAAAAAACAACATAAGGAATCAACACTTTGATGCGGTTCAGTCTGCTTATTAGTATAATACAACTTTATGTAGTGCCTAACTCTTGTAAGAGTTTGTTATTTTGGATCCGCATGTAGCAGTGACGCTGGATGCGGATTTTTATTTTCTGTTTTATTTTGGCTATTGAAATTCATCAAAAGCATAAACATTATGACCTTTAATCTGGTTGTAATAATATAAGGTATTAGTTTAAGGCAATATATCCACTTCCGCTTCACCTGTGAAGGCCGAGCGGTTTGGTTTTCTAACTTTACTTCATGGCGTTTAAATCCTGTTCATGCAAGACTTAAGCGCCATTTTTCTGTACTTTCCCTTGAAAACTTTATGGGATCTACTCGGTATCTTTATTTTCAGTTTCTAGTTCCTTGATCTCTTTATTCAGAAAGACAGACAGAACTGTTCTCAGCACGACTATTCCACCTAAAATGGCCAATTCATTAAGTGTTGGCTCCAATACTGTTTTTAAGATATCTGACGCTATCAAAAATTCTAGTCCGAGAAGTAAGTATGTACCGAATACAGCTCTTAGTTTTCTTATGTTAGTAATGGAATAATTACCAGTAAGTCGCTTAAGCTCATTTCTGAAAAATGAGATGACTCCGATTAATGCACCATAGGTGACAATCAGAAGGCTTGTCACACTTATTATTGTCGCTAAGGTATTTAAAAAACCAGTAAGCATAAATAGACCATTTTATAACCATAACATAAAAGGCCTATAGAATGTTTGTTGGAAGGCCCGCAGGTATGGTAGGTTTTCGGACTCACACTTTTACCCGTATAGGATCAATCATGGATAAAAAACAACCTGATAATACAAAACTTGTAATAAGATGAGTGTTCTTAAAGTGAGTAATTATCTTTTAGGAAAAATGGATTATTTGTCACGTATAAAAAGTGATAATTCAAGTAAGATACTAAAGTATATAGAGTCTTTTGTCTGGATGATAAATCATGCGGGTAACCGTAGGCTAAGTTATGTCTCTGATAAAGATTATGAATTGATGCAAAAATTATTTGCGATTATTTATAGGAATAGTATTGTCCATTGAGTAGAATCGAAAGTCTTTTTTAACTTTAGGCTAAATCAAAAGAATTTAGCCTAAAGTCATTGATAGTGTCGTAGAATCTTTAATGATTACAAACCTTTGTAATATCTACCGTGAAACCATTTTCGATAGGCATGAATTTCCCCTTTTGTTTCAGAAATACGATTAACTCATCCGCATCCATATTTTCCGCCGAACAAGTATAGAAACGCTGATCCTCACCAAAAGTCTTAACGATCGCTTCTTTTAAAGAAGCTTCTGAATAACTATTACCCTCCATCATATGAAGGACTTCGTGTGCATGTAACTGTTCCATAAATCAAATTACTTAATTATCGGATACAAAAATAAGGGGTTTATCCATATAAAGGTGTAACAAATGTGACATCCTTTCAACTTTAGGCTTTTCTAAACAAAAATTAATCAAACCTGTTTAAATGATAGGACGTCTTATTTTTTAATAACTAAAATATATCACAATATGAAACGTATATTCTTCATGACATTGTTTGTCGCATTAACGACAATCACATATGGTCAAACGGATGATAAAGGATATGAGGAAGGCAAATGGGTACTGAAAGGTGTGACAGGTTTGAACTTGTCGCAAACGGCGATGTCGAATTGGTCGGCTGGCGGTGAGAACTCTGTTGCCGGAAATGCGTATCTGAATGGGGCATTAACACATAAAACCGGTGACTGGTTATGGGTAACCAATCTCGCTCTCGATTACGGATTATCAAAGACTAAATCGCAGGGAATGAGGAAAAGTACCGATAATATAACCCTGTCTACCCAATTAGGATATTCCACCAATAATGTATGGTATTATACGTTGATGGGAGATTTAAACACCCAGTTTGCCAAAGGATATAATTATCCGGATAAGACACATTATATATCGAACTTCTTTGCGCCGGCGTATTCGAATATCTCCGTAGGTATGGAATATCGTCCCAAAAGCAATTACTCGGTTTATCTTTCTCCGGCTTCCACGAAGATGACTTTCGTGGAGGATGATTACCTTTCTGAGTTAGGAGCTTTCGGGGTCGATCCGGGAGATCGCTTCAGAATGGAATGGGGAGCTTACCTGAAAGCTCGTGCGGAATTAACCGTGATGGAAAACGTGAACTTGATTACGACTGCGGACTTTTTCACTCCTTATAGCGATCAATTCGGAAATATCGATGTCAATTGGGATGTATTGATAAGCATGAAGATTAATAAATTCCTGTCCGCTACACTCAATACGACGCTTAAATATGATAACGACGTGAAAACTTTTGAGGATAATGGAGAGAAACGGGGGGCGAAGGTCCAGTTCAAGGAAATATTAGGCATAGGTGTCGCCTATAATTTTTAAGTGGCATTTACTTGCAGAAAATTCATAGTTATGACTACTTTCACTCATAGCTATGAATTTTTTTATAACTATGACTTTTTCTTGTAGTAATGATAACGCTCCAACACTTCCCGCACGTAATTATATGTTTCTGAGCCACGCAAGTATCCATGCTTGCAAACAGGATCGTTATAATACTCGGGATCATTTTTCAAACGAATATATTCCGCTACATTATTATCCCATTTATTGGGATCTTTTCCATATTTTCGGGCCAATCGCTGCGCATCGTAAATATGTCCGATCCCAGCGTTGTAAGCCGCTAGGGTAAACTTGACTTTTTCTTCAGGATCCGTAATCTCAGAAAAACCTTGACGGAAGCGCCGTAAACAATCTACTCCCGTACGGATTCCCGTATCCGGATCTTTCAATTCATGCGGGGTGACACCTAATGCCTTCGCTGTATTTGGCATGATTCCCATAAGCCCCTCGGCACCGGCCCACGATACAACCGTAGGATTGAAATGAGACTCTTGATAGGAAATAGACGCCAACAGCTGCCAATCCCATCCGATGTTTTTCGCATGTTTCTTGAATAAAGGGTCATACGGGGAAATATGTCCATTCTTTACCTCCGGAATATCTGCGGTAAAAGGTTGCTTGCTTAATTCAAAGTACCGCTTAGTAACTGCCTTGAAAGAATGTTTACCCGTTTTATCAGAAGCCCATTCATCGATGGCCTTCGCCAAGTCCGGACTACTTTTCCTTACCCCCCATGAAGAGCGTTGGGGAAAACTAACCTTTAGGTCGACATTGATATTCCAATAATAAGTCTTGTTTAGGCGGGCGGTGTTATCATCGCTGATCGTATAGGGAATTTCGCCCAAGGAGACCATCTCGATAAGATCTTCGGTAGCAATGGAGTCATTTTCCACTTTTTGGATATGGATTCCTCCGCCGAGTTCCTCATCCAAGTTCTTCAGTCGTTCGGAGTATTTGGTGTTAGGCTTTACGTAAACATTCTTATCGATTAATTGAGTGACATCGGTAAGAAGCTTATCGCCTTTATTGGCCCGTTGTATCAATACTTGACTGGAGATATCCTCCCGGCCGCAATAAATGACCTCTTGTTTCAGCTTGTTATTGATTGGGATAGGGTAGGCTACAACATCGACCTCGCCGGCTTCTAGCATCTCGATCAGACGGGCAGGATTCTCGGCGACCTTGATGTTTAATTTCAAACCTTGGCTCTTGGCAAAATCGTTTATCAGATCGTATTCGTAACCCATGGGTTGCATCTTATATTGGAAGTAGGAGGTAGAACTGTATAAAGTCACCGCCGTGATCTCGCCTTCCGCTTTCAGTTGCGGTAAATCCACGAAAACGGAAACGTCCTCTTTCTCCTCTTGTTTGTTACCGTTGCAACCATACAAGAAGAACAAAAAGAGCAGAAAGGGGACGTATTTCCTATACATTATATTATATGTTTATTTTTTCTCAAGCAAAACCACGTTCTCCACATGATGTGTATGAGGAAACATATCGACCGGACGGACTTTCTTGACGGAGTATTTCACGCTCAACAAACTCAAATCGCGGGATTGCGTAGCAGGATTGCAGCTAACGTAAACGATACGTTCCGGCTCGGCGAAGAGAATAGTGTTGATCACATCATCATGCATACCGGCACGTGGTGGATCGGTAATAATAACATCCGGACGTCCGTGTTGGTTTATGAAATCCTGCGTAAGGATATCTTTCATATCACCGGCATAAAAAAGCGTGTTCTCTATATGGTTCAAGGCGGAATTCACTTTTGCGTCCTCGATAGCCTCCGGTACGTATTCGATGCCGATAACCTTCTTTGCTTGGCGAGAGACGAAATTTGCGATCGTACCTGTCCCGGTATATAAATCGTACACCATCTCATTTCCGGTAAGACCCGCAAATTCTCTAGCCACTTTATATAGATTATAAGCCTGTTCACTGTTTGTCTGATAGAAAGACTTAGGACCTACCTTGAATTGAAGCCCCTCCATCTCCTCGATGATATGATCTTTTCCCTTGAATACGAGAACTTCTTGGTCGGTGATCGTGTCATTACATTTGCCGTTGATGACGTACATCAAGGACGTGATTTCCGGGAATCGTTCCGCCAGATGAGATAATAACGCTTCCCTGCGCTCTACATCCTCATGGAAGAAAACCAATACGACCATCAAATCCCCAGTGGATGCCGTACGGATCATCAACGTACGAACGAATCCCTCTTGGTTCCGTAAATCGAAGAAAGGATATCCCTCATGAGATAGGCAATATTCCTTGACGCAAAGACGGATCTTGTTCGATATATCATCTTGCAACCAACATTTATGGATGTCCAATACCTTATCGAACATCCCCGGTATATGAAACCCGACACCATTCATGCAATCGAAAGAAGCACCGGACTGGATCTCTTCCTCCGTAAGCCATTTCTTGTTTGAGAAAGTAAACTCAAGCTTGTTCCGGTAGAAAGTCGTGCGCTCGGAACCTAAGATCGGAAGTTTCTCTTCCATTTCGACTTTCCCGATGCGGGTAAGATTATCGTAGACCTGTTTTTGCTTATAGTAAAGTTGTTCCTCATAGGGAAGATGTTGCCACTTGCAACCTCCACAGACACCGAAGTGCTCACAAAACGGCTCCGCACGTTTGGCCGAGTACTCATGGAAATATACAGGTTTCCCCTCCGCATAACTATTCTTCTTACGGGTCAGTTGAATATCAACCACGTCTCCCGGAGCGACGAAGGGTACAAATACCACCATATCGTTCACTCTCGCGATAGCCTTGCCCTCGGCGGCTACGTCCGTAATGGTTACCTTTTCTAATATAGGCAACTGTTTCTTCTTTCTTGCCAATGTCGTTAAGTTTTAAATTCGCTTCGCGAAAATACTTACAATTCCGCTAAGAACAAAGAGCTTCGTTCTATATACTTAAATGAGTCCGGCAAACAGTTCTCGTTATTCTATCAAGATTGATGAAGATATGATTATGGACAGAAAGGGATGTATAGTATGTGTTTATAAATCAATATATTGCAGTTTCTTAAAATTTCTTATAAGGAAAACTTTTGTTTTGCTATAGAAAAACTTTAGTTCCACTAGGGAGAAACTTTAGTTTCATAAATCGAAACAACGGTTTTTAAAAGATGTGCAAAGATAACGCAATTGTACTAAAAATCAGATAGTTATAAAATATGTTTTTTTAGCTAGATTGAAAAAAGAAGCAAAGGAAAGCACATTTGGAAAAGAGTTACGTTACCAAATCGTAACTCACTCCAAATAGCATCAATAAATAGGTTAATAGATTAAATTACAGCTAGTTGCCTACTTTTACATAACACCAAATAACTCAACAGTAATTAAATTTGTAACTAAAAAAATTGAGTTATGAGAAGTACATTTAAAGTGTTATTTTACACAAAGAACCAGTCGGTAAAAAACGGTAAGGCACCTATTATGGGTCGTATCACCATTAACGGAACCCAAGCAGGTTTCAGTTGCAAAAAAGAAGTGTCCCTTACTTTGTGGGACGTCAAAGCCAACCGGGCAAAGGGAAAATCCGAAGAAGCCCGTACACTCAATCAGGAGCTTGATAATATCAAGGCGCAAATTACCAAGCACTATCAGTATATTTGCGACCATGACAGTTTTGTCACGGCAAAGAAGGTTTATAACCGTTATGTCGGTTTCTTTGAAGAGTGCCACACACTTATGGCACTTTTCAAAGAACAGCTTGCATCGTATAAAGAAAAGATAGGTAAAGGAAAGGCTGAAAGTACCTATCGTGGACTTGTTGCTGACTATAAAAGTCTTTTGCTTTTCATGAAAACCAAAAAGAACATTGAAGATATAGTTATTGATGAACTCGAAAAAACGTTCATTGAGGACTACTATACATGGATGCTCGGAACGGCAGGAAATGCGAACGCCACAGCCTTCAACCGTGTTAACACTCTGAAATGGTTGCTATATATCGCACAGGAAAGAAGTTGGATTAGAGTCCATCCGTTTGTATCCTTCGAATGTGTACCGGAATATAAAAAACGTTCCTTCCTTTCCGAAGACGAATTGCAGAAAATGATTCATATAGAGTTGAACCATAAACGTCAAAGGGCCAATCGGGATATGTTTGTTTTCATGTGCTTCACAGGGCTTGCTTATGCAGACTTGAAAGCTATCACCTATAGGAATATTCATACCGACTCCGACGGAGGCACATGGTTAATGGGCAACCGTATAAAAACAGGTGTCGCCTATGTCGTAAAATTACTCCCTATCGCTATCGAACTCATAGAAAAGTACAAAGGAATAAATGAAAGGAAAATCTCTCCCGAACATGTTTTTCCCGTGGGTAAATATCAGGCACTGCTGGGTAGCCTCAAATATATCGGTAAAAAATGCGGTTGTAAGGTTGAAGTCACCCCGCATATCGGTCGGCATACTTTCGCTGTCCTTGCCATCCTCAAAGGGATGCCGCTGGAAACCCTGCAAAAGGTATTAGGGCATAATTCCATTCTTTCCACACAGATATATGCCGAACTTATCAACCCGAAAGTCGGTGAGGATACTGACAAACTGTGTGAGAAAATCGGCCACGTTTACAAACTTGCCATGTAGCATGACAATAAAGAGGAACGTCCCCCAAGCAATTTGCCGGAAGGACGTTTCTTTTCTCTCTTTATTTCCTGAACCGCCTGAAATCCCAGTAATTCTTTCTCAGCACTTCATACAATCCACTTTCCGGATAAAGCAATTTTATGGCAGGTCTCTCACGCAACGCACGTATCCTTTTCTATTATTCACAAGTCTGTCTTTATCGCCTGCCCACTGCGTGTCCACAGTCGTGACGAATCTGAGATAACCATCAAAATACATCTGATAGCCGGCATTAAATGATCTTCCTCCGTTCATATCCCGTTTAGAAAATCCTGTCCGAGAATGGATTACCTGTCCATCTTTCATATTCAAAGAAGGTAAATTTCCACCAAAGTCATAGACTTTAGGTTTCTCCCGGTCGTCCCAGTCAAACAGACTGCTGGCCATTATCATCAGTTCAGCCTCATTAGGCAAGCGCCATGTCCCCAAATCACTCTTATCCGGTTCCTGATAATAATAAGCACACGGAGAGTTTCCTTTCTCTATATCGCTCATCAAGGTAGTCCAGGTTTCGTAGTAATATTCACTTTCCCTGTTAGGCTTATTCAAATCCTTTGGTTTGTCTATTGTATTGGCTATATATCTGGCAACTTCAAACCCTTTCTGATAAACCGTATTTATCTGTGAGGTTTCATTATGTGCCGGTAGTTCATAAATAGCCCTTGCAGCCCGGGTAACATTAGAAGGTAAATTCTCAGCCCTGAAAATCAAGTATTCATTCTCCGTCCATTTATTGACTAATGTTTTATTGAGTTCCTTACCTATTTCATCGAGATGGTAACTATGATCCTCCGAAGTTTCCAAAATTCCCAAATCCCTGATCAATCTCACATCCGAATAAGGCATTCTTTTTCCCGGAGCAGAACTATTGCTATAATAATCAAAATTATATATAGGAGTCATACTATGCGACTCTTCCACCAACATAATGGTATTACAACTGGCCAAAGTCAAATTGGTACTTCCCATAAAAGCTCTTGAAGTATACAATGCCGTAGCATTATCTGATGGAGCATGCCCGACAAGCCTGCTCTTTAACGGTAACGCTCGTTCTGCCACATACAACATATTCGTTTCACAAATGGAAGGAATATACCATTGCATTTCATTTGCCTGCATCTGTCCGTCACGATTGTTATCCCTGTTTCTTAAGAATGGGGTAAAACAAGCATACGTAGCATGATAATTAGACATTAGCAAATTCGTATGGTCCTTACTTAATGTTAATTTTGCATTTGTTACTTTTGTCATAACCTGCCATAAAGTATTCTCTTTACCTCTAAACATAGGATCAGGCATTACATTATCAGTCCATCCTCCAGTCTGTCTGCTCATTACAGACCACGTGTTTGCCCAACCATTAGAATAATATTTATTATAAAAAGCATCTGGTTCAGTAGCGGCTCTTACCATGTAATCCAAATCTGGCGTCTCATTTACATTCTCCACTCCCCAAACGCGCATACCGTCAGGACTATTGACAAACACTGTTTTTATGGACATCTGCCGAATGGTCACAATAGCTTGATGATAACGTGACTGTCCGTCAGGAGAAATTTCATGTGACGTATTTACCAGCAAATCAAACGTCCGATCCGGAAAGTTGGCAAAGATTTTCCACAAATTCTTGTCCTTGGGAGCATTCTCCTGCATAGGATTTTGTTCGTAGAAATATTCATTGGCATAAACTGTTACTTTACAAAGTCCCGAAACCGCATTGAATACATATTCAGGTTCATTCATCAGCCTGTAAAGGAACTGTTCCAGCGAAAGCAAATTAGCACCCGTATCGGAGAAATATTGCATATCCTCGTTTCCATTGTCGGCCAAAGTGCTTGGATGGATATAGAATTTGAGCCAGTCTGTATCAGCCTTTTTTTCTTTGAGAGGAGTATAGTTGTTATTCTTCAGTTGTTCCAATTCCGCTTTCGTATAAGATATAATCTTATCACAAAACGGCGTACGAATAGCAAAAGAGAGTACAGCGTCATTCTTCAAACTGCCATCTGGATTAAAAATATCAAGTTCGTCCTTTTTAAAACGCATTAACCCCTGCTCATAATGGCAATCAAAGGTAAACGACCTATGCGCGTCGTATACCAATCCTTCCGTACCAGGAGAAGGTTCCTCTTCTTGGTCCTTGTCTGACAATGCTTCAATAACCAGGTCATTCATCCCATTAATAGTCACATTATAAGTATAATGCACGTTACGTTCTATATCATAATCATTAACCGGATCCTTGATTGACGTATATCCCAAGTAGATACGGTAAGTCACTCTTCCAAAACGTTCGGTAGGAGTATCTCCAGTCATCATGTTCTGATGCAATACACCTGTAAATTCAATATAAGGAGCAAGATCCGGCGCATATTCCGTTGCACCGTTCTGTAGATTCGGTTTGTCAGTTGCACCTGCAACGGGAGACTTCAGTTGTTTCTGTCTCAGATTATACCCTTTTCTATCCGCATTATAACCGGGAGAAGTGGGGAGAATGGACTTTTTTGCTATTTTCCGGTTCTCGGGCATATAGAATGAAGTAGTGACATTAGCCTCATTTCCTTCGAACTGGAACTCTTCTGAGGTCCAATATAATTTTTTATCTGCCCCGTCTGCGTCCCATGAAGCAGCCGGGTCAGTTCCTTTGGTATGTTCCGTAATAAACGTTGAAGTCGGCACATTACCGAGTTTATAGGATCCGGGGTCAAATGTAAGTCCGTTAGCAGTTTTCAAATTAACCGTAATCTTGGCTTCACTACGTTTCAAGAAAACTTCAACCTGCTTTGTAGCAGAGGAAATCGTTACCGTCTTGGTCACTGACATCAAAAGATTCCCGTTTGGACGGAACAAAGACCGGGTAGCCATGGCTGCTTTTATTTTTTCCAGATCAGAAAACTTCGCTATCCCGTCTAAAACACCCTGTTCGACTTGAAGCAGTCCGTCTTCGTCCGATCTATAATTTGCAAGCAGAAACAGGGTCTTCTCTCCCGTAGTAAGAGTGATGTTTTTCAGTAATCCCTTACTTGTAGGAGCCTCATTATCTACCTCTCCTGTTTCCGATTCCAGGTCGGATACAGCCTGGTAAAGATCTCCCCTTAGATATTCACGTGAAAACTCCACGACACCGGAGGAGTTGAAAACCCATAGGTAAAGATTGTAAATTTTCCTCTCCTCGCTTTCCTGCAGGGCAGAACGCGTCTTGACTGTATTGGCTGCCGTACCCACGTTTATATCCACCGCAGTAGGTACTCCCTCCACAACACCGCTCCTTTGAAACATCTCTTCATCCGTGCAGCAGGCAAGGACAGGCAGTAATAAAAAAAAGAAATAAATTATTTTCAACTTATATCGTTTCATAAATAATAAAATTTATCATGATAATTCTCGTGTACATCATTGGAACGGAGGAACGTCCACCGTCTTTCTATCCCAGGGCTCTACCCGGTAAATTATCTCTTTGTCTGAAGATTCCGGCAGGACTATGAAGACCTTATAGTCCCGGTTCGGATAGACAGGACCGGAATATACCCCGGAAGAACTCTCTTCACCAACATCAAGCAGAAAAGTCCTTGTCCCGCTCTGTGAGGTGACACCTCCTGTTTTATACTCCACTGTCAGCTGTATCTTCGGGTGGGGCTGTCCCTTCTGCCAGGAATTGGCTTCCGGGATATACGGGGCCAGGTACTGGGGGAGAATGAACTGCTCGTATTTTTTGGCGTCCATCCGCGCATAGTCAACCTTTCCGTCAGCATCGAGGGGAGCCTCGTATATGGTCAGTGGCGCTTCATTTTTTATTCCATAGGAATACGTGCCCGTATGCTCCGTGTTCTTTCCCGTTCCCGGGGTGGAGCCTGCAAGCTGGGAGTCGTCTGAGTCATTCTCCCTGAAGGAGGGGGACATCAATACCGGAAAGTTCAGCAAAGCAATCCTTTTATAATCATATATGATCTGGTCAAAGCGGGCAATGCTTGCGATGTATATCCTGACACGGGAGAAATCACGGAACAGCGGAATTGTGATATCCTGTACCTGCTCCCCGGAAGCGGGCTGGACGGCGGTGACCAGCTTTCCCGAAAGCATACCCATGTGCAACCTGTTCGATATGCCGGGATCATCTTCCCAGGCTACCATAGTACTCTCTGTCCAATCTATAATCTTCTCATCTGCCGGAGAAGGATTCACACCATCATACGGATTATTCGCCGGAAGTCCGAGACTCCCGTCTTGTCGTTCCTTAATAATAGTAGGAAACGCTGCTCCCATCATATCTTCTTTAATTATCTCCTCCGTATGGCTTGCTAAAAAATCCCATGGAATCTTATCTTGATACTTCCCATCAGAAGCATAATAAGGCAAATCCTTTCCCGTTTGGTTAGGTGCATAAAGTGCATAAAACTCTGTTTCACCTTTAGGGATACGTATCTTTGTCTGATATTGCCCTTCCTTATCACCAGTATTGAAAGTGACCAAACGACTATATACGTACCGGTCCAAATCCTTATTAAAAATCATAAGCGCTATTCTCGGAAGAGCGGGAGGCTTGGGAAAAAGTGTTCCGGTTTTATACCAGTTGGCAGGATCGGCTGAATACATATCCAACATCTCACTCTCACCGGAATCAACACTCCTGGTCGACAAGTTCAATATGACAGGAACAATATCCTTGTCTGAGTATTGTTCCTGGATACATTCCTCACTCTGGCAGGATACCAGAAAAAAAGAAAAAACCAGTGGGAATATAATCATAAAATGCCCCACAGCCTTTATTGTATAAATATATTTTATATCTTTCAACATAATCTTCATCAATCGGTTATGGGAACAACATCTATCGCTTCCCATGGTTTTACACTTATACTCAAAGAAAGAGAATTCTGGCGGAAAAATAACGGAAGAACCGCTTCCTGTCGCTCTGTGATCCGTATCAACTTATGGTACTGTGCAATGTATTCTGCCACATCCACGGTACAAAGAACTGCTTCATTTTGTACAAGATAAATCAATATCGAATCCTCGTCCTCAAAGCGCAAAGTATTGAAATCAAGTACAAAACGGTCTTTTTTCTCTCCGGCTGTAAATGGAAGATCAAATGAGGTAATTCCGGAACGAGTACCGGTAAAAGAAAAACGGGCTGACAAAGGTTCCACCTCCAAACGGAATCCATTCTTAATATTCTGTTCAAACCAGGGCTGTATATCCGCATCTCCATCAGGAAGCACTTCCGCATGGATTTTTACATGTTGAGAATAAAGACGCACCACATCATGAGCCTCATTCATGGTTCTCGAAGTTATGGTCTGCTCACCCAAATACAGTTTGTCAAATGTACCTGCAGACTGTATGTCTTTTCTCAACAGCTCGGGACGGGATACCAATCCATTTTTATAACTCTCGCTGCCTGTAATAGAGGTTTCTTTCAAGGCATTGCCTAAAGCCACCACCCGGTATTGTCCTTCAGGGAGTTGGATTTCCAGAGGTGACAATAGCTGTTCTTTCTCCAAATGATACTTTTCTACCAGGCTTTCATCTTTAGTATCAAAAATAAAGACATCAATACGATCCACATATTCTTGTATATGTTCCTTACTGTCATCAGCCAGATAAGAGAAGGTGATCGTATTGCCAAGACAACCGCTCAAGTCATCATAAACCTGATTGCAAGCCGTTATGGCAAATGCCGCAACTATCAGTGGCAGCCACATAAACACGTATCTTACGTTCATTTTTTTATATTATTTATGAATCTATTTATTTTTCAGTAAGGAAAATCACAGGCCGTTCACTGATTTGGACGGAATAAAAAAAGGGGAGGACAGACTGTCTTCCCCTTTTCGAAAAGTTGCCAGAAAATTCCGGTACCTTCCTGTCAGGGGCAGTACGGGAAGATTAGCGGCAAACGGCTATTACTCTACTTCAAATAATAGGGTAGACATTTACTGCTGCCCAGGGTTTTACCTCTACACGAACAATAACATTCACATTTTCATTTTCCAAGTCTTCGCCACCACCTGGTTCAGGAAGCACTCCTTCCGGAATAGTCGGGTCAGTATCTACAAGGATACCTTGCCCGTTATTTAGTGTGCTGAGATTTAAATTTATCAGGTAACCACCTTTACCAGCCGGAACATCAGTTGTACCATCCGTACTATTTTCAGTCTTTGCATAACCTGAAATTACAAGAAAACGTCTATCAATGGATACCCCTGTATCACCTGTTTTGAAAACGAAAGCAAGTTTGGGAGCATTGTCAGTCTTGCCGTAACCTGTAATCCGGTTAGCAAAGAAATTAAATGCCGCTGCCTTTTTACCTGTTTCGAAATCAAAAGTTGTTGCAGTAAAATAAGATGCGACATCTGACATGTCTGTCTTACCATCAGGCTTAAATGTACCATCAGCAAAGTTGTATCTGTCACCAGCATAAGTCCTAGCCCAGAACCAGTTAGCCTCTTCTTCCACTGTAAATGCGGGAACAGAAAGCGAGCCGCTGAAACGGTTCATCAAAATACCTTGATTAGCAGCAGTGACATCAACAACCTCCAACCATTTACTCAAAGCGGTCTTCGCTGTGAAGTCAGACTTGCCATCCCATACCTCACCGTTGAAACCATCGGCAGCGGCCTTGAAAGCATTCCATGCATCGTCTTGAGTACTACCTTGATTATTCTGCAGCCAGTCTGTGCACCATTGCTCGGCTTCCGCCTTTTTTCCATTCTGCCATACCACCTTGATGAATTTGGTTCCAGTCACTTGGAAACGGTTCATACTTGCAGTCAAATCAAGTTCCGCTTTCTTCACCATACGATTGTCATCTGTCGGATCGACACCATAAGGTTCTCCTCCGACAGCGGTAAGTTCACCAGAAGCAGCATAGACAACTTCATTGATCTTAGCCTTCAACATCTGTGCATCAACAGAGGAAATAGGGGCGTTTTCCTTGGCCAATGCTCCCTGAGGATTAGCTATCACAAGCGCCTTTGTAACTGCCTTATCCACGTTAAGGAATTTGTAACCTCCAGTATTTTCATCTGCTCCCACAGGAGTAGTAGAAGTCAATTTATCAAAATCATCTGTTCCTCTTTCAAACTCTTCAGCTGCCTGAATTATATTACTTCCGTCCAGTAAATACACATGCACCTTATCAACCGTGGCCTGATCACCATCACTGGCTGTATCCTGCAAATCACCCATAGCAGCACGTGTACTCGGTCCTCCGGGCAATGCCACTGACATTACCACATCAAGCGGCTGATTAGCACTTCCGGATACACCCGGATTCTCTTCATTGTTACATGCTGCGAACAACGCCAGCGAAGCTACAGCAAAATACTTCATTACTTTCATAATTTGGATTGTTTTAAATTAAAATCACTAATACTAATTGTATAGGTTATGTATGAATCTATTCACTTTAACGATTCTGCGCAATTCCAACTTTTTTTGCACGGATATCTCCTCGGACTGCAGCCTCTTTCAACAATTCTTCCGCTTTTCTCCAATCTTCCTTCATATTATAAGCTATTGCCATAGGGAAAAGAGCACGGGAATCGTCTTTCACTGATTCCAGTATTATTAAGGCCGCATCCGCATCCTCCTTGTATTTCAGCAGGGCATGGGCATAATTCAGAATTGCTACAACATCTCCAGGAAACTGTTCATACGCTTTTTTGTATACATGAACCGGATCCTCCCCCCTGGATACGAACAGACCTGCCAACTGATACATTTCATATAAGCTCAGGCATTCTGGCTTTGACATGAAAACTTCAGGAAGCTCTTCTAGCGTGTAAGGCCGGATATCCAGACTCATACTGAAGATCGTACGCCGCAGGGCTGGATAGAATTCTTTTAAAAGAATATCATAGGTACTACCGTTATCCAGTTTACGAATGGCCGTTTCACGCTCCGTATCAATTTCATAGCGGTCAATGATGGAAAGAATTTCTTCTTTATTGGAAAGTGAAGAACCTTTTATCCCGGTCCTAAGTCCTTCCCAGTCTTCGCCCATGCCGGTCACTTGATAAACCGCTGCTTTTTGAAGTTGAGGATATTCTTTGGTAACATAATCGGAAAGACTCCGTGTACGTCTTTCAGCCAGAACTTTATTATAATCAAATTTCCCCTCGGGAGAGGCATATCCCCTGATATTCACTTCCCTCAGTTCAGCACCCTTGATAGTTAGATTTTCCGAAATGAATTTTGCCAGTTTGACAAGTTCCTGCCTATTATCGCCAAATCCTTTTTGCAGTTCATGGTGTGCCACGGGAAAAGAGACTCTACAATCAAGGGAATCCCTGTAAGATTTGATCTCAACCTTTTCCGGAACGATAAAATCATAGGTGTAATTTCTCTCCCCGAAAAGCGGTATATTACCCACTATTGCGGTTCCACCGTGCACGTCAGTACCGCACTCGGCGCAGCCATATATCCTCTCTTCCACTGCGACATGGCCGTCCGCCATCCAACGCTCAAAAGGAAAACTGCTTTTGAAGGTCAGGGGAGCTTCTTTCAGTCCATCGATGGAATATACATCTCCGGAACTGGGCTGACCAGCCTTTTGATTGTGTAGAGCCTTCCGGCGCTTAATGACCTTATATCGTTTCTTGCCGGATATACAGAACGGATCCAATTCTACAGACTCTTTCCCGTCTGCCGAGACATACCGGGGGAATATGTACACCATTTCCTGACCTCTCAGTTTTACGGAAGGACTTACTGTCAGCTCTATAACCAGACTGTCTCCGTTCAGGCTTCTCTCAACACGGCTTCCCGAATAGTCCCAGTTCAGCTCACCGGGGGACCAGGTATCCTGCGCAAGGGCATACGTCGGAAGTGTCCCTAACAAGCCCATGGCTAAAAATAATTGTTTATAATATCGTAACGGTTTCATTGATACTCTTTTTTGGTGATATAAAAAATAATGTAGTCAAGAGCTATTTCAGCATATAGATAATGGAAATGGCCGCCCTCGTGGGGCCGATATAATCCCCGCCACTCCTTCCAAGCTTCCGGCCGCAGGCGGTACACTTGTATTTGTCGTAGCGGGCATGTATATAGCCGATTCCCAGAGAAGCCTCTATATTGAAACGGTTGGAGAGTACCCATTGGTAACCCGCACTCAATCCTCCACCCCAAAAATAGCCCTCGTAACGGTAGTCTTTCATCTTTTCGTCCCTCTCCAGAACAAAGGGAATGTCAAACCCACCTATGTTCATCTGTCCCCCGTGAACATGCAGCCCGAAGAACCAGCCGTTGAACACGTCGCACGTCCAGTAGCGAAGCTCCGGCTGGACAAGCCAGTGACTGATTTTTTTCGTCTTGTAACGGGAGGAGGCAGCATCCTTTGTATAGAAAAAGAAGTTCATGCCCACCTGTGTATCAAGCGTCCATTTTCGCCCCATTGAAAACTCGAGGGAAAGATTCGGAGTCTTCAAGGCATCATATACCAAATTATTTTTTATTGCAATCTTCTGTGCAAAAGAATGGGTGCAAAAAAATAAAAAGAAAAGAAAAATACATTTTCTCATAACTAGTTTTTTTTTCGGTGCAAAAATAATTCAATATAAAATCCCGGAGATTCCAAAAAAAAGACATAAAATAACAAATAACAGACTAAAGCATAAATTTCAAGCATAAAAGCTACTAATCAGACTGTTTTCTATAAATTATATACAATAACAAGCAGTCCAAATTCAATTGCGTCACCCGGCATAAGACCAAGATACTAACATACACATCCACACTGAGAAATCATAGAAAGACCGGGGCAGAGCAATTCCAGACTACTATTCTTTTCTTACATATAATAATCCATTATGACGTTTGATAAAAACTTTTCCCTCACGAGCCAGCCAACCAATAGCAAGTATAGTATCATCAAAAGACAAATCCAACCTTCTGGCAAGTTCGGGAATCGTGATTAGCCAAATTTTCTCCAGTTTGCTTAAAACAAATCCCGCATTAAATCCGATTCTTCCCTTTTCCATTATGAAAATTATTATTAATTGTAAAAATCCGTCAAACTGTTACCGTATACAGGAGTTTTCAATGATTCAAATAAGACTTGCACTTTTTCTAAAATACAATGAATAAGATAGTATAATATGAAATAATAAAAGCCGCAATATCACAGCGATTCAAATTCCGGATATAAAGATTCAGGTGAAACAATTACTTATCCATAGAACTCCCGGTTTTATTCACAACATATAAGATAATGTCCGATTTATATAGGTATATATCGGAACAGACAACTGTCATCTTTATTTTTTAAAATATTTTCCTGTTTTAGAACTAAATATAAATCCTCACATGATTTGACACCCACACCATGTAATTTACTCAATGCATTAAAGCCGTTCTTCTTTATAAAACGTAGAAGATCTTCCAGCAAATAAATATTATATTTTCTAAGTCTGCGTAAAATTCTTGGCTGGATTTCAAAATTGGCAAGAGGCATTGACAGTACTTCAACGTATTCAGCAGGTATATCAAAACCCCGAGAAGGAACGTCGTCCCTCACAGGTGTACAAACAATATTTTTTTCAGGGAGAAGAGGCTTACAGTTAGTATACCGAATCGCCCCAAGTTCCTCTTGAGCCATATCCATAATATCCCAGCTGTGCATAACCTCAGTTACAGCCACTTCATACAAAAGAGCCACCTTTTTTATTGAAAGGCCATGACTCTCAGCAATCTCCTGCATACTATTTTGACCTGTCAGCAAGGAATAAAAAATCTCCTGCCTCCTTTTCTCTTTTATCTTTATGGACATCCGCCCGACCAGTCTTTCCCATAGATGTATACCGTGTACTGACAAATGTGTATAAGGAAAGAAATTTATCCTTTCTTTCCCATCGATTTCCTCTCTTAAAAGTTCCATATCACTACATATAAAAATATTATAATCCAGTATTATTTTTTATACAACTATTTTCCCGTAATTCGGTCGGAGTTGTACCGAAGTGTTTTTTACAATAATAAGTCAGGTGGGCGGGAGAACTAAAATCGAACTCTATTGCTATTTCCCGAAAAGTAACCTCCGGATCGCTTATTTTTTCACGGACAAGTTCAGCTTTCCGTTCTTGCATCCATTGATAAGGACTCTGATTGAAACAATGCTGGAATTTGCGATTAAAAGAGCGCTCCGAAACACAACACAAACTGGCAAACTCTTTTACTGTTCTAACTTTTCTATAATTTTCTATAATAAAGTTCTCAAACTTTTTTCCAACCCCGGAAATACCGGTGAAAAAACAGGATAATTCAGCCTTGGTGTAGAAGCTCCTCAGTATTAGTGTTATTTCCTGTTGTTTAAGAAGATGCATGTGTCTGCATGACAGGCCCATTTCCAGATAAAAAAGTATCTGTCTTAAAATATGCAGCAGCGGTTTGCGAATAGGTAGAATATAGTTGATATCGTCAATTATTTTTTCATGGGAAATGGTATCGAAATACATCTTGTCACAGACTGTGACTTCTTTATTCCAAAACAACAGGAGACACTCTGACGACACAGTGCTTTGTATCCTGTTTTTTTCACGCTGCGGAATAAAAAGCATTCTATTGGAAGAAACTAATATACTCTGTTCCTTACCCAGACTAACCAATAATTCTCCCCTTAATAAAAACAGGACACAAAAACAGTTGTCATTATCAATCCGACCGCATTCTTGTGCAGATAATTCATATCGAGAGAACCCACTGCCATATTCTAATTGGTAATTAAGGCAAGAACGATGCTCTGATAAATAAAGTAGTTTCATGACATATTTAAAAATGGTTTATTTTAAAAACACATCATCCGCCGCGTTGGTTTTTCATAAAAAAGACAAACATTTACAAATAGCGGCCTATTTTTATTTTTCTGAAAAACACACATATTTTTATTCTTACAAATTATTCAACATTTACATTTCATATCGTTGCTTTACATATATTATTGCATCTGAGAACAAAAGTTATAGATTTGCGGCACGAGAAGGACTAAAACATAATGAAAAAGAGACACAAACGTGGATACCGAAAAACGCGAACAATGGCGGCATATACAGGATAACCGACTACCTTACCGTACCGGACGTTAGGAGTAGTTAACGGAGTGATCAACGGATATTGGCAATCCAAAAGACGAATATCGACATATGAACCATTTTTTGATTCCTGTTCTGAATGGGATTCTGGATAATCTCTGGAATATATCTCCCTCTTTTTGGATTGACGATATTATTTGGAGGACCGCCGACATTACAGGGCCAATTCAATAATTACACCACTATTTTATATGAACACCGTGCTGCATTTATTTGTGGGATCTGTCACATGACAGACATTGTATTTTATACGGGAGTAACGGCAATACGCTATTAAATGAACGGAACTTTTTTGTCGTATACGAATGAGAGATTCAACAAAAAGTCGCTGTTATTATTCCAGCAACTTTTTGTTGAGCCGGAAAAGTAAAGAAAGCCTCTACTTCTTTGATTCTTCAAGGGACGCCTTTCTGAACTCTTTCATCAATCTTTCAATTTTCAATGAAGCCTGGCGGGCACGTGTACCGGCAGCCTTATTCCCTTTCTCAAGCTGAAGAGCGGCATCCGCTGTAAAAGCGACATATGCCTCCTGAATCTGTTCAATCAAATCTTTCATAATTACACATTTGCTAAAATTATATTGCAAAGATAGTAAAAGTGTATATAGTTGATACCTATATATTTATTCTTGGCAGTAATTTATAACAAATTGTCTGATATATAAAAAACGATACTGATTATACCATGAAACGGCCTTTCATTGTAACAATTTTCAACAGTTAAAAACAAATTGAAAATGAGGAGTCAATATCAGCACTTGCGATGTTGACATGCGTTGCTATCATTGCTCTTGTCATGGTTACCTGCCTGGACAAGAAGACCAAGGATACGGTGAAAGCGCATTTAGAACAGGCTTAGGATGATATAAAAAATAATTCAAAAAAATCGCTGGACAAGGTAAAAGGCAACGAGATATAATAATCCAAATGCCATCAAGCAATACCTCTTGAATCTTGCTGTATTTCAGTTCTCTTTTCCCGCTATGGCCATTTCCCCTTTTTTATCACCTGCCAGTGACTTCACCTTGCGTGGTTCAGGGTGCGAAGCTACGGCCGGGTCCCCTAAAAATCTGCAAGCCCGCTTCGCGCCCTACGGGTTTTGGCGAAAATTTTTCAATCCGTCCAGCCGGGCGGTTGAAAATTTTTCACCAAAAGCCTTGCATATTTTCTCCCCGTCCGTATCCGCCCCCTGAAACGAGCAAGGTGAAGCCACCGACAAGGCATAAAAAAAAGTCAATGTTATGAAAAAGAGAACTGAAATACAGCAAGATTTGAAACGAGGCTTCGGCTCCGCTCCAACCGGCATTAAAAATTTGGTAAAGTGGTTGGCGGTCGGCTTCGTGGTCTATGTGGCAGTGCGTTTCGTGTGTGCTTTTGTCGGTGGTGTGGCGGTCTTTTGGGGCGGTAGGTTGCCCATGTTGGCAGGTTTGGCGGTGATGGTTTTCCTCATCCGTTCCGTGTGGCGCATCCTTTCCGCTTTCCTTTCCCTTTGCGTGCTCGCTCTTTTCATCCTTATTCTTTGCGTGATACAACCTGTTGTTCCCTTACGGGCTATTATATAGATAACTGCATTCTCGATCCGATTTATCAGTTCTTGAAATCCCCGTCAGAGAACGTCACGTTTGACAACCTTATGGACAAGTGTCTCGACAGCTTTTTCCGTGCTTGTCGGGATGATATGGAGAGCACCCAGACTTTGGAATACTTCACGGAAGAAAGCAACGCCAACGGTTGGGAATACCTTTCAGACGGAAAACTATTCAATTAATTATCAATATTTAAAAACTTATCATTATGAAAACGAACAAGAAAGTACAGAAGAACAGCGTACAGAAATCAGAGAAAGAAAATGCAGTAAAGATAACCGCTTTGGCAATCATCCCGAAGCCGATGACGTTACTCACACCGCAGGACGTGTCCACGGCTACCGAAGTGACGGAAATACCCGAAACGGCAACCGTTCCCACCGTTACGGAAGAAACACCGCAGCAGGCCACGTTCAAGACACCGCTTGCAACGGCCACAGTAGAAACAGACCTTGACATCACCACCATACACCCAAGCAGGGACAACCACCGCAAGACATTCAATGACGCATCCTTGCAGGAACTTGCGGAAAGCATCCGGGAAGTGGGAGTCTTGCAGGCCATTGCGGTACGCCCACGAACGGAGGGAGGTTATGAAATCATATACGGCGAACGCCGTTACCGTGCCTCACTGCTTGCAGGAGCAAAGACCATAAAGGCAGCCGTATATAACAATGTGACGGACGATGAAGCGGAAGACATGTCGTTAAGCGAGAACTTGCAGCGTGAGCAGGTACGCCCCACCGAAGAAGCGAAAGCGTTCAAACGCCTGCTTGAAAAGGGACGGTATGATATTTATTCTTTGGCAGGACGTTTCGGACGGAGCGAGAAGTATATCTATACCCGGTTGAAACTGAACGAACTCTACTCGCCTGTCGGTGAACTGTTGGACAATGAAACAATCACTATCAGCGTAGCCGAGGAGATAAGCACCTATGAACCCAATATCCAAAAGGACGTGTATGAGAAGCACCTCAAAGAGGGGAACGGTGAGGATTGGACGGGATATACATTGAATCTATTCAAAAGGTACTTTGAAAAATACTATACCACCGACCTTGGGCAATACAAGTTCGACAAGAAGGAATGTAAGTCATGCGTACACAACGCAGCCAATTACAACCTCTTTGCCGAGCATAACGGGTGCGGACACTGCACCAACCGCAAGTGTCTGGAAACAAAGAATGCCGCCCATGTGGCGAAGGAGACGGAGAAGCTATTGAAATCCGATCCTAAATTGGTTGTCGCACGTCCCTATTACGGAAGCCGCAACGACATGGCACTCCAAAAGTTGGACAGGAAAGGGCATGAAATCAAGGAACTTGACAACAACGTATCGGCAAGGGAATTTCCCAAAGCACCCGAAGCACCGAAGAAAGAGCAGTTCACCCAAGCAAAAGAATACGAACAAGCGGTGCAGACCTTCGAGCGCAGAAACGAGGAATACGCCCAAAAGGTGGAAGAATTGAACCGAAAAAAGGAGGAAGGCAGGATAAAGACCTATGTGAAGGTAGGGCAGACGGAACCCGAACTCTGCTACGTGGAGATAAAAAGGAAGGAAGCCGCCCCCGTCACTATCGGGACATTGCAGGAAAGGGACAAGCGTTTCAAACAGCTTTCCGTTGAGAAGATTGTTGCCGACACGAAAAAGATTGTCCGCGAGAACGACTATCCCGAAAGCCCGTTCACGCAGTACGAGGACGGGATGGTTTATTTCGCCATGCTTGCCCAACTTCAAAGGAGACATTTTCCACTTTTCGGCATCAAGGACCAGCCTTTCGCATTGGACGAGAAACAGCGGATGAAAATCGTTGCTAAACTGACGGACGCACAAAAGACGGTCATCAAACGGGACTTCATCAGCCACTTCCTTTGTGAGAACGGCCACGGAGATAACAACTCATCCAAGCTGTTGAGGGACTTCGCAAACATGCACTTCCCCGACCAGTACGGACTTGCCAAAGCCACCCACGAGGAAGAATATCAGAAACGCCATGAACGTTTGGAGGAAAGGATAAAGGAAATGAAGAAAGCGGAGAAAGCGGAGAAAGCAGTAGCGAAGAAAGCGGAAAAGCAGACGGACCGCCACGTACCTAATAACGAGAAAGCCGCTTGAATAAGAACCGAGGGGAGGGAAAATTCCCCTTCCCCCTCTTTTTCCAATATAATATCCTCAAACATTATGGACAAAGAAGATATTTTATGCATAATCAAAGAATGTGCATGTTCTCTTGCAGAGAAAGAACTGATAGACAAATACGGGAAACTGCCCGAACAACTCATAACCCAAAACGGGACATACCGTATCAAGTATCAAGATGAATTTAATAAGCAATACGACAAATACGAAAGTCTGCTTGTCCGATTGTCGGGAAAGAATGTCGATGAACTGTTTTCTTGATAAGAATAACCATGTGCCGGAAACAACATCCGGCACATCTTTTTCACCGTCCCCAAGAGAACAGAGGGCAGGGCCGGATGACCCCACCCACACCGCCACCGTAAAACCTTTAAAAATATCAGCATATGAAATATATAAGAATGTCCCCGAATGTGGAGTATTCCACCGACAGGGATTTTTTTCTTGAGAATCAGATTGTCTGCATTGTAGGCAGGGAGGGTACGAAGTTTTGCAGTCTGATAGAGAACCGTCTGTTCATGCGTTCCCCAAGCCGTCATATCAGCAAGCGGATGCAGATGCATATCATGTATGAAATCCACAAGGACATCTGCAGCCTTCGCTATGGCGGCGAGCCCGTGGAATGACCTGCCACATCCCACACCTGAATACTTCCTCTTAAAAAATCAGATAATTCTTATAATATTTTTCCACTAATACGATAATAATAGATTTATTGATAACCAGATAAATAGCTGTTTATCTTTTCAGTTATCCGTTCTGTAGTCTGTTTATCCGGTCAGCTATATAGCTATCTATCTATTCAGCTACATAGCTATTTAGCTATGTGCATATTCAAACGGCAGCTCACATATCCATATAATCATATATCCATTCGGCTGAATATTTGCCTGTCTATTCGAGTAACTATCTTAATAATTACCTGAATATCAATTCAAACACCAGACCATTTAGTTATTCAAATGGATAATTGAATAACTGTCCAGCTATAAATAAACCTTAAAAGAGTATCCATAAAGTATTCCCTGATTTCAAAGTCATTCATTGGCGGGTGTTGGCGGGAACCACCATAATGTGCGGATAGAAAAAACTCTCTACCTTTGTCGCCGGGAGAGCGCAGTCCGTTCTCGAAGAGAGAACGTAAAACAAACCCTTCAGACCTTTAATCCGGCCCAGCCGGATTTTAATATGCATCAGCATATAGCGAGGTGTACTTTCAGCGGTTGAAAATATTTCTACCCGCTGAAAGTCTCGCCCGAAAGGTCTTTCGGGGGCAAAGGTTCTCCCAAGTCGAACTTCCTAAATTATTCATGTTATGAAAGATGAAACAAGAATCCGTAACGCCGCAGGGCGCAAGGTGCTGGCAGACCCGCGTACGCACCGCTATTACCTTTGTCTCAATGACAGTGAGAACGAGAAGTTTCTCACGATGTTCGAACAGACCGGCATGAAGAACAAGGCCGAATTTATCTTTGCACGCATCTTCAGCTGAGAGTTCAAGGTGGTAAGGATTGACAAGGAAGCGCAGGAATACTACGCCCAGCTGACCGCTTTCTATCAGCAGTTCCGACGGATAGGAAACAACTACAACCAATGTGTAAAGACCATTCATACCATTTACGGGGAGAAGAAATCGCTTGCTTTCCTTTACAAACTGGCGGAAGAAACCCGCAAGCTGGAGGAACTCTGCAAACAGATTATCGAGCTGACAAAACGGTACGAAAAGGAGTATCTCACTAAAAAGGAATAACGTCATGGTGCCGAATATCACATCGGGCAGTTCATTCTATGGAGTGATTGCCTATAATAAGATAAAGGTGGATGACGGTACGGCAAAGGTATTGTGACATCCTAAAATCGCGGCGGATACTTCCGGCAATGTGCCGATTGAACACTGTATACAGGCTTTTGAACCTTACATCGCACTGAACACACACGTCCGGAAACCGGTTGTTCACATCTCATTGAATCCTTCCCCGAAAGACATTCTTTCAGAAGAGCAGATGACCGTACTGGCGCAGGAGTTCATGGAAAAGTTCGGTTACGGGAACCAGCCCTATATCGTATGGTTGCATGAAGACATAGACCGCAAACACATGCACATCGTTTCGGTACGTATCAACGGGCAGGGTGAAAAGATAGACCACAATCGGGAGGCTATCCGGGCACAGAACATCTGCCGTGCAATGGAAGTGAAGTACGGGCTTCATCCCACATTCGGAGAACACGGTGAGCGGGAACTACCATCCCTACAAAAAGTGGATTATCCGAAAGGAGACGTGAAAGCACAGGTAAAGCATACCGCCCGAACCTTGCTGGAATGTTACAACTGTCACTCGCTTGCCGAATACAACACTCTTCTGAACCTGTATAACGTAACCGTTTATGAAGTCAGGGGAAGTGTGGACAGGAAGGAATATCACGGCATCATGTACGGTACTTTGGATGATAACGGACAGCAGGTAGGCACGCCTTTCAAATCCAGCAAGTTCGGAAAGGCATTCGGTTATGAAGCACTGCAAAAGAAGTTTGCTGTTTCCGCCGAAAAAGTGAAAAGGAACAGCCTGGTCGAAAGGACAAGACTGGAAATTATCAAAGCCATGCAGGACATCGGCACGAAAGAGGATTTTGCCCGCAGGCTGAAAGAGGCGGATATAGAAGTGGGTTACCGTATCAATCCCGAAGGACGCCTGTACGGCATCACTTTCATAGACCATACCAGTCGGACAGTGTTCAACGGCTCGCGTTTGGGAAAACCCTTTTCTGCCAATGTGTTCAACGAACTGTTCAATAATCTGGAGGCAGACCGTGAGAGGTTGATACCACCAACCGGACAGGAAGCATCCCGGCAAGACAGAGATACGGAACGGGAGGAAAGAAAAAAGACGGAAGAACGGCAGGAACAACAATACCACCGGCAGCCGGAAACTTCCGAAAGTCTGATTGATACATCCGCACTCGATGCCGTTGACATTTTCTCCGTACTTATGGAAGATGACCATACACACGAGTACATTGATCCGGCTTTCCGCTATGGACGCAAGAAAAAGAAGAAGCGCAGGCGTAGGCTATAATATAAAAGGTATGGAACAAGAAGTTTAATTTTAATAGTTACAATTATGCAGAATGAAGATGATTTAAGAGGTCTTGCCAAAGTCACGGACTTTATGCGGGCCATCAGTTTTTTATTTTTGGCGATACACATTTATTGGTTTTGTTACGGCTGGCTGGATGAAATGGGCTGAACGCTCGGCATAATAGATAAAATACTATCCAACTTCCAGCGTACCACCGGACTGTTTTCGTCCTTGCTTTATACAAAACTGTTCTGTGTCCTTTTCCTCGGTCTATCCTGTATGGGCAACAAGGGAGTAAAGAAACATGAAATCACATGAAGGCAGATTTTCATTGCGGCCATAGCGGGCACCATACTCTTTTTCCTGAACTGGTGGCTACTCTCCATCAACGCATCATCCGGTGTGTGTGCGGTACTTTATATTACAACACTGACCGGCGGTTTCTTTTGTCTGTTGGCATCCGGTTTATGGATAAGCCGTCTGTTGAAGAACAACTTGTTGGAAGACGTTTTCAACCGAGAGAATGAATCCTTCATGCAGGAAACAAAACTCATGGAAAACGAGTATTCCGTCAATCTGCCGACCAAGTTCTGGTATAAAGGCAAAGAATGGAAAGGCTGGATTAATGTAGTGAATCCGTTCCGGGCAAGCATGATTTTGGGTACACCGGGTAGCGGTAAGTCGTATGCCGTAGTCAATAATTATATAAAGCAGGCAATCGAGAAGTCCTATGCGCTTTATATATATGATTTTAAGTTTGATGACCTGTCGGTTATCGCTTATAACCATCTGATTAAGTATAGACACCGTTATAAGATACCACCTAAATTTTATGTAATCAACTTCGACAATCCGAGGAAAAGCCACCGCTGTAATCCGTTGGCTCCCGAACTGATGACTGATATTTCGGATGCGTATGAATCCAGTTATACCATCATGTTGAATCTAAACAAAAGTTGGGTGCAGAAGCAGGGAGACTTCTTTGTAGAATCTCCGATTGTGTTGTTTACGGCCATAATTTGGTTTTTGAAAATCTATGAAGGTGGCAAGTTCTGCACGTTCCCACATGCTATCGAATTGCTTAATAAAAGGTATGAAGACGTCTTTACTATTCTGACAAGTTACCCTGATTTGGAGAACTATCTAAGTCCGTTTATTGACGCATGGAAAGGTGGAGCGAGTGAGCAGCTCCAGGGCCAGATTGCAAGTGCTAAAATCCCGTTATCCAGACTGATAAGTCCGCAACTCTATTGGGTAATGTCCGGCAGTGACTTTACGCTGGATATTAATAACCCCAAAGAACCGAAAGTATTATGTGTGGGCAACAATCCCGATAGAATTTCAATCTATGGAGCAGCATTGGGACTCTATAATTCGAGAATCGTTAAACTAATAAATAAGAAGAAGCAACTCAAAAGTTGTGTGATTATTGACGAGTTACCCACGATTTTCTTTAAAGGTCTAGATAATCTGATTGCCACGGCACGAAGCAACAAAGTGGCGGTCGTGTTAGGTTTTCAGGATTTCAGCCAGTTAAAGCGCGATTACGGAGACAAGGAGGCTGCCGTAATCATGTCAACTGTGGGCAATGTTTTTAGCGGACAAGTGGTGGGTGAAACAGCTAAAACATTGTCGGAAAGATTCGGGAAAATCCTACAAAAAAGAGAGTCTATGAGCATCAATCGCAATGATACATCAACTTCCATCAACACGCAACTGGACAGTCTGATACCTGCCAGCAAAATCAGTACACTCTCACAGGGTATGTTTGTCGGTGCTGTAACGGACAATTTCGGAGAAACGATAGACCAGAAGATTTTCCATGCGCAGATAGTAGTGGATAATGATGCGGTACAGAAAGAAACAGCCATCTATCAACCCATTCCTGAAATCAGCAGCTTTCTGGACGAGAACGGCAACGATATAATGGAGCAGCAGATACAGGCAAATTATCGGCAAATCAAGCAGGATATTGTGGAACTTGTAGAGAACGAACTAATCCGTATAGAGAATAATCCAGAACTCAAACATCTGTTGGGCAATAGTGAAAATTAAACTAACTATTACAAAAGTAAGAGCATGGCCTATCTATTTGATTGTCTCATGCTCTTTTTCTTTGAATCATATTATTTACTGGTCATTTTTTAGTATAAGTTTTTAAATATTAATTACATAACAATTCCTATATAATTGTTGGTTCAATCTTATACATATTAACTCCATCATAAAATCCCCAATAGATTGACTTAAGACCTACAATAGCAAGGAAAACACCATCAATTACAATTCTTGATTTAAAAAACACATCACAAATTGATGTTATATCTACATTCGATGGGGTAGGTTTATTTTCAGGATGAGTGTGCCATTCTCCAAAATAGACTCTTTTGTGATTGGAAGATTCATACTCACGTTTAATTATTTCATTTGCTTTTTTAGCGTCACGTATACAACCATATTTAGAAGAACGATCTATTAACATACAAGGTTCCGATACACGGTTGATGCGATAATGCTGTTCCTCTATTTCGGACCCCAACAATATACCACCATTCTCATTGCCTGACATCTGTCGCATTGACTGCAATACTTCCACGGCCTCAACTGTAACTTCAAATGTATAATCTACTATCTTCATAGGGGTAACTCTTCTACATGGCCTATTGTAGTAGATGAAACTTCGATTGTCAGTTTGAAACCTTTTTCCTGTGCTAATTTTATGTTTCCTACCCATCTATAACATTTTGATTGTTCTGGTTGTTGTATAAGTTTATTGATATATGGATAAAATGCAGACAACATCAAGGTTACATCATTACCCGAATAAAGAGCATATTCTCCATTGCAACCAGCATCCTTTTTGGTAAAGCGGTCTGCATTTATTTCATATTCTATAGGTGCAAGCAAATTATATTTGTAGAGCATACTACCCTTATCTTTATAAAGTACAAAATTCTTTGGCATTTGCATCGGATTGATATATACCAGATGTCCTGCAATACCAAATGGTTCAAGCCAAAGAATAAATGTTGGTTGCTTCATATTGTCACTGTGAAAGGCATCGATAACAAACTTTTCTGTCATTGCATCGCCTGTACAAAGAAAGAGTGCGGAACATGTATTCAACTTTTCATTACAATTCTCAAAAACATTTTGAAAATCATCACTATATGTCTCGACTTCCCTTTCTGGACGAATGGAGCGTAAATAGTTAGCTACTGCTTCCACTTTGTTTTGACTAACATCATGGAATCCAAGCAGATGTCGTCCTATATTCTCAGTTCTAAATCTGTCATTATCTATCAATGTAAAACTTGCGTTGTTCCAACCATTAAGAAAATACACCAAATTGGACCCTATACTACCAAGTCCAGCTATAACAAATTTTTGCTCAGGCATTTCCATTCCCGCCGTACGCATGGCTATACGGTGTGAAGAATATAAATCACCATATAACCGTTGTTGCAATTGATTCTTTCTTTCAAAGCGTAGGAGTATATCATATACAGTAAGTGCATTTTTACGAAATCCCTTCTTGAAGCAGTTTACCTTGCCTATCCAGATTCCTCCGATAGATGCTTCTGATAATTGAAAGACTATGATGCCACCTGTATTGGCATTAATATATTGCTTAATGGCTTTGCGATCCTCAGCAGATGAAGTAATATCCAAAAGTCTTTGAAATGTAAGAGAATATGGAGCCTTAATCGGTATATTGATATTTTTAACAAATAATGCATCTATTATATCTACATTGTTATTATTCTTTAAATAGCGTTCAATATTTATCTCTTCATCATTTTGAGGAAGTAATAAACCCCTAATTCTAGTTTTACCTTTCTTACCTCCTAAAACAGTCTGTTTATAAAGCAAGGCTTTAAGCACACAAGTCTCGGTAGGAAAGCCACCATAAATTAACCAATGCTTCGACACCTTTGGTTCTCCATCATATATCCGTAGCCAATAACTATTTATCTCAGTGCTGAAATCTTCAATATTCTTGCCATCTACACCCTCCTTTATTAATATTTTCGAGCGTTTTAAACAATAACGTATAAGTTCATAAGGATTGTCTATAGGATAGCTAGATCCATCATCTATTAGACATAGTTTACCACTAAGGCTATCTATGTGAGGTAAATATCCAAATTGTTTGCTTGGAAAATATACGTCAGGCAAAGTATAAGGAAATGAATTACAAAATCCGAAGTATAACTCTATTGTTTCTGATTTACCATTTATTTCAACTTCAGTTACAATTTCCCATTGCTCGGCATAATAATCTGTGCGAATAGCAGGAATATCATCAACACGCTTTACATCCTCTATTTTATAAAGTTTGTCGAAGCATGGGAGCAGTATGTCGGACAAATTATGCAAAACGACTATTAGTGTTAATGGTTCCTGAAAACGATTTTGCTTGCGCATCTTCATCTTCATCTTTTGCTGTACTGCAACAAAATCTATCACCAAAATGCTTTTGCCATTTCAAACAAGCATCATGAGGATTTTTGCTCTCAATAGCACGAGTTGCATCTGCTTTGAACGATTTGAGTTCAGCAAGAAATTTATCTTTTCGGTTTTTCTTGTAATATTCAAATAAATCCTCGTAAGGATATGTTGGGCGCCAACAGTGGAATCCATCGTCTTTACTTAAGGCATCATACATCGCTGTCAAAAGATCACGCATAGCTATGTCTTCACGTGAATCTTCATTCTCCATGTAATATTCGGCCGCAAGCATTGTCATAATGCAACCGGTCGGCATTTTGAAGTCTTTTTCATTGTTAATGTTTTCACACCAAGCTTTTAAATAGCGCACCAATCGACGTAGCATCGTTTTTTCTGCACATTCTTCACTGAACCAATCTATTAAATTTCGAGGATCTGAACACATCCAAGGATCTTTGCGATGTGCTAATTTAGGATGCTCATCACCATCAAGCATGAAGTAAATTGGAAGATCTATATGATGCCCATCTGCATAATAAACAGTTACACAAGGATCATTGTCCTTCGCTCCCTTCTTTGTATGTTTTTCAACTGCTTTAAATACTTCTTTGTGATACCATTCCAATTCTTTGCAATCATTTTCTGATTGACCGATAAAGTAAATACCATCATCAAGGTCGTAAGCTCCTAATCCATCCTCATCCTTAATGGGGTTTAGAATTGTGTACATAGCATATGAGCCTTGCCAATGGAATTTAGGTTGAATCTCACTCGGATGATTATCCTTAAAATATTTTCTTATGCGGTCGCGTAAGGCATTACGATTGTTTTGTAATGTAGAGCGTCTTGATTGCGTTGCGTTGATTGTATCATGAAACGCATTAAATTGTTCTTGATTATTTGCCATATTCGCAAGGGTTTATAGTTTTCTTAGTTGTAAAAAAATGTTCTATTTCTGGTCTCATTTTAGCATTTACAGCCGTATTGTCTGCTATTTTTCGTAATAACTTTAATGAAGCTGGACTAGCATTATCCATATCTATGAGGGAAGCATCTTCTGCTGAAATTGGAAGATTGACAATGCGCTCATAATTAAAAGGAAAATTAAGTTGCCCCTTCAGACATTTTAAAAGAAACATGGCTGATTTAGATTGTCCCACAGAATAGGCATCAAAAAGAGCATTCTTCCAATCAATAAAATCACGATTTGTTTTCTTGTGAGCCTCACCTTTTTCTTTCTCAAAACTACTTATTGATAGTATTTCAAGTCCACTAAAACGTTGGTCATCAGCAAATTTATACAGAAATTCCGTTAAACCTACCAATACAGGGTTATTTGCCCACAATCCTCCATCTACATATTGGTCTTCTTCTATCTCCATCATAGGGAAATAGGTTGGGGCGGCAGCAGTTGCTAATGCTACATCTACATAGCTTTTCCTGTCGTCTTCAGTAAAATTTGCATAATCTTTTTTGAATATCCTTGGAATAGCAGTATTGACATTATAAGAAGGAATACAAAGAAAATTATTACTTTCTCCTATTTTTTGCGTACCAAAAACATTCTTTAGAGCTTGGCGTAAAGGTTCTACTGAATATTTACCACCAAAAGCAACTTGTTTTGCGATAAGAATTTTATTTCCATGAGGACGTTTTTTTAATTTCTCATTAAATATTATAGGACCATCTTGTTCATAGAAGGTAACAACATCTCGCATCGGTTTTTTTAGCGATGCGGCTAAAGCTATGATACCTCCCGTCGAAGTGCCACAAAGCATATCAAAACAGTCTGAAATTCTCACATTAAAAACGTCTTCAAATTTCGCCAACAATTGCGCAGAGTAGAGTCCTTTAATGCCACCGCCATCTATACAGAGTATTTTAAATTTTTTCGGTTCTGCCATGTATTCCCTTTTGTTATTTAACATATTTGATTCTCTACAATTTTGATGCCAAAGGGTTAAGATGTCTAAATATTAAGTTAGAATCTTAATGCATATACGCTATAGAGTCAGTTATGCCTATCCTTACTGACAAATTGTCACACAAAAGTTTGACTTATTATTACAAGAAAACATTTACACATCCAACTTTTCTATCTATCAGCTCATTCCTAAAATCAACAGCTTCTTGGAAAAGAATGACGACGATAGAATGGAGTAGCAGATACAGGCCAACTTCCGGCAAATCAGACAGAATATTGTGGAACTTGTAGAGAACGAGTTAATCCACATAGAGAATGATCCAGCACTCAAACATTTGTTAGGTGATGATGAAGGTGCACAGGCACAAGCGTAGCTGTTTGTCATAACAGTACGTTTCCCACGGCACATTGCGACAATCCCGGAAGCTACGCAAGCTCCACTTCCGTAGATTGCCGCAAAAAACCGTTTTTCAGGAAAGGACAAAAACATGGGCAGCCACCCGGACAAGTCCGACCTTGCCTACCCATGCTCCTGTCTATCAGCGTTTCAAAAGAAAATATGTACAAAACTACGGCACTCAGAAATAAATGCCGTATATATGTACACATAAAACAAGAATAATATGGATGATAAATTGAGACTTCTGATAGAGCAACATGGAAGATATATCACCCGTAAGGAGATTATCGGCAACCGTTACCTGTATTACCGGCTGCTGGAAGCGGTGAAATCGGGTGAGATAATCCGTCTGAAGCCGGGGGTGTTCTGCATGGAGGACGCAAAGGCAGGAACCATGATCGACCTTGAAAAGATAGTACCCGACGGGGTGTTGTGTCTTTACTCCGCATGGGCGTACTACGAACTTACCACACAGATACCGCAAGGTTTCTATGTAGCCATACCGAGAAAACAAAAGATAACGTTGCCCGATTACCCGCCCATCATACTCAATTATTGGGATCGTTCCATCTATAGTGTAGGTATTGTCCGCCGACAGATAAACGGTTTTGAAATACCCATTTACGATATGGAGAAATCGACTTGTGACGCCATCCGTTGCCGGAACAAAATCGGGATTGACGTGAGTTCTGAGATATTAAAAAACTACCTGTCACGCAAGGAACGTAATATAACCCGGCTGGCCGCTTATGCCAAGTCAATGCGGATAGCCGGAATACTCAACAAATATCTGGAAATCCAACTATGACAAAAGAATCGAAAGACTACGGCAAGTCCGTAAAGGCGAAGCTCCTGAATCTGTCGAAAGCGGAAAGACTACCTTACCAGCCACTATTGATACGCTCTGTGCAGGAACGCCTTCTATATCGTCTTGCATAGAGCAAGTACAAGAACTGCTTTTACCTGAAAGGAGGCGCATTACTCTATGCCCATGAACAGTTGAAGGCACGGCCTACACTGGATATAGACTTTCTCGGAAGCAGTATCAACAATGACAAAAAGATTATTGAAGAGGCTTTTTCTGAAATATGTGGCATATCCTGCAAGGAAGACGGAACCGTCTTTGATACGGATAGTATAGAAATGGAAGAAATCAATAAACACCGTGTATATAAAGGCATACGGCTACATGTAACGGCGCAGTTGGATACCGTCCGTCAGAAAATCGGTATGGACATCGGCTTTGGTGACATTATCACTCTCGAACCGCAGGAACTGGAATATCCCCTGTTGCTGGACGGACTGCTCACCGTCAGTATAATGGCTTACTCACAGAAAACGGTAGTGGCAGAGAAGTTTCAGGCGATGATTGAACTGTCGGAAAACAACAGCCATATGAAAGATTTCTATGACCTCATTATATCATAATACACTGGATAGCGACATACTGAAGAAAGCCATCCACGCCACCTTGAAGAACAGAGGAACCGTATATGAAGAGAACCATCCCTTGTTTAGTGATAATTTTCCCAAGAATCCCCGGTTTCAAATGTTATGGAAAGGTTTCATAAAGAAAATCGGGAAGACGGGACCGGATTTTGAAAAGGCAGTCAGTCTGATAAAAGAAATCTTATTTCCCTATTGGGAGAAGTACAAAGAACAATAAACAGCATCACAACTATGGCTATGAACAAATCTCAAATAGAAAAATGGATAATAGCCCAGAAGAGACATCGGTTATCGGATTCCCATATACAAATAGCGCGGGTTATGTAAACTTATAAATGATGTAAAGTCTAAGCTGCTAGTTTGTATCAAATATCCATGTATCTACATTTATAGTCTGATATACTTTTATTATATTAGTATTGGTAATGATGCCTTTGTGACCTGATGGTACGGCATTTGGCGAAGGGGAATAGACTATCTTAAAAACATAATAAAAATAGTATAGCTAGGCTGGTGCAGAATCCGTATCTTTGTGAAAAATACGAGATTGACCAATGGCAACAATAAAAATCAAACAAATAAGAAGTCGTATCGGAAGTCCTAAAGACCAAAAAAGGACATTAGATGCTTTAGGCTTGAGAAAAATCAATCAAATCGTCGAGCATGAAGAAACGCCTTCTATTCTAGGTATGGTAAACAAAGTGAAACACTTAGTTTCTATAATAGAAGATGCTTCAGTAAAATATACAAATAGGAAAATAGAAAAAAATGCGAATAAAACAATCTGTCCTACTTTGAATGAATTTAATCTCTATGACATGAAAGAGTACAAAGTGTTAAATCTTACTATATATAAAAATGCCTATTTTGTTGAGTTAGAAGACAAATATAGAAATGAATTATCAAAATTATTGTTGGATACTTTTGGAGTACCTCCATACTCAACACACGATATCGTAAGAAGTGCCATAACATTCTCCTATAATTATTTTTGCGATAAATTTATTGAACTTTGCCATTCTGAAAAATCTGTTAGATTTTATCAGTTAATCTTATCACAACATGAACAAGCGACAGAAGTTGCAGTTCTTGCCAGTGATTCAGATTACCCTGCTGAGTTGAATCGAGGATATATTGCACTATATCGAAGAGTATTGAAATGGATACTCGAACAGGCATGTGATATAAAACTACATAATAATGAAAAAACCAGCTTAGAATTTCTCAAAAGGGCAAAAGTCATTCTTAATGAATTGATGTTTTTGGGTGACATGATTTTTACATGTGCAAATATTTATGCGGAACAAGATATGATAGAAGATGTTGCTGAAATTCTTTTTGACGAAGAAAATCACTATGTTATAAACCATAAACACCACTATAATTACATTATACAAGATATAAATAGAAAGTTTAAAAACCAATCCTATAAACATGTAGTAGACGAAAGTGCTCTCCCTGATTTGTATAATGCTATTGAAAATTGCTTCGGGGTTAAATATGCAATGCTAACTACTGTTATTCAAGAAATTCATAGAGAGAATGCACCTAAAGGAGGTCAATACTGTGGATTCGGTTGGGAAAGTTTGCCATTAAGCGTTGAGTCCATGTTTAATGTTGATTATAAGCAAGCTAAAGTGTTATTTGAAGGGCTGACATTGCATCGTGATAATAAATTGAAACTGCATGATTTGGCATGTAAACCCCATACAATGTATAGATATTTGTATCGACCAATATTAATATGGAATATTGAAGGGGAGGATTTTGCAATTATTGGAATTAATGGCTTTAAGGATAGTGTTATTCAGCTTGCAACTAATTGTATCCCTTGGGGGAAAGCACCAAATGAATGGTTACAGAATAAAAGTTTCAAAGAATATGTTCATTTAAAGGAAGATGCTCACGATAAATGGCTTGATGATGCTGTGGAGGATAAGGTAAAAAAAGAAATGCTACCATACTATAGGAACATTACATCTCTACATACAGCAAATGGGCCATTGAATTTTGATATTAAGGGGGTTGGCGAAATTGATTTTATCATTATTGTCCATGATCAAAATAAGATATATGTTGCCGACTGTAAGCATTTGCAAGGGAGATATGATATGATGTCTCAAAGAAATGATTTTTCTAATTTTAGGAAAAAGAAAGGATATGATGAGCAAATTCAGAGAAAAGTAGATTTTATTAAAATACATCTTGAAGAATTAAATTATCATAACAAACAAGTGTTTGGTAAAGAACAGCCTGAGATTACTGGATATGGTGTTGAAGGAATTTTCATAATCAATACTCCAACTTTTTATATGTTTAATTCTGATTATAGAATCTACATTGTTGATGATATAATTGATGTTCTATCACAACGATATGTAGATCCAGAATATACTATCATGACTGAGAATGAGATGATTCTTAATGTGAAGTACCCTTATTTTCAAAGGCCATCATATCTGCTTATTGATTCTTTGAATACAGATGATGAAGAGGCTAACAAATAAGGGTTGCTGATTTGTTGAGAATAGTCTGTTTATAAACATCTTTTTTTGGGGGGATTACAACTGGAACGACTCTGCTTTACAACAGCGATTACTTATATAAATATTCATTTACATCAAAGTAAAATTCATCTGTAGGTTCATCAAAAGGATATAGCCGAAGAAGATGATATACTTTTGTATGATACTTTAGATTTTGAGGTTCTATTATCTTTTTATCAAAAGTAAATCCCATAACAACCTTTCTGAAATTCCCTTTATTATATGGTATCCACAAATAAAGTGCATCATCTGTTTCTATCCATTCTGGGACATAGCTCTTATCTTCAGCATATCTAACTACTGCATCTATAGCAGACTGATCTATATAAAGATTATTTCCGGGGAGTCCAATTTTAGAGCCACCTCCTTCTAAAATATATGCTTTTGAAAAAGCAGTATTCATTTGTAGTTCCTTGGGATTATATATAATTAATGGATTACCGTTTCGTTTTGCAATATCACTAATTTCTGCTCCTTTGGGTTTACTATAGTTTACAACATAATCATCGAACCTTACCTCTTCTATAAGATATTCTACATTTTCACCAAATGCAATAACAGTTCTACAACCAGGATAACCATTCTCATGCTCTGTTTGACTTATAGACATGTGTAATTCAATACAAGAACGGAAAAATAGACTAATACTAAGAATATTATTCTTATCTTCAAATTTAGTACGTGGATGAAACACTTTTGCGATGCCGTCATTCAATATTAAATTCCTCTCAGATAAAGAACTGAAGTACAATACCGCGCTATGTGCAGCTTTTAATCTGTCATAAATCATACGTTGTTGTTCTAAATTTAATTTCCAATTATTGTCAATGAAAATATTGCTGAATCCCAACAAGTCTGACCACATACAAAAACATGGTTTTACATTTAATTTAGGAGGGTTGCCAATCTTCGATGTAAGACCACTCCCCATTTCTTTAGTTATGTTTTTAAATAGTTTGCTAAAATCCATTATATTAATTTGTTATTCTTCTAATCTTATGCATCAATCTCACCCGATGTTTCTTATGCAAAATTACATAAATTTGTTGTTTGACTGAAGGCTTCCCCAAAAAATGCATTATAACAGTATAGTATTCAAATGAAAATTAAAATAATAACGCCATTTTCCGACAATTCCCGCCATTCATTTCCCATACCTCCAAAATTGTAACAGGCTATTCACTAATATTCTACATTCGCACCGACGGGCTAAAGTTTACCCGGTAATTTAATTTATTATATCACTCAATTTTTTAATTTATGGCTAAGAAAAAGCAAGAACAACAAGAGCAGAGTCAGGACGAGCATGTAATGGCAGTCCTTGACAAGAGAACGAACAAGACCGCCGTCATTTCCAAAATGAACGAGCAGGACGGCAGTATCGAAGTCGTACCATCCGACAAGAAGAACAGCAACAGTTTTCTCAAACTGGACCGCACCTCACCGCTGGAACTGTTTTTTACGAACTTCAAGAACCAGTACGAAAATCCCACAAGTTTCAGTTTCTTTCTTATCCCTTTTGCCCTATTGGAAAAGACACTGAATGCAGTCATCCAAATCCGGAAAGGGGAAGATCCCGGAGCGGACGGCAAGAAGCTGGTGGAAAACAGCGAACTCAACGATGAAGGACGTATCGCCAAACTTGCCCGACGGTATAAGTTTGATGAACACCAACTGCCGTGGAAAGACCTGAACGCCCTCGGCCTTGATAAAGAGACACTGTTCAACAATCATTGCATGGGCGAACTTCTCAAAGGCAGAATCACTTCCACCGCTTTGCCTATCAGCAAGGAAATAAACGGAGAAAAGAAGAATATGGGCGAAGCCTGTTTCATGTGCGTGAAAGGTGCGGACGGCAAGGTGGAACTCAAAACCCTTACCCGTCTGGACAAGCCCCAATATGATTTGCCCATCTATAAAGGCGTATTTACGGATGAAGAGAAGAACAAGCTGGCGGAAACGGGAACATTGGGAGGCATCAAGGAGATGAAAGACACCCTTACCGGAAATGTCTGCAAATGTTACGTCAGTTTCCACGAGGCCACCAACCGAGTCATCACTATGCCCGTGGATGCCATCAAAATTCCGGATTATATTTATGGAAAGAGACTGGACGACAAGCAGAAGCAGCTACTTGCATCGGGTGGTGAGCTTCCGGTCAATGACATACAGCGCAAAAATGACACCATGCTCTCCGGTGTGGCTTATGTTGATCCGACCATCAGAGATATTGCCTTCAAACAATCCGACAAGCAGTTGAAAGTCAACGATACGATTTTAGGAGCCAAGATTTCCCCCGAACAGAAAAAGATACTGGAAAATCACGGCATGGTATTCATCGAAAACATGCGCAATCCCAAGACCAAGCAACTGTTCTCGGATGATGTACGTTTCAGCAACAAGAGCAACAACCTGCTGATAGGCCGCAATGCCCGTGAATATAAACCGGCAGTAGAGAACCAGAAGAATGACAAGAAAAAAGAGACGAAACAAACGGCCCGTCATGTCGTATCTTCCAGACCGCAGGCCAGAAAGAGCAGCCTGTCATTCTCATAATCCATAATAAAAAACGACTGTTTCCCACGGTACATTGTGGCAACTCTCGGAAATTGTGTAAACTTCACTTCCGCAAATTGCCACAAAGAACCGTTTTTGGGGAAAGGACAAAGGGCTGGAAAACGTCCACGTTTCCCAGCCCCTTCGCTTTATATACAGATATGCCATACATCGGCAATGCCATTTCTCCGGTTAATCAAGGCCGACCATTTTATTCTGAACAATATTGTATCACTTTAATTTCTTTAATATGATTGGAAAAGAAAATACTGATAACGGGTATCCTTCCGATTTTAAATCCTTCTACAAGACTGTAGGAGGTAATGAAGGGAATAAATGTAATTACCCCACTCGTCTTGACCTCTATGGTAAAGGATGTTACCATGACTGTTCCTATTGTTATGCCAAATCCCTACTTGCATTCCGCAAACTGTGAAATGCCGATCATCCGGCAATGGCCGACATCGGAAAAGTAATCAGAACCATCGGCAAAATACCCTCCGGCTCCATTGTAAGACTCGGAGGTATGACCGATTGTTTCCAGCCCCTTGAATACATGTATCATACTGCCTATAAAGCCATAGAGGAATTGAACCGCCGAAAAATAGGCTATCTGATAGTCACAAAATCTTCAATGGTAGCAGATGACTGATACATCCGACTAATGGACAGAAAACTTGCACACATACAAATATCTATCACGACCACAGACGATAATCTGTCACGGACCTACGAAAGAGCTTGCGTGCCATCGTTAAGGATAAAAGCTATAGAGAAATTACAGGAGCAAGGTTTTGACATATCGTTAAGACTGTCACCGTTCATCCCTCAATATATAGACTTTACAAAGTTGAACGGAATCCGATGTGACAAAATACTGGTAGAATTTTTAAGGGTGAACACATGAATAAAACAATGGTTTAACATTGACTATTCAGAATATACACTGAAACATAGCGGCTATCAACATTTACCGCTTGAACAGAAAATCAAGTATCTTGCACAGATTACGGGTTTCAACCAGTTGACAGTCTGCGAAGATGTTACCGAACATTATGAATATTGGAAGGAACACGTAAATCCGAATCCGTCGGACTGCTGCAATTTGTGCAAATAACATCTGTTGATGTCGTATCACTGTATGTTTCCCACGGCACATTGCGGTAAACCCCGGAAGCTACGCAAGCTCCACTTCCGCAGTTTACCGCAAAGAGCCGTTTCTCAGGAAAAGACAAAGGCACGGCTGGCACACGGATAAATCCGACCTTGCCAGCCGTGCCCTTGTCTGTAAAGGGAAGAAAGTCATTTCGTCATTCCCCTTCCTCAAAGGAAAGGCTTTCCACCTGCTTGTTGATTACCTTCCAATCAATCGAGTCTTTCAGATTGATTATATCCACAATCGAATAATGCTTTGTCCCGTTTTCCTCTTCCGCAAAACGCAGACGCCCGCTTAAACGTTGTTTCTCAATTTCTGCCGGATCGAGGTTGATTAGTTCACAGACTTCATCCGGCAGCATGGACAATACCACATCGTTCTCCTGACAGATATGTTGCAGGACAGCCAGCATGTTCAACGACTTCTTATAACTTCTCACGAGGGCGGCAAAAGAACTACTTTCAATCTTAATCATCTTTTTCATAACGGTTATTTTTTAGAGTTTTCTGATTTTTCCAATAATACGGCACGCAGGACATCTGAACGGCGATAGTAAATCTTTCCCTTGTCTCTGTAAAAGGGAAGCGTACCGTCATTGCGCCTTCTAAGCAGAGTTCTGTCCGACATCTTGGTCAACAGACGCACGCCTTTTGAATCGAGTATCTCGCTATCCGGCAAATTCTCTACAGCAGGAGAAAGTAACTTCTCAATGTTATTCACTTTGGCAAGTATGGCACTAAGCATGTGGTTTGTCTGTCCACTCGGTGCAGTTCTTCTATTGTTCATAACGACCTTATTTTTATTGTTTATGGTGCAATATTACGGAGATATTATAAGGCCATTGGTTACTCAACCGTTGAGCAACCGCCAAAAAAAGACAGAAAACGCCAAAATGGGACAAAAAAATAGCCGGAAGCAATTTCCGGCCATTCTTAAAGGAATAAACATCTGAATATTATGTCTGTTATCAGATAATATATTAATACACAAATATATACGAAAATAATCCCTATAAATTTGGCTATATTCCAAACAATGCTTATATTTGTACATGAGTTATTTGAAACTATGCAAAGCAGTGTAACCAAAAGCAAGACTTTTGCTACCAAATCGTTACCTGCATCTTTTAAATACTATAATTACCTTCTGATTTACAGTAAATTACAACAAAACACAGAGTTTCATGCTGTAGAAACTAAAGTTTCTTCAGCAAAAAACTCCTGAGTCTTCCTATTGGAAATAAATAGACACAAATAAAAGAAAAAGATCATATAATTATATGTAAGGGGCAAAGAGATAGGCGGGAAATCCGATGGGAAATGGAAGCGTCAACAAACTTCCGCACGCAAATGTAAGCATTTGCTGGATATAAATGGTAAAGAATAGTTGTAAAACATGTAAAAATCTTTAACGCTATTCGTGCTTGCAAAGTAGAAATAGCATATATTTGCAGCATTGCAAAGTTGAGATAGCAATATAACAGTTGAAATCAACAAAACTAGAATCTAAATTCAATACTGTCGAATATGGAAAGAAAAAGAGTTTACACGTTCGGAAATGGAAAAGCCGAAGGTAAGGCAGATATGAGAAATCTGCTGGGTGGTAAAGGCGCTAACCTTGCCGAGATGAATCTGATTGGTGTACCGGTTCCTCCGGGATTCACGATTACAACAGAAGTTTGTATAGAGTATTACGAGTTAGGCAAAGATAAAGTCGTAGAGTTGCTGAAAGCGGATGTTGAGAAGGCGATCGCTAATATCGAAACGTTAATGAACTCTAAGTTCGGTGATGTTGCCAATCCTCTGTTAGTTTCAGTTCGCTCCGGTGCCCGTGCGTCCATGCCAGGTATGATGGATACGATATTGAACCTTGGCTTGAACGACGAGGTAGTGGAAGGATTGTCTCGTAAGACGGGCAACGCTCGTTTCGCTTGGGACTCTTATCGTCGTTTCGTTCAAATGTACGGAGATGTCGTATTAGGCATGAAACCGACAAGCAAAGAGGATATCGATCCGTTTGAGGCGATCATCGAGGAAGTAAAGAAAGCGAAAGGCGTTAAGTTAGATAACGAGCTTGACGTTGAAGATTTGAAAACATTGGTCTCTAAATTTAAGGCAGCCGTTAAGGCCCAGACCGGACAGGATTTCCCGACTTGCGCTTATGAACAATTGTGGGGCGCTATCTGTGCCGTGTTCAATAGCTGGATGAATGAGCGTGCTATCCTGTATCGTAAGATGGAAGGTATTCCAGACGAGTGGGGAACGGCGGTTAGCGTACAAGCCATGGTATTCGGTAATATGGGCGATACTTCCGCTACAGGCGTTTGTTTCTCTCGTGACGCGGGTAATGGTGAGGACTTGTTCAATGGTGAGTACTTGATTAACGCTCAAGGTGAGGATGTTGTAGCAGGTATCCGTACCCCGCAACAGATTACGAAGATCGGTTCACAACGTTGGGCTGAACGTGCCGGAATCTCAGAAGAAGAACGTATTGCTAAATATCCGTCCATGGAAGAAGCCATGCCGGAAATCTATAAGCAATTAGACGCTATCCAAGAGAAATTGGAAGATCATTATCGGGATATGCAAGATATGGAGTTTACCGTACAAGAGGGTAAACTTTGGTTCTTGCAAACCCGTAACGGCAAACGTACCGGTGCCGCTATGGTGAAAATCGCTATCGACTTATTGCATCAAGGCATGATCGACGAGAAAACAGCGTTGAACCGTATCGAGCCGAATAAACTGGATGAGTTGCTTCACCCAGTATTCGATAAAAAAGCCGAGAAACAGGCGAAAGTATGGGTAAAAGGTTTGCCGGCTTCACCGGGTGCCGCTACCGGACAGATCGTATTCTTCGCTGATGATGCCGCTAAATGGCATGCCGATGGCAAAAAGGTTGTCATGGTCCGTATTGAGACTTCTCCGGAAGACTTGGCCGGTATGGCTGTCGCCGAAGGTATCCTTACCGCTCGTGGAGGTATGACTTCTCACGCCGCTGTCGTGGCTCGTGGCATGGGTAAGTGCTGTGTATCCGGCGCTGGTGCCTTGAATATCGATTATAAGAACAAGACTGTAGACGTCGATGGCGTAACCTTGAAAGAAGGTGATTATATCTCTATCAATGGTACGACCGGGGAAGTCTATGTAGGACAGGTCGAGACGAAAGCGGCAGAGTTGTCAGGTGACTTCGCGGAGCTAATGGCTTTAGCCGATAAATATACAAAATTACAAGTTCGTACAAACGCTGATACGCCTCACGACGCTTCGATCGCTCGTAGCTTCGGTGCCGTTGGTATTGGCCTTTGCCGTACGGAGCATATGTTCTTCGAAGGTGAGAAGATCAAAGCTATGCGTGAGATGATCTTGGCCGAGGACGCTGAAGGTCGTAAGAAAGCGTTGGCGAAGATCCTTCCTTATCAGAAAGAGGACTTTAAGGGTATCTTCAAGGCTATGGCCGGATGTCCTGTTACCGTTCGTTTGCTCGATCCTCCTTTGCATGAGTTCGTTCCTCACGATTTGAAAGGTCAAGAGGAAATGGCTGAGACAATGGGCGTGTCCGTTAAGGAGATCCAAAAACGTGTGGAATCTCTTTGCGAGCATAACCCGATGTTGGGTCACCGTGGTTGCCGTCTAGGTAATACATATCCGGAAATTACGGAAATGCAGACTCGGGCCATTTTAGGTGCCGCTTTGGATTTGAAGAAAGAAGGTATTGAGGCTAAACCGGAAATCATGGTACCATTAACAGGAATCTTATATGAATTCAAGGAACAAGAGAAGGTGATCCGTACCGCGGCCGAAGAGCTATTCAAGGAAGTTGGCGATCGTATCGAATTCAAGGTAGGTACGATGATCGAGATTCCTCGTGCGGCATTGACAGCGGATCGTATCGCTTCCAGCGCCGAATTCTTCTCATTCGGAACGAATGATTTGACTCAGATGACATTTGGTTACTCTCGTGACGATATCGCTTCCTTCTTACCGGTTTACTTAGAGAAGAAGATTTTGAAGGTCGATCCGTTCCAAGTACTAGACCAAAATGGTGTAGGACAGCTGGTTCGTATGGCAACTGAGAAAGGTCGTGCCATCCGTCCGGATTTGAAATGTGGCATTTGCGGCGAGCATGGTGGTGAGCCTTCTTCCGTTAAGTTCTGCCATAAAGTTGGCTTGAATTACGTATCATGTTCACCTTTTAGAGTGCCCATAGCTCGTATCGCAGCGGCGCAAGCGGCTCTAGAAGACTAATCAAGGGGTTGATTTTTAATAGTTTAAGCACACGGTAGACAGGAGGGTGGATTGAGTGATCAATCTACCCTCTATTTTTTTATAGTCATATGGTATAATCTTATATATCAGGATATTGAAGTGGAGGGGAAGGCAACAAAACGACTAGTTTAATCGTTCGTTTTAATTAGTCGTTTGCAAATATCGCAAAAAACATTTACTTATGAAAGTCAAAAAGACTTTAGAATATAATTTTGATGCGGTTTTTGGGGTATTTTACTAAACCTATATGTTCCCTATAAAATAATCGATATAAACGACTAATTAAAACGAACGATTAATTCATTCGTTTTTTATGGCTAAACCCTCTTTTTGCATAAATATAATGAGAACGGATATATATGAAAACGACATTAGGCATAGAGTTCGAGCCTTTTTTTCCTCAGATAAGTCATCGTGCCAAGATCGGCTGCGCAAAGTATGATTTGTCCACTGGGGAAGGAGTGGCGATGGAACAATGGTATCTGAATATGGGTGAAGTTCCGGGAACTCCATTGAGCCAGATAGTAGGCATATATTCCAATGTCAAGCCAGAAGACCGTGAATGCTTGAAAACTTCCTTGAGCCGACTTGTCCACGGAGAAACTGATCATGATCAACGGGAAGCCCGGGTCAAGGATGGCGAGGGATGGAAATGGATTCGTCTGGATATAATGGAGGCGGGTCTGGAGAAATCAAGCCCCATCCTATTACTGATGAATTATGATATATCTGAACTGAAAGCGATGGAAGAACGAATGCTGAAGGCCGAGAAATCAGAGCGTTTGAAATCCTCCTTTTTGGCAAACATCAGCCATGAGATCCGCATGCCATTAAACGCTATTGTCGGATTCTCTTCTCTTTTAGGGGATGAAGAGGATGGTGAGCTAAGACAAGAGTATATTAATCTTATTCAGACCAATAATGAGTTATTATTGGGTATCGTTAATGATGTATTGGATCTGGCTAAGCTCGAGTCTGGTACCATGACCTTTGATTTCATGGAATTTGATCTAAGACAACTTATTGTAGAAACGGTAGCTTCTTTCCAGATCAAAGTACCGAGAGGGGTAGCTTTGACCTATCCGGAATCTTTGAATTCCTTTTTATTACGCTCTGACCGTATCCGTTTGAAACAAGTTCTTGGCAATTTTATAACAAACGCAATAAAGTACACCTCTATAGGTAGCATCATCTTGTCATATCAAGCCATGGAGAACGAGGTTCTGTTATCCGTGACCGATACGGGGGAAGGAATGTCGGAGGAAATAAAACTTCATGTGTTCGATCGTTTTTATAAAGGACGAAACCAAAAGCAAGGCATAGGGCTTGGACTTTCTATCTGCCAAAATATAATTGAAAGGCTGGGAGGGCGTATCGGTGTCTCTTCTGAGCAGGGAAAAGGCTCTTGTTTTTGGTGCACTTTACCAATCTTTCCCCCAAAAGATACCTATTAAATAAAGAAAATACCGTATATTTGTTTTTGAAAGAGAAACGAAAAAACAATTTCTACGTATGGAGCGGTATTTAATTATAAAAACAAGGGATGAGTTGTTGCGCATTAAGATTGGTCAGATCCTTTATTTTGAAGCAGACAGGAACTATACGAAACTATTGTTGTCAAATGGCATCCAATTTACCTTCGCTATAAATATCGGAAAAATAGAAGAGATCTTAGAGAAGCAGGTCGCTGGTTGTAACAAGATATTAATGCGTGTCGGAAAAAGTCATATCATAAATAAAAATCATATCTTACAAATAAATCTCCCTAAGCAGCGTTTATTATTATTGACGGAAGAGGGTAAGCCTAAAGAGTTGGTAATATCCAAGGATCCGTTGAAAGTGCTGAAAGATAATCTTGAGAAGGAGATGGGAAAGCCTCAAGAGGAAGAGGAAAAGGAATAAGACGATGATTATAAAGATAGGAAAAGCAAAAGACAACGATTTTATTGCAAACGATCCTCATGTAAGCCGCCATCATGCCCGTCTGATACGTGAGGATGGTGGCAACTTATTATTGGAGGATACGGGATCTACTAACGGTACGTTCGTGAATGGTGCCCAGATCGTAAAGAAACGTGTTACTCCTACGGATCATATTCGCTTGGGGGATAGCTATGTATTAAATCTTTCCGAGGTGCTTAAATACAATAATGATTATAGCGATGAATTTGCCGCATTGAAAAAAGTCTACGATGATTATATTCAAGCAAAAGTTAAGATTCAATCCTCTAATCAGTTTAAGACCAGATTATTTCAATCCTTACCATTTGCTTTGCCCGGAATAGTGGGGGTCGTGATAGGCTTCTTAGGGAAAGGTAGCCCGGAGCTATTCGGCATCAGCCTCCTGATAACGATTTGTGCCCCTACGGTAGGAATCTATCTAGGAGCCAAGCAGTCGGCCAAGATTCCCCAGCAATTGCAGGATATCGCCAATCAATTTAAGATAGACTATGTTTGCCCGAAATGTGGGACATTCTTGGGTGAGATCCCTTGGGAATCATTGAAAAACCGAAAGCAATGCCCAGTTTCTTCCTGTAAGGCCAAATGGGTGAGAGAATGAGCCTTTTCTTTTCGTATAGTAAAACAGCCTCTTTTGTACATGAAACCCAAATGTTTGATTATAAGAGAGAATAACAAGTTTATTAATCCATTGCTTTTTGTACTTTTGTTTTCGGAATATTAATATATTAGGAACAAAGGTTATGCAAGAAGAGGAATATACATTCGTAACTTTAGACGGCAATGACGTCATGCCAGCGGATGCTGTCATAATAGACGTGGAAGGAGGAGGTGTCGACCTAGGCGACGCCATAGTTATAGACGATAGTAGCATCGAGTCTTTCGATCATTCAGACTTTATAACATTGGCGGACGATACGGTTATGCTTTCCGATACAGATATGATGGATCTGTACTCTACGGATATGGATGGCGCAGATATTTCGTTTATCGTATGATCGCAGTTAAATGTCCACATTGCCATGTAGGATTAAAGGTAGCCGAGGGGAAGATTCCCCTCGGCATTACCTCCTTTAAGTGTCCGAAATGCAAAGAGCCTATTCCTTTGTCCTTATTATCCGAGAAAAGTAATCATCAGGAAGTCGATTCCGATACGATTTTAGTGACACCTGTCAAGACTGGAATCGGCAGACTGACGGTTCTTCCAGACGCCGATACACCTGAACAAGCGTTTCCTCTTCACGAAGGGAAGGTTGTCATTGGCCGGAAGTCGAACGCCTCACAAGCTACGATGCCAATTATCACGGCTGATCGCACGATGAGTCGCGAGCATATTTGCATTGAGGTGAAAAAAGATTCAAAAGGTGGATATAAACATTTCCTTACCGACAATAATAGTAAAAACCATACGTTATATAATAACAGTTACCTAGAGAATGGCGAGGTGGTCGTGCTCAATGATAATGACGAGATTATTATTGGTCGCACCGTCTTACGTTTTAATGAATAAAACTCATTTGTTATGATTATAACGATCGGTAAGCCATGTGCTATTACGGAAAAAGGAGGCAGATCGAATAACGAGGATTCCATTTACCCGCTTCCCGAACAAGTGACCCTTGACCAAAAATTGTTTATGGTTTGCGATGGTGTGGGTGGAGCCGAGAAAGGGGAGGTAGCCAGCTCATTAGCTTGCGAGTCCATACAAACTTTCTTTTCTACGTTCCTAAAGGATGATCCCACGCCAGAGTTTATCCATAAAGCCGTACATTATGCGGAAGTCTGTTTCGACTCCTATGTTCAAGAGCATCCGGAAGCGATGGGTATGGCTACTACGCTCACCATGGCCTATATCGCTTCTTCCGGAATCGTATTGGCTCATATCGGAGATAGCCGGATCTATCATCTGAGAAAGGGGGAGATTTTATATCAAACAGAAGATCATTCATTGGTAAATTCGTTGGTTAAATTAGGTAAGATCACTCCGGAAGAAGCGTTAACCCACCCCCAGCGGAATGTGATTATCCGGGCTATACAAGGCACTCATACTCCAACAGAAGCGGACATTATTACCTTGAACGATATTCAACCCGACGATTTCCTCTTTCTTTGTACGGACGGGGTTCTTGAAAGACTGAAGAATGAAAAGATCGCAGAGATATTTAATGGTCGTTTATCTGTTCCGGAAATAAAGGACGCTCTCATGGAAGCCTGTGACGGCAAGACTCGGGATAATTTTTCTTTTTATATCATAACTATTCAAAAAGTGGAAGATAGCATGGGTTTTAAGCAAAATATTCTCTCTTTTCTTTATTCTTTTATATAAATAACGTACTTTTGGCAGATTAAATGGAATTATTCAAGGTTATGAATCTGCCAGACGGACATCTTCTTCAAAACGGAAAATACAGACTTACTCATGTGGTTGGTCAAGGTGGTTTTGGCATAACCTACAGAGGAGTTTGGTACACAGAGGTTAAAGGATCTTTAGGTACCGTAAAGACGGAGGTCCCTATCTGTGTCAAGGAATATTTCTTCAAGGATTATTGTTATAGAGAACCCGGTTCCCAAGCCGTAAAAGTACATTCGGAGACGGGAAAGGTCTTATTTAACAAGTTCAAGGAAAAACTGATCAAAGAGGCAAAGATCCTATCGGAAGTTCACCATCCCTATATCGTAAACGTGTTGGAGGTTTTCGAGGAAAACAATACGGCTTATATTGCCATGGAGTATATTTCCGGCTTCTCGCTAAAATATATGCTTGAGAAAAACGGGATATTGCCCGAAGCTACGGTCCTTAAATATGTACGGCAAATTGGCGAGGCGTTACAATTCGTTCATGATAAGAGTATCTTGCATCTGGATATCAAGCCTAGCAATATCTTGATCGATAAGAACGGGAACGCCCGCTTGATCGATTTCGGAGTCAGCAAACGTTACGATATCGAGCAGGAAGAGACCAGCACTACGATGTTAACCCTTTCTAAAGGATTCGCATCCATAGAGCAATACGATAACGAAGGAACACAAGTGTTCTCGCCCCGTCCGGATATTTATTCCTTGGGAGCCACGATGTATAATCTGTTAACGGGAACAATCCCTACAGAATCTATACTACGTGCCGCACGTCCTTTGCGAAACCCCTCTGAAATCAATGCGGCGATCAGCCCGAAAACAGAGGCTGTTATCATAAAAGCGATGCAAATCATTCCTGCGGATCGCTTTGAGACGGTGGGCGAGATGTTGGCGTCTTTGGATTTTTCTCAAGCGGAAAAGGAAGTTCAGGTTGTCCCAAGTCCATCTCCCGAGATTGTGAATGAGGAAACAACGGTGGTTTATTCATCACCTGTAGATTCTAAATTAGTAGGATCGGATGATGAAGAGACTGTTGTCAATGTGGCTAATCCACCTGCCGTGGAGCCAATAACAGAAAAGAATAATTCCAGAAAGAAAATAATTCCTATCGGAATCGCTATATTTGTCGTTGTAGGATCCGCTACGGCTCTTTTAGTGCATAGCAATAGGCCCACAAAAGAGGTTGTCGAGAGTATTGATTTACCTTCAGCTGTGGAGCCGGATAGCAATGTCTCAAAAGAAGTAGAAATGCCAGATCACCCAGTTCTACATACGGAACCTCCTATCTCTGAGATAAAGAAAGCGGAGAAACAAGAGCCTAAAGTGGAAGAGAAACGACCTATGGAAACAGAGCATACGATAGAAGAGAATGTTCTCCCGGATCAGCCATCGGAAAATGAGATGAATGAGAAATATAACTCGTTAATCGCCTCCGGTAAGGAAAAAATGGCCAAAGCTGATTATTCGGGAGCTAAGAAAGATTTGTCGGAGGCAAAGGATACGAAACTTACGGAAGAGGTAGTCCGGTTGATTATCGCTTGCGATGAGAAAACCGAGGAGAAACGTATAGCGGACAAAAAGGCCCTGTATGAGGAGAAAATGGCTTTCGGACGATATAAGATCGTACGCAAGAAGTCAAATAACAGATACGGGGCGATCGATTCGAAAGCCGAGGAACGTATTCCTTGCAAATACCTAAGTGTCGGTATCGCGGATAACGGCCGGGCATTCGAACGGGAAGACAATTTGTTTGATATTTATAATTCTGACGGATCATTGATTAGCGAAGGCCTTACTTATTATTGATTGTAATATTATGAACAACTAAACATGTATTTACCTATTATATGAAAAGACTTTGGATATTGATGATATGTGCGGTATTTCCCCTCGGACTGCTGGCGCAACAGCGTACGGAATACAACCGTAAGGGAGATGAAGCGATGAAACGTCTTGATTATAGTGACGCTAAAATGTGGTACGAGGAAGGCGTATCGCAATGCGACGCATACAGTATTGATCAGCTGACTACGATTTGGCTTTCCAACGAGCGAATGCGGCCTTCCATGCGTAGCTTGATGAATAAATGTTTAAACTGCCTGACGGTCAAAGCTACGGAAGATGATCCGGATGCCATCTCTAAATTAATCATTTATTATTCGGAAGGTATCGGAACCCCTAAAAGTGAGGAGCTAGCAACCTATTGGAAAGAATACCAAGAGATATTGTTAAAGCCGGCGGAACCGGCGGCCCAACCAATAGATTCCGCGGCGGTATCCCCTAAGAAACGAATGGAGTTTTTCGCGGGATACTCGTATTCGATCGAATCTCCTTATGGAATCACGGTAGGAGGTATGGGGCAACGCTTCGGTTGGTATGTCCGTTTCAAGACGAATATGTCTTTTATGAATTATACGGACGAATGTAATAACCAAGGGCAGATTATTAAGTTCTCTAATTCGGAAGGGGAATCTTATGAGCTTAATACAGGTAAATCCTCGAAGACAAATAGTATAGCCGGAACGGCCGGTTTAATCGTAAAATGCTTTCCGTGGTTATATGCCTCCGTTGGTTTGGGATATGGTGAAAGAGCTTTACTACATTCGTTCACGACCCATTCCTATGAAAACTACGACAGTACACGAGAGGTATGGTGCCGGAATATTGATTCCTCATACAAAGGGGTCGCTGCCGAGGTTGACTTGATGATGAAAATAACGAACTCTGTATTTATTAGCGTTGGATGCAACACGGTTAATTTTAAGTACTTGGATCTAAACGCTGGCTTAGGTGTATTCTTTTAATATTGATTATTTATGAAACATATATACTCACTCTTCTCTATTCTATTTGCGGCTTTATTAATGGCCGGATGCGTGAATGATCCGGATATAGATGGTGGCATTCGAAACGCTAAAAAACCGTCTGTTAAGACAGACGAGATATTGAAGTCCACGGCTAGTTCAGTGACAGTATCGGGGGAGGTCCTGCAAGAAAACGGCGCTCCCGTGACAGAGGCCGGTTTTTGTTGGAGCACGGAATCTACCTTTACTGTGATAGAGAAAAATAAAAAAGCCGTATCCAAGCGTAAGGTAAAATATGAGGCTACGATCGAGGGCTTAACCAATGATCTGGATTACTATATCCGGGCCTATGCGATCAATGCGGTAGATACCGCTTATGGAGAGATTTTACCTTTTAAGACGAAAGATGGATTAGGAAGCGTTAAGACCTTATTTCCAGTCAACGTGATGTCTACTTCCGTTCAATGCGGAGGTATGATAACCAAACAAGGAGAAGCCGAAATCGAGGAAAGGGGTATTTACTTAATGCTGAATCCGGAGCCTTCAGCATCTGACTCCACGATTCGTATAGACATGGAAGCCGATTCGTTCTATTGTACGATCTCCGATTTAAAACCGGAAACTACCTATTACGTTAGAGCTTACGCAAAAAGTAAATATGGTGAGTATAACGGGGCGAAAGTCGAGACCTTTAAGACTACGAATGGTCGTCCTGTATTAGATGATAACAAATTCAAGAAAATAGCGACAGAGTTTACCTATGCGGAGTTCTCCATGGAAATAATAAGCGAGGGAGATTCTCCGATCACGGCATGTGGTTTCTGCTTTAGTACTGATAAATCACCGACAATAGAAAATGGGGATACGATTATTTGCGGAGCGGGTATCGGAGAATTTGCCGGGAAAATCTATGATATGCAACAGCAGAAAGGGTATTACGTACGTGCTTATGCGACAAACGCTTTAGGTACTACCTATAGCGCAGGCGAAGGTATCCATACGATTCTGGAAAGTGAGTTGCCTACAGTTAATACAAAGGAGGTGTCTACTATTAAAAACGGTACCGCATGGGTAGGAGGAGAGGTCTTAGCCGAAGGTGCCTCACCGGTTACAGAGGCTGGTGTATGTTGGGGAACTAGTCCTAGTCCGGCCTTTGGTAATTGTGAAGGAGCGGTAGCTCTTTCTTCCGGTACACAAGCGTTTACGGGTACGATAAAGGAATTGAGAGGAGGCACGAGCTATTATTTAAGAGCTTACGCTAAAAATAAGAATGGTATCGCTTACGGAGAGGAAGTTCGCTTCCAAACTCCGGATATATTTGGAGTAGGGGCAAGGTTTGAGGGAGCTTTCCGGATACCGGGATCTACCTCTTTCTGTACCTTGGCTAATAGCACGGGATTCTTATTAGGCGGTGACACGGGTAGGGAATACACCGATGAGTTTTGGGGATATATGACCTCTAAGAAAGAATGGTTGCCCTTAAGGTCTCAGCCTGAGAAATTATCGGGCCAAGCATGTTTCAGTATCGGATTTGGCCTATGGACTTTTGGTGGTTTAGATAACACGGGAAAGATATGTGACAGTTTATATGTATACTCCACGTCCGATAATTCTTGGAGCGCCGTACAAACAGACCAGCAACGGCCTAAAGGTATGTATCGGACGGCATGTTGCAGAATGGAAGATCAGGCGTTCCTCATAGGTGGACGTAGAGGTAACGAACTAATCGATGAAGTCTGGACTTATGAACCGAGCGCTTTCGTTTGGAGCAAGAAATCTAATTTCCCGATTAAACAATACGGCGGAATATCCGTTGTAATTGGTGACCGTATATATGCCGGACTGGGGATTATTAATAAAGCGGATCCTTCTTTGGAATATACGACACAGTTTTGGTCTACAGACAAGAACGCTGTAGCTTGGGAAAAGGAGGCTTCGTTCCCCGGAAGGATGCTTTTATGTGCTATCGCTTATGGTAATTACGTATATGGCGTAGACGGGGACGGTTATATTTGGCGCTATGATCCGGACTCTCAGAACTGGAGCCAGAAATCCCAGTTACCAGCGGCTAACAGGTCTGTACATTGCATGTATGTCTTGGATAATTATATCTATATCGGTTTGGGCAATGCCTCTAACTCATTAATCAGTTACGATCCTACTTGGGATAATTAAAGATGAATAGAACAGCGATTTTAGAACAGATACAGAAGAACGTAGAACGGCTGTCGGCTCCTGATCTACCGGAATACAAATATATCCCGTTGCATCAGAAGCCATCGCCTTCAGTCGCTACGTTGCATGAGATCATGCGCCTATTACGTACGGTTATCTTCCCCGGATTCTTTGGTACGGAACAAGAGGCTCAATTAGGCTCTATCCAATATTATACGGGAGTCTATTTGGAAAAGATCTATGATCTCTTGCAAGAGCAAATATATAATGGACTTTGTTTTGAGGTAGAGCGTTGTTGTGATTCCAAGGACCGGGCTTCCGAGATCTCGATCGCTTTTATTAACCGGATTCCTCATATCAAATATTTACTGTCCACCGATGTAAAGGCCATCTTGGATGGTGATCCGGCAGCCAAGAGCGTGAGTGAGATTATATTCTGTTATCCGGCGGTCTACGCGCTTTTACATCAACGGGTCGCTCATGAATTATTCGAGCTAGGCGTACCGGTACTCCCGCGTATCATTACGGAAATGGCACACTCGCAAACCGGGATCGACATTCATCCCGGGGCGCAGATCGGAGAATATTTCAGTATCGATCATGGAACGGGTATTGTCGTGGGACAAACCGCCATTATCGGAAACCATGTCCGCCTTTATCAAGGTGTGACGTTAGGAGCTAAGAGTTTTACGCTGGACGAGGAAGGACTTCCGATAGATTTACCCCGTCATCCGATCATCGAGGATTATGTGACCATTTATTCCAACGCATCCATATTAGGACGGATCACTATTGGCCGAGGATCTATTATCGGGGGTAACATCTGGCTCACCCATAGTGTACCTCCCAATTCCAAGATATCTCAATCACGTGTCGAAGAAAAATTCACGGAAATATGATATTATTTGAAAGAGATTCCGTATGTTTGTGCAAATGACATTACGGTGTTTTCCTTAAATAATAGAATATGACCATGAACAAAGTAAAGACATTAGATGATCTCAAGAAAATGCGTGAATCTCTTCGTGCGTCTTTGGATCTGCGTGAAAAAAGCAATACCCCTGATCAGCTCGTACAAATTAAGGTTTCTATGGCCACTTGCGGTATAGCTGCCGGAGCCAAGGAGATAATGAGTTATTTTATCGAGGTTTTAGACCGGCAGAAAATCGATGCGTTGGTAACTCAAACCGGATGCATGGGCTATTGTTATGCGGAACCGACTATCGAAATCAAGCTTCCGGGTCAGGAGCCGTTGGTATTCGGTTATGTTGATAAGGCAAAAGTAGAAGAGATCATAGATAAGTATATCCGTAAGGGTATCTTGGTAGACGGCATCATTCCTGTAACTTACACCACCGTAAAACCCGAATAAGAAATTTAATATCTTACATAAATGGCACAATACACGAATTATATATTGGTGTGCGGTGGCACAGGTTGCCGTGCATCACAAAGCGAGCAGATCATCGAGAATCTGAGAGCCGCCGTCGAGCAATACGGATTAGAGGATACACAAGTGATCCGTACCGGATGCTTCGGTTTCTGCGAGAAGGGTCCGGTGGTTAAGATGATCCCCGATAACACTTTTTACGTACAAGTTCAACCATCGGATGCGGACGAGATCGTACGGGAGCATTTGGTAAAAGGCCGTAAAGTGGAACGGTTACTTTATATGAATCCAGAGACCCGTGAGCTGGTTCCGGACTCCAAGCATATCAGATTCTATAAGAAACAGCTACGAATCGCCCTTCGAAATTGTGGCTTTATCAACCCTGAGAATATCGATGAGTATATCGCTCGTGACGGCTATGTAGCGTTAGGAAAAGCCCTTGTGGAAATGACTCCCGAGGAAGTAATCAAGGAAATCATGGATAGCGGTTTACGGGGTCGTGGGGGCGGTGGTTTCCCCACAGGTTTGAAATGGCAGATTACCCGTAAGGTACAAGCACCTCAAAAATACGTGGTTTGCAATGCGGACGAGGGTGACCCGGGCGCTTTTATGGATCGCTCCATATTGGAGGGCGACCCGCATTCGATTGTGGAGGCTATGGCGATTAATGGATATTGTACGGGAGCTAGCAAAGGTTTGGTATATATCCGTGCCGAATATCCGCTAGCCGTGGAACGTTTGAAAATCGCCATACGGCAAGCGAAAGAATATGGATTGCTGGGCGAGAATATATTTGGGACTGATTTCTCATTCGATATCGAGATCCGGTACGGTGCCGGAGCTTTTGTTTGTGGAGAGGAGACTGCTTTGATCCACAGTATGGAAGGTTTGCGAGGCGAGGCTACCGTAAAGCCGCCGTTCCCTAGTGAACACGGGTATAAAGGTTGTCCGACCAATGTAAATAACGTAGAGACTTACGCAAATATCCCGGTGATCTTGTTAAGAGGCGCTAAATGGTTCAGTAGTATCGGAACGGAGAAAAGCAAAGGAACAAAGGTGTTCGCCTTGGCTGGAAAGGTAAACAATGTGGGGCTGATCGAGGTTCCTATGGGTACGACTTTGCGTGAGGTTATCTTTGGAATTGGGGGAGGTATCAAGGATGGAAAGAAGTTTAAGGCTGTGCAAACCGGTGGCCCGTCAGGAGGTTGCTTGACTGAAAAGCATCTTGATCTTCCTATCGATTATGATAATTTGCTTGCCGCTGGTTCCATGATGGGTTCCGGAGGTATGATCGTCATGGACGAGGATGATTGTATGGTAGCCATGGCTAAGTTCTATCTGGACTTTACGGTCGAGGAATCTTGCGGTAAATGCGCACCGTGCCGTATCGGTAATAAACGCTTACATGAGATATTGCAGAAAATTACGAGTGGAAACGGAGCCGAAGAGGATTTGACCCGTCTAAGGAATCTGGCGATGGTGATTAAGGATACCGCTTTATGCGGCTTGGGACAGACTTCTCCGAATCCGGTTTTATCTACGATGGATAATTTCTACGATGAATATCTGGCGCATGTCCGGGAGCATCGTTGTCCGTCTCATCAATGCCGGGAACTTACTCAATATTTCATCAATCCGGAGAAATGTAAAGGATGTACGCTCTGTGCCCGTGTTTGTCCGGTGCATGCGATTACAGGTGGACGGAAAATTCCTCATATTATCGATCCGCAAGCTTGTATCCGTTGCGGTACCTGTATGGAGAAGTGTAAGTTCGGAGCGATTTATGTCCACTAAATTTATTTATAAGCATGGAAACAATTCAATTAATCATAGATAATAAAGAGGTGGAAGTGCCGAGAGGAACCACCATTTTAGATGCGGCAAAAAGTGTAGGTATCCACATCCCGACACTCTGTTATATGAAACTGGAGGACTTGCACTACGAGAATAATCCGGGAGCTTGCCGTATTTGTGTCGTAGAGATCGAGGGACGTAGAAATCTAGCCCCATCCTGTAAGATGGAATGTACGGAAGGCATGGTCGTACGGACACATACCCCCCGGGTGATGAATGCCCGTAGGACGGTGATGGAGCTGATCCTCTCGAATCATCCGGCGGAATGTCTGACATGTAGCAGCAACGGACATTGCGAGTTACAAAAGATCGCACATGACTTAGGAATCCGTGAGATCCGGTATAAGGGAGAGATGTCCACATTTACGATAGACCGTTCCCCTTCCATTGTGCGGAACATGAACAAATGTATCATGTGCCGCCGCTGTGAGACCATGTGTAATACGATACAGACAGTTGGCGCCTTGACTGCCGTGAACCGTGGATTTAACGCGGCCGTATCGACTGCTTTTGAACGGGATATGGCCGGAAGTACCTGTTCGTATTGTGGACAATGCGTATCCGTCTGTCCTGTAAACGCGCTTAGCGGACGTAATACGCAACAGCCGGTCTTGGACGCTTTGGCCGATCCTACTAAAATTGTTATCGCCCAGACAGCGCCGGCGGTTCGCACAGCGTTGGGACGTGATTTCGGGTATGAGCCGGGTACATTGGTTACAGGCAAGATGGTTTCAGCTTTGCGTCAATTGGGTTTTGATTATGTATTCGATACGGACTTTGCCGCCGACTTGACCATTATGGAAGAGGGTACGGAATTATTACATCGCCTAGGTAGTTACCTAAATGGAGACAAAGAGGTGAAAATACCGTTAATGACGAGTTGTTGTCCGGGTTGGGTTAGCTTTGTGGAACAACATTTCCCCGAGTTACGGGATAATTTATCTACAGCCAAGAGCCCGCAGCAAATGTTCGGAGCGATCGCCAAGAGTTATTTCGCCGAGAAGTTGGGAGTGGACCGTAAGGATTTGGTAGTCGTATCTATCATGCCTTGTTTGGCGAAGAAGTATGAGGCTAGCCGCCCGGAGTTTAGCGTGGAAGGTAATCCCGATGTAGATTATTCGATCTATACCCGTGAGTTAGCCCGTTTAATCCGTTATGCGAATATAGATTTCAATGAACTGCCGGATGGTGAGTTCGATAGCCCGTTGGGTGAATCTACCGGAGCGAGCGTGATCTTCGGTACTACCGGCGGTGTTATCGAGGCCGCTTGCCGTACAGCTTATGAATTATATACGAAGAAAAATCTGGATAAAGTGGACTTCGAGGAGTTACGCGGGCTGGAAGGTATTCGTAGCGCTACGATCGATTTTAATGGGACTCCGGTAAAGATCGGTATCGCTCATGGTCTGGGGAATGCCCGCAAATTGATCGAGGAGGTGAAGAACGGTACCTCTCCTTATCATGCGATCGAGGTGATGGCTTGTCCGGGAGGCTGTATCGGCGGTGGTGGACAACCGTTCCACCGAGGCCGTATGGAGGTACTTCGCCGGCGTGCTTCCGCTCTTTACCGGGAAGACGCTAACAAACCGCTTCGCAAGAGCCATGAGAATCCGTATATCCAGCAATTATACAGCGAGTATTTGGGAGAGCCTTGCGGACCGAAAGCCCATAAATTACTGCATACCCATTACATAGATCGTAAGGAAGTAATCGGTATGTATATAGAAACCGAAAAAAGTAAATAAGCCATGAATGAGATACATTTGCCTAAAACAAAAGTAGCGGAGCTACATGCGATATGCGCTGAACGCAACAACGATCCCGGGGAGTTGATCAATATCTTGCACGCCGCCCAAGGCTTGTTCGGATATTTACCACCGGAAGTCCAACAGGTTATCGCCGCCGAATTGAATATCCCGGTCTCAAGGGTATATGGCGTAGTTACTTTTTACTCATTCTTTACGATGACCCCCAAAGGGAAATACCCCATCTCTGTTTGTCTGGGAACGGCCTGTTACGTGCGTGGCGCAGAAAATGTTCTGGAAGAAATGCAACGTCAATTGGAAATAAAGGTAGGAGAGACTACACCGGACGGTTTGTTCTCCTTGGATTGCTTACGCTGTGTCGGTGCTTGCGGATTAGCTCCGGTGGTCATGATCGGCGGGAAGGTCTATGGAAGGGTTACTCCCGAGAAGGTACGGGATATACTTTCCGACTACTATCTGAAAGAGCAATAAGATACGAAAACACAAGCGGTCACATAAGGTTTTACGTGACCGCTTGTATAAAATAATGCGAATAATCGTATTTTCAGAAACGACTGATCGAACCGCCACCCCCGGAGCTTCCACCTCCCCAAGAGCCGCCACCGCCGCCTCCGCTAAAACCTCCGAAACCACCACCGCCACCCATAATAATAGGGCCACCACCTCCTCGGTGTATGCGGTCGATGGTACGATTTTTTTTCTCTGTATACCCGCAACTCTTACAGCGGTATACATCTTCGGCCAGACCTTCCGAGAAACGAGTCGCTTCCCGGATCACCTGCTGCCCCATATACACAAAGGTTTTCTTTCCACAACGGGGACATGCCTTCGGACGATACTTTAAGTATGCGATAAACGCCGAGAAACCGATCATCCCGATAATCCCCACCACGAATATCCACATAAAATCATCATCGGACGAGGAAGAAGAACGGTTGCCAGTCATGCCTGCCCGTTCATAGTCGCTGGACATTAAATACTTGGTAACCGCCATGACTCCTTTCAACATGCCGGCGCTATAATTCCCGGCCTTTAGATCGGGCATCATATACCGCTGCTGGAGCCGGTAGCAAATCGCATCGGGGAGGACACCCTCGATACCATATCCCGTCTCGAAAACGACCGAACGTTGGGAAGGTTCCGTCACCAACTGGATCAATAAACCATTATCCTTGCTCTTTTGTCCCAATCCCCAATGTTTGAATAAATCCGTAGCGAACATCCGGGCATCCTGATCCCCGATGCTATTCACGGCAACGACAGCTACCTCGATACCGAGACTATCTTCCACTACATTTAATAATTGATTGATACGTGCCGCATCATCCGGGGTAATGATACCATCCGGATTACTGACATGGTTCAACCGGTTGGAAAGACGTACGTTCGGAATGGTCTCGATCGAATAATCCTTTGCCGCGAAAATAGAAGAGGCAAAACCAACCAGCAATAAACTGATCCATAAAAGGCTTACCGGACACTTGCACCTAGATCCTATATTCTTTATCTCACTCATTCAGCGAATGGCTATTAGAATTCTACCTTAGGAGCCTTTTCCGCACCGGATTCAGCGGCGAAATAAGCTTTCGATTGGAAGCCGAACATTCCGGACAAAATATTGTTCGGGAATTGGCGAATATAGGTATTATAAGACTGAGCTACCTCGTTAAAACGTTTACGCTCTACCGAGATACGATTTTCGGTCCCTTCCAATTGCGCTTGAAGCTCCATAAAGTTTTGATTCGCTTTTAAGTCTGGATAACGCTCTAAAACAAGCATCAAACGGGAGAGGGCATTTCCTAACTCTCCTTGTGCAGACTGGAATTTCTTCAAGGATTCCTCAGTAAGGTTAGAAGGATCAATCGTAGTCTTCGTCGCCTCGGCACGAGCGTTGACCACACCTTCTAAAGTCTCTTTCTCATGCGCGGCGTATCCTTTTACCGTATTTACCAGATTCGGGATCAAATCCATACGGCGTTGATATTGGTTCTCAACTTGGCTCCATGCGGTTTTCACGCCTTCGTCTTGAGTTACCATATTATTATACACGCCTTTCACCCAAAAGAATAATATCGCTACGATAGCGATGATAATCCATACAACTTTGTTCTTAAACATCTTTGCCTTATAATTTATTGATTATACATAATGAGACAAAGCTATATAAAAAAATCGGATTATCCACATAGCGATTGGCGGTTGCTTATAACTGCGATTGTTAGCTGCTTATAATGGGCATTGTAACATCCTTATATTGCCCATTGTTAGAACCTCATACTGGGCATTATAGGAAGGAGCTTGCCGCAATGCTGCGGATGGAAGCCTACCGCATAGATTCTATTTATCTTCCCATAGATAAAACTGATCAATGAAATCCAAGGCTTTTAGGGTACATGTAAGTGAATTGTTCTATATTTGCACTTAATAAATCTAAATAAATATAGTTATGCGTAAAACAATTTATGCTAAAATGACGGCATTACCGGTAGGACTCTGCGCTTTAGCCTTTGCGGTTACCTCGTGCGGTTCTTCCGAATACAAGAAATTTGCCGACAATGAAGGTAAGCAAGTGGCCTCTATCCTGCGGGAAAACGACTGTTTGGCCTGCCACTCTGAAAATGCGCCTCTGCCATTTTACGGTAATTTACCGTTGATCGGTCCCGTAGTACAGGCAGACATGAAGGAGGCCGTTCACTATGTGGACTTGACTGCTATGGTGGAAGCCTTGGAGAACGGGCAGCCCGTTTCAGAGGTTGATTTGGCGAAGGTGGAGAATACGGCCCTAAGCGGCTCTATGCCCCCGGCTAAGTATTCCCATATGCCGATGCACTGGGGAACCAGCCTTGACGACAATGAGAAAGCGGTGATCATCTCATGGGCGAAGAATGTCCGTAAAGATCGTTTCACGACCGAAACCGTAGCGGAAGAATTTAAGAATGAGCCTCTTCAGTCTCTAATGAAGAGCTTGCCTACAGATCCGGCGAAGGTAGAGTTGGGTTTTGCCCTGTATCATGATACTCGTTTGTCTGCGGACAATACGATCTCTTGCGCTACTTGCCACGGATTGAACACAGGTGGTGTAGACCGTAAGCAATATTCGGAAGGTATTAATGGACAGTTCGGTGGTGTTAACGCTCCGACCGTATATAATGCGGCGCTTAATTTCGTTCAATTTTGGGACGGACGTGCGGCAGACCTAAAAGAGCAAGCGGCTGGTCCTCCATTGAACCCAGTGGAAATGGGTTGTACCTCATTCGACCAGATTTGCGAGGCTTTAGCGCAAGATAAGGATTTCACGAAGAAATTCACGGAAGTGTATCCGGAAGGTTATTCTCAATCTACGATCACGGACGCTATCGCTGAGTTTGAGAAGACCTTGCTTACGCCGAGTCGTTTCGACAAATACTTGATGGGAGATAAAAACGCGCTTACAGCGGAAGAATTAGAGGGTTATCAACTATTCAAGGACAATAAATGCGCTACTTGTCACGTTGGTGTAAATGTCGGTGGTCAATCTTACGAGTTCATGGGTATCAAGAACAGCTATTTCGATTACCGGAATACAGGGTTGACGGACGGTGATAACGGACGCTATGCCGTGACTAAGAAAGAATCCGATCGTCATAAGTTCAAAACCCCGACACTTCGTAACGTGATGCTGACTTATCCGTACATGCACGACGGAACGGTAGCCTCTGTAGAGGATGCGATCCGTATCATGCATGAGTTCCAGATCGGAAAGGAGATCAATGATGTAGAAGTTGAAAAAATCGTTGTTTTTCTAAGGACTTTGAACGGAGAATATAATGGAAAAATGCTTCAATAATTGATTAAAAAAAGGTACATGTCCTTCCGCTTGTTCTACATATTACTTATATTTGCCGCAGTTAAGTGTGGAGAAGGAATATGGGCACAGGAGGAAGGACTTGCTTCGTATTACCATCATCGTTTCCACGGCAGGAAATCATCCAGTGGAAGGGTTCATGATAAAGAAGAATTAGTCGCCGCGCATCGTACGTATCCTTTTGGTACTTTTTTAAGAGTCACGAACTTGGAGAATATGAAAAGTACCATTGTATGCGTAACGGATCGTGGACCTCGTTATAGAAAACGAATCATTGATGTATCAGCGAGCGCCGCCGAGATATTGGATTTTATCGATAAAGGTGTCGCTAAGGTACGGATAGAAGTCGTTCCCGGCCCCTTAGACCTCCGCTATCTGGACTTGATCTATCCTAAGATTCCTTATCTGGATATAGATTATTTACGTCCGGATCCACCTTATAGGGTGAAATTCACGAAATAAATTTAATATAATGAAGCAAATACTTATCACCGGGGGCGCCGGCTTTATCGGTTCTCATTTATGTGCCCGTCTTTTAGAAGAAGGAAATGAAGTAATTTGTCTGGATAACTATTTTACGGGAAGTAAGGAGAATGTGATTCCTCTGCTGAAAAATCCACATTTCGAGTTGATCAGGCATGATGTTTCTATACCGTTCCAAGCCGAGGTCGATGAGATTTATAATTTGGCATGTCCCGCATCTCCAGTTTATTATCAAATAGATCCGATACAGACGATCAAGACATCCGTGTTAGGAGCGGTCAATATGTTAGGTCTGGCAAAACGGGTGAACGCTAAGATATTACAAGCATCTACTAGTGAGGTGTATGGAGATCCCATGATACACCCGCAGCCGGAAAGCTATTGGGGAAATGTCAACCCGATAGGGCCTCGCTCTTGTTATGACGAGGGCAAGCGTTGCGCCGAGACCTTATTTATGGATTACCATCGCCAAAACAAGGTTCGCATTAAAATCATCCGCATCTTTAATACGTATGGGCCTAATATGAGTACGAACGATGGCCGTGTCGTCTCTAATTTCATTATACAGGCATTACAAAATAAGGACATTACGATTTATGGGGATGGAAACCAAACTCGTAGTTTCCAATATGTAGACGATTTGATCGAGGGGATGATTCGCATGATGAATACCCCGGATGATTTTACCGGCCCGGTAAATATCGGAAATCAGGGAGAGTTCTCGATGAACGAGTTGGCCAAGATCGTGATCCGTTTGACAAACTCCTCCTCTAAGATCGTATACCGCCCGTTGCCGGGAGACGATCCCAAGCAACGTAAGCCCGATATTACGTTGGCCAAAGAGAAATTAGATGGGTGGGAACCTACGGTTTGTTTGGAGGAAGGATTAAAGAAAACAATATTATACTTTAAATCTCTCTAATAAATTTCTAATTTGGCCTAAGAGTATTCTAACTAAATATTCATAAGCGATAAAAGAGTGACTTCTACCTTTGCGTAAAATTTAACGCAAATGGACAGACGAGTCACTCTTTTACTTTTTTTATCTCTTCTTTTCTCTGGGGCGAAAGCCTCTGTTGTCTCCCTCTCCTTGAAAGAGTCCGAGCAACGTTTCTCTGAACACAATCTGGAAGTGATAGCCGAACGGTATAATATCGATATAGCCGAGGCCCAAGTAGTACAGGCCAAACTTTTCGAGAATCCCGTGGTCTCTTTGGAGCAAAATGTTTATAACCGGTTGAACGGACGTTACTTTGATTTCGGGAAACAAGGGGAAACGATCGTAGAGGTGGAACAGTTGATCTATATTGCCGGTCAGCGAAACAAACGTGTCCGTTTGGAGAAAATCAATAAGGAAATGGCCCTTTACCAATTCGAAGAGGTATTGAGAACCCTCCGGAGCGAGTTGAAGGAGAAATTCATAGCGCTTTATTTCACCCAGAAATCCCAATCTATTTACGATCGTGAGATTGATTCATTGGCTCATCTGTTGGTGGTTCTCAAGGAGCAGAATGAGAAAGGGAATGTTTCTTTATTAGAGAAGTCCCGTATCGAGGCCCTATTACTCTCTTTACGGCAAGAGCGGAATGATATCGCCAACCAAGTTATCTCCCTTCAAGGAGACATGCGGCTTTTACTAGGAATATCCGGCAATGATACCTTCGAGCCGATATTCGATGAGTCTGTGTTGAACCAGATCGATATGGACTCCGTTCCTTTCTCTGAATTGACCTCTTTATTATACGAACGTCCGGATCTTAAGTTGGCGCAAGCAAGCGTCAAGGCTTCGGAGGCGGACGTGAGATTACAACGTTCCCTCGCTTTCCCGGAAGTGAGCGTAAAGGGTACGTATGATAAGGCGGGTAACTTTATCAATGATTATTGGGCGATCGGCTTGAGCGTCTCTCTCCCTATATTTAACCGGAATCAAGGGAATATCAGGGCGGCGAAAATATCCGTCGCTCAAAAGGCCCATAAGGAAGAATACGCCCGTCGACAAGCCGAGAATGAATTATTCACCAGCTATGCCCGGTTGGAAAAGGCGATTCAGCTCTATCGTTCCTCGAACTATGGATTGGAGAAGGATTTCGCCTTGATTATCGAAGGCGTGAACTTGAATTTCCAAAAACGGAATATCAGTCTCCTTGAGTTTATCGATTATTATGAGACCTACAAAACAACCTGCTTGCGACTTTACCAAACTCAAAAAGAAGTGTTACTGGCCTTGGAGGAGGTAAATACCGTAACGGGTAGCCATGTATTCAACTATTAAAAGCAAATCAAACGATATGAATAAGCATCTAATCACATGCATCCTTTTAGTACCCTTGGTATGTTCCTGCGGGAAACAGGCGACCACCTCGGTCGATACCCGGGAACCTTTACTATTAAATGACAGTTTACAGGAGATTATAACACTGGATACGGTTCGTGACACACCATTAACCAACGAGTTGTTGCTCAATGGCCGTGTCAGTTTCAATCCGGAGCGAGTGGCCCATGTGTATCCGATGTTTGGTGGAAATGTCACCTCCGTTCATGCGGAAGTTGGCGATTACGTAGGGAAAGGAGATGTCCTAGCAGTGATCCGGAGCGGCGAGATCGCTGATATCGACAAGCAGCGAAAGGAGGCCGAGCATCAACTGGCTATCGCTAACCGTAACTTGGAGGCTACCCAAGATATGGCCCGGAGCGGTATGGCTTCCGACCGGGACTTCCTGCAAGCCCAGCAAGAGCAAGCCGATGCCGATGCCGAGACCAAACGTATTCAAGAAATGTATTCCATTTATAACATAACAGACCCATCTACCTATGTGGTGAAAGCGCCGGTCTCCGGCTTTATCATCGATAAGAATATAAACCGGGATATGCAGATCCGTTCCGATCAAGGGGAGGAGATGTTTACCATTTCCGGTCTCGACGATGTCTGGGTGATGGCCGATGTCTATGAGGGAGATATCAGCAAGGTAAAAGAGGGGGCTACCGTTCGTATCACCACTTTGGCCTATAAGGATATGGAGTTTACGGGAACGATCGATAAGGTCTATCATATGCTAGACCGAGAAAGTAAGACCATGAGCGTAAGAGTCAAATTAAGGAACGAGAAGTATATGCTTAAACCCGGAATGTTTACGAACGTATATGTACAAAGCGCGGTAAAAGGAGAAAGTATGCCTTGCGTAAACGCCCATGCCGTTATTTTCGAGGATGGCAAAGAATACGTTGTCTATGTCTCGAAGGAGGGATATTTGCAAATGCGTGAGATCTCGGTGTATAAGCAAACCGAGAAGTTCTGTTACCTGCGATCCGGCTTGAAGGATGGGGATCGGATCGTAGATCGGAACGCTCTCTTGGTGTATAACGAATTAAAGTAACCGGACGATATGCACACATTCATAGATAATATCATAACGTTCTCCCTCCGGAACAAATTCTTTATCTTCTTCTGTACCACGATCGCCGTAATCGCCGGTATCACCAGCTTTATCCATACGCCGATCGACGCGTTTCCGGATGTGACGAATACGAAGGTGACGATTATCACCCAATGGCCGGGCAGGAGCGCCGAGGAGATCGAGAAGTTTATCACGATCCCGATCGAGATCGCCATGAACCCGGTACAGAAAAAGACGGATATCCGGAGCACGACCCTTTTCGGTCTTTCCGTCATCAACGTGATGTTCGAAGATAAGGTGGATGATTTCTTCGCCCGCCAGCAAGTTTATAATCTCTTGAACGACGCCGACCTGCCGGAAGGGGTCACGCCGGAAGTGCAGCCCTTATATGGTCCGACCGGCGAGATCTTCCGCTATACATTACGTAGCGATAAGCGTTCCGTCCGGGAATTGAAGACCTTGCAGGATTGGGTGATCGAGCGGAAGTTGCGGGCTGTACCCGGTGTAGCGGATATCGTCAGCTTCGGAGGAGAGGTAAAAACTTTCGAGGTTAGCGTCAACCCGAATCAACTGATCAGTTACGGGGTAACGACCTTGGAACTTTATGACGCTATCGCAAAAAGTAATATCAACGTAGGCGGCGACGTGATCACGAAAAGCTCGCAAGCCTATGTCGTGCGGGGTATCGGCTTGATTAACGATGTAAAAGAGATCGAGAACATCGTCGTAAAAAATATCAATGGCACGCCAATCCTTGTCAAGCACTTGGCTACCGTACACGAATCCAGTCTTCCCCGCCTAGGGCAAGTGGGCCGCATGGAGGAAGATGATGTCGTACAAGGCATCGTTGTCATGCGAAAAGGGGAGAACCCCGGCGAGGTAATCGCCGCCTTGAAGGATAAGATCAAGGATATCCAACAAAACGCCTTGCCGGAAGACGTGCGAATCGTATCGTTCTACGATCGTGAGAATCTGGTAGATCTGGCGGTCAAGACCGTAACACATAATCTGGCGGAAGGTATTCTGCTGGTAACTTTCATCGTATTAATCTTCATGGCGGACTGGCGTACGACGGTAATCGTGTCGATCATTATCCCGTTGGCACTCCTCTTCGCCTTTATTTGTCTCCGGGCGATGGGGATGAGCGCCAACCTCTTATCTATGGGAGCGATCGACTTCGGTATTATTATCGATGGCGCCGTCGTGATGGTGGAGGGGCTTTTCGTGGCATTGGACCGGAAAGCCCGTGAAGTAGGCATGCCCGCTTTCAATTTGATGAGTAAGATGGGTATTATCCGTCATACGGCGAAGGACCGTGCGAAAGCGGTTTTCTTCTCTAAGCTGATTATCATCACCGCCTTGGTCCCGATCTTCTCTTTCCAGAAGGTGGAAGGAAAGATGTTCAGCCCGCTCGCTTATACCTTGGGGTTCGCCTTGTTGGGAGCGTTGATCTTTACGTTGACATTGGTACCCGTCCTCTCTTCCATGCTATTAAAGAAAGAGGTGCGTGAGAAACATAATCCGTTCCTCGCATGGATCAATCGGAAGTCGATCGGTATTTTCGACTGGTGTCACGCCCGTAAGAAGCGAACGATCACGTTCGCCACGTTGGTAGCCGCCGTAGGTATCTGGTGCTTCACCTTGTTGGGCAGCGAGTTTCTCCCGCAACTGAACGAGGGCTCTATTTATATCCGTGCGACCTTACCGCAAAGTATATCTTTGGATGAATCCGTTACATTGGCCAACCAGATGCGCCGGAAGCTGGCGGCTTATCCGGAGGTTCGTCAGGTCTTATCGCAAACCGGCCGGCCGAACGATGGCACGGACGCGACAGGTTTCTACAACATCGAGTTCCATGTGGATATATATCCCGAGAAAGAGTGGGAAAGCGAACGCTCGAAAGCGGGCCTGATCGAGAAGATGCAAGAGGATCTGGCGATCTATCCGGGCGTGGATTTTAACTTCTCGCAGCCTATCTCGGACAATGTAGAGGAAGCGGCCAGCGGCGTGAAAGGTTCCATCGCCGTGAAAGTCTTCGGTAAGGATCTATACGAGTCGGAGAAAAAAGCGGTAGAAGTTTTCAAGGTCTTGGAGACCGTAGACGGTATCGAGGATCTGGGCGTTATCCGGAATATCGGCCAGCCGGAGCTACGGATCGAGTTGAACGAGTCTCGTTTAGCCCGCTACGGCGTGGCCAAGGAGGATGTACAATCCATTATCGAGATGGCGATAGGAGGTAAGAGCGCCTCCCTGCTTTATGAGGACGAGCGTAAGTTCAATATCATGGTCCGCTACGAATCTACTTTCCGCCGTAGCGAGAATGAGATAGGCAAGATACTGGTTCCGGCAAAGGATGGTTCCATGATTCCTATCCGCGAGCTGGCGGATATCCATACGATTACCGGCCCGTTGATTATCTACCGGGATAACCACGCTCGTTTCTGCGCCGTGAAATTCTCGGTCCGGGGCCGCGACATGGGTAGCGCCGTGGCTGAAGCCCAGCGGAAAGTGGAGAGGCTGGTAAAGCTCCCCGAAGGCTATACCTTGAAATGGACCGGAGATTTCGAGAACCAACAACGGGCTACCAAACGCTTGGCCCAAGTCGTCCCCGTAAGTATAGCGATCATCTTCGTGATCCTATTCGTCCTTTTCGGCAACGCCCGGGATGCCGGACTGGTCTTATTGAACGTGCCTTACGCCGCTGTCGGAGGTATCTTGGCCCTATTAATCACGAATTTCAACTTCTCGATCTCCGCCGGTATCGGCTTTATCGCCCTCTTCGGTATCTGTATACAGAATGGCGTGATCATGATATCGGACATCAAGAATAACCTGCGGGAGAGGCATCCTCTGGAAGATTCGATCAAGATGAGCGTGAAATCAAGGGTACGTTCCGTATTAATGACCGCCTCCATGGCCGCTATCGGCCTGCTTCCGGCCGCCTTGAGCCACGGTATCGGATCGGAAAGCCAGCGTCCCTTGGCGATCGTGATCATTGGCGGATTAATAGGGGCCACGTTCTTCACCCTCTTTGTCTTTCCGTTGATGGTGGAGGCTTTTTATCGACGAATGCTCTATGATAAGAACGGTAAATTAGTGCAACGTAGGTTGTAATTGCTATATTTGTAGCAAGAAAGTCCGGAACTATTAGGGAGGGCGACTGGAGTTATTATGCGAAAGGATTATACTTACTGATCTTTTCACGGCCGTGAAAAGATCATATCACAGAGGTGAAACGATCGTGTCACAACCGTGAAAAGAACGTTTCACCTCTGTGATACGATTAGCATCACCCTAAGTACGCATTATTAATGATGGACATTCTTATTAATACATACGATACAATGGCGAAGATATTATTAGTAGAAGACGAGATAAACATCGCCTCTTTTATAGAAAGAGGCTTGCGGGAGTTCGGGCATGAGGTATATGTCGCTTATGACGGTGCCGCTGGTTGGGAACTGACACAGAAGAACGATTTCCAATTGCTGATTCTGGATATTATAATGCCGAAGATGAACGGCCTGCAACTTTGCAAACAGTACCGGCAACGGTTCGGTTACCATGCTCCCGTGATCATGCTGACCGCCTTGGGAACCACCGAGGATATCGTTAGTGGGCTGGATGCCGGGGCGGATGATTATCTGGTAAAACCTTTCAGCTTCCAAGAGCTCGAGGCCCGCATAAAGGCGTTATTACGTCGATCGGGAAACGAATCCGTCCATATGGCTCTTCGGTGCGGGGATCTGGTCTTAGATCCTCCAAGCCATCGGGCTATACGGAATGGGCAGGTCATCGATTTGACGGTAAAGGAATATAGGCTCTTGGAATATTTCATACAGAACCAAGGAACGGCCCTGAGCCGGATGAACTTGCTAAAGAATGTCTGGGACAAGGATTTCGATACCAATACGAACGTGGTTGATGTCTACGTGAATTATTTGCGCACGAAGATAGACAAGGACTTCGAACCTAAGCTAATCCATACCGTGGTGGGCGTGGGCTATATGATGGAAGCATGAAGACAGGAAACAAGATCGCTCTCTTTTACTCGGCCATTACCATAGGCGTGATAGCCGTCGTGACGCTTGTCTTCTATTGGGTTTCCACGAGCTATATCTCTCGCCTGTACTATTCTTACCTGACGGAAAAAGCCTATGCCACGGCACAGAAGCATTGGGAGAAGGACGAGACCGACGACGAGAGCTATGCCCGTATCCAACAGCGTTACGAGGAAACCCTTCCCGTCGCTACCGAGATATTGCTGAACGCCGATAGCTTGGAGACCCGGCAAGTGCTGTCCCGTTATCTGGACGCCACGCAGGTGAGATCTCTATACCAAGAGGATATCGTTCACTTCAAGCACGATACGCAAATGGGAGCGGCTTTGTATTATCCCGACAACGAGGGGAATTTCATCGTGATTGTCCTTTCCGGGAATCAGTATGGGATGGATATCCAGCATCGGATCGGCTGGCTGTTGCTGGGATTGATATTGGTTAGCTCGGTATTGATCTATTTTGTCGGCAGACTATACGCGACCCGGATGGTAGACCGGATCGACGCTGCTTACCAAAGTGAGAAAGCGTTTATCAGCAACGCCTCGCATGAGTTGAACAATCCACTGACAGCCATTCAAGGCGAATGCGAGATCAGCCTGCTGAAAGAGCGCTCCCCGGAGGAATACCAAGCGGCATTAAGACGTATCGCCACGGAGACGAGCCGTATCATACAATTGATCAAACACCTGCTGTTCCTGTCGCACGGGGATAAGGAGATCCAGAAAAGCGCGATGGAGACGATCTTCCTAGCGGACTTCTTGATGCAGTTCTCCTCGGCCCGGATCTCGTTCTCCCCGGATAATTTCTCTTATATGATCAGTGCCAATCCCTATTTATTGAAGATAGCGATCAAGAATATCTTGAGCAACGCCTGTAAGTATTCGGACGATAAATCGGTAGAGATGCGGCTTCGAGGCAGTGTCTTGACCATATCCGACCGAGGTATCGGCATTCCTCCCGAGGAATTGAAACGAATCTTCCAACCCTTTTACAGGGCGAGCAATACCCGGGAATACGCCGGGCATGGTGTCGGGCTAAGCCTCTCGCTACGCATATTGAGCACCTATGGGGCGAAGGTGAATATTATTTCTGATCTAGGGGTTGGGACGAGCGTGGAGATCGACTTTGGGTAGCCGTCAGGTATTCCTTAGCCGGACCTGTTATTTCGACAGACTCCGGCGTTACCCCTACCGCCTCTTCCGAAGATATAAGTCCGCGATCTACCAAGCGATCCAGTATTACCCTGTAAAAATCCTCATAATACGGCTTCAACCGCAACCCGTCGAAGCAATAGCGGACCTGTTTGGGCTTGGGGATAATGCTGGCCATAAAAATGCACTCGGCAAGGTTTAACTGGGAAGGTTCCTTCGCGAAATAATAACGTGAGGCCTCGGCGGCTCCATAAATCATGGGGCCCCATTCGGCGATGTTCAGATAAACCTCAAACATCCGCTCTTTAGAGGTCAGATGATCGCTCTCGATCAGCCATACGATTAACATTTCCTCCAGCTTGCGGGCGATCGTCTTGTTACGGCTCAAGAATACATTCTTCACCAATTGCATGCTAAGCGTACTGCCGCCACGGGCGAAACGTCGTTCCTTGATATCCTGTATCAACGATTCCCGGATAGCGCTTGGAATAAAACCGTTGTGATAAAAGAAGCCGGCATCCTCACTCTGCATGATCGCTAAAGGAAGATAACGAGATACGGCGTTGAACGGGCGGAAAGAGGGATTCGCCGGACCGATCTCGAAAGAGCGTACCGGCTCGCCTTGCTCATAGACAGTATATTCAAATGGCTCATTCATCTTCCGCAAATCCGTATTCCCATAGGCAAGGATCTGGAAGTCCTTCGCTTTCAAGGTAGACTCCAAGATCAAGCTGTCTACCTGTCCGAAATCCAAATCCAATCGGAAATGATAGGAGAGGGTACCTTCTGTTCTCAGGCTTTCCAGATTGTAGAATAAGCCTTTAGGCAGGGAGGAGAACAGTTGATCCGCAGGGAAATCTCTTTTATTCACAGAGGCCGTGATTTGCCAACTGGTATCTTTAACGATCTTCAGATAAGGATGGAAATCCAGATGATTAAACCGGATATCACTGACGCTATCTAATTCGATATAGTTCTTACCGATGTTTGTCCGGAAGTGTATAGAGCCTTTATCCAGTAAGACCGTGTCCGGAGATATACGCTCTTGGTGGATGGTAAGCCCGCTCACATAGGCGCTTCCGAGTAAGGATTGTATGTCTTCCTCTATTTTAGGTCCCTTAAGCTCGAAGGCCAAGGTGTCGAAACGTACCGATGCCCCCCAACGATATTCCAGAAAAGGAAGAGGAATCTTCGTATGCTCGTCGGCGTAGAGACGGGCTTTCACGAGTCGCTCCTTATCAGAGAGAGAGCCTTCGCAAATCCATTCGCTACGAACTCCGTTCTCCGTGCTATTTATATGCGTAGAGAATTGATTGTTAGTAAGATTGAGTTCGGGTATCTCTAGTATTAGTTCATCTCCTTTATTACTATAAGAAACACATAAATCATGTACCAAGGCATTTCCGGGCAATAAATTGAAAAGGAGACTAAGGGAGCGTTCAGCCTTGCGTGCGTAATCCTGTTCCTTATCATCTACAGCTGTTTCCTCTGGCTCACCTAGGTGATTCGATGGTTTATAAAGGAAATCAAAATTAGCTCTCTCTCCCTTCTTAATAAAATGAATATGCAAATTATCCGCTTGTACACTCTCTATGGCAGGGGTAAGTAGCAATAATCTGCCAAGCTCCAGTTTCGCTTGAAGCCTGTCCGCATGTATCAACGTATCAGCATCAATCGGGATAACGGTCAATCCCTCCATACGTACGGTACTCAGCCCTATCAACCGGATCTTATCATAGCGTATGTCAAGATGATGCCTTTCGGCAAGTTTACTCAATTTATGTCCCGCATACGCCCCTAAGATCAGGTCGATGCCCCAAAATGCCATAAACAAGAGAAAGCCAATAAAAATAAGAACTGCTATAAAAGATCTTTTATGGGATTGATTCATGCTCATCTATATTGTTACCCAGCGGACAAAAGTACTATAATTAAACGAATGGATTTCTTTTTCGATAAACAATCAAGGGCTTAATTTAGTTATATTAAAAAACTAAAGTTATATGGCGTATAAGATTGCGTTTTTTGGTGCTAAACCCTACGACATCGCTTCTTTCGATAAGATCAATGAGCGGTATGAGTTCGATATTCGTTACTATAAAGGACATTTGAATATCAATAATGTCGTCTTAACCCAAGGGGTAGACGCTGTATGTATTTTCGTGAACGACACGGCTGATGCCGCCGTAATAGACGCTTTGGTTGCCAATGGCGTGAAACTGTTGGCGCTTCGTTGCGCCGGTTTTAATAATGTGGATTTGAATGCCGCCAGAGGGAAATTACCGGTCGTACGCGTGCCGGCCTACTCACCCTATGCGGTCGCTGAATATACGTTGGCCTTGATGTTATCGTTAAACCGTAAGATACACCGGGCATACTGGCGTACGAGAGATGGCAACTTCTCCTTGAATGGCTTGATGGGATTTGATATGCATGGCAAGACCGCCGGTATTATCGGTACCGGAAAGATCGCCAAGATATTGATTCATATCTTAAAAGGATTGGGGATGCGTGTATTGGCAAACGACCTGTATCCGGATGAGAAATTCGCCAAGGAGGAAGGGATCACCTATGTCTCTTTAGACGAGTTATACAAAGAGTCCGATATCATTTCCTTGCATTGCCCGTTGACTGACCAGACTCGTTATCTGATCAACGACGATTCGATCGCCAAGATGAAAGACGGCGTAATGATTATCAATACGGGACGCGGGTTACTGATCCATACCAACGCCTTGATCGAGGGATTGAAGACCAAGAAAGTATCCGCCGCTGGATTGGATGTCTACGAGGAGGAAGGAGACTATTTCTACGAGGATAAATCGGATAAGATTATCGATGATGATGTCTTGGCCCGTCTACTCTCGTTCAACAATGTGATCGTTACTTCCCATCAGGCGTTTTTCACGAAAGAGGCTCTGCATAATATCGCCGATACTACCTTGCGGAACATCAAGGATTTCGAGGAAGGCCGTCCCTTAGTGAACGAAGTGACCAAGTAAATTCTAAAAAGGAACTATTATTTATCGCTGATTTATTATATTTTTGTGGCCATTGCTTGGTGGGAACCCAGCAATGGCTTTTTTAATTCAGAGGTATATATATGGAAATAGATAGTCAGACAGGTTTGGTGTTGGAAGGTGGCGGAATGCGTGCTATATTTACGGTGGGAGTATTGGATTATTTTATGGATCATGATATTTGGTTTCCTTATACGATCGGAGTATCAGCGGGCGCGAGTAACGGAATCTCGTATGCTTCCCGCCAGCGGGGACGCTCTCGTTTTAGCAATATCGACCTATTGAAGAAATATAATTACATAGGTCTTCGTCATTTCTTACGGGGAAGGGGATATATCGATCTGAATTTCTTGTTTTATGTCTATCCGGATTTGTATTATCCGTTGGATTACGATACCTATTTCAAGTCCAAGGATCGGTTCGTTATGGTCACGAGCAATTGCTTGACGGGTAAAGCGGAATATTTCGAGGAGAAGAAAGATAAGAAACGTTTGGTGGATATCTGTAAAGCATCTTGCACCTTACCGATCCTCTGTCCAATTACGTATGTAGACGGGATACCGATGGTCGACGGAGGCGTATGCGATGCCATCCCTATCCGACGGGCTATCGCCGACGGCTTCTCCAAGAACGTCATCATCCTTACCCGTAACAAAGGCTATCGGAAAGAAGAGAAAGATTTTTACCTTCCCGGCTTTATTTATAACAAATACCCGGCGATCCGGGAACAGTTGCGACTACGATACCGGCGGTACAACGAGGTCTTGGATTACATAGACCAACTGGAGGCCGAAGGAAAAGCCTTCGTCATCCGTCCGCAAAGCCCGATTAAAGTCGGCCGTACCGGAAGCGACACAAAGAAACTGGAAGAACTATATGAGGAAGGCTACGAATGCGGAAAACAAATCACTCAATTGTAGAGACGGGGCATGCCCCGTCTCATCCCCTCAAAACAGTATTTTATTTACAACCTTGCAAATCCTTACTTAACCGCATAGCGCAGAAATTAGGACCGCACATCGTACAGTACTCTCCATCCGTAACAGCACTCTCCTTATAATACTGTAAAGCCCTTTCCGGGTCCAAGGACAAATTGAACTGGTCTTTCCAGCGGAAATCAAAACGTGCCTTGCTCAACGCGTTATCACGTACTTGAGCGCCGGGATGCCCTTTCGCCAAGTCAGCGGCATGCGCCGCTATCTTATAAGCGACCACCCCATTACGCACGTCTTCCTTATTCGGCAATCCCAAATGCTCCTTCGGCGTAACGTAGCAGATCATGGCCGTCCCATGCCAAGCAATTTGCGCGCCACCGATAGCCGACGTGATATGATCGTATCCAGGAGCGATATCGGTCGTCAACGGGCCCAGCGTATAGAACGGCGCTCCATGACAGGCATACTGTTGTTCCTTCATATTCTCATGAATCTTATTCATGGGAACATGGCCCGGGCCTTCGATAATCACTTGTACGAACTGCTCCCAAGCTATTTTCGTCAGTTCTCCCATCGTGTGAAGCTCGGCGAATTGTGCCGCGTCGTTCGCGTCATAGATAGAACCGGGACGAAGCCCGTCTCCGATAGAGACCGCCACGTCGTATGCCTTCAGTATCTCGCAGATCTCGGCGAAATGCGTGTACAGGAAGTTTTCCTCGTCATGAAGCTGCATCCATTTGGCCATGATCGATCCGCCTCTGGATACGATCCCCGTCAGGCGAGTCGCCGTCAGCTCCACATGCTTGCGCAACAAACCCGCGTGGATCGTGAAATAATCCACGCCCTGTTCCGCCTGCTCGACCAACGTATCCCGATAGATCTCCCAAGAAAGATCCTCTACCTTACCATTCACCTTCTCCAAGGCTTGATAAATAGGAACCGTACCCATCGGAACCGGGCAGTTACGGATAATCCACTCGCGCGTCTCATGGATATGATCGCCGGTAGAGAGATCCATCAACGTGTCGCCGCCCCATTTACAACTCCATATCGCCTTCTCGATCTCCTCGTCGATACCGGAGGAAAGAGCGGAGTTACCGATATTGGTATTGATCTTTACCAAGAACTTCTTACCGATAATCATCGGCTCGGCTTCCGGGTGATTGATATTCGCCGGGATGATCGCGCGACCGGCGGCGATTTCCTTGCGGACGAACTCCGGCGTGATATACGACTTCAGTCCCAAAGCCTCGATTTGCTGGTTCTCACGAATCGCCACGTACTCCATTTCCGGAGTGATAATACGCTTCTTCGCATAATACATCTGGGTGATATTCTTACCCTCTTTAGCCCGGAAAGGCAAGTATCGCTTGGGGAAACGCAGGGAATCCAGAGTCGCGTCCGCCAATCGCTCACGACCATAAGCGGAAGTCAATTCCGGCAATTGAACCACATCCTTACGCTTACCGTACCACTCCTCACGTATACGAGGAAGTCCTTTAGCGATATCAATCGATATCTTGGGGTCGGAATACGGGCCGCTCGTATCGTAAACGATTACCGGATTGTTCTTCTTGAAGATTCGTTCTCCATGCTCATCCAAGGTTACCGTGTCCAACAATTTAATCTTACGCATACCAACCTTGATCTTATTGATCTCGCCCGGGACATAAATCTTTTCCGAGGACGGATAGGAAATACGCATATTCTTTTTAGTAGCCATATGTATTTAGTTTAGTACTTATTGATTTCCTCTATAAACCGGCGGGTTTCCTCCACGGGATCGGGGGCATTGATAATCGCGCCCGAAACAGCGATTCCGGTTATACCCGTCTCCATCAAAGGGCCTACGTCTTCCAGCGTAATACCACCTATCGCAAAGATAGGAATATCGATGCCAGCCTCCTTGCATTGAGCGATTATTTTACGATAACCATCCAAGCCTAAGATGGGACTCAAATTCTTCTTGGTACCCGTAAAGCGATACGGCCCTAGTCCGATATACGAGGCGCCTCGTTCTACGGCCAGCCGGATATCCTCAAAAGTATTCGCCGTAGCCCCGATATAGAAGATGGCATTGGAATCTAACTTGTCTCTCAGTACTTCCCAAGCGATATCCAAGGGCATATCATTCTTACCCAGATGACAAGCCGTAGCGCCACATGTCACGGCAGCCTCCAGATCATCGTTTACGCAGAAATCCACGATTCGCTCACATTCTTCCGCGCAGATAGTGGCACATGTACGTACGGTATCCTCATAAATCCCATCCTTCATGCGCAACTGTATCCATGAGCACCCTCCTTGGATTGCCATGCTTACCTCGTCGCATTCCGTATATTTAGGCGTACGATGCGTTATAAACATCAAGCGATTGTTTCCACCAAAAGGGGGGCGTAATCCGGTTGTTCTCCGACCGACTCTTCCATTCTCATCATATCCGAAATAATAATTTAAGGCCATACTTGTAATCGTTTGAATTGTTTTATGAGTTGATCCGCAACAAGAAGGGAGGGATCGTTTCCCCAAAGGGCCCCGAGAACGGCGACACCGCCGAAGGGGATATCTTTTAATTTCGTTATTGTCCGCGGGCAGATTCCTCCCAAGGCAATCACCTTATCATCGATGATGCCCTTCGCGTTTCGCAATCCATCTAAGGAGAATCCGCTACCATATCCTTCTTTGGATATACTCTGAAAGATCGGGCTAAGGAACACATAGTCGCATACCGGTTTATACTCGATAATCTCTTCCAGACTATGGCAAGAACGACTTATACTACCTTTATATAAAGGTGGAGCTTCCGGGTTCCTCTTGTTCAAATGGATTCCTCCTAAAGCCCTTTCTTCTGCCAAGGTAAACCAATCATGAAGAACGATCCTGTCGTAATAAGCCGGAGAGATCTTATCCAATAAGCCCTCCAATTCATCACGTTTACAATCCGGTTTACGTAGATGTAAACGAGACATTCCTTCCGCGAATAGAAGTTCGATCAAAGAAGCTTCATCCGCGAAAAAATAAGGTGTAGTAATTACGACCAGCTTATTCATGATTCCATCGGATTTTATGAAGGGCAGAGGGTGAGAAGAAGTGGTTTACAGGTCCGTGCCCTTTTCCCATGCATACATTTGCCCCGTGAACGAGCGCGTTATTCATATATTCCTTGGCTAATCGTACGGCTTCCACCAATGAATGGCCGAGTGCCATATAAGCGGCGATGGCGGACGATAGCGTACAGCCCGTTCCATGGGTATTGAAGGTCTCCACTGTTGGCGAGGCCAGACAAATCGGATTATTCTCATTGATAAATAACCGATCCACCGTTTCTACTCCGGGAATATGCCCCCCTTTGATCAATATAGCGTTACATCCTTTTTCCTGCAATTTCCGGGCGGCACATAAGATATCCGCCTCGTTATTGATTTTTATACCGGAAAGATATTCCGTCTCGGGAATATTCGGAGTAAGCAGTGTCGCTTTAGGGAACAACTCATCCATGATGGTTCGGATGGCGTCATCCTCCAATAATTTACTTCCGCTCGTGGATATCATCACCGGATCTAAAATGATAGAAGTTCGTCGGAAGGAAGGTAAAGTCTCAGATACAACCTTTACGGCATCCTTGTTATGTAGCATCCCTATTTTTATGGCATCTACGATGAAGTCCTCAAGAATAGCTTCGATTTGTCCTCTCAAAATCTCGGGAGAGATCGCTTGGATCCCTCGCACCCCCTGTGTGTTTTGAGCGGTTATAGCCGTTATCGCCGAGGCTCCAAAAACACCCAGCGAGGAAAAAGTCTTAATATCCGCTTGTATTCCGGCACCACCGCCACTATCAGAGCCAGCGATCGTTAAAGCTACCGGATAACGGTACGTTTCATTTTTATCCATTTAACATTCGTTTTTCTTACGGCGGCATTACCCGCATCAAGTAGTAAGGGTATGATCTCAGCCCATATAGTATGGCACCCCTTCGATGACGCAAACTTAGTGAAAAAAATCGATATTAAGATATTTCCGGCTTTTAAACGATAATTTTAACGCAAGGTTATACTTCCATAGATCGTAGACGGGAGCCTTCTGGTTTTAGAAGGCTTCCGTCATATTCATATAAACCGCCATTCCTTTTTGGTTCGGGTCTTTGCCTACGTCTAGGCGGAAGTTCTTGCCGGGTTGCATTTGGATACGTAGGCCTACGCCGTAGTTGAATTTCCACTTATTCCAGTCTACGATAGGAGCGTTTCCGATCGTACCCGTGCCAACCCAACCTACAAAACCACACTTCGCCCAGAAATTACCGCTCTTATATTTCTCCACGCTGCCGAACATATGACGATACTCCAGAATCCCATACGCCATGGTCTTGTCACGGTACTTCCCCCAATAATATCCGCGAAGATCGAAAGGGGAACCAAATGAAGGAAGCTCCGTAAAAGGAACGTTCCCCACACCGATTTGTGTCTTGGCGATCCATGCCAAGGTGCTACGAGGACGAAATACTTGCTGGAATTGGCGGTATTCCAGTTCGAACATCTCATAATTATATGCACCGCCTAAATACTTTCCGTACACCTTGGCGATCGCGCTTAGTAACATACCGGAACTTGGGGTCGCCACATCATTTCGTGTATCGTATTGAATCAAGCCGCCGACACCGATATTGACATAATCTCGTTTGAACTTATTGAAATAAGGATCTTCGGCCATCACCGGGTTGATATCATCTGATTTGCTGAAATTAATATCAAAAAGAGGACCCGTATATAAATGAGGCCTAACTTCCCATACGAAACGGGGATATAGTTGGAAAGAACTCTTATGGAATTTCGTTGTCGAGTCGCTCTTCTCGATTTGCTCGATCGTCTCATAGCCTTTCCCGAAATAATGCGAAGGTTCGTTCCGATAACCGTAACTGATATAAATACGGAAGCGATTCTCGTTCAAGAATAAGGTACCAGCACCGGCAAAAACGAACGTCCCGTTTAAGGTGATGTTAAATCCCGCAGGGATAAACGATCGTTGGGATATCGTATCATTCTTGTTTAAGCGAAAGCTAGCCAAAACCGCGCCACCTACGCCAAAGGAGGCTTCCGGCGTGTAAGACGGTCCGCCAAGGATAGACCACCAGATCCTTTTGTTGGCCCGTATGGAGTCTTTATGTAATTGTTTATGATAACGTTGTATTTGCTTTTCGGTCATAGGCTTACCGTCCAGCATCAGCACTTCTTTCGGAATCGTGTCATTGGAAATACCTTGCGCCTTTACGGAAAAGGCGAATAGAAGGCAGGCCATATAAATTAAAAGATATCTAAACATTATTTTAATCAATATTTAGAGGGCAAAAGTACGAAATCCTCCTAATATGTATTCTTAAAGAATCCCTAATAAAAAAGAATAAACAGCTAAAAAGAAATGCTATTACAGTCTGGGGGGTGTAGAGACGTAGCGTGCGTGCTGCGTCTCTAAAGCTAAGATTGGTATAAGACCTTGCCCTCTTCGGATATTAACAGCAAGGTTAGTTCGCCGTCGGGAAGGATAGGAGCGCAATACGATTTACATTTTTGTAAAAGTAATGGGAAGAAACGATTTTGATCTTTTTCCGTAAGAAGCTCCCACAATTCACGGGCCAACGTAATCCGATTGATTGCATCTACGGTCGCCTCCTCGCATTTCGCTTCTTTCGCTACATCTTGAAGGAAGCCTTTGTTCATGACGACTTTTTTGCTGTGTGTATCCAGGAAACCTTCCGCAAGTTTCACCGCCTTGCCGATCATGATGCCTAAGATAACCTGCTTGAAACCTAAATCGGCAGCGATCTTTAGCGTCTCTCCGATAAAATTCCCGTAATGGACGAATGATTGTGGAGGCAAAGGAGCGTATAAGCTCCGAAGGTAGCGTTCACTCTTCGCCCCGGAATTAATAACCAACGTCTCGCAACCTATCGCTTTGGCGACACTGGCTTCTTTCCGTATCGAGGCGATAAAAGCGTCCGATGAGAAAGGACGCACGATTCCGGATGTCCCGATAATAGAGATTCCCCCGATAATTCCAAGTTTCGGATTGAAGGTACGTTTCGCCAACTCCTCGCCACCGGGAACCGAGACCGTGACAATAGCGACGGAATCGGGTGAGGGCAGGAGTGGAATCAGCTCTTGCCGGATCATCTTACGGGGCGTGGCGTTTATAGCCGGGCCACCGACTTTCAAGCCGAGTCCCGGAAGGGTCACGGTTCCGACTCCTTCACCTGCTTGGAAGATGACTCTTCCCGTATCGTCGCTTTCTGTTTCTTGACAATGTTCTTCTTGTGCCATTACCGTGGCACAACCGGATGCATCGGGAGATAATTGAACAGTAACCCGGATCCGGCTATGATTCGTCACGTCCGGATCATCCCCAGACTCCTTGATCACGGTACAGGTGGCGGAGGAACACCCGGCCCATTCGGTATAGGCTACCGGCAACGTTATCTGTTCTCCCGAGGGTAATGTTATCTGGCTTTCTGTTTGTTCCTTCCGTGATAATAAGGCCAATAAAGCAGCTTTTGCGGCGGCGGTAGCACAAGCTCCGGTCGTATATCCGCTTTTCAAGGGAAAGAATTCTGGTAATAGGCGTTCAATTTGTTTGCGCAATCCGTCTTCACCATACACTCGGTAGAAAGTTTCCGGTAATGCGGGACGCTTCACGACAAATACTGGTATTCCGAATTGGCGGGCAGCGTTCACTTTATCCGTAAAATAGCCGGAGAAACCACTTTCCTTTGTCAAGATGGCGTCCGGATGGAGTTGCTCCAACAACTTTAACTCATCCTCGCCTTCTCGATAGAAAACCAGACTTTCTTGGGGGAAGCCCTGCTTCTCGGCCAACGACAAAGATTCCTCCCGCTCCAATATACGGAACCAAGTGGTATGCGATCGCCAATAAGGGCGGAGCGGGGCAAGGGTGTTCACGCCACTGAGGGCAAGTAGCCGTTGGATACCTTTGTTTTCCATTTGGTGAATTGCGTCTGCATAACTATCGCACCAAATCAAGTCCTCATCACGAGGTGGATACCGACGTTCGTAACGGATCACCGGAATCTGTAAACATTTCGATACTTTTTCGATCGTTTGGTGTAACACTTGAGCGAAAGGGTGTGCCGCATCAATCAATAGCTTAATCGCGTGGTCACGACAAAAACACTCCATTTCCTCCGCATTCATGGCTCCGGTCAAACGGATTCCATGCGCGCATTCAATGGATTGCAAAGTTCCTTTCGTAGAATAGTAATAGATAGCGGCTGCCTCGTCCGCTACCCGCACAGCCACACGACCTTCTGTCGTTCCTCCAAGGATCAGTATCATTACTTACGGAAAAGATGTTTGAATTCATCCGCATATAAGCGGGATAGACCCTTGCGATTATCGATGGCATCCCCGACGACAAGTAATGTTGTCAGTGTAAGATGATTCTCTTTTACGATTTTCGCGAGATCTTTCAGTTGCCCACGGTAGATCCGCTCGTCTTTCCATGTCAATTTATAGCAAGCGGCTACCGGAGTGGTTGGAGCGTAATGTCGCGATAATTCCTCTTGGACCTTCTCTACGACACCGGCGCTTAAGAAGATACACATCGTACTTTGGCTTTGAGCCAGTTTGTGCAGTTGCTCTTTCTCAGGCATGGGCGTACGTCCTTCGCCACGAGTGAGGATGATCGTTTGTACTTTCTCCGGAATCGTGAACTGGGAATAAAGAGCGGCGGCGGCGGCTTGGAAAGAGGAAATACCCGGAGTGATATGATAATCCATCCCGTATTGATCAAAGTAATTCATTTGCTCTTGAATAGCTCCATAGATGCAAGGATCGCCCGTGTGCAAACGAACGACAAACAATCCTTTATCATAAAACTCTTTCATCAGCGCAAACTGTTCTTCCAGATTCATATCCGCCGAGCTTCGCACCGTAGCGCCTGCCTTCGCGCATAAGGTAAGTTCTTTCGGGACGAGGCTTCCTGCATACAGGATCAAATCCGCTTTCTCCAACATTTGCCGTCCGCGGATAGAGATCAAGTCCGGATCGCCGGGACCGGCTCCTACGATCTCGATATGTCCCTTGCGGCAGGCCGTCCGATCTAACGCTACGGCAAAGGTATATTCATTTCCTTTCCCTAAATCCGCTTTTTGCTTCTCGACCAAAAGCGGACCGCCATGAGCCGCATAAATGGCGGAAGCTTCCGATACACTTGGGGATTCGGTTACCTCCAGTACCTTCTCCGAGGGATTGGGTACCGGGATATCTTTCAGCTCCTCCGATGTATAGGTGTGGAAAGGGCATTCCATAACTCCATAAGCCAATAATGTCAGCACCGGTTCGCATTTCTTCAAATCGATTGTATTTACATCCGCCAAAGCTTCCGGATATAGGCGTTTATCACGCAATACATCTTTAATATGTTCGTAAACGACCGTAGGATCGCCTTGCATATCCTTGCGGCAACCCATTCCTAGGTGGAGGACTTTCGGTATATAGGTGATCGTAGGGATGGATGTATCGTATTGTTGGGGACTGACGATCATCAATAACTCATAGTCTTGCTGCGGTATCGCCTCGAAGGAATAAAAGATAGAGACATGAGACGGGACCGTACGCTCCAAATAATCCGTTCCTTTATCTCGTATATCAAGGAGTAGCGCTGTCGGTTTTCCATTGACAAAAGTGGAGATGGCGGCATTGCTATCTTTGGCGATCAAGGTCCAATCGTATTTCTTCCCTAATGTATCGAGCGCCCATAGGTTTGCGTTGTCGCTTTGTGTCGTAATAATCGCTTCGGCTCCTAATAGGTTCGCTAACTCTTTGGAAAGATCGTTCGCTCCACCGATATGTCCAGATAAAACAGGAATCACGTATTTGCCGGTACTATCTATACAAACCACGGCCGGATCGGTATGTTTATCTTCCGCGAAGGGAGCGATACTGCGTACGCAAATTCCCATCGCTCCAATAAATACCAAACTACTGGATTCGTGAAAAACCTCTTTTGAGAAAGAGCCGAATGGTAATATCTTCGCCTCGGGATAAGAAGCAAGAATTCGCTCAGCAAGCCCCCGGCTGCTATCGGATATTGGAATAATTGATATTGTACTCATAATTTATAAATAACATTCACGGTAATCGTATTAAAATCATCAATCGTGATACGGGTTTGGGCGGATATCCGAAGACCGGTTTGGCGGACCGCTTCCTCTAAAAGCGCTTTGCTTTCGTCGGATACGGAGTTGAAGACGATGACACCGTTCTCTTTCATCTTTTTGGAAACTACCATAAGGATCTCCACTAATTTCCCGCCATGTCCGCCGATAAAGATTGCATCCGGAGCCTCCAACGCTGATAAATCCACCGATAAGAAATCTCCGATTATAGCCTCGATACCCGGAGTCCCAAAACGACGACAATTCTCAGTCATTAACTTTCGTCCCTCTTCCCGGATCTCAAAACTCGTGATATGCAAATGCGGGAACAGCAATTTAGCCTCTATCGAGACAGAACCCGTGCAAAAGCCGATATCCCAAAAACGTTCCCGGTTTCTCAGATCCAGCATGCTTAAAGATAACAAACGGATCGGCATTTTGGTTATCATCTTCTCCCGCCCGCTCAAATGCTCGAACGCGGAATCCGGCAGGCCGAACTTACGGGAATGCCCGTCACGCTCTTTCCGGAGAATCAAGCAATTCGGATGAACGAAATTATTCATTGCCGCAGCTTGTATACTGAATTGGCGGATGCTCTGCCGTTCGGTATTTCCTAACCGTTCTCCCACGAACATGGTATAATTATCATAGCCGTATTCCAGCATCCGGCGAGCGATAGTCGTAGGCGTATGTTCCCGATCCGTGAGCACGCCTATCTTAGACGCACTTTCGATCAAGGCACGATCGAACTCGTGCCAAGGCCGTCCGGTAAGGGAGACGATCCGCATATCGTGGTAAGGCATCAATAGATTTTGTGCCAAGAGTTGCAAGGAATTAAATGACGGGTACAGGCGGATTTGCGCATCCGGCAATCGGTTTTGAATCGTAACGGCGAATCCGAAAAACAAAGGATCTCCGGAAGCGAATACAACGATGCTTTCCCGACCGTCGTACGAACGATAGCGATCGAAGACCTCGTCCAACGGGACTTTTATATCGATCCAGTCCGCTTTCTCGGGCAAGAGCGAACGTACGATCTCATGATGCCGCACGCCTCCGGAGAACACCCGGTGGGACGAGATTATCTCCAATATCTCCGGCGGAAAGTATTGCCGCATATTATCATCCAGCCCTATGACATAAAATCGGTTCATACGTCTCTTCCCGGCTTTAATTGTTCTGCGTCATTAAAACAAAGGATGGCATTCACTAGCGTAGCCGCTAAATTACTACCTCCTTTACGACCTTCCACGATTAGTTTCGGTATACCGATAAAAGGTTTCACCATATGTTTGGATTCCTGCACATGTACGAAACCTACCGGAGCCGCGATAATGCCAGCTGGAGTGGCTTTACCTTTACGTATTAAATCGCATAATTCCATAAGGGCGGTCGGGGCGTTCCCGAAGACAAACAGAGCGGTCGGATGCTCTTCCACGGCCCGACGAATACCGGCTTGGGTACGGGTAATTCCTTTGCTCGAAGCCATCTCAGCGACCCGCTCGTCTTGAAGGTAGCATTTCACCTCGACACCCAGACGTTGCAGAGCTCCCTTACGAATGCCGGAAGCAGCCATCGTGACATCGGTGATGATCGTAGGAACTTCCCCGCCGCTGATCTTATTATATAATGTAGAGACAGCATCCGGGTCGGCATAAAGGATATTTTCCATATCGAAATCGGCCGTCGTATGAATGGCATGGAGTAACGCCCATTTCTTATCCAACGGGATCTCTTGGTTTTTCAGTTCCTTCTCGATCGTACGGAAACTACGGATCATGATGTCCTGTCCGATACCCGTATCCATTTTCTTTTGTTTGATCTCGCCATAATATCCCCGGGGAGTGATCATATGATTCCCGGAAAGATATGTTTGTGAGTTTCCGATCAAGACTACCGTAAACATATCGATCTGCTCGGGGTCCAGATCTGCGAGCGTAGTGACGAATACTTCTTGCTCCTCCCGTCCGGCCTGACGTACATAACCGACCGGAGTCTCCGGCTTGCGTTCTTGCAGGAACAATTCTTTTAAGCGATAGAGTTGCCAATAACGTCCCTCGCTTTTTGGATTATAGATCGCCGTAACAAAATCGGCCATGGCCGCCGCGTGAATCCGTTTCTCGATCAGTTCCCAAGGAGTCATCAAGTCTGAGAGGGAAATCACACAGAAATCATGTCCGATAGGAGCGCCAAGCAAGGACGCAGCTTTCTGGAAAGCGCTGATGCCCGGATACGACTCGATCTCGATCTCGCTTCCGGATTCTTTCTTCATCTCATAAATCAGAGGAGTCATGCCATAAATACCGGCGTCACCGGAACTGATCACGCAAACCGTCTTTCCCTCGTTGGCATAAGCGAAAGCTTGCTCGGCACGAGCTTGCTCACGTTTCATACCTGTATCTATACATTCCGTTCCCTCACGAAGCAAGTGGGTGATAAAACGGAAATAATATTTATATCCTATGATGACATCCGAGCTTTGGATAGCGGCCAAAACCGCAGGCGTTATATCGGCCTCGCTACCGGGGCCGATTCCGGCGACTATAATCTTGCCTTTATTCATTCAAATCTATTTTATAATACAATGTTCTCAATAAATATAATACAAATATACAGGCTTTACTTCTTTCTTCTCGCTTTTCGCCTGATATATTTTATCGCAAGCCATACACCGGATAAGGAAACGAACGTGCCTCCCAACATGGTTCCCCACATCACGATATTCCATAAGACCGGATGATCTACCAAGAATTTCAGATTCAAGCTATGCAATGCCGGATACATCCAATGGTTCCAACGAGACGGCGTATTTACATAACGGTATTGTCCATTACGGGGATTAATGTAATAACAACTATTATCCACGTCTTGAATAGATACTTTCCAGACCGGGAGTTCTAAATTCCTTTTTCGTGAGATATAATACGTATCATAAGCATCCAACAGTTTGATATCAGCCGTGGTCCCGATACCATGTATCTGAGACAATACGGAACGGATTTCTTCCGGTCGCAGGTTCAATAAAGATATCCCGTCACTCTTATTTGCGTTCACGACAATATCCTTCGTGTCTGTTTGTACGATGTAAAAGGGTATATCACCAAAACTACTCCATTCCAATTGACGGATCTGGCCGGGATAGGCTTGTACGACCGCCCTGTAATCCAACGGATAATCGAGTGGGGAAGGAGCCATCTTCCGCAGTTCTTGAACCGGGTTTATATCGAGCTTGGCTTTCAACCCCCAATCCTGTACACGAGCCAAAGACATCATACCACTAAAGCAGAAGGTGAGGACAAATAAACCGAATAACACCCCAAGAATATGATGCCATTTATACCAGAACTTCTTATAAGGGGAAATCAAATGACGTCTCCTCGCTAACCGGAAATCCCGTATTCCTAAATAGATCCCGGCGATACACATAACGCACCCGATTCCGGATAACCAGACAACTACCTTTATCCATAATTCAGCGTCTTGCCGCAAGGAAGTGAAATAGACCCAATGAGGGATCGCCCCGAGCCAAGCCCAGAAACGACTGTTTTTATCCGTATATTGCAAAACCTCCCCGGATTTAGAGGATATGTATAATTCATGTCGTTCCGGATCGGCGAAATGGAATTTATAGATCGGAAATTCCTCTTTTAAACGACCGAATGGAATCCATTGGTCCAAGGTGTACAAGGAATCTACCTTCGCTATGGAAGAGGTATTCCATAGTGATGCCACACGTTGGATATGATTCCAGTCGATTACGGGTAATCTTTCCGTCGAGTCGGCAGGAATATCATAGCTCCCTTTCTCCGTCCGGATATGAAAAACAGTTTGTCCCAAATAGCTGTTTAAGGTAACATGGCTTATCCGCTCGTTCTGCGGTAAACGTTTCTCTATCTGGTCTAACGAAGGAAGATTCTCCAGAGAGAGAATATCCATCTTCGCCCGTTTATCGGCCCGGTCCGCTCGCGGGAACGTATGGTAGATCATTACCAATCCCGATAGGAACCAAACGAGAAACAGGATACTGAACGCCGTGCCCAGTATCCTGTGTATAAATAGCGTGATCTTTGTCAATAGATTCATGAGCGTATGTTCTATATATTATAATGTATAGGAGATAGCCACTTGGAAATTACGAGGCATGCTTGGCACCATCTGTTGTCCGAGCGCTTGGTTATAATAATTGTTGTCAAACAAGTTATTCAAGTTGAATGTAAGGTGAATATTGTTGTTCAACAAATAAGACATACCGAAATCGGTTACCCAATACGGATCGAACCAAGAGTTGTTAGATGTATTACGGTATACTTTACCGGTATAACTGCTACTCAAGTGAAATTCCAGATTCTTCAAGACACCCCGAGGGATGGTATAACTGCCGTATGCGTAGAAAGTCTGGTTCGGTACGTTGCTCTGCCAGTTTCCTTCTTGGCTATTCAATTGTTGCTTTGTCTCATCCGGGTTATTGCCATAGATAGCCTCGATCAATTCCGGATCCTTTATTTCTTTCATCTCCCGGATCTTGGAGTCGTTCAATCCATAACCGATCGTCAGCGCTAAGGTGCTTACCGGAGAAAGAGTGACATCAAAATCAAAACCTTTGGAATCTTGTACACCCACCTGTCCGATTACACTCATCGTGGTAGTCTCGCCGTTTACTTCCTCTTGATAGTTGTTGGTCAACGTAGCCGTACTGTTCATCTTCCGGATATAGAACAAGCTGGCATTGGCGCTTAATATATTGTTCAATTGATATTTAAGACCCACCTCGGCTTGGTATCCTTTCTCCGGCTTAAATACTTCCTCATTGCGAGCAGGCTCGAAACGATTTCCATCACCTCCTACATAAATGACGTTATCTTGATAGAACGTACGGATCGGCTTGAAGAAAGAGGCGAAAGACGCATAAATGGATGTATTCGGATGGGGCAGATAGACCGCTCCGAAACGATAAGTCAACGCCTTATTCTTTATCATATTGAAGCTTGAATGCTCCTCATACTCACGTCGTCCGGTAGGAGTTGTAGCGCTGGCGGACATATAACGGAAAAAGTCGTAACGTAGAGCGGCTAATACCTTCCATTGCTCGTTGAACTCAACCATATCTTGAAGATAAAGGCTGTTGGAATAATGATGCGTAACCGTTGCTTTCGAGAATTTACTGGTCATATATCCCATGCTATGCGGATCATAAACGGATACATGCGAATAAAGGCCGGGACCCTGAACATCATCTCCTAAATTATAGCCCGAATAGCTGGTACGATTCAAGGCGACGAAAGAGTAACCTCCCATATACGTATGCTTTATCTCACCCGTCCTGAATTTACCGCTTAGCTCGAGCGTATTGGCTACCGTCTTGGCTATATGGGAGAAGCGAAGCGGGAAAGAAAGATATACACTGTCCAAACAGATATATTTTTTCTGGCCGTTTTTCATATAATAATGATCATAGATCGGATCATCACTTTCGAGATAGTCGAGGGCTTCCGTCCCAAAATAGTTGATATCGTCGTTATTGTAAGAAAGGCGATCTGTTAGTTTCGCGCCGTTCCAAAAAGTATGTGTGTATTGCGTCGATACGTTCCATGCGTGATTCTTCATAAAGTCGGACTCGTTATTGTAGCGAGCCTCACGGTCAAGTCCCGGTAGCATCTCATTTTTATGGAGATATAACTGTCCTGTTTGCACATTATATACATCATTTGCCATTAAATCGGGAAGACCGATCTCCGTCCCATAGAAGTCGCGGTTAAAACCTCCGCGAACATCTAATATGTCACGTTCCGTCATTTTAGCTTGCAATGCCAGATAACCGGAAAAGCGACGGTTGCCATTATCACGCCAGCCCTCTTGATCGGAAAAGTTGACATTGGCGTAATAATTGACCGGACCGACCAATTTACCGCCCATGCCAAGTGTCGCCTCTTTATTCTCGTAACTACCGTAGGCCAATCGAGCATTAACGCTCTGTTTCTCTGACGGGGATTTACGAACGATATTCAAGGTTCCACCTACGGCTGAATGTCCGTAAAGTACAGAAGCCGGTCCCTTTAATAATTCAATAGACTCGATACAGGATAGATCGGGTACGGGATAAGAGTTGTTTATTGCCGAACGTTCATCGCGGATACCGTCTATCATCATGATAGAATGATCGAAACCACGGATCGACAATTGTTGAAATGCGCCATAAGATGTCTGGAATCGTACACCCGGCATAAAGCGTACCGCATCTTGGATATTACGGATACCTCGCAACTCCAAACTACTCGCCGTAATGCTATTAATTGAAATAGGAAGATATTTCATAGGTACGTCCAACTTCGTGATTTGTGGACGTGGCTTGCGTGCGGCGGTCGCTACGACTTCTTGAATATTGAATGTCGTATCGGCGAAATTCGTGTACTCATTCTTGTGTTGTGCCTGCATCGTACTGATACATAAGGCTGTCAACGGTAAGATTGTCAAAACTCTTTTCATATATTTAGCATTATAACTGTTTATTGTATGCATGTGAAATCCCTTTCGAAAGAAATTCCATTTTCCTTCGAATGAAAATTTAGTTTCTTTCGGAAGGAATTACTTTTTCTTCCGAAAGGAATAAAACATAGATTTGGAGAACTTTTTTAGTCCTTCTCTACCGCATAAGCTTTCTTCTTATCAACGATATCGATCATCTTATGTTTAGCCATGAAACGGGCATGTTCGATGAAGATCTTCTGAATATCCGGATTCTGTCCCAGACCTTCCATAAATACGCTTACCTCGTAGCCTTTCTTTTCCAGTTCCTCTTTCCAATCACCGGCGATATCGTTTTTCGCATGGTCTCCGGCGACAAACATAAATGGCATCAACAAGACTTTCTTCGTTCCATTGGCCTTTACTTGGGCTACCATCGTATCAAAAGTAGGATAGCCCTCGATGGTTCCTACGGAATAATCCTTGAATCCCTTCTCCTTCAACATATAATCCAACATGGCATATTGAGCCGTCGCCGGAGTATAAGTGCCATGGCCTACCAATAAAGTAGCGCCTTCTTTCGCCCCATTTTTTGTGATAGCGACGATTACCGCCTCATAATCCTCCGGTGTATACAATAAAGGATTACCGATACGAATCTCCTTGAAAGAAGATTTCATGGTGGCAACATCCTTACGTAAGGATTCCATCTCGATACCTTCGATTATATTCGTGGATTGGATCAAGACATGTGTATAACCATCAGTCTTTAATTTTTCCAAGGCCTCGATCGGGTTCAGTTTCTCTACGCCACGAGCTTTTAAGCGGCGCATTACAATGCGAGAAGTCCATGCCTCACGCAACTCAACATCTTTGAAAGCTTCTTTCGCTTTTTGATTGATCGCGTCGATTGTCAAGGCACGGGTATCATCATGGGTTGTTCCAAAATGTACCATCAATAAAGCGGCCTTATCGCCCGGTTGTAAAGAGGCGAATAAATCGGATGCTACAAAATTCTCGCCATCGTGCGCACGACAAACTAGGCTGATGACCAGCAGGAAGAAAGATAGTAAGTGTTTCCTCATCATATGAATATATTAATAATTAGATTACATATCAATCCCACGGAGACAACGTATTATTCCGTCTCCAACATCTTTTAGATATAGGTGATATTTCTATCCTCTTAATTACTCCTAACCCCGGGAGGAATTAATCATTACTTCGCTTGGCAGGTTTCCTGACTGGCTCGGAAAGCAACCTTCCCATCTTTCTTAAGACAGTGGCATAGCAGAACGCTTTCCTTTTCAAGAGCTTCACAGTAGCGGGCACTGTTCCGGATTCTAACCGGATTCCCTTTTATAGAATTGTCGGTAGACAAACTCTATCACCTAAGCGGTCGCAAATTTATATAAATAATCCCGAAAAGTAACAACATCTTTCAAAGAATCCCTGTTTCAATAGCATCTTTTTTGTTTAACATCAAATAAATAGATATGGAATGGATAACTAATTTACTTCAACATTATCCGGAGCTAGCTATTTTCATAACCTTAGCTCTCGGTTTCTGGATTGGCAAGTTTAAGATAAAGAAGTTCACGCTGGGAACGGTTACCAGCGTATTATTGGTCGGTGTATTGATCGGGCAATTAAAAATCGATATAAGCGGACCGTTAAAGTCCGTCTTTTTCTTGATGTTCCTCTTCGCTGTAGGATATAGTGTTGGGCCACAGTTCTTCCGGGGATTGAAAAAGGAAGGTCTTCCTCAAATGCTTTTCGCCGCCGTCATGTGTGTGTGTTGCTTGATCGCTCCTTTTTTACTGGCGAAACTTATGGGATATAACGCAGGCGAGGCCGCAGGATTATTGGCGGGCTCCCAGACGATGTCGGCAGTATTAGGAGTTGCCGAAGATACGATCGGACAGATGAATATTAGCGATACGGATAAAAGCGCTATGGTCAACGTGATGCCCGTGGCCTATGCGGTAACTTATATTTTCGGTACGGCAGGATCCGCATGGTTGGTGAGTGATATCGGGCCACGTCTTTTAGGAGGACTCGACTACGTGAAAAAAGCCTGTAAAGAGCTAGAGGCTAAAATGGGAAATAACGACGAGAGCGAGCAACCGGGCTTTATGCCTGCCGCCCGTCCGGTAACTTTCCGGGCCTATAAGATTAGTAATGAATGGTTCAAGGAGGGTAAAAGCGTAAAGCAGTTGGAGGAATATCTGGACCAATTAGGACGGCATTTGTTCGTGGAGCGTGTCCGTATTAATAATGTACTAACCGATGTTAAACCGGATTTGGTTTTACATACCGGAAATGAGGTTGTCCTAAGCGGTCGCCGGGAATTCGTGATCGGAGAGGAGAACTGGATTGGCGACGAGGTCAATGACATTGAATTGCTCGATTTTCCGGCAGAGACGTTACCCGTACTAGTGATCCATAAGGAATACGTGGGGAAAAAGATCTGCTATTTACGCAATCAATCGTTCATGCACGGTGTTAGCGTCAAGTCCATAAGGCGTGCGGGTATCAATATCCCGGTCTTGGCCGCTACGGTGATAGATTCCGGTGATATGTTGGAATTGGTGGGTATGAAATCAGAGGTAAATAAAGCGGCTACGACTTTAGGATATCCCGATCGCCCAACCAATCAGACCGATTTGATTTTCGTGGGTATCGGTATTTTCTTAGGGGGAATTTTAGGTTCGCTCGCGATTCATTTCGGAGGTGTCCCGATCAGCCTGAGTACGAGTGGCGGCGCTTTGATAGCCGGACTCGTCTTTGGATGGCTTCGTTCCAAGCATCCGACCTTCGGGCGTATTCCGGAGCCTTCCGTCTGGATATTAAATAATTTGGGACTGAATATGTTTATCGCCGTAGTCGGTATCACGGCGGGTCCCAGTTTCGTGACCGGATTGAAGGAAGTCGGTATAAGTTTATTTATTATCGGTGCTTTAGCGACATCTATCCCGCTTATCATCGGTATTCTGATGGGACGTTACGTTTTTAAGTTCCATCCGGCTATCACTTTAGGTTGCACGGCAGGTTCACGTACGACAACCGCCGCATTAGGAGCGGTGGAAGATGCCGTAGGAAGTGAGACTCCAGCCTTAGGCTATACCGTTACCTATGCGGTGGGTAATACTTTATTAATCATCTGGGGTGTCGTTATTGTGCTAATCATGTAATATATATAATGTATGGACAAGAAGAAAATACATGTCACGAGAGAATATGAGAAAAAGATGTCGGAGATTAGCCCTTTCGAGCTAAAGAACATCTTGATAGAGTTAGCGGATGAGAGCGCTCGTAAAAGTACGCACATCATGCTGAACGCAGGAAGGGGAAATCCAAACTGGATCAGTACGGTTCCACGGGAGGCATTCTTCCTATTAGGGCAGTTCGCCTTGGAGGAATGCCAGCGGGAAACCGAATTGGCAGATGAGATGGCCGGAGCCGCAGGGGTTCCCAACCGCAAAAGGATCGCGTCTCGCTTCGTACAGTTTCTAAAGAAACATGCGCAATCTCCCGGCGCTACTTTATTGAAGGGTACCTATGAATATCTGGTCACGGAAAAAGGTGTAGATGAGAATGAGCTTGTATATGAATGGGCGGAAGGTGTCATTGGTGATCAATATCCGGTTCCCGATCGTATCTTGAAATATACGGAAATGCTCGTGCGGGATTATTTAGACCAAGAATTATGTGACAACCGGCCCCCCGAGGGAGTATTCGACCTTTTCGCTGCCGAAGGCGGAACTGCCGCCATGTGTTACATCTTCGATTCCTTGCAGCAGAATTTCTTGTTGAATAAGGGAGACAAGATCGTCCTTTTCGCTCCGGTATTCACTCCTTATATAGAGATTCCGGAACAGGCCCGTTATCTTTTTAATGTCATAGAGATAAAAGCTTTGAAGATGACAAAAGACGGCTATCACACGTGGCAATATCAAGAAAAGGATTTAGATGTCCTAAAAGATCCTAGCGTGAAAGCCGCTTTCATAACAAACCCGAGCAACCCGCCTTCATACGGATTGACAAAAGCATTGATGAATAGGATCGTTGAGATCGTACGGAACGACAATCCCAACCTTATGATTATTACGGATGACGTGTATGCGACATTTATTCCGCATTTTCGCTCGATGATGGCCGAATTACCAAAGAATACGTTATGTGTCTATTCTTTCTCCAAATATTTCGGGGCAACCGGATGGAGATTGGCGATAATCGCTTTACATCAAGATAATATTTACGACCGGATGATCCGTGAATTGCCAAGAGATAAACAGGAGCTTCTAAAAAAACGATATAGCAGTCTATCCTTACATCCCGAGGATATCCGCTTTATTGATCGTATGGTAGCCGATAGCCGTCAAGTAGCCTTGAATCATACGGCCGGTCTTTCCTTGCCACAACAAACACAAATGTCTCTGTTTGCGTCTTTCGCTCTATTAGATGCGGAAAATACCTATAAGAAAAGGATGCAGGATATGATCCACGAGCGTTTACACACATTGTGGGAAAGCACCGGATTCACCTTATTAGACGACCCTTTGCGTGCGGGATATTATAGTGAGATCGATATGCTTGTCTGGGCTAAGAAATTCTATGGGGATGATTTCGTGGAATATCTAAAAAAGAATTACGAACCTCTGGATGTCGTTTTCCGTCTGGCACAGGAAACTTCCTTGGTTTTACTGAACGGAGGAGGTTTTGATGCTCCCGAGTGGTCTATCCGCGCATCTTTAGCCAACCTTAAACGGGAAGATTATGTCCGGATCGGAAAGGGTATCGCATCTATTTTGCATAGTTATGCCCAAAGATGGAAAGAAAGTCTCGATAAGTAGAAAAAACAGCTCCAAGGCTTGAACAAAACGGGCTAATGGTACGTTTTATTAATAAACGTGCGATTAGCCCGTTTTTCTAAGTTATCCGGGAGATTATAAATAACCTCTATAACCTCATAGAAATTATCGAACAAATTGTATTTCATTATATTATATATTTGTTGATAATAAAAACAAAGACTCATTGGCAGATGTCTTATTTATTACATTTTAGCTGGTTATAGATAAATATATTTGCGAAAAGGCTTACAATAAAAAACGAATATGAATATGGTGTACGACATTGACATGCTTAGAAATTTCTATGCGAATTTCCCCAGAAGAGTGGACACAGCCCGCGAACGTATCGGTGGTCGCCCGATGACCTTGGCCGAGAAAATCTTATATGCGCATCTATACGATGAAAGCTCGACTCGCCTTTTCAAAAGAGGTGAGGATTATGTGAATTTCCGTCCCGACCGTGTGGCTATGCAAGATGCCACCGCTCAGATGGCGCTTTTACAATTCATGAACGCCGGAAAAGAAAAATCCGCAGTACCGGCTACCGTGCATTGCGACCATTTGATCCAAGCGAATATGGGAGCCAAAACGGATATCGATACGGCTACCAAAAGCAATAGCGAGGTCTATGATTTCTTGAAATCGGTCTCCGATAAATATGGAATCGGTTTTTGGAAACCCGGAGCAGGCATTATCCATCAAGTGGTATTGGAAAATTATGCGTTTCCCGGCGGTATGATGGTAGGAACTGATTCACATACCCCGAATGCCGGAGGACTTGGAATGGTCGCTATCGGAGTAGGAGGAGCCGATGCTGTGGATGTCATGACCGGAATGGAATGGGAACTGAAGATGCCGAAACTAATTGGTGTTAAGTTAACTGGTAGTTTGAATGGTTGGGCCTCGCCGAAGGACGTGATTCTTAAGCTAGCGGGCATCTTAACCGTAAAAGGTGGAACGAACGCTATCATCGAATATTTCGGTCCGGGCACCGCCTCAATCTCAGCGACCGGAAAAGCTACGATCTGTAATATGGGTGCCGAGGTAGGAGCGACTACTTCCTTATTCCCATTCGATAATACAATGGCTCAATATCTTCGTGCCACGGGACGTGACGAGGTAGCGAGCTGGGCCGAAGCTATCGGTGAATATCTGGAAGCGGATATGGACGTTCGTGCCGAGCCAGATAAGTTTTACGATCGTGTAATCGTTATTAACCTTTCCGAATTGGAGCCGCATATCAACGGTCCGTTCACGCCGGATGCAGCTACGCCTATCTCGGAGTTTGCCGCAAAAGTAAAAGCGAATGGCTATCCCCGAAAGATGGAGGTCGGATTAATCGGTTCCTGTACCAACTCTTCTTATCAAGATCTAAGCCGTGCGGCATCTATTGCTCGCCAAGCTTATGAGGATAAAATACCGGTAGCGGCACCCTTGATCATCAACCCGGGTTCCGAGCAAATCCGTTATACGGCAGAAAGAGATGGTATTATCGGTGATTTTGAACGGATTGGCGCAACCATTATGGCGAATGCCTGTGGTCCTTGTATCGGACAATGGAAACGTCATACGGATGATAATACCCGTAAGAATTCGATCGTTACTTCATTCAATCGTAACTTCGCTAAACGTGCGGACGGTAATCCGAATACACATGCTTTTGTCGCTTCTCCGGAACTGACACTGGCCTTGACCATCGCAGGTGATCTATGTTTCAATCCTTTGACCGATACCTTGAAGACAGAGGATGGTAAGGTTGTGAAACTGAAAGAACCGAAAGGCTCGGATTTTCCGCCGAAAGGTTTCGAGGTAAAGGATAACGGCTATCTGGCACCTACGGGTAAGAACGTAGTGGTGAACATCGATCCGGAATCCAACCGCCTACAAGCATTAAAGCCTTTCGCTCCTTGGAATGGAGAGGATTTCACGGATATGCCCCTTCTTATCAAGGCTGAAGGTAAATGTACGACGGATCATATCTCGATGGCCGGTCCATGGTTACGTTTCCGTGGGCATTTGGAAAATATATCGGATAATATGTTGATGGGAGCCGTAAACGCTTTCAACGGGAAGACAAACTCTGTATTGAATCAACTGAACAATGAATATGAAGCAGTTTCTGCCGTAGCGAAACAATACAAGGCAAATAGTATTTCCTCGATCGTCGTAGCGGAAGAAAACTACGGTGAAGGCTCTTCCCGGGAACATGCAGCCATGGAGCCCCGCTTCCTAAATGTAAAAGTGATCCTAGCCAAGAGTTTCGCCCGTATCCACGAGACAAACTTGAAGAAACAAGGAATGTTAGCACTGACTTTTGCCAATAAGGAGGATTACAGCAAGATCCGCGAGAATGACCATATCTCGATCATCGGATTGAAAGATTTTCAGCCGGGCAAACCGTTGACGGCCGTTCTTCTTCATGCGGATGGTACGCAAGAATCATTCCCGGTTAACCATACGTATAATGATTTACAAATTAAATGGTTCAAGGCGGGTTCCGCTTTAAATACAGCTCACTAAGACAAACAAAAAAATCTTGATATCATGAGTAAGATAACAAAGAAAGGTAATCATATTTTCGTTCCGGATCACGTGACGATCCCTTATATTGAAGGAGATGGCGTGGGGCATGAGATCACTCCCGTTAGCCAAAAGATAGTAAACGCTGCCATCAAGCAAGCTTACAACGGAACCCGTTCCATTGAATGGAAAGAGGTCTTAGCCGGTGAAAAGGCGTTTAAGCAAACCGGAAGTTGGCTTCCCGATGAGACTATGGAAGCATTCCGTGAATACATCGTCGGTATTAAGGGACCGTTGACAACTCCGATTGGTGGAGGTATCCGTTCATTAAATGTGGCCCTCCGTCAGACGTTGGATTTATATGTTTGTCTCCGTCCGGTACGTTGGTTTAAAGGAGTCGTATCTCCGGTAAAGGAGCCGCAAAAAGTGAATATGTATATCTTCCGTGAGAATACGGAAGATATCTATGCCGGAATCGAATGGCAACAAGGGACTCCGGAGGCACAAAAGTTATTGAAGTTCCTCACCGAGGAAATGGGAGTGAAGAAAATACGTTTCCCGGAAACTTCCTCTTTCGGCATCAAGCCGGTTTCTGTGGAAGGTACGGAGCGTCTGGTGCGTGCCGCTATCGAATACGCGATATTGCATCAGTTACCGAGCGTGACTTTGGTACACAAAGGTAACATCATGAAATTCACGGAAGGTGGTTTCAAACTATGGGGATACGCTTTAGCGGAACGGGAGTTTGCGGATCTCACTTTCACATGGCCTCAATATGAGAAGATCAAGAAAGAGCAAGGCGAGGAAGCGGCCAATACCGCCTTAGTGGAAGCTTCAAAGGCCGGTAAAATCATTATCAAGGATGTCATAGCCGATGCTTTCTTGCAAAACACTCTATTAATTCCGGAAGAATATTCCGTGATCGCTACCTTGAACCTGAACGGCGATTATATCTCCGATCAATTAGCGGCGATGGTAGGTGGCATTGGCATTGCTCCCGGCGCTAATATCAACTATAACAGTGGTCATGCGATCTTCGAGGCAACACATGGAACCGCTCCGAATATCGCGGGAAAGAATCTCGTAAACCCCTCTTCCTTATTATTATCATCCGTGATGATGCTGGAATATATGGGATGGAGTGATGCGGCTAACCTGATTACATCTGCTATGGAGCAAGCTTTCTCCGCTGGAGAGGCCACTCATGACTTGGCTCGTTTTATGCCGAACGGCAAATCTCTCGGCACCAAAGAATTTGGTGATCGTATCATCTCTATTATCGAAACAATTAAATTAGTATAGTCATGTTGAAGAAAGAATATTTAATTTACAAATTGTCCGAGGCTGCCAGAGAGGCTTGCAAGATTGACAACGAACTTTTCCCGATGTATAATGTGAAACGTGGCCTTCGTAACGAGGATGGTAGCGGCGTGTTAGTAGGATTGACCCAAGTCGGTAATGTAGTAGGATACGAACGCTTGCCAGAGGGCGGTCTTAAAGCGATCCCCGGTAAGTTATTCTATAGAGGTTACGACGTAGAGGATTTAGCGCATGATTTCATCAAGGAAAAACGGTTCGGTTTTGAGGAAGTGGCTTATTTATTACTTTCTGGTAAACTCCCCGATAAAGAGGAATTATCAGCCTTTAAAGAACTGTTGAACGATAATATGCCCTTGGAGCAAAAGACCAAGATGAATATTCTGGATCTGGAAGGACAGAACATCATGAATATATTGGCTCGTAGCGTATTGGAGATGTATACCTTCGACGCAAACCCGGACGACACCTCCCGAGATAACTTAATGCGCCAATCTATTGAATTGATCTCTAAGTTCCCGACGATTATCGCTTATGCCTACAATATTTATCGTCATAGCACACAGGGGCGTTCTTTACACATCCGTCATCCGCACGAGAACTTATCGATCGCAGAAAATTTCCTTCACATGCTGAAACGTGATTTCACGGATCTGGACGCACGTACGTTGGATTTGCTCTTGGTATTGCAAGCAGAACATGGTGGTGGTAATAACTCTACGTTCACGGTACGCGTCACTAGTTCTACGGGAACGGATACGTACTCATCTATCGCAGCTGGTATCGGCTCATTGAAAGGCCCGTTGCACGGAGGTGCCAATATTCAGGTAGTAGATATGTTCCATCATTTGAAAGAGAATATCGCGGATTGGAAGAACGTGGACGAGATCGATACTTATTTCATGCGGATGCTGAACAAAGAGGCTTATAACAAGACGGGCTTGATCTATGGCATCGGCCATGCGGTCTATACGATTTCCGATCCCCGTGCGGTCGTATTAAAGGAACTGGCTCGTGATCTGGCAAAAGAGAAAGGTCGCTCCGAGGAATTCGCCTTCCTTGAGTTATTAGAGGAGAGGGCGATCGAATGTTTCGCCAAGCATAAAGGAACCAAGAAACGGGTTTCCTCGAACGTGGACTTCTATTCCGGATTCGTTTATGAGATGATCGGTTTGCCACAGGAAATCTATACGCCCTTATTCGCCATGGCCCGAATCGTGGGTTGGACTGCCCACCGCATCGAGGAGTTGAACTTTGACGGAAAACGCATCATCCGTCCGGCTTACAAGAACGTTTTGGACGATCGGGAATACATCTCCATCAACGAGCGATAACACTAAAAAAATCATAGTTATGTTTTCTTTCATTCATAGTTATAAGTTGAAGGATTCATAACTATGATTTTTTAGCATGTTCAAGCTTATAGCAAGATCCTACATAAAGCCCTTAAAATGAGAATTTCTCAAGCTTCATCGTACCTAGTCCTTGCAATTTAGGAACCAACGTTACGAAATGCTCCGCTTTCTCGTGAGCTGATAAGGATTCTGCGTCTTTCCACGTCTCACAAATCATCAATACATCACTACGAGTAGCGCTCTCGAAAATATCATAAGCGATACAGCCATTGTCCTTCAAAGACTTTTCTACCAATTCTTCCGCTATCTCCAATGCGGCCGAACGATTCTCCTCACTTACTTGAATAAATACATTTAGTCTAATCATACTCATAATTGTTTTAAGAATGTTACATACTTGATCAAAAGTACAGCACAAATATAGAAATAAACCCGTATATTTGTCATTCGAAACGTATAATTAACAGCATGAAGGAATCTGTTCGTATTCTTCGTTTCGCCATTGTAGGTTCTTCTAACGCTTTGATCACCGCATTGGTAATCTGGATATTAATGGATATTCTGGATTGTAATTACTTGTGGTCGAACATGGCTGGATATGTGGCTGCCTTGGTGAATAACTTCTTTTGGAGTAAATACTGGGTATTTTCTTCCGGGAAAGGTAATTTCTGGAAGGAGATTCCTTTATTCCTAATCGCTTTTGGTTGCGCTTACGCTACTCAATTCATATTCTTGCTTTTAATGGTGGAGGTGATCGATCTAAATGAATATTTGGGTCAGTTCCTTGGACTTTTCGTTTACGGAGCCGTTAATTTTATGATGAATAAGAGGCTTACTTTTAAGAGCTAGAATCCGATAAATCGTATCAAAGGAAGTGGTATAGTACGCCATTAGTGGTGAAGGTCAATGCGACTACTCGCATAAGCCTTCACCACTAATGGCGTTGACCATCGGGACTAGTTGCGTGAGTCATCGAGACATAATCGTGCTGAATCGCTAACGGGTAAGGCTCGTAAACTGCTTCCCGAGTCTGTAAAGATAGAAAGCTAGATGCGTAAAAGCGAATACGAATGAGATAATCAATAAGACTTTGCTCTCGCCCCATCCCACGGTTTGCTGGTGCCAAAGCCCCGTAATCACGCAAAGCACGGATAGGGTAATACCGATCATATCCAATGTGGTCTGTCCCGAGCGATGTTTCTGCATATGTTCCAGTTTGCTATGTTTGATTCCATAGCAGACATATATATCCAGACCGATTAACATCCATAATACCAAACGAATCCATGTATCAGCCGGGAGAAAAAGCATCATCACCAGACAAGTTATGATACCGGCGATAGGCACGAACGGAACCAACGGGGTCTTGAAAGACCGGGGAGCGTCCGGCATTGTCTTACGGACAATCAATACCCCGGCGCAAACTAGCGTAAAAGCGAACAAAGTCCCGATACTACACATCTCGCCCGCTACGCTCGCCGGAACGAAAGCAGCCAATGTACCGACCAATAACATAAACAGGAAATTACTTCGTGCCGGCGTGCGGAATTTCTCATGGATATGGGAAAATAGGGGAGGGAGCAGCCCATCCCGGCTCATACTCAAGAATACACGGCTCTGTCCTAATAACGTTACCATGATAACCGAGCAATACCCCAGTAAAATAGCTATTACGATCGCCCGATTCATCCAAGGGTAATCCGGACGAATCACACCAGAAGCATCCATTTGTCCCATATGATCGATAGCTATTGCCACAGGAGCGATTCCATTCTGGCCAGCAAAAGCGGAGTAATGTACGACTCCGGTCATCACGTGGGCAAACAGCATATATAATATAGTACAAACCACCAATGACATCAAGATCCCGATCGGCATATCCCGTTTCGGGTTCTTGGTTTCCTGCGCTGCCGTACTTACAGCGTCGAAACCGAGGAAAGCAAAGAATACGATAGCCGCCCCTCGTAGGATACCGGAAAATCCGAACTCGCCTAGAGTCCCTGTATTAGTGGGGATATAAGGCGTATAATTCTCCATACGGATATATTTCCATCCCAAGACTACGAACACCAAGACTACGGAGACTTTCAAGAATACGATGATCCCATTGAAGATAGAACTGCCTTCCGTTCCTCGTATCAACAAGATACTCATTAACACCACGATCACGAAAGCCGGGATATTCACGATACCGCCATCCCAAGGGCAAGCTGTCAAGGCTTGCGGTAAATGTACTCCGAATCCTTCCAGAAAAACGACCAAATACCGACTCCAACTTATGCTAACGGTCGTAGCGGCCACGCAGTACTCGAGCACCAAATCCCAACCGATAATCCAAGCGACCAACTCACCCATCGTGGCATACGAGTAGGTATATGCGCTACCTGCCACCGGGATCATGGATGCGAACTCGGCGTAACATAACCCGGCGAAACAACAGCCCAAGGCGGCGATAGCGAAAGATAAAGTAATGGCAGGCCCCGTATACCCGGCGGCCACCGCACCCGTAATGGAGAACAATCCGGCACCGATAATAACACCGACACCTAAGGCGATCAAACTCCACGGGCCAAGGATACGCTTCAGCGATTTACTGCCCGAATCATTTGCCTCGGTCATCAAATCCGCTAAAGGCTTCTTAATAAATAAACCCATCTGTATAGATTAAAAAATTAGTAATTGGGCGCAAAGGTAGGAATTTTTATTATGTTTGCCGAAAAGTAAAAGCAAGGACAGAAACAAACAAGAAAATAAACTGACAACTAAATAATGAAACAATTGATAGCCTGTTGCGGATTAGATTGCGAAAGTTGCGATGCCCGCATAGCCACAGTTAAGAATGATGATGAGCTAAGAGAAAAAACCGCCCAAAAGTGGAGCGCCATGAACAATGCGCCCGAAATTACAGCCGCAACTATAAACTGTATGGGTTGTCGTGCGGACGGAGTGAAATTTGCGTATTGCAGTGATTATTGTGAAATACGCAAATGTGTATCCGGAAAAGGCTTTAATACATGTGGCGATTGTGATGAATTGGATAGTTGCCAAATAGTCGGCGCGGTCCTTCAGCATGCTCCCGGCGCAAGAGAAAATCTAATGTAGAAGCAAAAAAGATGAACCTCTAACATATCCGATCCTAATTCCGTATTGGCAGCCGTTCCCAAAGCCATTCAGGGATCAGTCTCCAGAGAAAGACAAGGATAGCGTATCTCCAATCAATGATCGCCCTTCTCTTTTTCCGGTCTATAGCGTTAGCGATACGCAAGGCGGCGTATTGGGGAGACATCAGCATAGGATAATTCCTGCCGTCTTTCAATAAATCCGTACGGACAAATCCCGGACGGATATCCGTAAATGTAATAGGCTGTTTCTCCATACGGGAAAGTTGGGCTAAAGCGTCTATATAAATATTTTGGTATCGTTTGGTAGCCGAGTAGGAGGGAGCGACACCTAATCCTTTGGTTCCGGCAATAGAGCTGATTACAGATATATGCCCGCCACCTTGACTGGAAAAATAACGATAAGCAGCTAGTACCATACGTGTAAAACCCGTCACATTCGTCTGTATCGTAGCTTGTTCAATGGAAGTATCTAAGTATTTATTCTGGTTGCCGATCCCTGAACTAAGCAGGAAGATGTCCATTCCTCCCAAATCACGGATTAATTCGTCTAAACGATCAGCGGCATCCTCGGCGGTCACGTCCAACTGCTTTATCCGGATATGCTCCGGATCTTGCTTACGAAACTCCTCCAACCGATCCACCCGACGGCCAGCCAATCCCAGTTGATATCCTCGTTTCCAATAAATCTTAGCAACCTCATAGCCGATACCGGAGGTAGCGCCGATAATGATAATTCGTTTGACCATAATACTTGATACAATAAATTAACAATAAAGATAAACAAAATTCTCACACTAAGCTCTATCTTTGTCACCCATCTTTTAAATTTAACACATAAATCCATGAACAACGCAACAACACAGTCACATATCGTGTGGCTCGATGTAATACGAACCGTAGCTATGCTGATGGTTATCGGAGTACATTGTATAGATCCTTTTTATATCTCACCTACACTCGGAAGTTTACCGGAATATAAACATTGGGCCGCTGTTTACGGCTCTCTTTTACGGCCCTCCGTTCCTCTTTTCGTTATGATGACGGGACTTTTACTATTGCCTATACGGGAACAATCTTTAGGTGTTTTCTATAAAAAGAGAATATATAGGGTATTATTTCCTTTTTTGATATGGTCTGTATTATACAATATATTCCCTTGGGTTACAGGGCTATTAGGTTTGCCGAAAGAGATAATCGGTGAGTTTTTCTGCTATGTGCAAGGAAATGAGTCACAATCCTTATCCGACGCATTGAAAGACATCGCCATGATCCCGTTCAATTTCAGTTTTAAGGAAAACCATATGTGGTACATTTATTTACTCATCGGATTGTATCTGTATATGCCATTCTTCTCCGCATGGATCGAGAAGGCGGATCGTTCCAAAGAGAGGGTCTATTTAGGGATATGGTTCGTATCTCTTTTCTTGCCTTATATGTCTGCCTATATCAGCAAATATTTATACGGGGAAGCGACGTGGAATCAATTCGGCATGTTTTATTATTTCGCAGGATTCAACGGATATCTCCTATTAGGACATTACTTAAAACAAGGTAATAATTGGAATATTTGGAAAACCTTCGCTATTTGCGCAGCCATGTTTGTGGTTGGTTATGCCATAACCTATTGTGGATTCAGTTCGGCCGCAGCGAATCCCGAGGCAACAGAATTGGATATGGAGTTATTTTTCACCTTCTGTAGTCCGAATGTAGTCTTAATGACGGCGGCTGTATTTATTCTTCTTCAAAAGGTACGTATTCATAATACTCTCATAGCTAAAAAACTATCGAAAATATCCAAATATGGTTTCGGAATCTATATCGTACATTATTTTGTCGTAGGTCCGATCTTTATCTTGATCGGGAAGTTTGATTTACCGATACCTTTGCAAGTACCCATAATGGCACTTTTGATTTTCATAATCTCATGGGCGTTTACTTGGTTCATGTACCGTATATTAGGTGAACGAGCTAAATGGATCATGGGATGAAACTCTTTCGTATACTGCAACCCGCCTTGCCGTGTTACTGCACGCCTATTGTAGTAACACGGCTAAAATACCATAAAACTCCTTGCAATCCCCATCTGTTTCGTTATATTTGCTACAATTTATAAACTTGATAAAATAAAACGCTATGTCAGTAAAATCTTATATCGAATCCAATAAGGATCGCTTTCTTGAGGAATTGTTCTCTTTAATCCGTATTCCGTCAATCAGCGCCAAGCATGAGAATAAGCCGGACATGTTGACATGTGCCCTACGTTGGACTGAGGTGCTGTTGTCTTCCGGTGCGGATAAGGCCGAGGTAATGCCTACGAAAGGCAATCCTGTCGTATACGCCGAGAAAATGGTATCTCCCAATGCTCCGACCGTATTGGTTTACGCTCATTACGACGTGATGCCCGCCGAACCTTTGGAATTGTGGAAGAGTGAACCTTTCGAGCCGGTGATCCGGGACGGACGCATTTGGGCCCGTGGAGCAGACGATGATAAGGGACAGGGTATGATTCAAGTAAAAGGTTTTGAGACAGCGATTAAAGAAGGCTTGTTACAGTGTAACGTGAAGTTTATTTTCGAAGGAGAGGAGGAGATAGGTTCTCCTAGCTTGGAAGATTTTTGCCGGGAACATAAAGAATTATTGAAAGCGGATGTAATCCTCGTTTCCGATACAAGCATGGTCAGCGCTGAAACACCGTCGCTCACGACAGGCTTACGTGGTTTGGCTTACTGGGAAATAGAAGTAACCGGACCGAACCGCGATTTGCATTCCGGTCATTTTGGCGGAGCCGTAGCGAATCCGATCAATGTACTTTGCAAATTGATGGCAGATATCACCGACGTGGATGGACGCATCACGATCTCGGGTTTTTATGACGACGTGGAGGATGTATCTCCCGCAGAACGGGAGATGATCGCCCAAATCCCATTCGACGAGGAAAAATATAAGAAAGCGATCGGGGTAGACGCTCTTTTCGGAGAGAAAGGCTATTCTACGCTAGAACGTAATAGTTGTCGGCCTTCTTTCGATATCTGTGGTATTTGGGGCGGATATACGGGGGAAGGAAGCAAAACGGTATTGCCTTCAAAGGCTTATGCCAAGGTTTCCACTCGTTTGGTTCCACACCAAGATCATGCCAAGATCTCCCAAATGTTTGAGGAGTATATAGCTCGTGTGACCCCACCTTATGTTAAAGTGAAAGTTACGCCCAGCCATGGCGGGCAAGGATATGTTTGTCCGATAGACTTGCCAGCTTATCAAGCGGCAGAAAAGGCTGTTGGCATCGCATTCGGGAAGAAACCGTTGGCGGTTCGTCGCGGAGGTAGCATTCCTATTATCTCTACATTCGAGCAGGTATTAGGTATCAAGACCGTACTGATGGGATTCGGCTTGGAGCAAAACGCGATCCATTCGCCCAACGAGAGTCAGGAGTTGGATATCTTCTTCAAGGGAATCGAGTCGGTAGCGGAATTCTACCGTTTATATAAATAAGAAGGAAGAAGATGAGTATATTAATAAAGAATGTCCTGTTTAACGATAGGACGATTGATATCTATATCGAAGGAAAAGAGATCAAGCAAATAGGAGAGGGCTTGTCTTTTCCTGCCGATAAGATACTGGATGGTAGCCGTAAAGCCGTCATTCCCGGTTTCGTGAACGCTCATACGCATGCTGCCATGACCTTGTTCCGCGGCTTTGGCGATGATATGCCGCTTATGCCGTGGCTTGAGCAAAAGATCTGGCCGAATGAGGCGAAAATGACCCGTGAGGATGTATATTGGGGAGCGAAATTAGCGTGTTTGGAAATGATAAAAAGTGGCACGACCACTTTCTTCGACATGTATCAACGCCCTCGTGTCACGGCCGATGTGACGGAAGAGATGGGATTGAGAGGTATCATAGCCGGCGTTTGCTTCGATGGTTTTGATAAAGAAGAGGCGGAGAAATGCAAACGCCATAACGAACGACTGATCCAAGATGTGGATAACTACAGCAAACGGGTTCGCTTCTCGATCGGGCCGCACGCTATCTATACCGTTTCCGGTGAGCTTCTGAAATGGGCGCATCAGTTCGCTATGGAACATCAGATCCCGATCCATCTGCATCTGGCAGAGACAGAGGGGGAAGTGAAAGACTCTGTCGATAGATTCGGACTCACTCCCGTACGTTATTTATATAAGTTGGGTGTGCTTTCTCCACGCTTGATCATCGCTCATGGAATTTACGTCGATGATGATGAGCTTCGTATGCTGGCCGATCATGAGGTGAAAGTCGTACATAACCCGGCCTCAAACATGAAACTAGCTTCCGGCATGCATTTTAAGTTCAAGGAAATGCGCCAATTGGGTATTACCGTGGGATTGGGAACGGACGGTTGTTCCTCTTCCAATAACTTGGATATGATCGAGGCGATGAAGCTGGCTTCCCTGTTAGGAAAAGCTTGGCGAAAGGATCCCGAAGCCTTGACCGCAAATGAGATGCTGCAAGCCGCTACTGCGGAAGGAGCCGTTATGTTCGGTTTAAAAGCCGGGCAGATCAAGGAAGGGTATTTAGCCGATCTATGTTTGATAGATCTCAACACCCCCGCTTTTACCCCAAACTTCAATTTCGTCTCAAATCTTGTATACGCCGCCAACGGCAGTTGCGTGGATACCGTTATCTGTGATGGTAAAATATTGATGGAGAATAAGAAGGTACCGGGAGAGGACGAGATTATGGAGAAAGCGGCAGAGATAGCTTATAACTTGATGAAACGTTAAATTGATTAAATATGGAAATGATTAAAACCGAACAATATCGGGAAGCGGCCGCCTATTTAGCTAGCCGGATCGAAGGTAACCCGGAGACCGCCATTATCCTTGGTAGTGGCTTAGGCTCTTTAGCCGATCAAATAATAGACCCTATAGTGATACCTTATGTGGAGATCCCACATTTTATGAAATCTACCGCTACCGGGCATAAGGGGAATTTTATTTGTGGCAAACTAGGGGATAAGCAAGTCTTGGCTATGCAAGGCCGTTTTCATTACTATGAGGGGTACACGATGCAGCAGGTCACTTTTCCCGTACGTGTAATGAAGCTCTTAGGAATCAAGAACCTTTTGGTCTCGAACGCCGCTGGAGGTATCAATAATACGTTCAAGGTAGGTGATCTGATGATCATCCGGGATCATATCAATATGATGCCGAACCCGCTGATCGGTCCGAACAATGAGGATTTCGGCACTCGTTTCCCGGATATGACCCGTGCTTATGATCGTGAATTTATCCGCTATGTGGAAGAAATAGCCGCCTCCCGATCTATCCCGTTAAAGAAAGGTGTATATGTAGGTTTGACAGGCCCTTCCTTCGAGACTCCTTCCGAGTATGCTTTCTATGGAAAAGTCGGGGGAGATGCGATCGGCATGAGTACGGTACCGGAAGTAATCGTGGCACGTCATGCGGGCTTGCGTGTATTCGGTATGTCTGTCATCACGAACGAAGGTTATCACTTCGCTGACGACTTTGTAAATGATGGTGCCGATGTTATCGTAGCGGCTAATAAAGCAGCATCTGTTATGACACAACTATTTACGGAATTGGTCAAAAAAATCCAATAAAAAAGTAACGCAAAGGCTTGGTGGTTTCAATGAAATCACTACCTTTGCACTCGCAATCGAGAACAAAGCGGTTGTATATGCGGAAGTAGCTCAGTTGGTAGAGCATAACCTTGCCAAGGTTAGGGTCGCGGGTTCGAGTCCCGTCTTCCGCTCTTTCTCGTATTGATTGCCCAGGTGGCGGAATTGGTAGACGCGCTCGTTTCAGGTGCGAGTGGTTTTGCGATCGTGCAGGTTCGAGTCCTGTTCTGGGCACCCTTCCTAAAATGCGCAGGTGGTGGAATTGGTAGACACGCTACTTTGAGGGGGTAGTGCCGGTTACGGCGTGTGAGTTCAAGTCTCATCCTGCGTACTTAAGTAAAAAAAGAAATAAGAGCATGATCTATTCAATTAGGTCATGCTTTTTTTGCGTGTCAAAATGACAGACGAATAAGATGGACGAACATAAAAAAAGCCGGACTCACGCCCGGCTTCTATATTCATAGACAAACTTATTCAGCATCTTTCTTTTTTATCGAAGTCGTGATTTTCTGCTCTTCCTTATCAAAGTCTACGATAATCGTATCGCCTTCACCTACTGAGGCACGGATAATCATCTCCGCCATCTCATCTTCCAGATACTTCTGGATCGCACGCTTCAACGGACGGGCACCGAACTGGATATCGTAGCCTTTTGTCGCAATGAAATCTTTTGCCTCGTCTGTGATCGACAACTCATAGCCCAGATTTGATACACGCTGATACAGACCCTGTAACTCAATATCGATAATCTTATGAATAGCGGCTTTATCAAGCTGATCGAACATAATGATATCATCCACACGGTTCAAGAACTCTGGAGCAAATGCTTTATTCAACGCTTTCTGGATCACGCTACGGGAGAAATCCTTATCCGGCTCACCAGCCATCTGGGTATTGAAACCAACGCCACGGCCGAAATCTTTCAATTGCCGGGTACCAATATTGGAAGTCATGATCAAGATCGTATTCTTGAAATCAATACGTCTACCCAGACTATCCGTCAAACGGCCTTCATCCAAGACTTGCAGCAGCAAGTTAAATACATCCGGATGCGCCTTCTCGATCTCGTCCAATAAGACCACCGAATAAGGCTTGCGACGTACTTTCTCTGTTAACTGGCCACCTTCCTCGTAACCAACGTATCCGGGAGGCGCTCCGATCAAACGGGAAACAGCGAATTTCTCCAAGTATTCACTCATATCGATACGTACCAAAGAATCCGCCGAATCAAATAGATATTCAGCAAGCTTCTTGGCCAAGTGAGTTTTACCTACACCCGTCGGTCCTAGGAACATAAAAGTTCCGATCGGCTTATTCGGATCTTTCAAGCCAACACGGTTACGTTGAATTGCCTTTACGATCTTTTGAACAGCATCATCCTGCCCAACCACCTTACTTTTCAATACGTCCGCCATTTCCAGAAGCTTGACATTCTCTGCCTTAGCGATACGTTGAACAGGTACACCGGACATCATGGCAACAACTTCAGCGACCTTCTCTTCATCAACGGTCTCCCGATGTTCTTGAAGCTCTTGTTCCCATTTAGCTTTCGCAGCCTCCAGTTGCAATAAATACTGACGCTCCTTATCGCGGAAACTTGCGGCTAACTCAAAGTTCTGAGATTTCACGGCCGCTAATTTCTCATTCTTCGTATCCTCGATCTTTGCCTCAAGCTCTTCGATACTTTTCGGAACAATGATATTAGATATATGTACACGGGAACCGGCCTCGTCTAAAGCATCGATCGCCTTATCTGGGAAATTACGGTCACTGATATATCTTTCTGTCAATTTTACACACGCTTGTAAAGCATCTTCAGTATAGATCACGTTATGGTGCTCCTCATAACGAGGTTTGATATTACGCAAGATCTGCAAAGTTTCTTCCGCCGTAGTCGGATCAACGATCACTTTCTGGAAACGACGTTCCAACGCACCGTCTTTCTCGATATTCTTACGATATTCATCCAAAGTAGTAGCGCCAATGCATTGAATCTCACCACGAGCCAACGCAGGTTTCAGCATATTCGCCGCATCCATAGATCCGGAAGCGGAACCAGCGCCAACAATCGTATGAATCTCATCGATAAAGAGGATGATATTCGGGTTCTTCGATAACTCATTCAAGATAGCCTTAATACGTTCCTCGAATTGTCCGCGGTATTTTGTACCGGCGACAATAGAAGCCATATCCAAGCTAATCACACGCTTATCGAATAACACCCGGGAAACCTTACGCTGAATAATGCGTAAAGCCAATCCCTCTACGATAGCTGACTTACCCACACCCGGCTCACCAATCAATACCGGATTATTTTTCTTCCTACGGCTTAATATCTGGGCCAAACGCTCGATTTCCTTCTCACGTCCCACAATCGGATCTAGACGGTTTTCTGCGGCGGCACGTGTCATATCCGTTCCGAAGTTATCCAGAACAGGTGTATCATTAGGGGATTTCGGTTGAGCGGCTCCCGCTCCAGCACCGGAAGAGGGGCGAGATGCCTCACGACGAGAGGAGAAACCTTCGTCCTCGTCATCTTCGTCATCATCCGTATATCCGTCGCTGATCTCGTCGAATTCCTCCATATTATTCAAACCGGTTCCGCTTACTAATATATTATATGCGGAACGATAAGTAATACCCGCGTCGTTCAACACCTTGGCGGCTACGTTAAACTCCTCTTTCAATATCGCCAATAGAAGATGTTCCGTATCGGTCTCATCTTCCTTGAATAAACGAGATTCCAGCATACTCATACGCAAGACACGTTCTGTAGTCTTACTTATAGCGATCTCATGCTGGACAGAATCCTCAGAATCGAATGTGTTCTTTATTTCTTGCTCAATCTTGCGTTTAATATCCATCGGATCGGTATGTAGCTCTCGCAAGACACGCATTGCCTCGCCTTCGCCTTCCCGGATGATGCCTAGCATCAAATGTTCCGGCCCGATATAGCTATTCTGGAGCCTAGCCGCTTCTTCACGGCTATACTCAATCACGTCAATCAATCTTTTCGAATAATTTTTCATACTATATTATATATGTACTGATTACGCAAAGTTACATAATCTATTCCAACTATCATCAAATTTCGTGCCATTATTCCTTAATAAGCCTTGAAAAGCCCGGAGGCTCAAAATTTCAAGACAAATTCTTTCGTAGTATACGGAAAAACCTTACCTTAGTGCAATTTTTCAGAGGTGAGATATTGAGTGTAATTAATATAAAACTAAATGGTTGATCAAGACAGAATTATTAAGATTAACATCGAAGAGGAAATGAAATCGGCATACATTGATTATTCAATGTCTGTCATTGTTTCACGTGCTCTTCCTGATGTTAGGGATGGCTTTAAGCCGGTTCACCGCCGTATTTTATTTGGAATGAATGAACTGGGTAACACATCCGACAAACCTTATAAAAAATCTGCGAGAATAGTTGGTGAAGTTTTAGGTAAATATCATCCACATGGCGACTCGTCTGTATATTTCGCCATGGTTCGTATGGCCCAGACATGGTCTATGCGTTATCCGTTAGTAGACGGACAAGGTAACTTCGGTTCAGTGGACGGTGATAGTCCTGCCGCTATGCGTTATACAGAGGCACGACTGAGTAAACTCGCCGAAGAAATGCTCCGGGATATCGATAAGGACACGGTAGATTTCCAGCTTAACTTCGATGATACGTTGAAGGAGCCGACCGTATTACCGACTCGTGTTCCTAACTTACTTGTAAATGGTGGATCGGGTATCGCCGTTGGTATGGCTACGAATATGCCAACTCATAACTTGAGCGAGGTATTAGATGGTTGTATCGCTTATATCGATGCCAAGGGAGATATCGAGGTAGAGGGCTTAATGCAATATATCAAGGCTCCGGACTTCCCTACAGGCGCTACAATTTATGGCTACGCAGGCGTGAAAGACGCTTTCGAGACGGGTAGGGGACGTATCATCCTTCGCGGTAAAGCCGAGATTGAGGTGGAGAATAATCATGAGAAGATTATTATTACCGAGATTCCTTATTTGGTAAATAAGGCTGAGTTGATCAAGTATATCGCTGACCTGGTAAACGAGAAGCGTATCGATGGCATTTCCAATGTCAATGACGAGTCCGACCGTAGCGGTATGCGTATCGTAGTTGACGTGAAACGTGACGCGAACTCGAGTGTCGTGCTGAATAAATTGTATAAGCTTACGGCTCTGCAATCCTCATTCAGCGTTAATAATATCGCTTTGGTGAACGGCCGTCCGAGGTTGCTTAACTTAAAAGACTTAATCAAGGCGTTTGTTGAGCACCGTCATGAGGTCGTTATCCGGCGTACAAAATATGAATTGAGGAAAGCGGAAGAGAGAGCCCATATATTGGAAGGCTTGATCATCGCTTCCGATAATATAGACGAGGTAATCGCGATTATCAAGTCTTCCAAGAGCCCGCAAGAGGCTATCGAGCGTTTGATCGAACGTTTCTCTTTATCTGAGCTTCAAGCACGTGCGATTGTCGAGATGAGACTTCGTCAGTTGACAGGTCTGGAACAAGATAAATTGCGTGCGGAATATGAGGAGATCGAGAAGTTGATCGCTTATTTGAATGAGATTCTGGAGAATGAGGACCTTTGTATGAAGGTTATCAAAGATGAATTATTGGAAATCAAGGATAAATTTGGCGACGAACGTAAGACGGATATCGTTTACGCCTCTGAGGAATTAAATCCGGAGGATTTCTATGCGGATGATGAGATGATCATTACCGTATCTCATATGGGATATATCAAACGTACCCCGTTAAGTGAGTTCCGTGCGCAAGGCCGTGGTGGTGTAGGAGCGAAGGGTTCCGAGACTAGAGACGAGGATTTCGTTGAGTATATCTATCCGGCATCCATGCATGCGACCTTATTATTCTTCACGGCAAAAGGTAAATGTTATTGGTTGAAGGTATTCGAGATTCCGGAAGGAGCTAAGAACGCTAAAGGGCGTGCGATCCAGAATCTTCTGAATATCGAGCCGGATGATAAGGTACAAGCCTTTATACGTGTTAAGAAATTAACCACCGATACGGAATTCATTAATTCTCATTACCTATTATTCTGTACGAAAAAAGGTGTGATCAAAAAGACCTTGTTGGAGGCCTATTCCCGTCCTCGTCAAAACGGTGTGAACGCTATTACATTGCGTGAAGACGATGGCTTGATCCAAGTATGTATGACGAATGGTAACAACGAGGTGATCATAGCGAACCGTAACGGCCGGGCGATCCGTTTCCATGAAAGCGCGGTACGTGTAATGGGCCGTACGGCTTCCGGAGTGAAAGGTATGACTTTGGACGAGGATAATACCGATGAAGTCGTTGGTATGATCTGTATCAAGGACAAGGAAAAAGAGACCGTACTCGTCGTATCAGAGCAGGGATATGGAAAACGTTCCTCTATCGAGGATTATCGTATAACGAATCGTGGCGGTAAAGGCGTAAAAACCATTAATATCACGGAGAAGACCGGTAAATTAGTTGCCATCAAGAATGTTACGGACGAGAACGATTTAATGATTATCAATAAGTCGGGTATCGCTATCCGTATGAAAGTGGCCGATTTAAACGTAATAGGACGTGCTACTCAAGGTGTTCGTTTGATTAATCTAGAAAAGCGCAACGACGAAATCGCTTCTGTATGTAAAGTATTGTCTGAGAGTGAAGAGGAGATAGCCGAGCAAAAAGCGGAACAAGAAGCCAGACAAGAGAATGAGGGAAGAGAGTTCAGTGAGAATCAAGCTAGTCTAGGTACTGATGTTGATCTACCGGAATCAGAGGAGGATAACGAACAAAATGATAACGAAGAAATAACTGAATAATTTTAAACAAATAGAAATATTAATCTCAAAATTACTATCACAATGAAACGAGTATTATTAACAGTGGCACTATGTGTCGCAGCATCGGTCTCTTTTGCACAGAAAAAAGCTGTAAATGAGGCTCAAAGTATAGCTAAGGGTTCGACTCCTGATTTCTCGGAAGCTAGAACTCTTATTAAAGGAGCTTTGGAAAATCCAGAAACAAAGGATGACGCTAAAACTTGGTATGTTGCCGGTTTTATCGAGGATCAACAGTTCAGCAACGAAAGAACTAAACAAGTCTTGGGCCAACAACCGGACGAGCCTGTTATGTACGAGGCATTGGGTAGTATTTTGCCATACTTTGAGAAAGCATATGAGTTAGATCAACTTCCTAATGAAAAAGGAAAAGTTAAACCTAAGTTCACGAAAGATATCAAAGGTATCCTAGGAGCAAACCACGTATATTACATCAATGGTGGTGCTTACTATTTCGATCAGAAAGATTATAACAAAGCTTACGATTTCTTCGAGCAATACCTGAAAATATCTGATATGCCGATGTTTAAAGGTGAGGCTGTCGCTGAAAGAGATTCAAACTTCATGACAGTTCAGTTCTATGCCGCTGTAGCAGCGACCCAACTTGGCGATTCTCAAAAAGCTATCGCAGCGTTAGAGCGTGCTAAAAATACGGATTATAGAGCAAGCGAGGTATATCAATACTTATGCTATGAGTATGAGCAAGCTAAGGATACCGTGAATTTAGAGAAGACTTTGGAAGAAGGTTTGAATAAATTCCCCGAGGAACAGTATTTCTTAATGAGCCTTATAAACAATTACATCTATTCTAATAGAAATGAGAAAGCTATTGAATATTTGAACACAGCTATCGCTAAGGATTCCAACAATCCACAGCTTTACGATGTAATGGGCCGTGTTTATGAGACTGGTTTGAAAGATTACGCTAAAGCTGAAGAGTATTTCAAGAAAGCATTGGCGATCAATCCGGACTATATCGAATCTCTCTCTAACTTAGGTCGTGTATATTACAACCAAGGTGTAAACAAGCAAGGTGAGGCTAATATGATCAACGACGCAAAACAATATCAAGAGGAATTAGGCAAAGCTAAGGAATTTTTTAAGCAAGCTCTTCCTTACTTTGAGAAAGCTCACCAAATGAAACCAGAAGAAAGAGAATATATGACTGCTTTAAGAGGTATTTACTACAACTTGAATATGGGTGATAAATTCGATGCTATTGAAGCAGAGATGAATAAGTAATTTCTTCTTTCAGAATAAATGGAACCGTCTAGTAATATAAGGTTACTAGGCGGTTTTTTATTTGTGTATCATGTATCGGAGTAGTCATTTTTTGATCGTTCATAATACTATTAAACATAATGGGAATTATAAAATTAATAGCAAGATAAGGATAAATTAGTGCATTCAAGCAAAGCTTGTAGCTGCTTTGAGTAAAGACACAGATCTTTTCACGGCTGTGAAACGTTTGTTTCATGGATGTGAAAAGATCGTATCACAGCTGTGAAAAGATCAGATCACCTATATGAAAAGATTAATTCAGCTTGACGCAACTATTTGATTCGCTATTAACTCCTTCAAATAAAGCATGACTTTCGGATGACTTAATGGCATGTCCTCTAGGATTTCTTTAAGCTCTCGCGTACTGATATCAAATGAAACCAGATCTGAATGATATGAGAAATGAATGTTTATGTCCGGATTACTGCCTATAAGCATAGCCATTGTACCCGCCAAATCTCCCCAAGGCGGACAATCAATATGAGATGAGACAAAACAAGCAACAACTACCGTACCTTTTCCCTGTATGGAAGATATTTCCACATTCCCGCCTGTTTGCTCCGCGTTTTGTATCAAGAAAGGTAAGCCTAGACCCACTTTTCGTGTCGTGCGAGTCGTATAAAACGGATTACGGATCAGAGAGACTGTTTCCGGATCCATACCACAGCCATTATCCGCGATACGAATACATATGGATGTGTCCTTTATCTGTATATCTATCTCTATATCAAAAGCTTTTGCTCTGATACTATTAGCGGTTATATCCGTGATATGAAACGAGAGATTATCCATGAGAGGCGAAAATTAAGTGATTGTCTTTTTGATCAAAAGCCTTTCGTAAGCCATCGAAGGTTAATTCCTCCGTTTGCCAAATGGAGGGCTGAGTACCTATTTGTTCGGGGTAATGAGCATCCGAGGCTGAGTATTGAGTCTGCTCTTTCAAATACCCGTGAATAGACAATAACTTACTGTATCTTTGCTGATTATTATATTCAATAGCATCTAAAGATAAGCAGGGGTCTATAAAACCTAATTGACTGATCAAGCTGAATGACGGACGTTCTACATGGGCGGCTACAAATAGAGCATCCACCTTACGTGCTTGAGCGGCTATTTGGTTTACGCTTTGATCCAAGGCGGAGAGCAAAAGATAGGGTACTTCTCCTAGAATCTCATTCTCCGCATTCACCCAAACTTGATCGCCAAAACGTTCCGGATCATTTGGAATCGGAGGGAGATGCTCTTCTAAATATCGTTGGAATCGCTTACGGGATTCATCGGTCGGGAAATAAACCAGACAATGCGCTTCCTCACGGGGCGTAACTTCTACGCCCGCAAAGACCCTCAGTCCGAATCTCTCGCCAAGGGATTGAATCTCCGGGCATTGTAAGGTCGTATTATGGTCCGTAATGGCAATAGCATCCAAACCTTTCGCTAAGGAACGACGCACGATCTCCGATGGACTCATTTCCAGACTGCCACATGGCGACAGGCAAGTATGGATATGTAAATCAGCTAAATACTGTTTCATCCATTCTCATTCTGTAATAAGCGGTAAATCATACCGGAAGCCTCGAACGCGGAGCGTGTAGTTCCTAAAAGAGGGACAGCCTCTTCCCTACCTTTTTGTAAGGTCTCATCATCCGGAGAGGTTCCGTTCACGATCAATACAGCGGAGGCGTCTTTTAAAGTAGCCACGGCCAGTATATTCTGATGGGTTTGCATGGTAATCCATAGCATACCCTCCTCGATATGTCCCATGACATCACTTAATAAATCGCTCGTATAGCCTCCGGTTATCTCTGTATCAAGGCCCTCTTCTCCACAAAATACAGTAAGATTCAACATCTTCACTAAATCACAAACCTTCATATTTAGCTCCTTTCTTATAACAATCCTTATTTAAACGATCTTTCCCCCATGTCTTCTCAACGATACGGAAGGCATGCTCTTGGTCTAGTTTACCGTGCTTCTCCATATTACGTTGCATAAATACGCAATCACTGAATTGAGCCTCGTGGCGTACGATATCCTCAGCCAAGCTTTGACAGTTCGGGCTACCGCAAGCGCCACAATCGATTCCCGGTAGGTAGCACATCAATTTCCGCACTTGCTCCATTTTCTTCAGCATCTCATCGATCGTTCCATCGTACAACCGTTTGGGATTCGGTTGCACCGGACGGATCGTAATATGCTGCCTCAAATAGGATAAAGCCTCGAAATTATCGGCGGCGTATATCATCGGTACTTTATCCCGGTTCATGGATCGCTTCATGATACGCTCGGCCGTGAGGAAACGGTTCGCTACGGCTAATACACCTCCGGCACAGCTACGGTCGCAAGCCCTCAGTTCCAGAAAGTCTACGTTACGTACCTCGCTGGTCGTTTCCATTCGTTCCAAGAAATCGATCACATTATGGATCTCATCGATCGCGAGGCAACGACCGGAGAAATGTTTGGCCTCCCCTCCTGTCTGGCTCCATCGCATCTCTTTTTTCGTTAATGGCGGAGGAAGCTCACATTCCGGCTCATATCCTCTCGGGCGATTCTTAAGAATATGGTATACCTTATTATATAGGGTATCCATATTTATCACGCCTTTGATCGTAGATGAATAACCTTCCGCTCCCTTCAACGCCGCGATTTTCGCCGCGCAAGGCGTAACATAAAAGATACCGATCTCTTCCGAGGGAACACCTTGCCCTTCCAATATCTTATGATAATAAGTGGCCGAGGCGTTTACCGGCGCTTTCACCAATAAGATATTATCCACCAGCGCAGGGAAACGGACTTGTATCAACCGGACGATAGCGGGGCAAAAAGAACTGATCACCGGCTTTTCCTCGGCGTTTTCCATCTGCCGTACCATTTCCTTATGGATCATATCGGCGGTAAACTCTACTTGGAAAACATGGGTAAAGCCCAGTTCCATAACGGCGCTGATAATTTCCTTCTCGGTCGTATACTTTGAGAACTGCCCGATAAATACCGTGGGCATCAACGCTACCCTGCATTTATAATCAAATATACGCTGGAAGTCATCCTGCTCCACATAGATAGCCTCTGTCGGGCACGATTTCAAGCACTCGCCGCAATCCACGCACCAATCCTTATGGATCAAAGCCTTACCATCCCGGATACGGATCGCTCCCGTAGGACACTCTTTCATGCAATGCGTACAGCCTATACAGCGGTCATTGTCAATCTTCAAGGCATGATAAAAATTAGCTTCCTCCATGGTCTACGCTCCTTCTTTATTAAACCATGTGACCATACGTACCGTGGTACCTACGTCTACTTGGCTCTCGATCGTTAATTCATCTACGTTCTTCTTCATATTTGGAAGTCCCATTCCGGCACCAAATCCCATTTCACGCACGGCCTCGGATGCCGTCGAATACCCTTCACGCATAGCTAGCGATATATCCGGGATTCCGGGCCCTTCATCCTTCAGTTCCAAAGATATTTTATCAGCGTCCAATTCAGCGACAACCGTTCCTCTCCAAGCGTGAGCCACGATATTCACCTCCGCCTCATAAAGCGCCACGACCACCCGCTTAATGATCCGGGGATCGATAGCCAATTGCTTCAAGACCTTCTTTATCTGGCTAGACGCATAACCCGCCTTCGAGAAATTACCACCCTCCAACTCAAACTTAAATAGCATATCTCACGACCTCCTTTCTTAATATATAGGAAGGAGCCCCGCACTATAAAGCTCTCCGACCGTATGATACATAGAATGATCCGTCTCCAGAAGAACCATATTGTTCTCACGAGCCAGCTCCAGCATATCCGGGGTTACTTTCTTCCCCCGCACGAAAAGTATATAAGAAACTTCCGCCATCTCCGCGGTACGGATCGTTTGCAAATTACAAAGTCCTGTCACCAACAGCACATCACCACAATCCAGCGTAAGCACGTCACTCATCAGATCGCTGGCAAAAGCGCACTGCACATCGTTCTCCCGTTTCTCTGAGCCACAGACGATGGAGGCATCGGTAAGTTCTTGAATTCTTTGAATCTTCATAAGGTACCAGAGGTTACATTTTACATGGGCTAATGTAAGAAATAATTTCGAATGTCGGCCTAGTATATTACATTAATTACTATCTTTGGTACACTAACAAAAAATAATCCTTATGTTCAGTAAAGAAACTTATATGGCCCGCCGGGCTAAGCTGAAACAAACCATAGGTTCCGGTTTGTTGCTATTCCTTGGAAACGACGAGAGTGGGATGAACTACGCCGATAATACGTATCACTTCCGTCAAGACTCTACCTTCTTGTATTTCTTCGGATTGCCATACGCCGGGTTATCCGCTATCATCGATATCGATAACGATAAGGAGATCATCTTTGGCGATGAGTTGACTATAGACGCGATTGTATGGATGGGTACGCAGCCCACCCTAAAAGAGAAGAGCGAGGCCGCAGGTATCAAGGAGGTCCGTCCTTTCAAGGAGATCGAGACTTACTTGAAGAATGCCCAGCAAAAAGGCCAGCCAATCCATTATCTGCCGACGTATCGTGCGGAACACCAGATCAAGTTATTCCAATGGTTGGGTATCGTACCCGGTGCGGAGAAACCTTCCGTACCTTTCATCATGGGTGTCGTAAACCAACGGAATTATAAGAGCGAGGAAGAAATCGCCGAGATCGAGAAAGCCTGTATCGTAACCGCCGATATGCACCTGACTGCCATGCGTACCGTACGTCCGGGAATCCGGGAGTCGGATGTAGCGGCTGCCGTTGCGGAAGTAGCTTTCGCCAACAATTACCAGCTCTCCTTCCCTATCATCGCCACGATCAATGGGCAGACTTTGCACAACCATGATCATAGTCATATGATTAAGAGCGGTGATATGCTGTTATTGGACGCCGGTGCCGAGACTGAGATGGGATATGCCGGAGATATGTCGTCCACCATCCCGGCCGACTCAAAATTCACGACCCGTCAAAAAGACATCTATGATATTCAAGTAGCCGCCCATGAGGCTGCCGTAGCGGCTTTGCGCCCGGGTATTCCTTTCGTGGATGTATATGAGTTGTCTTGTAAAGTGATCATGGAGGGTTTAAAGGACCTTGGTTTCGTGAAAGGAGATCCGATGGAGGCCGTAAAAGCCGGTGCTCACGCCATGTTTATGCCTTGTGGCCTAGGTCACATGATGGGATTGGATGTACATGATATGGAGAATCTGGGAGAGGTATACGTTGGTTATGACGGACAGCCGAAGAGTACGGAATTCGGACGTAAGTCATTGCGCTTGGGACGTAAGCTGGAACCGGGTTTTGTCTTGACCATCGAGCCGGGTGTATACTTCATCCCTGAATTAATGGATTTATGGAGAGGCCAGAACAAGTTCACCGAATTCATCAATTACGAGAAGTTGTTTACATATAAAGATTTCAGTGGCATACGTAACGAGGAAGACTATCTGATTACCGAGAACGGCGCTCGTCTATTAGGAAAGAAGATCCCTTTGCGTACGGAAGAAGTGGAAGCCATTCGATAAATCCTATACATTATTATATATAAGCTTATGCAAAAGGGGGAGCCTTAAAACAGCTCTCCCTTTTTGGGCTAAACGAGAAAGACAATGTATGAAACGATTTAAAAGCGGTATCCAATACTTAGAAAGAACGAATGCATAAAACGAATCCGAGGCATACTAAGCCTTTTCCCCTCTACAACGAAGTTTCGCCCTCCACTATATAAATCAAAATTCGAAAATATATACCCCAAAGAGAATATATACCGCTGGTCTATATCGAGGCTCAACATACTTTTAATATGATAAAATAACGATTTACCTCCCTTGTTCTTTATATGATCGAATTTTTGAGGTATCCATACCCCGGGAGTGTTTGGAACATAGCTTATATTAAACTCTTGATTGACAGGCAAAGGAATGGTTAATCCGGGTGAAACGACCAAAGAGAGTCCCGTATCCTTGTCTTTCCCGAATTTAAAAGCGGGAGTTACTAACTGGATGGCCGGACGTAACGCAAAGAAATGACAGCCCGGATTACTCTCATCTGAATCCCAGAACCACTGATTATCTCTTGAAAACCCCGTATAACTATCTTTCTCAATCGTATTACAGAAAAGCAACCCCATAGTAATTCCCACATAAGGAATCGGTAGATAAGTAACAGATGGCTCTACCTCCCATGCTGAATTATTATTCAAGGCACCGGAGAGTTCTACTTTCCACATATGGGATTTTTCTACCTCTTGCGCCTGTCCCTCAAAGGTAAAGATCAAACAAATAAAGAAAAGTATAGATCTCATTATTTATAGGATGTTAGTTGTTCATTTACAGTAAAGACAGAGGACCTTCTCAATCACCCTATCCATTAGGGTTAATAAATCAAAAAGAGTTAATAATAAACACGGACTTAAAAAGAAAGCGTACATTTCCTTCTCAGACTATACATGATATTTCATCTTCTCGAAACGAAAACTCGTGAATCGATAAAAAAAAGGCTGTCCCATCTTGAAGTGGAACAGCCCTCTTTGCTAAATAATACTGATTAAATTGCTTTCAGAATCTCGGTCAGTTTTTCCGGTGTGACGTTGGCGGCGATTATCACTCCTTCGTCGTTAATCAAGAAGTTCTTGAAACCTTTTCTTAAATCATACTTCTTGTACAACTCTGACTCTTTACCCAGTCCTTCGTGAAATTGCGTTGACAGATCCAACTTGTCAATCTTTACCGTCTCGGTAAAAATAGATTCTTTCTCATCCATAGAGATCGAACACATCGCGATTTTGTCCGGACCAAACTTGTTAACCTCATTCGCCAATTGCACGTTACGAGCCCGCGATTCCGCATCGTAAGCCGCCCAAAAGTTGAGCAATGTATAACGTCCTAATTGGTTGTGGAAACTGGCTTTAGCGTCGTTTCCCAAAAACTCTATTCTCGGAGCTAGATCACCGGGGTTCACACCCTCGGTAAGTTTCGCCTTTTTCGAACCGGCAGACATTCCTAATAACGCTACCGATGCGATGAGAACATAAGCTCTTACCTTCATATTTTCAATTTTACGTTAAACTTAATCGGGGGAATCTCCCGGGGATAAACTCCCGACTCCTGATTTTCAGGATCGTAAACAAGCATGTTTCTTTCGCTAAAGAGACACTTACTTGTCTTTAACGGGTGCAAATATAAAGCCAAATACTTCTTTCTACCAAATTATATAGCGATTTTCTGCAAATTAGCAAGCTTTTTTATATGTTTTAGCGCACACATCGACAAAAAATTAACTGTTTTGCAACATAAATTTAGAAGTAGAGTACCTTTTTCTCCCCGAGAGAACCGCTAAATCATCAAGAATCATTAGCTTCCCGCTCCTTTACCTTTAGACCGACAACAGGGAATCCTTAGCGATTTCATCTTTAAGTATAGATTATCCAACGGCTGTTGCATAATCATCTAACAGCTGATGCATGATCTTCCAACAGCCGTTAGATGATCATGCACCAATTGAAAAATTAGTAATGCTTCAAGAACAAACCGCTAATCCTTCTTGGAAAAGAGGCTAATAGCATTAAGAGATTCCCTTTAATCACCTTGTACTGCATCTTGAAAAATAAAAGGAAAAAAATACCCTTCCCTCTTGTTTATTCAAAAACTTCCACTATATTTGCAGTGTACTATTAAACTAATACACTAAAGCAGCAAAACATATGATTACATTAAAAGAACTCTCATTCAGCTATAGCCGCAAAAAAGAGGTACTTGATCGTATCAATCTTGAGGTTGGATCGGGACACATCTGTGGCTTATTGGGAAAGAACGGTGAAGGAAAGACTACGCTTCTAAACCTTCTAAGCGGACAGATCTTTCCGGATCAAGGTTCTTGCCTCGTATTGGAGGAAACTCCTTCCGAGAGAAACGCTCGTTTCTTGCAGCAGATCTTCTTATTGCCGGAGGAAATCTCCATGCCTGAGGTCACCGCCATAGAATATATAAAGATGTACGCACCTTTTTATCCGACATTTAGAGACGATATCTGCAAGGCTTGCGTAGAATCGTTTGAGATCAATCTATCCGATCGCCTGTCGAAAATGTCTCAAGGGCAACGGAAAAAGGTGGCGATAACCTTGGCACTGGCCGCTCATACGCCCCTGCTTCTAATGGATGAGCCTACAAATGGGCTGGACATTCCCTCGAAAGCGACATTCCGCAGACTGGTAGCCTCTTTGATAGATGACAATCAGACGGTTATTATCTCCACGCATCAGGTCAGGGATCTGGAAAGCTTGATCGACACGGTATTGATCTTAGACCAAAGGCAAATCCTATTGAATAAGACGTTGAACGAGATCGGCGAGAAACTTTATTTCGGACCACTCCTGCCGGAAGAGAAAGCTCTTTATTCCGAGCCTACCCCGCAAGGGACAATAGGCGTCACCGCAAGGGATGGCAAGGAAGAGACAGCCGTATCCTTAGAGTTGCTCTTTAACGCGGCGATAACTTATCCCAAAGAGATCCAAAGAATCATGAACTCCTAAAATACACATAGATATGAAAACAGATTTCAGTATACAACGCATCAATCTTTTACTTCGCAAAGATTGGATAGAGAATAACAAGAAATTAGCTTATGGGGTGTTGGTCATCCTCGGAGTCCTCTTCTTTTTCCTGTTATCCTCCATTTTATGGGCTACGAGATTCCGTACCTTTACATTATATGTATTGGGATCATTAGGAACTTTTATCGCTTTCTGTAGCTACGTAAACTTAATGATACACCGTCCTAGAGGATTATTCTTGACGCTTCCCGCGAGCAACCAAGAGAAATTTGCCGCTATCTTGATCGAAGGCATCGTGGTATTCTTAACATACCAAGTCACGTTCTGGACTGGGACGGGAATAGCCTCAATGCTCATTCATATACAGCCTGTAGCATTCAAGGACATTATCATGACCTTGCAAGATTTCACCATGCTGGCGTTTGTCGGTTCCTTGATGTTCCTCTCTTACGTCACATTCAAGAAGTATGCTTTAGGAATCGCTTGTGGTGGATATATATTGATAATCGCTTCTATCATAGGGATTGTCTATCTATGCATAAACATCTTGAATATCCAGCCGGGTATGAATAGTTTTTGTTATGAATCTTCACCGTTTTATACCGCCGTGTATTGGCTAAGCTTTGCCTTTACACCCGCATTTCTCATCGCTACCCTCGTGATCTTATACGTCGCTTATCTAAAACTTAAAGAAAAGGAACTAAGATGAACTACAATACGAATCAATCCATATTTATCCAGATAGCCGAGCGGATTTGCGACCGGGTATTGAGTGGTAATTACAAAGCCGATAGCCGTATCCCGTCCGTACGGGAACTGGCGGTAGAGATGGAGGTAAATCCAAATACGGTCATGCGTTCCTTCGAGCGCCTGCAAGCCAACGATATTATTTACAACAAGCGTGGGATCGGCTACTTCGTCGCTTCCGACGCCGAGCAAAAAATCCGTGAGATGCGCCATAACCAGTTCGTGGAAGAGGTACTTCCCGCCGTCTTCAAGGAGATGCACCTGCTAGATGTAGGTATCGACGAGCTTACGAAAGCCTATACATTATATATATCTACCATTAAATAAAGACAATCATGAAAAAAAGTAATTGCGTATTTATCGCCTTGATAGGGACATTATATATCGTTCCAGCCCTCACTTTCGGCGTTGCCCAGTTTACGTCGGAAAAATGCCTTACAGGTTTCACGCAAAAGTTTCAGATTATCCAGATAGATAATCCGGAGTTGAAAGCGGAAAACATAAAAGTCGATACGAGAACCGCCTCCGAATTTCCTCGGGGGCAAATACTGGAAGCAAAAGACCGGTCGCTGCTCTATTACGAGGGAAAGAAACGGTATTTGCCGGAAGTCAGCCGCCACGATTCTCTATTATTGGTTAGCGGGGCGAGGGACGCCGGGCAAGATAAAAATCTCACGTTGCATATCCGTATCAACAATATCCAGAAGATCCGTCTGAACGGAGAAGAGATTTGGACTAAGTAACAAGCACATACACACATTATTTCTTAATCATTAAATCGTACTATAATGAAACAAATCATTATGGCAGCCCTTCTTATATCCTTTTCTTGGGGTATTCGGGCACAACAATTACAGATCCGGGGGAAAGTCATCGATCTATCCGACAAGTCTCCTCTTGAGTTCGCAAATATCACGCTTCAAACAGCCGATTCCGCATTCATCACAGGGACGATGACGGATAGTAAAGGACTTTTCCGGATCGAGAAAGTCAAGGCCGGAGATTATCAAGTATCTGTTTCCTCCATAGGTTACAAGACTTCGGTAGTCTCTGTGCTGGGACTTTCCCAGCCTATAGATCTCGGTACGATCTCATTGGCATCCTCCTCTATATCCTTAGATGAAGTCACGGTCAACGCTTCCGCTATCCGTAATACGGCGGACCGTAAGATCGCGTTCCCTACCTCCGAGCAAAAAGCGGCCTCCAGCAATGGCATCAACCTATTGAACGCCTTGATGCTTCCTCGTTTGGAAGTAGACCCGATCCGGAATAGCGTATCGCTACCGAATGAAGGGACTATTCAATTCTGCATCAACGGTATCAAGGTGGAGCTATCCGATATCCGGGGCTTATCGCCACAGGAGGTAATCCGGGTAGAATATCATGATAATCCGGGCTTACGTTACGGTAACGCCTCTGTCGTACTCGACTACATTGTCCGGAGGGAAACTAGCGGCGGTTCTGTCAATCTGGATCTTAGTAATTCACCGACCACCTCTTTTGGAGACGATCAGGTGTCGACGAAGTTCAATCATAAGAAATCGGAGTTCGGATTGCAATACGCCGTCCGTTACCGGAATCCGTATCATATATGGACGGAAGGAGTCGAGACCTTCCGCTTTGAGAATGGCGAGAAGATGGAACGTACCTCGGAAGGTCTGCCAAGAGGAATGTCCGAGACCTCTCATAACCTCTCTCTTAATTATAATCTGGTAGATAACGACCATTATTATTTCAATGCTACGCTACGCTATTTCTTATCAGACGAGGATAAAGGTGGCGGCAAGAACCTGTATACCAACAATAATCCCGAGGATAAGACATACGCTTGGAATCCAAATAGCAACTCTACCAAACGTCCTTCCCTCGACCTTTATTACCAACGCTCCTTACCACATAAGCAGACATTGATACTTAATATGGTAGGTACGTACATACATACGAACGCAAACCAAATGTATCAAGAATGGAAAAACGATATCCTCTTATCGGATATCTTGTCGAACGTGGACGGAGACAAATATTCCATCATCGGCGAGGGAATCTACGAACGGCAATTCGAGGCCGGTCGATTGGGAGGAGGATTGAAACACACCCAATCGTGGACGGATAACACCTACAGCGGAACGGTTGGAGGACGAACCAAGATGAAACAGTCGGAGACGTATCTCTATACGGAATTCAGCGGACGTGTCAAGAAGTTGAATTATACCGCCGGAATAGGTGTCTCCCGCTCATGGCTCAAGCAAGAAGGCGAGGAAGATTATCAATATTATACGTTCCGCCCAAAGGTATCCTTACAATATAACTTTACGGATAATATGTATTTCCGGGTAAACGGTAGCGTAAATAATGTCTCACCTAGCCTATCGGAACTAAGCGCCATCGAGCAATATATCGATACGCTACAGATACGCCGGGGAAATCCTTATCTGAAACCCTATAAGAGTTATGACATGCAAGCCAATTATCTATATAAAAAAGGAATATTCACCGGAGACTTAAACTTTTATTACAGTAATAGCCCGGACCGGGTCATGGAGGAAGTGATACGAGAAAATAATAAGTTCATTCGCATTACCGATAACCAAAAAGGATGGCAGAAACTAAGCGGTGACTTGACATTACGTGTCGGCCCTATCATCAAGCGGATCATAAGCCTATCCGTGACAGGTGGAGTCAATCGTTATATCAGCGAAGGAAATAGTTATTCGCATACCTATAACAATTGGTATTACCGGGCTTCCGTCATGGCTATGTACAAGAAATTCATGGCTATGTTCCAGATACAAAGTAGCTATAATACGTTTGTCGGCGAATTATTGCATGGTGGCGAGAATATCCATATGTTTATGTTCCGGTACAATCAAGGTAAATTCGCCGTTGGAGCCGGATTGATGATGCCTTTCTCCAGCCAATACAAACGGGTAGAGGAAAATCGGAACGCTTACGCTCCCAGCCGTACGAACATGTATGCGAACGACTTCAGCCGAATGTTGATGCTAACCTTCTCTTGGAATTTTGACTTCGGCCGCAAGTTCAAGGAGGCCAACAAGAAACTTTGGAATAGTGACGAGGATTCGGGTATCATGCGATGATCCTCAAATAAAAAAAGTCCGGTATTAATTACCGGACTTTTCTTTTCTATCTTCAGGAGGGGGAATTGGAACCCCTTCTTTAATAAACTCATCATATACGATCTTAGGATGGTCTTGCGGAGAAGCCAGTTGATATTCCGCGGCGAAATTATCCCGCCTAAAATTCTTCAGCTTAAGGTTTTCCGCGCTGTAATTTCTCAAGGTCTCCTTTCTGTCACCAAACAAAGAACTGTTCAATACTTCCGAATCCAGAATGTTTTCTTTCGGAGTCATTGTCGGCAAAAGGTTTTGTTCCAACAATCCTCTATAAGCGCCAATGTATTCGCACCAAACAGAATTACCTTTTTGATAGATTCGATAGGTGTAGTTAGACCAAGCTGTCGTTACATGAATCTCATGCTCCCAGATATCGACGCATGCCTCTGAATCAAAGTAGGGATCTTTAATCGTCACACGTCGCAATCCATGATTCTCATCTCTCACTAAAGTCAGCCACTTATCTGAATGAAGTATTTCAGAAATAATGTCGGGCAACTTTTCCTTGATTTCAAATTGGATTCTCATACATTTCGCCTGCCGGTCAGGACTTTTTAAGGTTGCCAGGTTCTCATTAAACATTTTGTCGTTAATACGATAAAACAAATATAAGCAAAAATGTTTAATATAATATACTCTTTTTCGATAATTCTTACGTACTTTTGCCTAATAGAATGACAAATATGGCACAAAACGACGAAATAATACTGATAAATATCAATGGTGCGGATCGTCCGGGTGTAACGGCAGCTCTTACGGAGATTCTAGCCAAGAACAACGCTGTTATCCTCGATATCGGTCAAGCGGATATCCATAACCATTTATCATTGGGTATCTTGTTTCAAAGCACGGAAGGAAATTCCGGCGATATATTGAAAGAACTACTATTCAAGAGTTACGAATTAGACGTCAATATCCGTTTCAATCCCATTACAGAGCAAGAATATAGTAAATGGGTAAGTATGCAGGGCAAGAACCGGTATATCATCACGATATTAAGCCGTAAGCTTACGGCCAAGCAAATCGCGGGTGTTTCCCGGATCGTAGCGGAGCAAGATATGAATATTGATGATATCAAGCGGCTCACGGGACGTATCCCGTTGGACGAGAATGCCCGTACTCCCAAGGCGAGCGTGGAGTTTTCCGTACGTGGTACCCCGAAAAACAAGGAGTGCATGAAAGCGGAGTTCATGAAACTTTCCACGGAGCTTGAGATGGATATCTCTTTCCAAGAGGATAGCATGTATCGCCGTATGCGCCGTCTGATTTGTTTCGATATGGACTCTACCTTGATAGAGACGGAGGTTATCGACGAGTTGGCGATACGTGCCGGAGTTGGCGATCAAGTAAAAGCGATTACAGAGGCAGCCATGCGTGGAGAGATCGATTTCTGCGAGAGCTTCCGCCAGCGTTGTGCCTTATTAAAGGGGTTGGACGTATCCGTGATGCAGGAGATCGCCGAGAATCTACCGATCACAGAAGGTGTAGACCGCTTGATGCGTATCTTGAAAAAGGTGGGCTTCAAGATCGCTATCCTTTCCGGAGGTTTCACTTATTTCGGTAATTTCCTTAAACAAAAATATAATATCGACTATGTATACGCCAACGAGCTTGAGATCGAGAATGGCAAGCTAACGGGTAATCATGTGGGTGATATCGTAGATGGGAAGCGTAAAGCGGAGTTATTACGCCTGATCGCGCAAGTGGAGAACGTAGATATTCGCCAGACCGTAGCGGTTGGCGACGGGGCGAACGACTTGCCGATGATTAGTATCGCCGGTCTAGGTATCGCCTTCCATGCCAAACCAAAGGTTAAGGCGACCGCCAAGCAATCTATCTCTACGATTGGCCTCGATGGTATCTTATATTTCCTTGGATACAAGGATTCGTATTTGGATGAACAGATGTAATATATATAATTAATGTATAGCGATTATGATCAGACATATTGTAATGTTTAAGTTGAAGGAGTTTCAAACTCCGGCTGAGAAGCAAGCCAAAATGCAAGAAATTAAGGATAAACTGGAAGCCTTAATCAATAAGATAGACATATTGAAAATGATCCGTGTAGATTTTAATTGTAATCCGGCGGAGACTTGGGATATTATTTTAACTACTGAATTGCCTACCTTGGAAGATGTAAATACGTACGCTAATCATCCGGAACATGTAGCGGTCGCTAAAGGAATTATTGGCCCGGTAAAGGCGGACAGAGCTTGTGTTGACTATGAAATCCTTTGATATAGAGGAGCGTGTGAACCAAGCGGTCCACAACTTCGAGTCCGGATATAATTGCGCTCAATCTGTATTCCTCGCTTATTCGGATGTCTTCGAGTTGGATTTAGAGCTGGCGAAAAAGATGTCTGTATCTTTTGGAGGAGGTGTCGGACGCATGCGTGAGGTTTGTGGTACCGTAAACGCAATGGCAATGTTAGCCGGATTTAAGTATCCGGTATTTGATCCGCAAGACCAAGAGGCACGTACCCGCAACTATGGCATGGTACAAAAAATGGCGGCTTTATTCAAGGAGAAGCATGGGACGATCATTTGCCGTAGCCTTCTTCCTCCGGAAGAGACATCGACGAATCCCGCTCCTTCCGCACGCACACAACAGTATTATGCCAAACGTCCTTGCGGTAAATACGTTGAGGAAGCGGCTCGTATTGCCGGGCATATGCTAAAGGGTGAACTTGAATAAACGGCATTGTCAAGCTAGAAGACGTATTTGTGAAATGTAACCAAGTTTTCGAATCTCAGTGAATAACTCACTGTAAGAGGACTTGGATTTCACATTGACTTTATAGGTAATTGTCGATGTATTCTTGTCGTAATTATGCTCATAAGAAAGACTTACGATAAATATGCTCCTATTTTCCAAGATTTTCCGGATACCTTTAAGATCGGGAGTCGAGGTTGAGCAATTTATCGTAAGTATTTTATTAACACCATCCAAATACATACGTCGCTCCAGCCTTTCTAAAGAAACCAATACGAACAAGGTAAATGCCGTAGTGATAGAAGCGGCCAAGAACATACCGGCACCAGCGGCCAAACCTACTACAGCCATTACCCAAATACAAGCCGCCGTAGTGAGTCCATGCACGCTTCCATGACTTTGAATAATAGCTCCTGCTCCCAAGAAACCAATACCTGTAAGGACTTGGGCGGCGATACGCCCCGGATCTCCATTCAAGAAATTCGGATAGGTTTGTGGTATCCAGATAGATATCAACATGGCGGCGGCGGATCCCATACAGATCAAGGTAAAGGTTCGCATACCAGCGTCCCTGCGGCGAAATTGTCTTTCTACACCGATAATAGCGCCAAGCACGAAGCTGATAGCTAATCGTACGGCGGCGGTCGAGGCCGTTATCTGAGTATTCTCTAAAATATCGTTCAAATGTTCCAGCATAGTCTGTCATTCATTCTAAGTTATACAAATATAGAAAATTTCTATGTACCGATTATGGAATGAAAACAATGTAAAATCGTCAAAAGTTGTATCTTTGAGACAGAATAAAAGTCATTCACCTCTAAACTTAGAAAAATTGAAAATAATAACGTACAATACAAATGGATTAAGGGCTGCCGTAGGCAAAGGCTTGCCCGAATGGTTGGCTCAAGAACAGCCAGACGTGTTATGTATCCAAGAGACAAAGTTACAACCAGACCAGTTTCCGTCGGAAACATTCGAGGCTTTAGGATATAAGTCTTATTTGTTTAGTGCCCAAAAGAAGGGATATAGTGGCGTGGCCATTCTTACGAAACAGGAACCGGATCATGTCGAGTATGGAATGGGGATCGAGAAATATGATAATGAGGGACGTTTCCTCCGTGCTGATTTCGGGGATGTATCGATCGTAAGTGTCTATCATCCTTCCGGGACTAGTGGAGATGAACGGCAGGATTTTAAGATGATATGGTTGGAAGATTTCCAGAAATATGTCGTTGAGTTACAGAAATCCCGTCCGAACTTAATTCTCTGTGGCGATTACAACATTTGCCACGAGCCGATAGATATTCATGATCCGATCAGGAACGCAAAGAACAGTGGTTTCCTTCCGGAAGAACGGGAATGGATGACTCGCTTTTTATCCGCAGGTTTTACGGATACATTTCGCTTCTTGAACCCGGATAAGCAAGAATATACATGGTGGAGTTATCGCTTCAATTCCAGATCTAAAAATAAAGGATGGCGTATTGATTATTGTATGGTTAGCGACAATATGAAGCCGAAAGTTAAAGCCGCTTATATATTAAACGATGCCGTACATTCTGATCATTGTCCGGCCGTATTAGAGATCGAATAATTTTTCATAATAAAAAAGGATGTGTTCTTTTTACGTAAGCGAACACATCTTTTTTTATTATTGAAAAAATGGAAATAAAGTCTATAAATGAACTTAGATTATCTCTGAATATCCAATGCTCCGATCAACTCTTTTACTGATTTAAAACCATGTCGGTCACAATAGTCATTCAATCCATCAATAACCTTGATAGAAACAGTTGGATCTACAAAGTTATAAGTTCCGATCTGGATAGCACTAGCCCCAGCTAACATGAACTCCACGGCATCTTTCCAATTTGAAATACCTCCCAAACCTATAATTGGAATCTTTACCGCATGATACGTTTGCCATACCATACGTAGAGCTACAGGTTTTACGCAAGGCCCGGAAAGACCTCCAGTTATTGTAGATAATATAGGTTTACGTTTCTCTGCGTCGATGGCCATTCCAAGCATCGTATTAATTAACGAAACAGAATCCGCACCCTCCGCTTCAACAGCTTTAGCGATCTCTGTAATATCAGTTACATTAGGAGAAAGTTTTACAATAAGTGTCTTTGGATAAACCCTACGAACAGCCTTAACAACCTCCCCCGCACCACACGTAGTAACGCCGAAAGCCATACCACCTTGCTTTACGTTCGGACAAGAAATGTTCAGTTCGATAGCGGGAATCCTATCCAACTCTGCGATCTTTTCCGCACACTCGACATACGTTTCAACCGAAGATCCACTCACGTTTACGATCATATTCGTATCGATGTCCTTGATCTCCGGATAAATATGCTCAGCGAAATAATCGGCGCCCTTATTCTGAAGCCCCACGGCATTCAACATTCCGGAAGGAGTCTCCGCCATTCTTGGATAATCATTACCTTCACGAGGTTGGATAGTGGTACCTTTCACGAAAATACCCCCCAAACGTGAAATATCCATGAAATCAGCATATTCTATACCATATCCGAACGTGCCGGATGCTGTCATTACCGGATTTTTCAACGGTAAATTCCCAATGTTTACATTTAATTCAGCCATGACAATTTCTCAATATTAAATACGGGACCTTCTGTACATACACACACATTATGACCTTCCTTGTTTTTCTCTACGCAGCACAAACAAGCACCTATGCCACAAGCCATCGTGTTCTCAAGAGAAACCTCGCAAGAAATAGCTTCCGCACCTGCGTATTTCGCTACCGCCACCATCATTGGTTTAGGACCACAAGTATAAATCTGGTCAAATCGGACCTCTTTAAGGATCGTATGGTTAGTCACATACCCTTTCTCGCCTAGCGAACCATCTTCGGTTGTGATATAAACCTTACCAAATCTCTGGAATTCATCTAATTGCAATACATCATCCTTAGAACGAGCCCCAAGTAGAAAAGTAGGCTCAAAACCGGCTTCTTTTAAACAAGCTCCTAGATATAACATCGGAGCGGTTCCAACACCACCACCAATCAGCAAAAGTCTTTTGTTCTCCTGTTCCTTGGAAGGAATTGTAAAACTATTACCCAGTGGTAGCATTATGTTTACAATATCACCGGGACGGAATTCTGCCATTTTTCTCGTGCCATCACCAACAAGTTGAATCAATAACCACAACTCATTTTTAGACTTATCTACATAGTTGACGGAAATCGGACGACGTAAGAATGTTGTAGGAGAGTTTTCTACATGAACCTCTACAAATTGTCCGGGAAGCATCTCTGGAAGATTCCCATCCGAGGTTAACTTTAGCAGGCAATAATTTTTATGAAGGTGACAGTTTTCAGTTACCTTCATGTCTAAGATGTACTTCTTCATATACACGATTACTCAATTTATCCGCAAAGATACATGAATATAACGTATATACCGAACAGTTTACCTTAGTCTTTCTTGTTTTTTTCAGGGACGAAAGTATCAAACGTATTGTCGGAGTAAAATATCATTATTTTACTAACATTTTTAGAAGGCTTTTCTTGGCATATAACTTGCTCTACAACAGGTTGTTTCTGGATGTTTACAGGTGTCTCAACCCCAATTTCCTTGCGATTTTCGGCAACAACTTGTACATTGGGACGATTTTCAAGCATATTTGTAAACAAATTAGGTTCAGTTAACACATGTTCTCGGATCATTTCGCCTTTGCCAAACAATAGCCAGTCAGAATCAACATAAGTGAACCGTTCCAGTATTTTTAGCAGAACATCCAAACTCGGATTATTTCTCCCAGATATAATATGTGACATTGCCGAACGCTGTATACCGATCGATTCGGCAAATTTAGAAGGGGTAAGTCCTTCACGTTCCATTATTTTTAAAATACGATCTCTCATATTCATATATATCTTAAATTCTTACTAGAATACTGCCATTATGACCGTTTACTAAGATAAATGTCCATAAAGTAAACTGGATACAAAGATAAATCAATATTTCCATTTGTGCAATTTATTTTTATAAAACTAAATTGATACATATGTGTCACACCGATACATATGTGATGGGTAGAACTGTAAACCGTGTTCAAGAAGGAGGTATAGAGTATTTAGAAAAACTTTAGAAAAATAGCATATATATCTGATCTATATGTAAATATAATAATACATATAATGTATAGTTAGGGGGTTTTTATACGTTTGTAGACGAAAAAACATGTTTAGTTAATGTAAACAATCAATATTTCTATATAAAAAACTGGTTATTTATAATTTATAGCAAATCTTACGTGGATAAAGAAATATATAGTAATCCATGATTTATATTAGTAATGTAAACATGATACATTTGTAACGTCTATATAATGATTACAAAAACCACCAACATTTGTAATCTACTCAAATACTTTTATTGTATATATGATTGTAAACATCCATTCCTCGGTTATATTTGTATACAATATAATTTTACTCTATTTATTTTACTGCCAACTTGTCTATTTTTCCTTTAACGGATAATGAAGGCAATCTATGGCTATACCGATTATAGCTTTAAGTATGGATTTCTTGGAATTTTTGAGGAAGAAGTACGTGATTGAATAAATTTTAAAATCTCAGAGAGATAAAATATGCGTAATTAATTGATAAATAAACAAAAAGGCCTCTTTTTCCAGTTTGACTTTTTCATCATTCTAGGAAAAAAGGCCCTTTTGCCTGCACTAAGTCTATGATTTCTGTTTAATGTAAAATTTTGTAAAGTAATTCTTTTAGTAAATCTGCATCTGTCGCTGAAGAGTTTTCCACTCCCTTAGATCTTGCGTCAGTCGTTCGGATATCGCTGATCAAATTAAAAACTTTCATCGCTGGATAATTTTTCATCCCCAAAAGATAGTCCTTTACTTGATAAGTTCCCCGTAAACCAAGTGCGGTCATCAATCCTGATTCCGATCGATCCTTTGAATAATAACAAATCAGCAAGTTTGAAAAATAGTTAAATAATACAGGAAGTGTCATCTGTATCGGATTACTTTTAGGGTTTTTCTCAAAATACTGAGCGATCCGGTTAGCCTTTAATATATCCTTCATGGCAAGTGCCTTTATCAGCTCAAAGTTATTGTATTCTTTACTAATCCCTATATTTTGCTCGATCAATTCCGGTGTGATGCGTTTTGAGGCCTTTTCAGCCAAGATAATTGCCAGCTTATCTAATTCCTTATTGAGACGGTTTAAATCGTTTCCAAGGAAATCTGAGAGCATTTGAGCGGCTTTTGGATCGATACCGATAGAACGCTGTTGCATCAAAGAGGTGATAAAACTCGGCATTTTATAATCCGGGATCTTTTTTGACTCATATAAAATACCGTTTTTATCGGTTGCGGCCGCTAACGCACGACGGCGATCTAAAGTCTTATATTTGTAATTTATGACCAAAATAGTTGATGACAAAGGATTCTTCACATAACTGCTCAGCAACTCTATATCTCTCACTAATTGAGCCTCTCGAACAACGATCAATTGATATTCGGACATCATCGGAAAACGACGTGCCGCATTGATAATAGAAATAGCATCTGTATCTGCGCCGTATAGAATAATCTGATTGAAATCTCTCTCAGATTCCTCTAATACGCTTTTTAATAACAAATCTGTTATTTGATCGATGAAGAAAGGCTCTTCGCCCATTAACACATAAACAGGCTGAAACTTCCTTGCTGTTATATCCCTACAAATCTCCTCGAAAGTAATTTCTTTTTTTGCCATAAATTATGAGGTTTCGCTATTACCAACTAAAACGGATATGACGGATGGTTTTCTTACCATCCAAAATCTGTTGAAGAGCTTCAACTCCCAACATTACCTGTTCTCCTACAAATTGTTGAGTTACCTTCCGGTCACTCGCTTCTGTTTTTACACCATCTTCTTCCATCGGTTTATCCGATATCATCAACAATGCACCCGTAGGTATTTGGTTAGCGAAACCGGCAGTAAGCAAGGTTGCGGTTTCCATATCGATACCAGTGGCATGCGTACTACGAAGATATTCCTTGAAAGCATTATCGTATTCCCAAACCCTGCGATTTGTCGTGTAAATCGTACCTGTCCAATAATCTTTTCCATGATCACGTATGGCGGAAGAAATGGCACGAAGCATTGAAAAAGCGGGCAATGAAGGTACCTCAGGTGGTAAATACTCATTCGACGTTCCCTCACCTCGGATCGCCGCTATTGGCAATACATAATCCCCTAATACATTCGCTCTTTTTAATCCTCCACATTTACCGAGGAAAAGCACCGCTTTGGGCATGACTGCTGATAATAAATCCATGATTGTAGCAGCGTTCGCACTTCCCATCCCAAAATTGATAATGGTAATCCCTTCTGCCGAGGCATTGGGCATCGAACTTTTCAATCCCAAAATCGGGACATTAAAATGATCCGCAAATATCTCGACATATTTAGTAAAGTTAGTGAGTAATATGTGCTTAGTGAAGTCTTCTAGCTTTCGCTCGGTATAACGAGGCAGCCAATTTTCTACGATTTCTTGTTTTGTTCTCATAAATAACTACCTTTGAGGTGCATTTTAGTTAGAATATAAATAGCAAATATAGCAAATGCTCCCATTAAATCTACCAAAATTCTCAGTCAAAGTTACGGAGAAAGCAGGAAAGCCTTCTATTTGGGATCCTGTACGCCGAAAATTTGTCGCATTAACGCCAGAGGAATGGGTACGACAACATTTCGTGAACTATTTGGTCACGGAAAAAAACTATCCTCAAGAACTTTTAGCGAATGAAGTAGCGGTGAAACTAAACGGAACATCCAAACGATGCGATACCGTTGCATACAATCGGTTTCTAGCACCTCTAATGATTATTGAATATAAAGCTCCACATATCGAGATAACAAGCGCTGTATTCGATCAAATCGTACGTTATAACATGGTCTTACACGTAAAATACTTAACCGTAAGCAACGGCATCCGTCATTTTTGTTGCAAAATTGACTATGAGAAACAGACGTATGCTTTCCTCGAAGATATACCGGAATACAATCTATTGGAGAAAATCGTTTAATTATCTAAAATAAGTCCCCCTTATCCTTCTATGCACTCGCACGGATCAGATAAGGGCTTACTCAGCCCAACCAGTGAGTAGTTCTATCGATCAGGAATTTACAGCTTGCAGATAAGTCATCTTGTTCTATATACTCGACATCACCGGAAGTCTTAGAAGGTAGCACCATATCTGATACTTCTACCTCCTCATTTTCAAGGCTGGCAAACTTAAACAGATTATATATGCTTGATAGAAAGAGAAGAAAAAGAAACAGGAATGCCTTTGCGACACTTCCTGTTTTTTCTATATATTGAGTAGATTTCAAATCCATATCCCACGCATTAAAAGTTACATGGGCACAAACATAGCAATATTCGTCAAATAAACAAATATTTTAACACGAAAATTTTATTTCGTAAAGAGATAATCCTCCGGTTTTGCGATTCGTAAAATATATTCCGGAGTATTAGGGAGCCTTTTCGCATACAAAGTGACAGAATCACCCCTCTCAGGCATCGTAGAATTAGATTCCAACGATATCTGGTCAACATTACGCAATTTTATTTCATCATCTTTATCGAAAAAGAATGAGTATCCTAATAAAACCGCAAAAAAAGATAAAATCAATGGCTTCATGTCTAACTTGTTTTTATGACTATATAAGCTTAGATGCTTATAAAACGATAAACGCTGCATATTATTTCAAAATAATTACATTTTTAATGTGCCGACATAGAAGTACGACTTATTTCGTTAATGAAGTATATATCCTATGACACATGCAGTATATATCCTATAGCATTTGAAGTATATCTTCGTAAAGAGGAGTTTCAAGGCCAAAATAAAAAGGCGAGGATCTTAACCCCCGCCTTCTATCTGTAGATATAGAAATCCTATTTTATCCACCGAAATCATCGAAGTGCAACATCTCACGAGGTACACCCAAGTTATCCAGCATATTTTCCACGGCCTTTGACATCGGGCCCGGACCACACATGTAGTATTCGATATCTTCCGGAGCCTCGTGATCCTTCAAGTAAGTATCATGGATTACTTGATGAACGAATCCAGCCGTATATTTAACACCCGCAGCATCAGCGGCAGGATCAGGACGGTCAAGCGCCAAGTGGAACGTAAAGTTTGGGAATTCTTTCTCTATTTCCAAGAAATCTTCCAAATAGAACACTTCGTTCAAGGCACGCGCGCCATAGAAGTAAGACATCTTACGATCCGTAGTCTTCAACGTCTTCGTCATGTGCATGATTTGGGCACGCAACGGAGCCATACCAGCACCACCACCAATCCACATCATCTCTCTCTTAGAATCGAAAATTGGGTGGAAATCACCATAAGGACCACTCATAGTCACCTTATCACCCGGTTTCAACGTAAAGATATAAGAAGAAGCGATACCCGGCATCACATCCATGAAACCAACTTGTGGTTTCGGTTTGAACGGCGGCGTAGCGATACGCACGGTCAACATGATACGGTCACCCTCAGCAGGATAGTTAGCCATAGAATAGGCACGGATAGACGGTGAGTCGTTCTTACACTTCAAACCGAATAAACCGAATTTCTCCCAAGCCGGCAGATACTCGGGGCCGATCAAGCTCTTATCGATATCCTTGTTATAATCCATTGAGTATGTAGGGATCTTGATCTGAGCGTAAGAACCCGGAATAAAGTCCATGTGCTCACCTTTAGGTAACGCAACGATAAACTCCTTGATAAATGTAGCGACGTTCTTGTTACTGATAACCTCGCATTCCCATTCCTTAACGCCAAATACCTCGTCTGGTACCTGAACGACCATATCCTCTTTCACCTTGCATTGACAAGCCAAACGCCAATGATCTTTCACTTGTTTACGAGAGAAGAAACCTTTCTCAGTAGGTAGGATCTCACCACCGCCATCAATAACTTGAGCACGGCACTGACCGCATTTACCACCACCACCACAAGCGGAAGACAAGAAGATGCCACCGCTCTGTAGCGCACCTAGCAAAGTTCCACCAATCGGGGTCTCTATATCTTTCTCTCCGTTAACCTTCAAGCTTACATTCCCTGAAGGCACCAATTTTGCTTTGGCGAACAAAAGCAAACCGACCAAGATCAGCGTAATCAATAAGAATACTATTGCGCTGACACCAATCGTAAGTCCGCCCGACATTAATAAAGTCATCTTTATATTTTGTTTAATGCGTTAATACTTAAATCTTCAGACCAGAGAAACACATGAATGCCATACCCATCAAACCCGTGATGATGAAAGTAATACCCAAACCTTTCAAAGCATTGGGGACATTTGAATATGACAATTTCTCACGGATAGCCGCCATACCTACGATAGCCAGCAACCAACCGATACCAGATCCTAAACCATAAACAGTGGCGACACCTACATTAGGGAACGCTTTTTGTTGCATAAACAGAGAACCACCCAAGATAGCGCAGTTTACAGCGATCAGCGGCAAAAAGATACCAAGGGAAGCATACAAAGACGGAGAGAATTTCTCGACTACCATCTCGACCAACTGCACGAAAGAAGCGATAACGGCGATAAAGATAATAAACGCCAAGAAGCTAAGGTTCACCTCCGCATATTCCGGGCCTAACCAACTTAACGCACCTTCTTTCAATACATAATTCTCAAGCATATAGTTAATCGGCAACGTACAGAAAAGTACGAATGTCACTGCTATACCTAATCCTAAAGCGGTCTTCACGTTCTTTGAGACAGCCACGAAAGAGCACATACCCAAATAGTATGCGAAGATCATGTTGTCAACGAAGATCGAGCGGACGAATGTGCTTAATAATTGTTCCATTCTATTATTCGTTTAATCGTTAACATTAATTTTCTTGAAGTTCCTTGTTCTTAGCACGATGAACCCAAATAATAACAGCGATCACGATCAACGCCATCGGAGGCAAGATCATCAAACCATTGTTCACGTAACCCAGATCATAGAATGCCTGCGGAATCACTTGGAAACCCAATAAGGTACCAGATCCCAGCAATTCACGGAAGAAACCTACGATAATAAGAATAATCGCATATCCCAGACCGTTACCAATGCCATCCAAGAACGATTCCCATGGGCCGTTACCCAAGGCGAACGCTTCCAGACGTCCCATCAAGATACAGTTCGTAATGATCAAACCGACAAATACGGAAAGCTGTTTGTTTACGTCATAAGCAAAAGCTTTCAACACCTCACTAACGATTGTCACCAAAGCGGCAACTACCACCAATTGCACGATAATACGGATACGGTTCGGAATCGTATTACGCATCAATGAAATGATCACGTTAGCGAAAGCTACGACAGCCGTCACCGAGATACCCATCACGATGGCCGGCTCAAGTTTTGATGTTACAGCCAACGCAGAGCAAATACCCAACATCTGAACGACAACCGGGTTGTTAGCGCTCAACGGGCCTAACAGAACTTCTTTATTCTTTTCAGATAATAATCCCATCTTCTACTTAATTTTGTGAGGTCAAAAATTTAACATAACCGCTCAAGCTGTTGAATAACATTTCATCCACACCTTTACTGGTAATTGTACCACCTGAGATACCGTCTACATAATCCTGTCCCGCTACGCTCTTACCCGGCTTAACAACAGCGACAGACTTGAATTCTCCACTCATGAAGATCTTCTTACCTTTGAACTCATTGCTGAACGCCGGTTTAGAGATCTCAGCTCCCAGACCCGGAGTTTCACCTTGGTGGCTGAAGTCAGCACCATAAATAGTATTCTTATCACTATCTACAGAGATATAACCCCATAACGGACCCCAAAGACCTGCTCCATGCAAAGCCATGATATATTTCGGTTGACCATCTACATTCGCAACGAAAACCGGATATTGATGCTCAGTGGCAGCCTTAACTACATCCGTAGCGAAAGCGTCGCCTTCAACCTTCTCACCATTCTCGTTTACCAAGAAAGCTTCCTTGATCAACTCGTTGTACTTGGTCTCAGCCTCAGAAGAAGAAACATTTACGTTGATAGAACGCAGAATTTGTTGTCTCTTATCGTTATCCTCGTTCTGTTTCTGAAAACTTCTCAATGATTGTGAAGTAAACGCCAATACGACAGCCACTAGCACAACCATCACAGCCGCATAAACAACCGTATAAACATTGCTATCCCGGTTTATGCCTTTCTTAGCGGCGCCCTCCTCCTTGATTTCCTCAAATTCGGAAGCAGGAGCGGAACATACCGGGCAAGTGTCAGGAGCCTTATTTCCCTCGTGGACATAGCCACATACCTTACATTTATATTTAGCCATATTCCTTCTTACTTTATTTTATTACACGTTTCAATCTGCGAGAGATATTAGCTTCCACAACATAATAGTCGATCAGCGGAGCGAACACGTTCATCAACAGGATAGCGAGCATCATACCCTCTGGATAACCCGGGTTCAACGCACGAATAATAATGGCCATAGCACCTACAAGGAAACCATAGATATATTTACCTGTCTCCGTACGAGCGGAAGTCACAGGGTCTGTAGCCATGAACACGGCACCAAAAGCGAAACCACCTAAGAACAAGTGATCCAGCGGAGATACGCACATAGCGACCGTAGTACCGATCATATTAAAGATCAATGACATGAAAGCACCACCCACGAACACGGAAACCATTGTCTTCCAACTTGCGATACCCGTAATCAACAAGATAACCGCACCGATCAAAATAGCCAATACGGAAGTCTCACCGATAGAGCCCGGGATCAAACCAATAAATGCGTCCCAAGTAGAGATCGGGTTGCCTAATACGTCAACAGCTTGGAAAGAACCGATCATCTCCTTACCAGCGATAGCGACTTGTCCCAGCGGAGTAGCTCCGGAAAAGCCGTCAACCACTTGGCCAGCCCCAATACCAAACGTATCAGCCGTACGAACGAACACTTGATCACCAGACATTGCTGCCGGGTAAGCGAAGAATAAGAACGCACGTGTAACCAATGCTACATTAAATATATTATATCCCGTACCACCAAATACCTCTTTCGCAAAAATAACAGCGAAAGCAGTAGCTACGGCGATCATCCATAACGGAGTATCGACCGGAACGATCATCGGGATCAAGATACCTGAAACCAAGAATCCTTCCTGAATCTCTTCCTTCTTCACTTGGGCGACAGCGAACTCTATACCCAAACCTACCACATACGAAACAATGATCTTAGGCAATACCGCCAAAAATCCAAAAATAAAAGTCATCAAAAATCCCGGATCAGCCCCCACAGCTAAATTGTGCTGATAACCGACATTATACATACCAAAAAGCAAAGCAGGCAACAAAGCGATGATAACCACGGTCATGGCACGCTTTGAATCAATACAGTCATGAATATGTACGCCCGTTTTAGAGGTCTCGTTCGGAACAAATAAGAATGTTTCGAAACCGTCAAAAACAGAACGGAACATCGCCAGCTTTCCGCCTTCCTCAAAGTTAGGCTTAATCTTGTCGAGATAATTCCTTAACGCTTTCAATGTATTATAAGTTTTTTATGTTATTAATTCATTTCCTTATACAACAGGTTCAATCCGTCGCGAACGATCTTTTGCAACTCGATCTTGGAAGTGTCCACGAACTCGCAAAGAGCGAAGTCCTCGGGAGCCACCTCATAGATACCTAAGTTCTCCATCTTATCGATATCGAACGCAATAATCGCTTTCAACAAATACTCCGGATAGATATCCATCGGGAACACCTTATCGTATTCATTAGACATGATCATGGCACGTTTACCACCTTTGATACGGGCGTCGATCACATATTCCTTGCTAGTACCTAACCAGCTAAAGTAACTATGGCTAGCGCTGAACTGGTTGAAACGAGGCATAGCGAAACCTAAGAACTCATGCGTCTCATCACCTTCCGGAATCACGGTGATCTGGTTATCATAAGCGCCTAGGTAACCATCCATATTTACCTTGGTACCTGTCAAAACATTACCGCTGATAATACGGATATGTTCCTGTCCTAACACTTTACCGTTAACCAAGCTCTTAATCGTACAACCTGAAATCGTTTTAACGTAGCCTCTCTCGGTAGTCTCGGAACCGGTAATAGCAACCATACGGCTGAAATCGGCGACACCCTTGTTAAACAAGCGTCCGATAACGATCACGTCTGCCGGATTAACCGTCCAAACTACCTCACCCTTGTTAACGGGCTTGATATGATTGATCTGCACGCCAACGTTCGCTGCGGGATGCGGACCTTCTACTTCCACGATCTCCACACCTTTCATTCCGCTCACGACAGAACCACTTCTTACACCCACATACACTTTTCCATTCGTTAATTTAGCTAGGGCGTTTAATCCAGTCTGGAAATCAGCCTCCTGACCTTTTACGATAAAATCGAAGTTTGGAGCCAACGGAGCGGAGTAAAAAGCCGAAACGAAGATATCACGCGGAGTATCTAATGGAGCGGCAACGATATCGTATGGGCGTTGCTTGATAAACGGCCACATACCAGCGTTCAGAAGTACCTCTTTCACCTCTGCTCCCTGTAGGGATGCTACGTTCTTCTTACCGAACTCCTCATACTCGATCTGCGCATCCGGCTTCACAACGATGCTTAGCACCTTACGCTTCTCTCCTCGGTTTACGGCAGTTACCTCGCCACTGACCGGCGAAACAAACTTGATCTCGGGGCGGTTCTTGTCAATCATCAGTACAGAACCGGCTTTGACTTTTTCTCCTACTTTCGCAACAACTTTAGGGAGAATACCGTTATAATAATCGGGGACGATCGCGTAAGACTCGCTCTTGCCGCCGTTTAACAGTACATCCGAAGCTTTGCCCTTCAGATTAATGTCTAAACCCTTTTTAATCTTAATCACATTTGCCATGATACAACTAAAATTGTTTATATGTAATTTTCCTGCAAAAGTAAACATTTTTTCATGCTTTAGAGCAGGGAAAGGCAAATAAATAGAGAAATAATTCCATAATTTTGCGTCGTTAAAGAAAGTAATAAGAAAATGAAAGTTTTTAAAATCCTATTTCTGCTGCTTATCACGGTTTTAGTACCGTTGAACGCTCAAGTGACTTACTTCACCAACGTTAGCGATAAGCAAATAAAGACCCTCCAAGTGAAGGTTGCCGGCGAGATGTTCTCCGATCCATTCATCGAACTGGGTGGTGAGAATCGTATCGAGGTTAATTTCGATGCTTTTAATCCGGGCTTCGGGCGATACGCCTATAATCTGGTTCATTGCAACGCCGATTGGACGCAATCGAATCTTTCCCCGATTGAGTATATGAATGGTTTCCAAGGGAGCACGATCGAGGATTTCGCCAATGCGATGGGTACTACGGTGCAATACACCAACTACCGATTACTTTTCCCAAACGATGACGTTCAACCGAAGGTCTCGGGGAATTATGCCTTGCAAGTATATAACGAGGATGATCCCTCCCAGATCGTATTTACCGCTTGCTTTTCTATTTTCGAGCCGATGGTTAGTGTCGCCGCTACGGTGAGCGGAAATACGGATATCGATACCAATCAGTCACACCAACAAGTCAGCTTTGCGATCAATAACAAGAATTTCCCCATCACCTATCCTCAGACCGACTTGAAAATCTGGGTTTATCAGAATAACCGCAGGGATAATGCCGTAACAGGTCTTCAGCCTATGACTATTTTAGAAAACCAGATCTCTTATACGAACAATCAGAACTTGATCTTTCCCGCAGGAAACGAATATCGCCGTATGGAATTTTTGAGCAACAAATACAATGGCATGCACGTAGAAAGTATCTCGTTCCATAATCCATACTACCATGTAGAGTTGATGACGGACTATCGGCGTGACCAATTATCGTATCAATACGATCAAGACCAAGACGGCCGTTTTTTCATCCGTTGCAGTAATTGTAACGACCCGGATACGGAAGCGGACTATTACATCGTTCACTTTACCCTCGCCATGGACTTAATTCCCGATGGAAACGTGTATTTGAACGGCGAATTATATAATAATGTATTGGACGAGAAAAGTAAGATGGGCTATAATCCGGAGACGCATCAATACGAGAAATCCGTCTTACTGAAACAAGGCAGTTACAACTATCAGTACCTCTTTGTCCCTAACGGACAGACCGTAGGACAGACCGGCCCTATCGAGGGTAATTTCTTCCAGACGGAGAACGAATATAGCATTTACGTCTATTATTGCCCGATGGGAGCACGGTATGATCGTTTAATCGGTGTAACAAGTATCAGAAATACAATGCCCGTGCTATAATTATTCGCGTAAAAGGCATACTTTTACGCATAAAATAATTGAGCATGAAAACGAGACGTATTGTTATCAGTACCGTATTATTAGTCGGGGGACTTCTCTCGATCGTTCAAGTCATGCCTAAAAATCCACTATTGATAGGCGAAAGGTTATTTCCGTATGGAGGATGGATACAAGTGATACTTGCCATGCTATACGGTGGTTGGCTCTGCTATAAGATGCAAGATCGGCAAGAACGTCCCAAATGGAGAAAACGAGCGTGGTTGTTATTCTCGATCGTTTTTTTCGGGCAACTTGCTCTAGGGATTTTTGCCGATCCTATTTTCCTTATGACCGGAAAACTGCATTTACCGATCCCCGCGGTAATCTTGGCCGGACCGCTTTATCGCTTCGAGGGATTATTCATGCCCATACTTTTTATCAGCACCTTATTACTATCCGGTCCCGCTTGGTGTAGCCAGCTTTGTTACTTCGGGGCATTTGACGCATGGAGTGCCCGGGGAAAATTGGAACGAAAAAGGTTCCCCTATCACAAGCAAATGCGATACAGCATATTATTTCTGGTTATGTTGGGGGCCATCCTACTCCGAATATTCGGGGCGAGCGGCAGGATAGCCACCGCTTTTGGAATAGCGGTCGGAGTTATCGGCCTACTTGTCATGCTATTGTTTTCCAGAAAGAGACGGAAGATGGTGCATTGCAGTAGTTATTGTCCGATCGGGACTTTAGTGTCTTTCCTCAAATACCTCTCTCCTTTCCGGGTACGACTGACCACGGATTGTTGCCATTGCATGGCTTGCACAAACGCTTGCCGTTATGATGCCCTACATAAAGAAGAGATCGAGAAGGGAAAGATCGGCTATACCTGTACCTATTGCGGAGATTGCCTCTCCGCTTGCAAGCACGGGGCTATAGAATATCATTTCCCGAGATTGCGCCCGACTACTGCCGAGCGCCTATGGATCGTCGTAACGGTCGTATTACATACTTGCTTCTTGATGATCGCACGAATCTGAGCCGTATACTTGCTTGCCCATTATATAAGTACATACCGTATTCCGGTCATCGCCGAGGGTTTGCAGGCCAAACAGCTTATTCTCAATCGTCCATTTATCTCTCGAACGAAGATACTCCATACGCAATTTCTGGACAGAGGTAGCGGCATAATCCACGACTATGAAATCCGCTTCACGGCCAGGGAGGAAACTTCCGATTCGGTCGTCCAACGATAAGGCCCGTGCAGAGCCTAGCGTACATTTATAGATAGCCTCCAAAGCTGTCATCGGATAACCGTTCAACTGTTGTACCTTATAGGCCTCTCCCATCGTACGCCACATAGAGAAAGATGTACCCGCACCGACATCTGTCGCCAAGGTAGTACGTACGCCGTAACGGTTCGCTTCCCTCATATCGAATAATCCGCTTCCAAGGAAAAGGTTCGAGGTCGGGCAATGGACGATAATGCCTCCCGTTTCTCCCAACCGCTTATATTCCCGATCGGTTAGATGGACACAATGCCCGAATATCGAACGATCGGTCAACAATCCGGCACGCTCATAGACCTCCAGATAATCCGCATGACCGGGACAGAGCGATAAGACAGATTCAATCTCTCCCAGATTCTCCGAAAGATGTGTCTGTATATAGGTACTGGGATATTCGGCATGTAAACGACCGGCAGACTTTAATTGATCCGGCGTACTGGTTATGGCGAAACGGGGCGTGATCACATAGTGATTCCGTCCTTTCCCGTCCCAATCCTCGATTAAGCTACGGCAGTCCAACTCACCCTGATGCGTGGTATCCATCAGATAATCCGGAGCGTTCCGGTTCATCATCACCTTTCCAGCCAAGATACACATATTATACTCCGTAGCCACGGAAAATAATGCGGTTACGGAAGCAGGATGAACCGTGGCATAAGCGGCACAAGTCGTAGTTCCGTTCTTTACCAGTTCCTTCACGAAAAAGCGAGCGATATCTTGTGCATATTCCATGGAAGAGAAAGCTTCCTCGGCGGGAAACGTATATTCGTCCAGCCAATCCAGAAGTTGCTTGCCATACATTCCCTGTATCTCCGACTGGGAGAAATGGATATGGGAATCAATAAAGCCGGGTGTAATCAATTTACCGGAATAGTCTGTCACCGGGAAATCCGGGTAACGGGAACGCATCGCCTCGAACGGCCCCGCCTCTACAATCTTTCCATCAACAACAGCCAGTCCCCCATCCTCAAAATAGCGGTAAGCCTCCACATGATCCAGCGGGGAAGCGATCAAATAGAGCACTTCTCCCCTATATAAGTTCTTCATCATGGTCAAATAACAATTCGTTTATTTAATTGGTTCCACGTGCAAAGCGATGTGCGTAGCCTGACCGAACTTATCACGCAGATTCTGTTCGATCTCTTTCGTCAAGTCATGGGCACGAGTCACGGTTATCTGTCCGTCCACCCGTATATGCGCCTCGATAGCAAAATTATTACCGATGCGGCGGGTACGTAGATTATGCGGGCTCTTTACCTCGGGAATCTCACTAATGATCGCCAAGATCTCATCCTCCACCTCCTTCGGCAAAGATTTCTCCAATAAGTCATTAATCGCCGGGATCACTAGTTGTAAGGCTACTTTTACGATAAATAAACTGACAATCACAGCCGCCAACGGGTCCAGCACACGCCAATTATCCCCCAACAAAATCGCCCCTCCGATACCTAAAGCCGTACCGATCGAGGAAAAGGCATCCGAGCGATGATGCCAAGCGTTAGCGATAACGACTTGACTATTCTGCTTCCTTCCTACCCAAACCGTAATATGATACAGTAATTCCTTGATCACAATGGAGATAAGAGCGGCAACTAAAGCGATCATTCCCGGACTTTCCAACGGAATCCCCTTGAAATAAAAGTCATAAATCTTGTTCGCTCCCTCCCAGAAAAGGCCAAAACCTACACAAAGCAAGACGATACCAACAATTGAAGTCGCCAAAGTCTCGTATTTACCATGCCCGTAATCATGGCTCTCGTCCTTTGGCTTGGAAGATATATTGACAAAAAGAAGTACGATTATATCCGTTACGAAATCAGATAACGAATGTACCGCATCGGCGATCATAGCGCTACTATGCCCCCAGATACCCGCCACGAACTTGAATACCAATAAAACAAAATTAGCGAATGACCCTAAAAGTGTCACTCGCATAATCTCTTTTTTCCTCGCCTTTGGTGCCTCCTCCATAGAATCCCATTAACAAGATTTACCGGTCATGATGTCCAGCACCAGACGATCCGTCGCCTCCATTCCTTTAGAACCGATAGCGGTCAAGTTCGCGATCGATTTATCCACATCCTCATCGATGATACCTTCCACGGAAGTCACCACCTTATCCTCCATGGCCATCAAAGCGGAAAGCATCGCCGTAGATACGCCACTAGATACTTTCATCGCGCAACTCGGCTTGGCACCGTCACAGATCATTCCGGTAATATTACCGATCATATTCTTGATCGCATAAGAAATCCGCGCCTTATTTCCTCCCATCAAATAGGTGATAGCGCAACTCGCTCCCGTAGCGGCAACCACACAACCGCAAAGGGCGGACAAGCGTCCCAGACTTTGCTTGATATAGATCACCATCAAATGGCTTAACATCAACGCACGGATCAGTTGCTCTTCCGAGCATTGGATATCCTCGGCGAAAGAAAGAACCGGAAGCGTAGCGGCGATTCCTTGATTACCGCTTCCCGAATTACTCATCACCGGGATCATAGCGCCGTCCATGCGAGCGTCGCAAGCGGCGGAAGTCATGATCAACATATGCGTATAAGCGGAATCTCCCATGAACTTACGGCCGAAAGCACCCGAGACCGTCTTGCTTACAGTATGTCCGTAATTGCCTTTCATGGAAGCTTGGGCGGCTTTCTTATTCAACTCAGCTGTTTCTAAAATAAAACGAATCTCATCCAATGGCATTTCCATGGCAAACTCATAGACCATAGAGAAGGAAAGACGTAAATCCTTATTCTCACATACTTCCTCGCCAGAAGCGTTTGCCATACGTAAATCAGTCAATACCTCCCCGTTTTTCTCTACATATATTATATGGGTATGCTCATGGCAAATGATCACCCTTGAACGATCGTTCCCTGCAGAACTTATAATTTCGATATAAAGTTTATCTACATTCTCTTTCAGGTCTATACCGATACATTTCTTGCAGACCATTTCCTTACCTTCTTTCAATCCCTCCGGAGTCAAGTCTTTCAGCACCTCTAGCCCATAAGCGGACTTACCGATGATCGATCCCAAGGCGATAGCGATAGGCAACCCCACCATGCCAGTCCCCGGGATTCCTACTCCCATGGCATTCTTCAGGATATTGGCGCTCAGATAAACCTCTATCTTCTCTGGCTTACGCCCCAGCACTTCCGCCGCTTTTGCGGCCGCCAAAGCCACGGCAATAGGTTCCGTACATCCGATAGCAGGGATTACCTCCCTGTGAATCAAATCTATAATTTGAGTTTTTATGATAGTATCCATACTGATAGTCTTTATTTAGAATTAGATAGTTAATATACAATAGATTAAGAACAAAACTCAACAACGATATCTCGCAAGGCATCGTATTGTTTTCCCAATGCATCTTCATAACGCAACGCTTCTTCCAGATTCCCTTCTCTTAACAGCGATAGTATATTATTCGATACATCGAATAGATTTACCAGACCTAAATTAGCGGCTATCCCTTTCAAGGTATGCGAATATAGCTTGGCATTCTCCAAATCCCGCTCTACTAAAGAGCTCCGTAATTTCACATACGAACCGTCTGTAGTAATAAATTTATATAGAAACTTTTTGAAGAGGCTATCACTATTCATAAAACGATCTAAGGTATTCTCTTTATCCCAAGCAGCTACATCTATTAATGCGTTATAAAAAGCATCGTTCTCATTCATTTTTTTATGATATTAGTTTTCGTACAAAATTAGGAATTTTATAGACACTACCAACGTTAGCGGTATTCTTTTTCTTTACTTACCGCAACTTGGGTACGGAACGATAATTTTAGTACTTTTGTCGCCTACTTCGGGACCTAGAACGCCCGGGCTGTATTTATCCGATTAATTGAATTGATAAAGGAATGGGAATTTCATCGCCGCTTGTAGATTTGCAACATCAATATGATCTCCTGCAGAAAGAATATGAATATGAGAAGGAAACATACCGACAGCAATCCGAGCGTACGGGTTTGCGAAAACGAGTGGCGCAGGGCCTCTGTTGGTATCCGGTCACTCCGGGACGCAGTTATTATAACTCCTTAAACCAATTGGTGATCGAGATCGAAAGGACAGAAGACCGGGAGATCGAGCATAATTTTGAGTACGGGCGCCCGGTTTGCTTCTTTACGGCAGATATCAGTGGTAAATTTAAGTATCTGGATTTCTCCGCCACGATCAGCTACGTGCAAGAGGACCGGATGGTGGTAGTTCTCCCCACTCCTTCCGCCTTGATGGATATACAAGGAAAAAGCAATGATCTCGGCGTGCAACTCTACTTCGACGAGACCAGCTATAAAACGATGTTTTCCGCTCTCTCGGACGTGATGCGGGCAAAAAACAACCAACTCTCTCATCTAAGGGATGTATTGCTGGGACAGGAAAAACCGGGACAGCGGGAATTATTCCCGATCCGCTTCCCTTGGTTGAACCGTTCTCAGGAAGAAGCCGTAAATAAGGTATTGGGAGCGAAACAAGTATCTATCGTACACGGCCCTCCCGGAACTGGGAAAACAACCACCTTGGTGGAAGCCATTTACGAGACCCTTCACCGGGAGAATCAAGTGATCGTTTGCGCCCAAAGTAATACCGCCGTAGACTGCATCTCGGAGAAACTGGTAGATAGAGGCATTAACGTCCTGCGCATCGGGAACCCCACTCGTATCAATGACAAGATGCTCTCTTTCACATATGAACGCCGTTTCGAGTCGCATCCGGATTATCCCGAATTATGGAGCATCCGGAAAGCGATACGGGATATACAATCCAATATGCGAAAGAAAAGCCGGGAGGAACGGGATACGATCCGAAACCGCCTCTCCCGTTTGAAATTCCGGGCGACCGAACTGGAAGTCAAGATCGATACAGAGCTGTTCGACGAGGCTCGTGTCGTTGCTTGCACCTTGGTTGGCTCCGCAAACCGGGTCATGATGAACCGGCACTTCACGACCTTGTTTATCGACGAGGCCGCCCAAGCCTTGGAAGCCGCTTGCTGGATAGCGATCGGCAAGGCGGACCGGGTCATACTAGCGGGCGATCATCACCAATTGCCCCCTACTATTAAATGTATAGAAGCGGAACGAGAAGGCTTAGGACGTACCTTGATGCAAAAGATAGCCCACACGAAACCGGAAACAGTCTCTCTCCTGAAGATCCAATATCGTATGCACGAGGATATCATGCGCTTCTCCTCCCAATGGTTCTATCATAACGAACTCGAATCCGCTCCCGAGGTAAGTGGGCGAGGAATCTTGCGACTGGACACTCCCATCGTATGGTTCGATACGTCCGAGTGCGATTTCACGGAAAATACGAGAGAGGAGACCATGAGCCGTGTCAACAGGCAAGAGGCGGAATTGCTCGTGGAACAATTACGCTCCTATATACAGAAAATATCCAAGGAGAGAGTGCTGGAGGAGAATATCGACTTCGGATTGATCTCCCCTTATAAGGCGCAGGTACAATACATCCGTAAATTAATCAAACAGGACGCTTTCTTCAAGCCTTTACGCAGACTGATTACCGTACATACCGTAGACGGTTTCCAAGGGCAAGAACGCGATGTCATCTTGATCAGTTTGGTGAGGGCCAACGAGGATGGAAAGATAGGCTTCTTGAACGACTTACGGCGCATGAACGTAGCGATCACCCGTGCCCGTATGAAACTGATGATCTTGGGAGACGCTTCCACCCTTACCCGGCACGCATTTTATAAAGAACTCTATAATTATATCTCCCAAAGAGGTAAAATAATCACGATCAACACGAAACAAGAGCATGAACTATAAATTATTGGTACTGGATTTAGACGGTACACTGACAAACAGTAAAAAAGAGATCACCCCGTTTACGAGGGAAACCCTTCTGCAAGCGCAGGAAAAAGGATTGCATCTGGTCTTAGCCTCCGGCCGGCCCACCTACGGTATCGTGCCTTTAGCCGAGGAACTGAACATAAAGCAATATGGTGGTTTTATCCTTTCCTTCAACGGCGGTAAGGTGATCGACTTGATGACAGACAAAGTACTTTTCGAACAGGCTTTGCCACCCGATATCGTACCTGTTTTATACAACCGCTCCAAAGAAGCGGGACTGGCTATCCTTTCCTACAACGGTAAATATATCTTAAGCGAACACCCGGAAAATAAATACGTACAATACGAATCTTTCTTAACCAAAATGAAGATCAAGGCTACCGACGATTTCCTGCGGGATTTGCATCAGCCAGCCGATAAATGCTTGGTGGTAGGCGAACCGGAGATGTTGGTACCGTTGGAAGAGAAGCTCCGCCAAGAATTAGGGAAACGTATCAACGTATATCGTTCCGAGGCATTCTATCTGGAGCTTGTCCCCAAAGGCATCGACAAAGCCGCCTCGTTATCCCGCTTACTAGAGCGAACCCGGATAAAACAGGAGGAAGTGATCGCTATCGGCGACGGTTTCAACGATGTATCCATGATCCGTTTCGCCGGATTGGGAGTCGCTATGGCCAACGCCCAGCCCCCTGTCAAGGCCAATGCCGACCGCATCACCCAATACACGAACGATGAGGATGGAGTGGCTCGTTTCATCCAAGAATTGCTTTGAAAAAAACACGTACGTATTTTCCGAGAAACACGTACATGTTTTCGCGAGAACACGTACGTGTTTTTTCAGAGACATTTACACCAGTATCGGCACAGGCCAATGCCTATATCGGCATAAGCCTGTACGTATATCGCCGCAAGGCTACACCGATATAGGCGTGAGCTTGCGCCGATATACGTAAATTCCTTTCATGGAAATGTCTTCTAACTATCAACTATTTTATGTACATTTGTATTCTAAACCATAAAATAAGACGCCATGAAGTACAAATTATTAGTCTTAGACGTAGATGGGACGTTGCTTAACGACAAGAAAGAGATAACTCCCCGGACCCATGCCGCCCTGTTAAAGGCTCAGCAGATGGGAGTTCATGTTGTATTGGCATCCGGCCGACCCACCAACGGGGTTCAACCCTTGGCGGAGGCTCTTGAATTGAATCATTACGGTGGTTTCATATTATCTTATAACGGAGGTCAGATCATCAATGCCCAGACCGGAGAATTGATGTTCGAGAAACGAATCGATCCGGCCATGATTCCTTATTTGAACCGGAAGGCGAAGGAAAACGGTTTTGCTATCTTCACGTATCACAAGGACTATATCCTGACCGATAGCCCGGAAAACAAGCATGTCCAAGAGGAGGCCGAACTCAATAAGATGCGCATCATCGGTGTGGAGAATTTCCCGGAAGCGGTGGATTTCGCACCCTGTAAGTGTATTCTTACCAGCGATGACGAGAACAATCTAGTGGGTCTCGAAAATCATTGGAAGAAACGTCTGGACGGGGTATTGGAAGCTTTCCGCTCCGAGGACTATTTCTTGGAGGTAGCTCCTCATTTCATCAATAAGGGAAATACGTTGGCGGTATTGATGGAGATGCTGAATATCACGACCGAAGAGGTTGTCGCTATTGGTGATGGCGTAGCCGACGTATCCATGCTTCAATTAGCCGGTACCGGCGTGGCGATGGGTAACGCACGCGACTCCGTAAAGGCTTGCGCCGATTTCACGACCTTATCTAATAATATGGATGGTGTGGCGGTAGCGATCGAGAAAGCGATCCTTGCCACGATCAAACCCACGGAGGTTCCGTTAGATCAACTAAACGCACGGGCCAAACATGCCTTAATGGGTAATCTAGGCATTCAATATACCTATGCGTCGGAGGATCGTGTGGAAGCGACCATGCCTGTAGACGAACGGACCCGCCAGCCTTTCGGTATCTTGCACGGAGGCGCTACGCTGGCTTTGGCGGAGACCGTGGCCGGACTAGGTTCCATGATTCTGGCGAAACCGGACGAGATGGTAGTCGGCATGCAAGTTAGCGGCAGCCATATGTCGTCCGCCCACGAGGGAGACACGGTACGTGCCGTCGGGACGATTATCCACAAAGGCCGTTCATCCCATGTGTGGAACGTAGACATATTCACCTCTACCGACAAACTGGTTTCCTCGGTACGGGTAATCAATAGCATACTAAAGAAGAAATGATTCCAAGAGATTCTTACGAAATAATAGACACGTTGATCAAGCAAGGCCGGAGTTTCGCTATTTGGCGTATTCCCGGTGAGGATAGGCTCCATTTCAGGATGCAAAGCGCCGGCTCTCCTTGCCTATTATACGACATAAAAGACTTAAATGAACGGAGCGGTTTTGTAATCGCTCCGTTTCAGGTGACAGCGGAACGACCTATCGTTTTAATCCAACCGGATTGCTTTGAAATCCCCTCCGAATCCGATTGGGATTTCTCTCGAGAGAAAAACGAATTCCCTTCGAATGAAATCGAAATCCCATCCGAATCCGAGGAGAAGGAACGATACGCTTACCATTTCTCCCTGTTTACCAGCCCTTTGCTAAAAGGAAGCCAAGATAAACTAGTCCTATCCCGTAGCAAAACGATCCGGAAAGATCCCTCTTTCTCACCCGGCAAGGCATTCTTCGCCGCAGTAGAACGATATATCCGCTCCTATGTCTACCTTTGCCATACCCCGGAAACCGGAACTTGGATGGGTGGGACACCGGAAATCTTGTTATCCGGCGAGAAAGGCGACTGGCAAACGGTAGCTTTGGCCGGAACCCAATCCTTACGAGACGGGAAATTACCGAAAAGCTGGGACCATAAGAATTGGAGAGAACAGCAATTAGTCGCCTCCTATATACGCCGCCAGCTGTCCACCTTGGGTATTACTCCCGAGGAGAAGGGGCCTTATTCAGCCCGGGCCGGAGAGGTTTCCCATTTGAAAAGCGATTTCTTCTTCTCCTTGCCGAATCCCGAGAAGCTGGGTGATGTCCTTCAACTATTACACCCTACTCCAGCCGTTTGCGGTCTTCCCAAGGAGGAGGCTTATCATTTCATCATCGAGAATGAGGGGTACGATCGTAGCTATTACTCCGGTTTCATCGGTTGGCTGGATCCCAAAGGCAAAACAGATCTGTACGTAAACCTCCGTTGCATGAATATCCTCCCCCAAACCTTTACGCTGTATGCCGGAGGCGGTCTGTTGGCGGCCTCGCAGCTAGAGGATGAGTGGCAGGAGACAGAGGATAAATTAGATACGATGCGGAGAATAGTGGGTAATTTATAATTTTATATCATATAATGTATAGCGATAAAAAGAACATCCTTCAATTGGTAGCCTTGCTGATAGAGCACGGCGTAAGTAATATCGTGCTATGTCCGGGGAGCCGGAACTCTCCGATTGTGCACACATTGGCAAACCATTCGTTCTTCAATTGCCATTCCGTGACGGATGAGCGAAGCGCGGGATTCTTTGCCGTAGGGCTAGCGTTGCACGGAGGTAAGCCGGCGGCTGTTTGCTGTACCTCGGGCACGGCCTTGCTGAATATACATCCGGCGGTAGCGGAGGCTTTCTATCAGAAAGTTCCGCTTGTCGTGATATCCGCCGACCGCCCCGCCGCATGGATCGGGCAAATGGACGGACAGACCTTGCCGCAACCCGGGGTGTTCGGCTCGCTGGTGAAGAAATCGGTACAGCTACCGGAAATACATACGGATCAAGATGAATGGTATTGTAATCGATTGATCAACGAGGCTTTGTTGGAACTGAACCATCACGGCAAAGGGCCGGTTCATATCAACGTCCCGATCTCCGAGCCTTTATTTCAGTTCACGACACCCGAATTGCCGAAGGTACGGGTAATCACCCGTTATCAAGGCCTAAACGTGTACGACCGGAAATATGACGATCTGATCGAGCGTTTGAACAAATATAGCAAGCGAATGATGATAGCGGGACAAATGAGCTTGATCTATCTCTTCGAGAAGAAAATATGCAAGTTACTATACAAGCATTTCACTTGGCTCTCCGAGCACATCGGCAACCGTATCGTACCGGGATTGCCGATCAAGAATTTCGACGCCATCCTGTACGCTACCCCAGAGGAGGAAAAAGAGAAGCTGGTTCCCGAGCTCGTGATCACCTACGGCGGCCATATTGTCTCCAAGCGGCTGAAAGAGTTTTTGCGGAAACACCCGCCTAAGGAGCATTGGCATGTCTCATTGGATGGGGAGGTAGCGGATTTATTCGGTAGCCTGACCACGGTGATCGAGATGGACGCTTTCGAGTTTCTGGAGAAAATCGCTTATATGCTGGAGAATAGGCAGATTGAATATCCGAAGGCTTGGGAATATAAATCCCGGAATCTGCCGGAGCCGGAGTTCGCTTACTCCGAAATGGCGGCGATCGGTGGTTTGATACGTTCGCTTCCGGCTGAATCTGCCTTGCATCTGGGGAATAGCTCCACCGTACGTTACGCGCAATTGTACACCGTACCCGAGACGGTTGAGGTTTGTTGTAACCGAGGTACGAGCGGGATCGAAGGCTCTTTGTCTACGGCCATCGGATACGCCTCGGCCTCGCAAAAACTAAACTTTATCGTTATAGGCGATCTTAGTTTCTTCTATGATATGAACGCATTGTGGAACGGAAACTTGCACAATAACCTTCGCATCCTGCTCTTGAACAACGGAGGTGGCGAGATCTTCCAAGCCTTGCCGGGATTCAAGATGAACGAGCGTACGCACCGTTACGTCACCGCCTCCCACCAGACCTCAGCGGAGGGATGGGCCACGGAAAGGGGATTCTCCTACTCCGCCGTTCATAACGCCGAGGAGTTGGCAGCTGCGATGAGCGCCTTTACCCAAACGGAGCAACCGAGCGAACATCCCCTATTCATGGAGGTTTTCACGGACAAAGCGGAAGACGTACGATTGCTCAAGGAATATTATCATCAACTAAAAAATTCATCCCAAGCACAAAACATATAATATATGGAAACGAAAAGAGAATGGACAACCATCAAGGAATACGAGGAGATCTTATTTGATTTCTACAACGGCATCGCCCGCATTACGATAAACCGGGAACGGTATCGCAACGCTTTTACCCCGACTACGACCACGGAGATGAGCGACGCCTTTTACATCTGCCGGGAACGTCCGGACATTAACGTAGTCGTTCTGACAGGAGCCGGAGATACGGCGTTTTGCGCGGGAGGCGATATGAACGTGAAAGGACGTGGCGGCTACGTGGGTAAAGACGGCGTACCTCGCTTGAACGTATTGGACGTACAAAAGCAGATCCGCTCTCTCCCGAAACCCGTCATCGCAGCCGTGAACGGTTTCGCTATCGGCGGCGGACACGTATTGCACGTGGTTTGTGACCTTACGATCGCTTCCGAGAACGCTATCTTCGGACAGACAGGCCCTCGTGTGGGTAGCTTCGACGCCGGGTTCGGCTCTTCTTACCTCGCCCGTGTGATCGGACAAAAAAAGGCCCGTGAGATCTGGTTCCTATGCCGCAAGTACAATGCACAGGAGGCTTTGGATATGGGTCTGGTAAATAAGGTAGTCCCCTTGGATAAATTAGAGGACGAGTACGTTCAATGGGCCGAGGAGATGATGTTGCTTAGCCCGTTGGCCTTGCGCATGATCAAGGCGGGCTTGAACGCCGAGTTGGACGGACAGGCCGGTATACAAGAGTTGGCCGGAGACGCTACCATGCTTTACTATATGACGGACGAGGCGCAGGAAGGCGGCAAGGCATTCTTGGAGAAACGCCGTCCACGCTTCGAGGATTACCCGAAGTTCCCGTAAAGGGAATTGAGAATTGAGAATTGAAAATTGAGAATGAATGGTGAAGGAGAGGTTTTATAAAACAGAGGTGGTTCCCCGGTGCTTGACTTTCAAGCGACCGGCAGGAACCTCACGGGGTGTTTACACGACCCGGAAATTGTGGGAGGTCCGAATCCGCAAGGAAGACGAACCCTCGGTTATTGGTATCGGAGAATGTGCCCCCCTGCCGGATCTCAGTTGCGATTATGGAGTGGATTACGAGATCACGTTATCCAAGGCTTGCCTCGATCTGGAACAGAAGGGATATGTTGACACCGAATCTTTGCGCCATTACCCATCCATCCTTTTCGGATTGGAAATGGCCATGCGTCATTATGAACAGGGTGGTTGGCGGCATTACGACACGCCCTTCTCGCGGGGGCAAGCGGGCATCCCCATTAACGGACTGATCTGGATGGGCGATTATAAGTACATGCTGGAACAGGTAGAGGAAAAGATGAAGGAGGGCTTCCGCTGCGTCAAGCTGAAGATCGGCGCTATCGATTTCGACCGGGAACTCTCTTTATTGAAACATATCCGCACGCATTTCTCCGCCAAGGAAATAGAGCTTCGGGTAGATGCCAACGGCGCTTTCACTCCCCCGGAGGCGATGGATAAACTGAAGCGGCTCGCCGAGATGGACTTACATTCCATCGAGCAGCCTATCCGTGCCGGGCAGTTGGAAGAAATGGCACACCTTGCGGCAGAGTCACCCCTTCCCATCGCTCTCGACGAGGAACTGATCGGCTGTAACGCCCCGGACGAGAAACGGCGGTTGTTGGAAACTATCCATCCCCAATACATTATATTAAAGCCTTCCCTCCACGGAGGTATCTCCGGATGTACGGAATGGATTCACTTAGCGGAAGCTATCTTAGGGAGTACCCCTGAACAACCTAAATGGTGGGTCACCTCCGCTCTGGAATCGCAAATCGGACTGAACGCTATCGCCCAATGGTGCGCCACGTTAGGTAACCCGCTACCGCAAGGTCTGGGAACCGGCGAGATTTTCAAGGATGATAAACATCGGTTGATCCAACGAAAAGGAGACACCATCTGGTTCACCAACGACCTTTGACCTATGCCGATACAAGAAGATTTACAGGCATTCTTAGCTGAATGGCACGATCCCTCCCCTTTTCTGGAAGTCCAGACCTCCGGCTCCACCGGTACGCCCAAGCGGATGAGAGTGCGCAAGGACCGGATGCTGAACAGCGCCCGGCTTACCTGCGATTATCTGGGTCTTAAGAAGGGCGACAAGGCCCTGTTATGTATGCCCCTGCGCTATATAGCCGGAAAGATGATGGTGGTCCGCTCCCTATACGCCGGACTGGATCTGGAGGTGCGTGAACCCTCCGGACACCCGTTGGCGGATTGGGGGGATACGCCCCTGCGCTTTGCCGCCATGATCCCCTTGCAGGTTTACAATACGTTGCGAGTACCCGAGGAACGTAAACGGCTGGAGCAAACGGATATCCTGATTATCGGCGGCGGGGCGATCGACGCGGCCTTGGAACAGGAGATACGGCAGATGCCAAACACGGTTTATTCCACCTACGGAATGACGGAGACGCTGTCTCACGTCGCCCTGCGCCGGCTGAACGGGCCGGAAGCCTCGCCCTATTACCATCCCTTCCCCTCGGTGACGTTATCCTTGTCGCCGGACAATACCTTGGTGATAGACGCCCCATTGGTTTGCGACGAGCGGCTGGTGACGAACGATGTCGCCCGCCTGCTGCCGGACGGGAGTTTCGCCATTATCGGAAGGAAAGATAATATCATCAATAGCGGAGGAATCAAAATACAGATCGAGGAGGTGGAAGAGCGGCTACGGCCCTACCTAGACCTCCCCTATGCCATCACCGCCGCCCCCGACCCTCGGTTGGGAGAGGCGGTAGTCTTACTAATCGCCCCAAGGTCATGTGAAACGGTATCACCCCCTCGGGTGACACCACACATGAAAGCTATCATGAGCGACTCCGCGCAGCTATCATGTGAGGTATCGACAGTGGCTCTCGCCAGCCTGCCCAAGTACCTCCGTCCAAGGCACGTCATAGAGGCAAGCGAGATCCCCCAAACCGGAAGCGGCAAGATCGATCGTGCCGCCTGCCGGGAGCTAGCGAGAAATATCATCACAAAAACACTATAAACATGAAAAGGATTCTAACAATCACCGCGGTCTCCCTATTGGCCTTATCGCCTATGTACGGGCAGGATTCTTGCCGATACCCGCAAGATCCTACCTTGGAGAAATCGCAAGCCTACGCAGGATACGACTGCGTCACCTTGCTGGACAGCACCGCCGTCACGGTACAACCTACCGGCTCGGGGGCTTTCGCCGTATGCAAGGCTTTTAAGGTACAGACTCCCAAGGGAGCCGTCGCCAACCGTATCATCAAATACGATTACGACCCGCTGACGGCGCATGCCGAGTTTCGTTACGCCACGATCTACCGTGCGAATGGCGACGTGATCAATCTCGACGTGACTGGGGCTTGCGACTATGCCGCCCCCGCACGTGCCATCTACTGGGGCGCCCGGCAGATCATGCTGGAAGTGGGCCGCCTGCAACCGGGAGATGTCGTGGAGTACGAGATCGCCAAGAAAGGTTTCACCTACGCCTTGCTGACGGCGGGCGACGACGAGCGTTTCATCCCTCCTATGCGGGGACAGTTTTACGATATCGTCCCCTTCTGGGCTACCGAGCCTACCGTGCGTAAGGTATACCGGGTATCCATGCCGATGGAGAAAGAGTTGCAATTCCAGTTCTACCAAGGCGAATGTACCTCTTCCATGCGATATGAGGATGGACGGAAAGTATATACCTTCGCCTCCGACGATATCCTTCCTTTCGCCAAGGAACCGAATATGGTAGACCTATTCGACGCTGCCCCGAAGCTCATGATGTCCAGCACGCCCCGCTGGGAAGATAAATCCGTATGGTTCAATAAGGTTAACGAGGATTACGGAAGCTTTACCGCGATCCCGGAAGCCCAAAGGAAGGTAGACGAGCTGATCAAAGGCAAGAAGACGGAAATGGAGAAGATAGCCGTATTGACCCACTGGGTAGCCGATAACATCCGTTACTCCGGAATCTCGATGGGTAAAGGCGAGGGTTTCACGCTTCACAACCTAAAGATGAATTATACCGATCGTTGCGGTGTCTGCAAGGATATCGCCGGTACGTTGATCGCCTTCCTCCGCATGGCCGGATTCGAGGCTTACCCGGCGATGACCATGGCGGGAAGCCGTGTAGAAAGCATCCCCGCCGACCATTTCAACCATTGCGTGGCGGTGGTAAAACTGGCTAGCGGCACGTATATGCCTCTCGACCCGACTTGGGTTCCTTTCTGCCGAGAATTATGGAGTAGCGCCGAGCAACAGCAGAACTACCTCCCGGGTGTGCCCGAAGGCTCCGACCTCTGCCTGACCCCTGTCTCCGCCCCAGAAAACCACTACGTCCGCATCCACGCTGACAACCGCCTAGACGAGAAAGGCACGCTCCGCGGACAATTCACGATCACCGCCGAGGGACAGTCCGACAGCAATATCCGCCGCATCTTCACCACCGGATGGCAATCCGACTGGCAGAACACGATGGAGAAGCAATTGCTGGCCGTATCCCCCAACGCCAAACTGCTTCGTGTAGATTACGGTAAGGACCCGAAGAACTATCAAGCGGCCCCTATCAAGATCACGTTCTCTTATGAGATCCCCGATTATGCGATCATCGCCGGAGACCAGATGCTTATCAAGCCGCTAGTCATGAATAACCTCTACAATCAAGTGAAGAGTTTCTTGCGTATCGATACGAAACCGGAAAACCGTGCGTATGGATTCAAGGACGCTTGCTCCCGTTTGGTAGAACAAGATGAGACCATCCGTCTCCCCAAAGGCTATACCCTCCTGAACGCCCCGAAGAATGACGCCCTGCGAAGCAATGCGGCCGATTTCGAAGGTTCCCTTTCACAGGAAGGCGACCGGAACATCGTCTTGCGCCAGAAGCTAGCGTTGAAGAAGCGTGTCTACGACGCAGCCGACTGGAAAGGCTTCCGTTCCGCCGTGAACGCCTATAAGAGTTATGGTGACTATTTGATTATCAAGAAATAAAAAAAGAAAGACAATGATTAAGATAACCTATAAACTGATTCTTCTCCTAAGCTTGTTAGCGATGACGGTTACTTCATTCGCCGCATCGGAGGCTGAGTACGGGAAAGTATCGAAAGCTTGGACCTTGCATGCCGACGGCAGCCAAGAATATCGATCCTCCATGGAGTTGACGCTCTTCACGCATACCGCAATGAATAGCACGTATGGCGAGAGTTTTATCGTCTACAATCCCGATTTCCAAACACTGAAGATTCACTCATCCTATACGAGGCAGAAAGACGGTACGATCGTAAAGACACCCGATAACGCCTTCGTGGAGGTCCTGCCCCGTTTCGCCGCCGACGCTCCGGCCTATAACCAACTCAAGGAAATGGTCGTGGTACACACTGGCCTAGAACTTGGGGCCACGATTTACTTGGATTACTCTATTATCACAAAACCGGGCTACTATCCGGCTCTGGATATCAACGAGCGACTACAAGAGACCTCTCCCGTGAAGGAATGCAAGGTCTCTATTTCCGTACCGGAAGGGACCCCCTTGGCTTGCGGTCTATACGGCTCCCCCGTAAAAGCCGTGGAAGAGAGCCATGACGGTATAAAGGAGGTACACTGGACACTACGGAACATTCCCGCTTCCTCCCGTGAGGCTTTCCAACCAAAGAACCGTGAGGCTTCACCCCACTTGGTAGCCTCTACCTATCCTTCAGGTAAAGCGGCCTTAGCCACTTTGGATAAGCGCTTAAAGGAATCGCAGGGATACGAGAGCAAAACCTTCGCCCAATTCCTCACCGATAAAAGCGGTAACGAACAAGAGAAGGTGAACATCATCCGAGACCATATACTCAACAATCTCAGTACCTGTCCTATCCCCATGGCGATGACCGGCTATACCGTCCGTGACATCGATACCGTTCTCCGCAGTGCTTACGGTACGCCGCTAGAGATCGCACAGCTCTTGAACGTGATGTTGAATGCCGCCGGAATCCCGTCGGAAGTCCTCGCCGTCTATCCCGGCCATCTCGATACGGACGCTTGCGGGCTGGCTGCCATCCAGACACTAGCCGTAAAAGCCACTGTCGATGGGAAAGACCAATACCTATCCGCCTCCCCGCTGACAAATCGTGGCGGACTAGATAAGGTAGTCTCCCTCTCCGGAACTTCCATTGAGATTGAGACCACACCTATTCAGATTAAGGAAAGTAGATCCGTGGCCATCTCCGCCGATCAAGCAAAAGACGGTTTCGCCATCTGCGTATTGCCAGCCATCTCCGCCGGAATCGATAGCTGGGGCATGAGTGCCTTGAACAGCAAGCGTTCCAACTTATTCGAACTCCCCTCCCTAATCAGGGAAGAGGTAACATACACGGTTACTCCCGCCGAGGGCATGAAGTTGCAGACCTCCACGCAAGAGCAAGTGATAAGCAAGCCTTTTGGTAAAGTAACCCGCACGATCACACCAAGAGGAAATACGATCGAGGTGGTACGTACGATAGAGTTGAACAAGCAACAGTTCACTCCCGCCGAATATAGCGACGTGCGTAGCTTGATCCATGAATGGACAAATCCGGATAACCGGGTATTGCTATTCTCCCTATAAGATCTAAATACGGAGGGCACGGAACAAATCTGTGTATTCCGTGTGCTCCGTGTTTAATTATTTCATACATTTACGAACGTTAACATTAAATCATATCGTATATGAAGACACTAAAGTATTTACTCGCCACCATGCTCCTTCTAGGCGTTTGTAACCTAACGCATAGCCAAAAGCTATCCCTAGGAATCTTCCCCGAGCCCCAAGAGGTAACTATCTCCAGCCAGACATACGCGCCGCCCCATGGATACGCCCTACGAGGCATAAATAATCCGGACGCAGACGCAGTCAGACTACTTAAAGAAGCGCTACCTTTCGCTAAATCCGGCAAATCCCTCCCCTTAGAGATCAAGAAGCTAAAAGACAAAGCCCCGGAGATGCAACGCTCGGGTGCCTATACGCTGACGATCACTAAAAAAGGTATCACGATCGGGATCGTAGACGATAATTCCTTGTTCTACGCCGCCCAAACCCTCAAGCAATTGGTCAAGTATGACGAGGGTAAGAAGATCCTGCCTCTCTGCTCGATCAAGGACTATCCGGACGTATTATTCCGGGGTACCGTGGAAGGCTTCTACGGACAGCCTTGGAGCCACGCCGACCGTATCGAGCAAATCCGCTTTTACGGAAGGATCAAGCTGAACACCTATATCTATGGTCCGAAAGATGATCCTTATCACAGCTCCCCCAACTGGCGCAAACCGTATCCCGCCGAGGAAGCCGAGCATATCAAGGAACTAGCGAAAGAGGCCGCCCATAACAAAGTAAACTTCGTTTGGGCCATCCACCCGGGACAAGATATTCAATGGAACCAGACGGACAGCATGAACATCCTTTCCAAATTCGAGAAAATGTACGATTTGGGCGTACGCTCTTTCGCCGTCTTCTTCGATGATATATCCGGAGAGGGAGCCCGCCCGGAAAAGCAAGCCGGCTTATTGAATTACATCCATAAGGAGTTTATCCGCAAGAAAAGCGACGTGCAGCCCCTGATCATGTGCCCTACCGAATACAACCGCTCATGGGCTAAGACCGATTATCTGGATATCCTCGGTACCCAACTCGACCCCGCCATCCAAATCATGTGGACCGGAGACCGTGTCGTAGCCGATATCACGAAAGAAGGTGTCGAGTGGGTAAACAACCGTATCCGTCGTCCCGCCTATATCTGGTGGAACTTCCCCGTAAGCGATTATTGCCAAGATCATTTGTTGATGGGACCCGCCTACGGCCTAGATACGCAAGCCGCCGGCACCATGACCGGATTCGTATCCAATCCTATGGAATACGCCGAGGCTTCCAAGGTCGCTATATTCGGCGTTGGAATGTACACTTGGAATATCGAGAATTACGATCCTACACAGGCATGGAAAGACGCTTGCGACTTCATCATGCCGGAGGCCTCCATGGCTTTCCGCATTTTCTGCGAGCATAACTGCGATCCGGGTCCGAACGGACATCAATACCGCCGGGAAGAGTCCGCTAACTATGTGGCTCCTATCCAGACATTCCTCGCCGGATATAAGAAAAACACGTTCCCGGAGCAAAGCGCGAATCTTCTGGGAACCTTATTCGCTCAAATCACGGCTTCCCCGAGTATGATCTATAGCCAAAGTCCCAATAAACGCTTGATCGAGCAAATCAATCCATGGCTTATCCAATTCGAGTTCTTAGGAAAAGCCGGAACAAGCGCTCTGCATATGGCGCACGCTTGGTATGAGAAAGACCGGTCTTATACGTGGCAACGCTATCTGGAAACATCCGCTTTGCTAGATAGCATGAAACTGATAAACCGCACGCTGAACCAGAAGGCGCAGCCTAAAGGCGTGAAAGTCGGATCGAAAGTCTTACACCCTTTCATCGTAGACTTATACCGCCAGACAGGTCGTAACCTGCTATCTACGGACGGTATCGCCCCGGACGAGGTGAAGGTTAGCATCCCTTCCATATTCACGAATATCGACCAATTAAAGAGCCAGCCTTGTGCCGAGGGTGACAATACGGTCGGTTACGTTCCCCTATTCGAGGTAGTCAAGGTACAACCTAACCAATATCTGGGTATCGGCTGGGAAATCCAGAAAGAAGCGGAATCCTTCTGTTTCAATCTTCCGAAAAGCAACCAACCCGGACGGGTATTCGAGTGGTCCGCCGACGGAAAGAGCTGGAGCCTAATCCCTCATGTCTCCACGGAAAACGCTAAAGATACGATCCGCACCATCGACCCGAAAGCCCGTTATATCCGTATGCGAAATAACTCGGATCAGCAAATGGAGCTATACGTACTAGGATTCACGGCGACAACCAAACAAGACCCGCAAATCAATGAGGCTCTTATGATGTACGATATGAACCTAGATACGTATAAGAACTTGAACCCGGGAGAAATGATTCATATAAAATGTGATGATATCAACGCCGTATCTTTCTTCCTCTCCGGAAGTAACGAGAATCTGGTATCCATCACCGGCCTCTCCCAAGATGGCGAGAAAAACATCGTCTATCAAGGAAACGTAGGCTACATCAAATTAAATAAAACCATGTTCGAGGATTTCTCTTCTTTAGAAATCACCACAATAGGAAAAGAATCTATACATATCCACCAGATCGTTAGGGAATAATAAATAAAAAAGTACCGATTTCTTTCTCTCTTAGATGGAAGAAGGAGATCGGTACTTTTTTATTTATTCGTACAATTCGGGTGTATCTTATTTTTGGCACATCTCCGCTTGTATATTCCTATTAAAAGTTATACCTTTAGGATGCGAAAAACAGAAACCGAAAAAGCAATGCGAAAAGAAGAAAGGTATAAAGGCGTATTAAACTGGTTTAAGGAAAACGTACCGGTAGCCGAGACTGAACTACATTATGACGACCCCTATCAACTATTGATAGCGGTAATCCTATCCGCACAATGCACGGATAAGCGAGTGAATATGATCACACCTGCCCTGTTCGAGGCTTTCCCGACTCCCGAGGTAATGGCGGCTAGCACACCGGAAGTTGTCTTTGAATACATACGAAGCGTATCTTACCCGAACAATAAGGCTAAACATCTGGTAGGTATGGCGAAAATGCTGATAGAGGATTTCAAAGGCGTGGTTCCCTCCGATATTGATGAGCTACAAAAACTGCCGGGCGTAGGAAGAAAAACAGCGAACGTAATCGCATCCGTAGTATATGACAAGCCGGCCATGGCGGTGGATACGCACGTATTCCGTGTCTCCAACCGGATCGGCTTGACCAATAATAGCAAGACACCTTTGGAAACGGAAAAGGAGTTGGTGAAGAACATTCCGGAAGAATTGATCCCCATCGCCCATCACTGGTTGATATTGCATGGAAGATATGTTTGCCTCGCCCGGAAACCGAAATGTGAGGAATGCGGATTAAAGCCTTGGTGTAAACACTTCCTAAAGCAAACATGAGGATCAGCAAGAAAGACATAACGGCATTTTTTGTCTTGTTTCTGGGTACGATCGTATGCGTGAGGTACTTTTACAAGCATATGAACGACGAGCAATTTGTCGCTACGGTAGATCCCTATAGTTTGGTCGTTCCAAGCCCCACGGCAATTTTTGCCATCAATCGTCCTCCTGTATTCGAGAAGATGATACTACCCATGGAGAATATACGCAAGGCGTTCTCAGATCATACCCCCGCTATTTTCCTTTCTTTAATACGGCAAAATCTGGAATTATCGTCTTTCCTAATCGCTTATTATCCACAAGGGGATGTCTTGTACGCCCCTATGGATAGTCATACGGCAGAGCGTATTTTCAAGCAACTGGACGTCTCTTTCACTTTTCCGGCCCAGCAACGAGAGGAAACCTCCGTTCCTGTTAGATATTATCCTGATGTTGATAAGCATTTTCTAGGTTGTTACTACCACGAGGGTATATTCGTAGCGTCCTACAACCGAAGATTATTGGTAGAGACGGTGGAAAGGCAACAGACATACCCCGCACATGTCATTCCGGAACTAACAGATCTGATTCGTAAAAAAGGCAAGCGTGGCGCAATGAATCTCTTCATCAAAAGCGCCCCTTTACATTTACGGGTACAAATGAATGACTCGACGGAGTGGAGAATGAAAAATCAATGGTTGGCAATGGATTTATTCTATAATGAAGGAAGCCTTTGCTGCTTCAACGAGCAACCCTATGAGAAAGCCTTGGAGAACTTTTACCCCAATTTATGCGATACGATAACCACCCGGATCAATCGGCTATTCCCGCAAATAAAAACCACGACACAAGTCAGTCATGACGAGGCCGTGGCATATTTTACGGTTTGCGGGAATTAAGCTCCAGTCTCTTCTTTCTTGAAAGCTGCCACAAACATATCTTTTACGAATAAATATCCGATACATCCGAATAAAGCGAGGAAGACAAAACCGACCAAGATAAGTGCCTTCTTAGGAGAAGATGCTTTCAAAGGTACGGTAGCCGGCTCGATTACGGTATACACCGGAGTTTCTTCCTGTACACGCAATTTATCTTGCTCCAACTTCTGCGCCAACGTATTGTAAACATTAAACGTAAGGGTCATCTCATTCTTCAAACGTTCCTGCTCCGTACGGTAGCTGGAAGAGATAATATTACGGTTGGCATCCTCGAAAGCAGCGTACGCACGTTGCGCTTTATAATAAGCGTCACGTGACTCGCCAAATACCTTCTGGGTAAATTCCAAATCTTGCTTTACTTTTTGCGTACGATAATTCGTAATATAATTCTGGAGGTTTTCCAAAACGACCTTTGTCATCTGAGCGGAAATAACCGGGTCCTGCATCTGTACGGAAGCCGTGATAACCAAGGTCTTCTTGTCCACGGAAACAGAAACCCGCTCCTGCAAGGCCTTCACCACCTCTTCTTGATCCTTTGTCAAATGGTAAGGATTCAAGCCCTCAGACTCTTCCTCGTCACCGGAGATTAAACTCATTACCGCACCCAACGCCTTGAATGGAGCGGAGACAATATATCCCCACCAAGCCTTACGTTGATGTTCACTCATATAATCATACAATGTAGTGCTTAACTCCTTTTCCTTATCGGTAACCTCTACCGGAAACAATTCCAACAGAAACGGGGTACTCTGCACCACATCCGGATACAAATCCGGAGAGATCGCGTCCGCACCGGCAGCGGCATTCAGATTAATCCCAGCCATAGCAGCCAAACCGCCAAGACTAGATTTTTTTGCCGCATCCTGTGTCTCTGGTGCCAATTTCACCGTAGTTGTATATTCCTTGGGAATACTGAAAGCTACAATCAAACCTACTACCACCGCAATACCACAGCCTTTCAATAAGAACTTACGCTCTTTCCACAGTTTTTGCGCCAGTTCGATTAAATCGATCTCCTGCTCCTCAGGTAACTCTTGTCTTTTTATCTCGTTTATCGTATCCATGCCTGATTAGTTTTTAATCATGTTAACAATAGAGGTAATCATCGCAGCCATAGAGGTAGCGGAGCTACTGATACTCATGATCTCAGCCAAGCTTCGGCGCTCACGTTGCGTTTTCGTCGGAACTACGATCTCACAGCCCGGCTCCACTTTCGGATAACGCTTGAAAAAGATAGCGGTACGCTTCGTCGTAGCGACCTTACCATTCATATATATTACGATCGGATACTTACGTGCGATATCATTATAACCACCGGCTTGAGACAAGCAATCCATAACCGACATACCTTTCGTGTAAGTTACGCTGTTCGGATAAGTCACGGCTCCGCTCATCTTCACCGTACTTTGCATCTGCGGGATATAAAGCTCATCGCCGTCACGAAGCACAACGTCATCGATACTACCCGGATTTGCCAACGCTTTCTCTAAATCAATACCTACGGAATAGTCCTTCACATTCATCAACGCTACACCGATGGAATCCCGGCTTTGCTTATTCGCCTCACTTAAAGCCAGAAGGGTCTCCATGCGTTTCAATTCATCTTCTGTCAACTGACGTTTCAAGCTAGCACCTTTTACATAAGACTCTGGGGTAACTCCTCCCGCTTTCGCGATAATATCACTCAAGCGAGCGTTCTTCGTAGCCAATACATAGCTACCGGCAAAAGTGATCTCGCCGTTCACCTTCACGACCTGTTGCTCATGATACCCCGGGGAGAAACGAACATAAACCTCATCGAACGGCTCCAATGTGAAGATCGTATCTCCCGCATTCAACTTGAAGTCCTCACTCAACGAGAAGTTATATACATCGGCGATCCGGTTGACATTCTGATTGGAACTAGGATCCTTCACACGACGGGCTACCTCTACATTAATAGAAGAAGCGGACTCTCTTAAACCACCTGCCATCATGATAGCGTCTTCTATTGTCAAATTATGACGATACGGAAGCACCGTATCCGGATAATTCACGGCTCCGCCAACCTTGATCGTATAAGGTTCGCGCAAATCGAATAGGGAAGGAATGCTTAATTGGTCTTCCGCTTGCAACTCCACATCTGGAGCGGTACCGTTCAAGATACCACGAATATCCACGGCGATCATCGTAGTCGTGAAATCCGGATTCAAACGGGTAATCAAGGCACGGCCGGCGAACTCGTCTCCTTTAAGACCTGCGGCCTGTTTTACCAATTGCTTTACCGTACGAACCGACGGACTTAACTCATATTCTCCCGGACGCCATACAGCTCCCGTCACGACCAAACGATTCTCATAAAAAGGAATAACGGAATCTACCTGCAAAGAATCGCCATCCTGCATCACGAAAGAAGCGAACTTATCCTCCGAAACCGTAGAGATCTGGTAACGACTATCTGATTTACGCTTCACTTGTACGTCCTTCGTATAAGCGTCGCCGGTAAATCCGCCAGCCATATCCAGCAATTGCTTCAAGGTCTCGCCCTTGCGCAACTCGAAAATACGATTACGTTTCACCTTACCTCGAACCACCGCTAACTGGTCGTACGGGCCTACCATAATCATATCGTTCTCTTCCAAACGGACATTCGTTGTGTACTTTCCGTTCAATAAATAATCATATACGTCGAGATTAGCGATTTCCTTGCTATTACGATATACCTTGATGCTACGCAAAGAACCAATCTTATTCACACCACCGGCGGCATACAACGCATTAAATAATGTGGCGAATGAAGGTAATGTATACGTACCGGGAGCGACTACCTCGCCGACAATATTCACCTTCATGCTACGAATCTGGCTCAAACTGACGGAAACAAAGGTATTCCCCTCTCCCGAACCAGACAGCGTAGACATAATCTGGCTCAACTCCTGACGCAGACGAGTCTCAGCGCCAGCGATCGTCAATCCACTGACCGACACCGGACCTAAATTTGGTACAAGGATCGTACCGTCCGGAGAGATCTTTAATTTCAAGTTTAGCTCGGAATCTCCCCATACATTAATCAATAACTCATCACCAGCGGAAAGCACATAATCCTTAGGTGTAGGGATGTTTAAATCTGGGGCAAAAGATAAGTTCTTGTTTGAGAAGATTTCATGCCCGAATACGGTATTCTCCATGGCTGAAGCAGGAAGATTATTTCTACGTTGGGCTTCTAAGGATTGTCCTTCATCGATTACCGGCATTACCCGGTCGCTAACCTTCGCACCGGTAGCGGTAGCTTGAGATCCGACAGATCCCCCTTCTTGTTTCATACGCTTGGCTAATTCCTGCTGTATCTGCGTATCCGACATTCCAGCGGCTTTCGCCTTGTCAATCAAGTCTTGCGGAACCTGCGCATACACAGATCCCGACAGCAATAAGCAACATACGCATAGTACGTTCTTAAACGATAAATTCATACAGTCTATTATTGTTTTTTATTATATACCACCCCTGCTATAAGCGACTAACTTAAAAAAAGCAGCTATTCTCTAGATTTTCAGCTGGCAAAGATAAAGAATCTTTTTAATATATGGCTTAAAAAGTCACCGTTAATCCATCATATGAGTAATGTACATGCGGAGGCAACTCTTTTTCAACGACCGCATGCAACCCTATGCGATGACTCATATGGATTAAATAGGCCTCCTTGGGCTGGATACGGGATATATTCGCTAAGGCTTCCTCCAGACTCTCATGCGATTGATGCTCTCCTTTCCGAAGAGCATCAATAACCAATACATCAAGGTTTTCCAACTTAGCGTACTCCTCTTCCGGAAGATATTTAAGGTCGGTCAAGTAAGCCATATTGCCGATACGGAAACCTAAGATCGGCAGCTTAGCGTGCATTACACGAATGGGAGTGATCATGACACCGGCGGCCTCAAACGGTTTCGTCCCGATCGTATGCAATACCAAATTAGGCACTCCCGGATATTTATGCTCCCGGAACACATAAGGAATGCGAGTTTTTATCGCCTCCACGACATTGTCTTCCGCATAAATATCCACATCTTTATACCGACCAAAAGGACGTAGATCATCTAAGCCACCTACATGATCGTAGTGCTCATGGGTTACTAAAACGGCGTCAAAATGGTAAATCTTATTGGTTATCATTTGCCAACGGAAGTCCGGACCACAATCGATCAATATCCGTTTCCCTTCCGTCTCTACCAAGATCGAGGCCCGTAGACGCCAATCACGGGGGTCTTTACTAGTACATACCTCACATTGGCAACCTATCTCAGGATTGCCCGTAGACGTTCCTGTTCCTAAAAAAACGATTTTCATTATCCGACATATTTAACCTCAGGCATAAGCTCTATACCGAAACGATCTTTTACGGCGGTACGAATGCTCTCCGCGACCAACGCGATCTCATCCCCCCGGGCATCTCCTAAATTCACTAATACCAACGCTTGTTTCTCGTAAACACCTACCGACCCATGGTTTTTACCCTTAAACCCACATTGCTCGATCAACCAACCGGCCGGAACCTTGATCTTTCCTTCCGAAGCGGGATAAGACGGGATTTCCGGGAATTGCTTTTTCAATTTCTCAAAATGCTCTGCCGTAATTATCGGGTTCATAAAGAAACTGCCTGCGTTGCCTAATACTTCAGGATCGGGAAGCTTCTGCCTGCGAATTGTTATGACAGCCTCACGGATCGTTTCCAAAGTAACTTCCGGATATTTCGTCAACTCCTCCTTTAAGTTCCCATAATTAACTGAAAAACCAGGGTTCTTGGATAGTCGAAGCGTGATATAAGTTATGATGTGGGGGTCATGATGTTCATTCTTGAAATAACTATTACGATATCCATATTCACAATCCGAATTCGTAAAAGTCCGTTTCTCGAATGTCAACTGGTTATAAGCCTCCACGCTCTCGATCACATCCTTGATCTCCATGCCATAAGCCCCGATGTTCTGGATAGCGGCAGCGCCCGCCTCACCGGGTATTAAAGAAAGATTCTCTATACCTCCCCAACCTTTCGATACGGCGTATGCCACGACATCATCCCAGATCTCCGCAGCCCCGACACGAAGCGATACATACTCGTCCGTTTCCGCCGAGATAGAAATCCCCTTGATTCGGGAATGGATGATAATGCCATTATAATCGTTGATGAACAATAGATTGCTCCCGCCTCCTATATGCAAGGATAAACATTCCTGAAAGTATTCATCATGTAAGATTCGTTGCAACTCCTCCTCCGTCTCATACTCCATGAACCAACGTGTCTTTACTGGGAGATGGAACGTATTGTGTTTCTCCAACGAATAATTCTGCTCTATTCTCATCGTCTATTTTATTTTTAGGGCAAAAGTAGTCATAAATAACTCATCCGCAAATTATGTAGTTCCGGATTTTTTCAGTAGATTTGTATATAGAGTTGATCGTATGGATGAGAACACGTCCGGCATATCCGGTGAAATACAGAAGATGATCCTCGACAAGTTAAACACGTTCAATCGAGGAAAAACGTCAGACAAAGGGCGGTACTACATTCTTTTGCCTACCTCAAAGACCTTATATTATACGCTTTGGTTCTTTACGCCTTCGGCCACTTATCATCCGACGGTCTATTTGGCGAATCTCGACTTGAATGCCATCAGCTCGGTGAATAAGGCGATTAAGATGGTAAGCAACTCCTTTCTACCTTTATTTATAACGACAGATATCAAAGACTCTCCCGATAATGGAGACGATATTATTTCTTTCGGTAAATACAGAGGATACCATTTGCATGACATCTATACGATCGATCCCCGATACGTCGTTTGGATAGCCGATAAATATGAACCTCACGTAAAAAGCGAGATGCGTTTTAAAGAGTTAGCGGTGACCTACAGTAAAATCTATCTCGACCTACAGACCCGTAAAAAATATAAAATGCCTGTAAGCCGCTTTGTAGGAACACCGGGAGAAAAATTGAGCGATTTAAAGTTAACAATCACAAAAGTCCGCATTGAAGACGATTCTTACAAGACACAGATTATCCGTGGTACCGAATATTTCTATGTAGATCAATTGCTCACGGCCGTGGACATCGCCGGAAATTACTTCTTATTGAGGATAAAAGCGAAAGATCGTAGTCTTACCACGCAAACGTTGCCACCGGGCGCTCATGCTTTCCAAGTAGGGGAAAAATTGACTTTGACTTCCGCTAAAGTCTTAAAACATATAGAATCCCGTACTATCAAGTACACACGAATCGGGTATATCAAGATTCAATAAATGTTTCGAAATTCGCAAACAGACACATTATTAACATTTTTTGTTCTTAAAAATGTAACAAACATCTGTAGGCCTTGTTTAATAAGAAACTCAAATGCAAATGTATCTTTGCAAAACGTAACTATAAAACCAGCTTCAAAGTGTACATTTGTAGTGTTTAACAATTTAAAAAATTTGCATTTATGAACAAAGCAGAACTTATAGAGGCTTTAGCAGACAAGACCGGGTTACAAAAGCAAGAAGCAAAGAAAGTATTGGATGCTTACATCGAGATCGTAACTGAGCGTATGTCTGAAAATGAGGAAATCGTACTTGTCGGATTTGGAACACTGATCCCAAGACCGCAAACACAGCGTCTTGCCAGAAATCCTAAAACAGGTACTCCGGTAATGATCCCCGCTCGTACGACCGTAAAATTCAAACCGGGTAAATTCCTCCTTGAGGCGATGAATGCCCACCTGAAATAATAAAGTCACCGAAAACGTAGTAAAAATATCCCCGGTAAGGGGATAAAAAATCATAAGTATGAAATCTTTCATTTATAAGTATGAATGAAAAATTTCATACTTATGATTTTTAGTGTCCGGAAATGATTACTTTTGGGCTCAAAAAAGACTCATGAGAATCGTTAATCTTGGAGACACCAATTCCATATTAAACAAGTTCGTAGCCGAACTTAGAGATGTAGATATACAAAAAGACAGCCTTCGCTTCCGTCGCAATGTCGAGCGTATCGGAGAAATCATGGCTTACGAGATCAGTAAGGAATTTCATTACAGTACGAAAGACATCCAGTCCCCGCTAGGTATAGCCCCGATGAATACGCCGGACGATCAAATCGTGATTAGTACGATCTTGCGTGCCGGGCTTCCATTCCACCAAGGTTTCCTTCGGTATCTGGATAATGCGGAGAACGCTTTCGTATCCGCTTACCGCAAATATAAAGACCGTTTGAATTTTGATATTCATATCGAATATATCGCCTCTCCTCGCTTAACAGGTAAAACCTTGATCATATCCGACCCGATGTTGGCCACCGGAAGTTCTATGGAATTGGCGTATGAGGCCCTGTTGACCAAAGGAGTACCCGGCCATGTACACGTAGCCTCCATCATCTCAAGCAAACAAGCCTTGGAATACTTGCAGAAGAAAATGCCGGATGACAAGACTACAATCTGGATCGCCGCATTAGATAATGACCTCGACGATCATTCTTATATCGTTCCCGGATTAGGCGATGCAGGAGATTTAGCGTTCGGCGAGAAGGAATAGGGATGTGTAAACCAAAACGTACTGCCTTTGCCCAACTCGGAATTTACACCGATCCGACCACCTAGTCTATTTACGATGGTCTCGCAAATAGATAGCCCCAAGCCCGTACCTTGTTTAAACGTATTTCCTTTATAGAAACGATCAAAGATATGGGCTTGTATCTCTTGGCTCATGCCATCCCCCGTATCAGTCACGGAGAATTTTATCTCATCACCTATGATCTCGTAAGCTAAGATGATACAACCTTCGCTCGTATACTTGATCGCATTGTTAAGGAAATTGGAAATTACCTGCGTCAGCCGCATACGATCGCTATAGATTTGGCATTCCGGTGAATCTTTGGGAGCAATCAGAGCTACGTTATCGGGCATCTTAATACGGAAAGAGGTCACGATCTCATTGATCACCTCTTTTATGCTCATATCGGCGAACTTGAAATCCATCGTACCAGATTCAATTTTTGCCAAATCTAGAATATCACTGATCAATTGAAGCAACATCCGATTATTGCTATCGATGATTTCCACAAACTCATGCCTCTCCTCGGGATCATCCGTTTCCGCCAATAATTGAGAAAAACCGACAATGGCATTTAATGGCGTACGAATCTCATGACTCATATTCGCTAGGAAGGCAGACTTCAAACGATCCAGTTCTTCCGCCCTTTCCCTTTTCAATTGAGAGTCCTTTAACTCCGTGATATCATAATTAATACAGATCATCTCCGGTTTATTCGGGTCTACGCTTTGAGGGTTACGGGTGATATTGGCGCAAATCCATTTCCATCCGTCACCAGACTTCACACGCACTTCCCTACGGAAATGATGCGCTTTACCCTGTTTCACCTCCTCAAAGAATGAGTTTATATATCCAGCGTCGTTCGGATGAATATAAGAATAAATCCCAATAATTTGGGACAAGGGGGTTCCATCCTTCTCTCCCATATTCTCATACCATTGCTTAATGGCATAGCCCTCAAAGGTATATAAGTCATAAAGGGCATAACCGACTTTAGCGTATACGCTGACCAAGGTAAATACATTCTCAAACTCAGAAATACGGTTATAGGCGATCATCTTTTCCGTATTATCCAAATTAATAAGTAAATAGCTGGAAGGTTCACCTCTTTGGTCATATAAAATACTGGCCTTGGTAACGATATCCAACTCGCCTACTTTCGAGGTGTTATAATAATCATCGACCTTCTTAAACGAATAATTCAGCCGGAAATTCACGGATTTATTCTCCTTGAGTTTCTTGATCACATCTTTAGGCAGAATCGGGTTGCTAAAAATATTGACTCCTAAAACGTCCTTCTTTGACCGGATACCGAATATCTCCATATCCTTTGCGTTCAGATCAATCAAGTAACCGTCCCTGTCATAAAGCTCGACTCCCACAGGTAAATTTACATACAGCTTTCGGAAGATCATTTCATTATGATCGATCATCTTACTAATCTTTTCCTCTTTCAGTTTGAAATTAGGTAAAATCTGTAATATGCCCAACGCTTTTACGCACACTCCGTTATTCAACTTACGCTCACATAATCTGGAGCGTACCCATTTTTCCCCAGTCGGTGTTATTATCGGAAATATTTGCTCATACGTATCGACAGATTGGATCGATAAAAAATCCGTAGTAATCAGATCCCTAAAGTCTTCCCGGATTATATAGTAAAATTCAAAAAAAGAGAGATTATTCCCCTTCTTCCCAAATATACTCATTAAATAATCGGAACAGATATAACTTCTTTGAACAAAATCGGCTTCCCACAAGCCAACTTCCGCCCTATCCAATAACAATTTACATTGATCCAATTGAGTCTGTATATCCTCCATAAAAATATCCCTTCCGATAAAATTACACTATGATTTCACAAAGATATAATTTAAATAGTATAAATCCTCTATAATAAAAAAGAGATTGTCTCGAATAACTCAAGACAATCTCTTTCTATATTCAAAGCCTAATATAAATTATTTCAATTCCTTGATACGAATATTGCGGAATTTGACAGGGGAACCATGCCCTAAGAAACCTATATGACCTTTTTTGTTAAACAAACCCGGATGCTCCTTTCCATCAGGCGTACCATTCTTCACGGCATCCCGAATATTTCCATCCAAGATTACTACTCCATTCACCGTCACACGGATATGATCGCCATCCGCCATGATCTCTTCCGTATTCCATTCTCCAACCGGCTTGAACGCTTTCGGATGATCCTCACGGGCGGGAATGATACCGTATACGGAACCGTGATGTTGCAGCGGAGTGATGTTTCCTTGGTAAATAGGATGTTCACAATCCAAGACCTGCACTTCCATACCTACATATGCTGCATCTCCTTCCATCGGCGTACGAATACCGACACCGTTATTAGCTCCCGGGGTTAACTGGAAGTCAAAACGATAGATAAAGTTTCCGTATTCCTTCTTGGTGTACAGATTACCACCGAAACTACTGCTTGGGACCATAGAGATACAGCCATCTTCCAAGATATAATCAACCGTGTTTCCAGTCCACTCATGCATATTCGTTCCGTCAAACAAAACCTTGAAGCCCTCTTTTTCCTCTTCCGGCGATAATTTGAACGGTTCTTGTTTTTCCAATTCCTTTACGTAGATATTACGGTAATAGACCTTGCTGCCATGAGCTTGCATCTCGATTTGCTCTACCGGGAAAATCGGAAGCTTGCGATCCCAATAGTTTTCCAGAATCACGTTATCTACCACTTTTTCTCCGTTCAAGACAACCGTCACACGGTCACCAACCATCTTAATATAGAAGGAATTCCATTCACCCAATTTATTGTCGGCCACTTTCGAAGGCTTGCTCTCGTTTACCTGATTGTTGTACAAGCCACCGGAACCTACTTGCGCACCAACATTTACCCGAGAAGTATCCCAGATCTGGACTTGAGGAGTACCACGCAGATAAATACCGGCATCAGCCTCAGGGCCTTTCGGATCCAACATCCAATCCACATACATCTCGAAATCACCATATTGCTTTTCCGTACATAGGTTATCGTACCCAGTACCGTCAAATACTAACAGGCCGTTCTCTACTTTCCAGTCACGACGCATATTCTCATCTGCCTTCTCCTGCGCTTTCGCCAATTGAGCCGGTTTCATTTTCGCGCGGGCGATCGGATTCTCGACCAAACCTTTCCAACCCGTTAAATCCTTACCATTAAAGATAGAGACAAATCCGACCTCGTCCGGCATCGCATCCAAATGTTGCTTCAAGGCATCGATATCATAACGAGCGTCTTCCCCGTCAAACATGGTCAAAACACGTTTCAAGATAGCCTTCACATTGTCACCCTTATATTCCGGATGGTTACGAGCGATATTCCAAACCGCATAAACAGCCGCAGAACGAACAGCCGCATCGCTTGAATCCAAGAATTCCGACGCATACATCAATGCCAAGAAGGTATCCGCCCGTTGGATCTGACGTAAAATAAGAGCCTTTTGCTCACTCGTCCGGGCAATCTCCATGACTTTCCGCAAGCTCAACAAACGATTCTCTCTCGTAAATGCCGGATTAGATACCAACTGCACATAACGCTTTAACGCCCTGTCGAATACTTGATCGGAAGCGGCTGATTGGCAAACCTTAAATAGTTCGTCGGCAGCCTCAATACCCTTCCAAGCCAACAAAGCGTCAAGAGCCGCATCCTTGGCCGCTCCATTTCCTTTATTCAATCCTTCCACGATCGTAGCCAAAGCCTCTTTCTCGCCAGTCGCTGATAAGACCTTATAATAAAGATATCTCTTGCTGTCCCCCGCTTGTATCATACGACGATTCACGTTAGATACTTGAGTTGCCGCCGGTTGTTTAGAGATGGCGGCAATGATCGCATCTTGAAGCGGAGCGACAGCTGAAGCCTCCGCAGTCTCCAACATTCCGCACAATAAAGTGAAATCTTTCTCGGATACTACATCTTTCAATGCGGTATAAGCGGCTTTCTTCACCTCTGAGGAGCCGGATTTAATCTGATCCAGTACCGTATTTAGATTCGCATCGGCCATACGTATCGCCAACAGCTCCAAACCAGCGATTTTTCCGGCATCGGAAGCGGACGGGATCACTTTAGCGACTGCTTGATCAATATCGCCGTTAAATGCCATCAAAGCATCTTGACCCAATAAAATCACTTGCTTGTCATTGCTCTTCAACAAATCAGCCAGCACAGGAATGACACTCTTATCACCGATTTTAACCAAGGCCCAAACAGCGGCCTGTTGCACATAGAAATCCTTATCTTTCAATTGATCCAAAAGAACTTGTCTTGCTGGTAGATCAAAACGAAGTTCCAGATTCTTGATCACGTCATGTTTAGACGGGCATTTGCTTTCACGGCCTATCCAGTTCAAGATATCTACCTTGACTTCCGGCTTCGCCTTTAACATGTGTTTCATGACCTCGATATAAACATTTTGATCAGCGAAACCCGAAGCGAAGTTCAAAGCCGCATTACGGTATCCTTTATCCGTATCTTTCAAAGCCGATAATAAATTCTTCGTAGCGGCTTCCGGCTTAGCGGCCAATAGAATCTGAAGAGCGGCCTCACGGGTCTGTGTCATGCCCGCTTTCGTAGACTTCTTCAATAAATCATTCGCCGCTTTCTCCGCGTCTTTGGTATCGCCTTGCTCAAGGACACGTTTAATCAAAGCGATATACGCCTCATTCGCCCCGGTCTTTTCCATTTTATAACCGGCTTTCTCGGCAGCGGCGGCTAAATCACTCAGAGAAGCTTTAGAACCTACACGGCTCAACGCATAAAGAACCTCTTTCTGCATATTCTCATCGCTGGAACCAAGCATCACTTTCAATACATTTTCCGCATCAGCGATTTGCACGTCAGCGATCGCACGGATAATATCCTTTTGCGTCTTCGGAGTACCGGAACGACGCATCAAGGAAGCCACCAAAACCTTCTTAGCGTTATCGGTACGGATAGCGGATAACGCACGGGCAGCAGGACCGCTTAGGCTCTCATCGTTCAAATAGTTAGCCAGCGTATCCACACACTCATCTTTTCCCAGTAATTGAAGCTGCCGGATAATAAAAGCCTTTGTCTCCCGGTCGCTCACCTTATCTAAGGCTTTCAAATATGCGTTGGCTGTTGCTAGACGGGCATTTTCCTCACCTTTCGCCATCACGTAGTGAGTCAATCCGCTTAACGCATAATCCACGTTCGAGTTACTGCCTTTTCCCGGAGCGTTAATCTTGTTAATCAACATCAAGACCCCTTCCTCGCCAGTGGAGCTTAAGTCATTAATTAATTTGTTATATTCAGCTTGTTGCTCCGCCGGCATCTGTGCCAGTACATCGGCAACGATCGTCTTCGATGTACGATTAGCCGGGCTTTGAGCCATTAACATACTACCGCACAACAATAAGCTGGCAATTGATATATATACTTTTTTCATATGTGTATGTATTTAAATGTTCCAAGGCGCTCTCATCGGCTGATCCAACAAACGATTAGCGGCCTCATCATTAATAAATTCCAGTTTTACGGGATCAAAGTGAAGCGTACGATTCAAACGAAGGGCTACGGCACCCATATTCACGATCGTAGCGGAACGGAAGCCATTACGCTCATTCAAGGCAAAAGGCTGACGAGTCTTTACGCACTCGATAAAGTCGGTAACCTGTGGCTCAGGTTCGGGATAATCGGATAACTTTTTCTCCCAATCCGGGATATCACATACGAAATTCTTATAAACATTCCCGTTCGGTCCGGAAATATAAGGTGTGTTCGGATCCCCGTAATCACCTCCCCAAAGTACGATCTGGCAACCATCCTCATAGGTATACGTAATCGAGCGCCAAGTACCCACGGCGTCCGGATGTTGTTGCGGAGCATCCACCTCTACCTTAACCGGGCTGGTATTATCTTTTCCTAGAAAATATTGTACAGGGTCAATATAATGCTGTCCCATATCCCCTAAACCACCGCCGTCATAATCCCAGTATCCACGGAATGTCTGATGCACACGATGCGGGTTATAAGGTTTGTAAGGAGCCGGACCCAACCAGAAATCATAATCCAGCTCACTAGGCACCGATTGTGGTTCCAGATATTCTTTACCAACCCAATAGAACTTCCAGTCGAAACCGGTATGCTTGCTGATCGTTACCTTTAGCGGCCAGCCCAACATACCACTTTGAACCAGTTTCTTCAAAGGTTTCACTGGAGTGCCCAGTCCATAGAACGGGTCAGCGAAACGGAACCAAGTGTTCAAGCGGAACATACGTCCGTATTGCTTCATCGCTTCCATTACCCGTTTACCCTCCCCGATCGTACGGGTCATAGGCTTCTCACACCAAATATCTTTTCCTGCTTTAGCGGCCTCGACAGACATGATACCATGCCAGTGAGGAGGCGTAGCTATATGAACGATATCTACATTGGGATCTAGAATCAAATCACGAAAATCATGGTATGCGGCAATCTTATCCTTTACCAACTGTTTACCTAGCTCCAGATGATTCTTATCGACGTCACACACAGCGACAAGACGAGTCCCGGCATAGTCCACATGTCCACGGCCCATACCACCTGTACCGATAATTCCTTTTGTTAATTGATCACTTGGAGCGATGAATCCATTACCCAACACGTGGCGCGGTACAATCGTAAATGCCGCGATTCCTCCAAGAGTCTTCAGGAAGTCTCTTCTGTTTGTCTTCATAGTACGAATTTAAAATTTAGATAGAATAGATTAACTTGAGTGACAAAAATAATCATAATACTCGAAGAGACAAGAAAAATGTATATAAAAAAGAAAAGGATGCCTTTAACAAAGACATCCTTCCCTAGTATTTTATGAAAATCTATTACAAAGCGAATTGCGGTTGACGGTGAATCCATTGCCCACGGGTGAAATCCGGGAAGTCTACCAAAGCACCGCCACGAGCGATTGACATCTCCGACAAGCCGGAGATAGCGCTCCAAGCGGCAGCGTCATAGCAGTCCATTGGAGCCGGTTTCTTATTACGGATAGCGTCGATCAAGTCGTACATCATGATATAGTCCATACCACCGTGTCCGGCCTCAGCAGCTTGAGACTCTAAGGAAGCCCACAATTTATGATCATATTTCTTGAACCATTCATCGGAATCATCCCAACGATGAGGCTTAGACTTTCCTTGTACATATACATGATCGCCATCATTCATCCATAAACCCTCAGTTCCCTGAACACGGAAACCTAATGAATAAGGGCGAGGAGAATTGGTATCATGGGTTACGATAATCGTTTGTCCATTAGAACACTTAATCATAGAAGTCACGATATCTCCCAAATTGAAGTTGACCTTCGCCAACGGATGATTCTCACCCCCATTATCCACGATAAACTTATGCAATCCACGAGATTGAGTAGCCATAGCGGATAAAGAAAGGAAACGGTTACCACGATTGATATCCATACAATGAGCTATCGGTCCGATACCGTGAGTCGGATAGATATCGCCATTACGATGTACGGAATGGTTCGTACGCCATTGAGCCTCGGCGAAAGCCGTCGGACCCATACGAAGATCACCACTACCCGGTACATAGTTGTAATGAGTTCCATCGTTGAATTTCACCTCACGCAAGTCATGCTCATAACCACAACCACCATGCAAGATCTCGCCGAACAAACCTTGGCGGACCATATTCAACGCAGCCATACAGTCACGACGATAACATACGTTCTCCATGATATTCAAATGGCTTCCGGTTGCTTCCGAAACATTTACCAAATCCCAGCACTCCTCTAACGTGTTAGCCGCAGAAACCTCCACGCCTACATAAGGAACACCAGCCTTCATAGCGGCGACAGACATCGGTACGTGCCATTCCCAAGGACTTGCGATGATCACGCAATCAAACTCCTCGTTGTTCAACATATTCTCAAATTCACGTTCACCCCCTTTGTAAACTTTCGGAGCAGGGACATTAAATTTAGCGATATGTTTCAAGGTACTATCGATCGGGCCCTGTTGGATATCGCAAATCGCTACGATCTTATTACCGGGGATCGCCAATACATTATTAATATGCTCATGGCATCTAGAACCCGTTCCGATGAAACCGAAACGTAATTTACCATCATCTTTACCGGCTGTTTTTTTCTTTTGGGGTTCAGCGGCAGTTGTTGTAGCTCCGGCGTTTCCAGCCATTGCCAAGCCTGCGGCACCAATACCAGCGGCAGATACTTTCTTAAGGAATGAACGACGAGTGTTTTCCATATATTTTATAAATTAGTTTGTGTTTTGAGGATACAAAATTAAAAAAATATTTTTTCAATCAAAACGTTATTGAGTATTTTGAAAAATAAAGAGTCCAAGACTAAAAGTTCGTTATCTTTCCGGTTTCCCTTTTTAGCCTCTCGAAGGTCATCATCATCTGTCGAAGTCTTTTAGGTTCTTTTTCCGCCAAATTAACTTGCTGACCGATGTCTTCCTTTACATTATATAATTGATAACAGTTACTATTTCCGGCAAAGGCAGCCTCCTCCGCGTCGCCATAGGTATCCGGATACGGCGGGATCATGACCCAATCACCATCACGTAGCGCATAATTGAAATAACCTTCCAAGACAAGTTCCTTTCGCCCATTACCACCTTTTCCTAGGAAGACAGGCAAGGTGTTTTGGCTATCTACCTTATCAGAATAGGTCTGTCCGATCAACGCCGACAGCGAGGCTAACAAATCCATCTGGCAAACCAAGGCATCCGACACAGCGCCCGGCTTAACTTCCGCAGGCCAACGAAGCATGAACGGGATACAGGTCCCACCATCATACAAGCTCGTCTTTCCTCCACGAAGCGGTCCGGCCATCTTATGATCCCCTACCAATTCCACGGCTTGATCTTGATAACCGTCATCCAGAACCGGTCCGTTATCGCTAGTGAAAACAACTAACGTATTTTCCGTTAGCCCCAACTTATCCATTTCCTTCAAGAATTCGGTCACGCACCAATCCGCTTCCAAGATAACATCTCCACGAGGTCCCATCCCCGACTTACCCGCGAATCTCTCGTTCGGAACACGAGGTACATGCGGTTGATGCAAGCCATAGTACAGGAAGAAAGGTTTATCCTTATTCTCTTTCATAAAACCTTTCGCCTTCTCAAGGAACAACTCTGCCATATCCTCATCTTTCCATTGGGCGGTCTTGCCTCCTTTCTGGAAACCAATTCGAGGTACACCGTTTACGATAGCGCCGGCATGCCCGACACTCGGGAGCATTCTCAGTAATTCAGGATTATCCTTCCCAGTCGGTTCCCCGGGGAAATTCTCCTTATAACTGACATAGAGAGGATCGTTCGGATCGAGGTTTACACCTCTCCCATTCTCGATAAAGATACAGGGAACCCGGTCATTAGTAGCAGCTTGGATAAAAGAATAGTCGTAACCGATCTCTTTCGCTCCGGGATAAACCAGCTTGTTCCAGTCTACCACCCCGTCACCTAATCCTAGATGCCATTTGCCGACCGAGCCGGTGACATAGCCCGCTTGCTTCATCACCTTCGGCAAGGTAACCTGTTGAGTATTGATAATCAGAGCCGCATTGCCGGGAAGTATTTTGGCATCCCTATTTGTCCAAGGATATAATCCGGTAAGCAAGGAATACCGGCTGGGGGTAGAAGTAGCCGCCGTACAATAACCTTGCGTAAAGCGTATGCCTTCATTTGCGATACGATCCATTCCCGGAGTCTGTATGCGATGAGCCCCGTAACAGCTTAGATCACCATACCCGAGATCATCGGCCACGATGATCACCACGTTAGGTTGCCGGGGAGCTGATTGAGCTATTAAAGTTGTTGGCAAGGAAAACCCTGCCAACACACTCATTATACAATACTTATTCATCGCTTATTACGGATTCTGAGTTAATGTACCCGGATAAGCGTTAATCTCAGACTGCGGAATATACTGGATAGCCAACGGGCTGGTAGCAGGATATTCAGGCACGCCGTCATGGAATCCCGGGTAATGACGTTTCATCGTATCGCCTACACGATATACATCAAAACCACGGTCAGCCTCATAAGCTAATTCCAACTGACGTTCTTTCATGATAAGCTCATGAGCGTTTGTCGCATCCAAAGATTTATATCCGGCGTTAGGTAAGGAACGGGTACGAACGGTATTCAAATCGGCTAATGCTTTTGTATAGTTTCCTAATTTAGCGCTAGCCTCGGCGCGAATCAGGTATAACTCACCTAAGCGAGAGATAACCGGTGAATAAAGGTGGGGATAACCTTCTTGCTTAGAGCATTTATAACTATAGAATTTCGGATTACCTTGGCTTTCTAACATCAGGTAATCATAATCACCGACATAAGTTTTTCCCTTATAACTAATAGAATAACGTTTATTATCCACATCTACGGGAGTTAATGTGTACTCTTCATCATCCACGGTAGCGATTAACTTACCACCTACTTCCTTTGTCTCACCCTGACGATATACATAACCGGAAATCTTTCCGTCCGTATACAAGTTAGCGACGAAACGGAAAGCCGGAATTTGATCTCCCGCATCATTCTTCTTATATTGTGGATGGATAAAAGCCTCGCGGGCATCCGTATTTTTACCTGTCTCATGCAGCAAATCCATGTATTTAGCGCTAGCGTATACCTCACCCCAGCCTTGACCATCAATCTCCGCATACATACTACCTAACGGGCTACCCCAATCATCCCAATCCGAAGCAATGAATTTCACGGCAAAAATAGTCTCCGTTTGAGAAGCCGCATCCGGAGCAAGCTCATTATATGTCATAAACGTCGAACGACTCAATAAGGAGAATTGATTACTCTCGATTACCTCATTCGCATAATTATAAGATAATTGAGCGTATTCCTTATTCGGATTCTCAAAAGTACCACTCATATACATATAAACCTTGGCCAACAAGGCTTGAGCCGCATACTTTGAGGCATAGGCGGGCGACTTAAAATCAGACATCAACTCTTCTGCCTTTTTCAAGTCAGACAGAACTTGCTCATACGTATCTTTCACGGAAGAACGATCCGGAAGATCCAGGTTATCCATATCCTCAGGCATACCATTCACAATAGGTACACCCAGATTCTTCTCCGGTTCTTGATAATAAGGACGGCCAAACACACGACACAGATAAAAATACATCATGCCACGCATATAATAGGCCTCACCCAACTTTTGGTTCAACTCTGGAGATTCATTCTCATTGATCATCTTCATTAAAGAACTTGTCTGCGAGATGATATTATAAGCACTGTTCCAAACCGTAGAAAGCCCACCATTATTAACGGTATGCTGATAAGTAAAGTAAGTACCGAATGGATTTGTGGTCGGCTTATCCTTGCAAACGTTATCCCCGGGGAACTCTCCACAATAGTGTAAATGCTCAGATGCAGTTTTCAATTTAGCGTAGCAACCGTTTAATAAGACATCAACCGCAGCATCCTTATCTTCCATGATCTTGTCCTCCGTATACTTATCATAAGGCATACGTTCGATATCACAGCTTGTTATAAATGTGGCCGCTGCCGCAAGAGCCACTATAGCTATTTTTTTCATTCTTATTCCTTTAATTAAAATGTAACATTTAAACCAAACATAAATTTACGGGCTTGTGGGTACGGAGAAATGGCCACACCAACCGAACCAGCCTTGTATTGGCTTCCTACCTCAGCGGGAAGTTCCGGATCCACTCCAGAGAACCCCGAAAGAACAAACAAGTTCTCACCCGAGAAAGAAAGACGGACATTGTCTACATATTGGATCTTCCAAGGTAACGTATAGCCTAATGTCAAGCTACGCAAACGTAAATAGCTCGCATCCTCCAAGTAACGGGAAGATCCCTTGCTGGATTGGCTCTTATTACCATATTCAGCTTTTGGATGGGTAGCGATATCGCCCGGTTTTTCCCAGCGATTCCAATCATCCCTTAAATTCATTTGATTATAGTTTACATAAGCACCATCACTATCATACATAGAACGGTCATAATTGTAAATCTCACCTCCTACCGAATAACCGAAGACTGCGGATAAATCGATATTCTTCCAAGATAGATTTGTAGAGAAACCACCGTAGAAGTCAGGGCTTAATTTTCCTAATATAGTCTGGTGCTTGGAAGCCTCGCTATAATCAGAAGTTGTTATGCGTTCTCCTTTCTCATTTGTTGTATACCACAACGGAGCTCCTGTTTGCGGATCTACGCCAGCCCATTCAGTTCCATACCAAGTATCCACATCCTGACCCGGAGTCAAGATCTTATCCATATAGATGTAATAGCTTGTTCCTGCGTTGGCAGTAATAATCTCGCTCTTACCACCATACAATTCTGTGATCTTATTACGGTTCAAGCCCAAGTTAGCGGCAACGCTCCAATTCCAATCACCACCTTTCAAGATGTCCACACCTAATGAAACCTCGAAACCATTATTCTTAACAGAACCAACGTTACGATAGATACCCGTGATACCTGTCACACCGGGCAGAGGCACTTTATAAAGCAAATCGGTTGTTTTCTTATTGTAATAATCCAAATTAATAGTCAGACGATCGAACAAGATAGCGTCGATACCTACACCCGCCGTATAGGTTTTCTCCCATGTCAAGTTCTTATTTTCTTTTTGAGCAATTACCGCACCCGGATCACCGTTGTATCCCGTAGACATAGCATACAAAGTATACTGCGAATACAGCTCAGTAGGACGATTACCTACAGAACCATAGCTAGCGCGCAACTTCAATTGCTGTACCCAATCCTTTGCCTTGAAAAATTCCTCCTGATGGATATTCCAACCACCACTAACAGAGAAGAAATTACCATATTTAGCATCCTCACCAAAGTTTGAGGCACCATCTCGGCGGAAAGAGAAAGACAATAAATAACGATTGTCATACGCATAATTGGCATTGAACAAATAGGATTGTACAGCCCATTCCTCTTGCGATCCTTTTATTGTCTTAGGAGTTGTCGCTACATCTGCCACGGAGAAACCCGGAGCGAAACTAGCCGCTGTCTGATCCTTGATTTCCCGGGTATAAGAGTTCCACTCATAAGCCAATATCGCATTGATGGAATGTTTATCGAACACCTTATTAAAACGAAGCAATTGGTTGCTATATACCCGATAAGAAGTTGTGGTCTTATCTTGCAACAATCCATTGTCGGCCTCTCCTGCCTTAGAGCGAGGATCGTTATAGCCTTTGAAAAGAATGTTATTATATTTATAGCTATTCACGGACGCAAAAGTCAACCAATCGGTAAACTTGATATCGAAGTCAAAGTTTCCCATAAACTCATAGGAAGTTTTCTTCTCATAATTCCATTGCAGGTCATACAAGTAATTTGTAGCATCGCTATTCACCCAATCGGTCGGCCTGTATTGCTGGATCAAGTCGCCATTCTCGTCATACGGGGAGTCCCAAGGGAAATTAACGTACATGATAGCGCCTAGATCTTGCTGCTGGTCCATCACGTCGCTACGGGTAGCCCATACTTTAGGTTTGATAGTCAACCAATCCGTCGCTTGGTAATCCACATTGAAACGCAAGTTATAACGCTTGTAGTCATATCCTTTCACGGCACCATCCTCATTATAGTAACCAACGGATGTATACGTCTTGATCTTCTCTGAGCCACCGGAAACAGATACGTTATAGTCTTGAGCGAAGCCCAGATGCGTACCCTCTTTCCACCAGTCGAAGTTACGGTTGCGCAAATCCTCCGTAAAATAACTCGGAAGGGCGTCTTGATTAGCGAAAGATTTATAATAATCATATAATTCCTCGCCGTTCATCATATTCATGTTTCCACGGTGCAACTGGTTCACACCCATCTTTACGGAAGCGTTGATCGTAGCTTTTCCGATCTTACCTTTCTTCGTAGTCACCACGATAACACCGTTCGCTCCTTGAGAACCATAGATAGCGGTTGAAGCGGCATCCTTCAAGATAGACATGGATTCGATATCAGCCGGGTTCAAGCTACCCGCATCCGTACCGACGATTACGCCATCCACGATCCAAAGAGGGTCCGTGCTACCGTTTACCGTAGACTTACCACGGATCACCACCTTACCGGCAGCGCCCGGCTGACCACCACCCGAAGTAACCTGCACGCCCGGAGCCTTACCAGACAATAAGTTCTCGACCGTAGGGCTAGTGGCATCCAACAATTTCTCGTTGCTCACCACCTGCATGGCACCCGTCAAGCTTTCCTTTTTTTGCACGCCGTAACCAACAACAACCACCTCCTCAAGGTTCTGAGTGTCTTCCTTGATACGGATAGTCATCGGAGCACTAGTCGCTTTAACCTCATGGTTCACATAACCGATGTAAGAAACGACCAAAGTAGCTCCGGCCGGAGCTTCCAAACTAAACTTTCCATCGAAATCGGTACTGGTACCGTTCGTAGTGCCTTTCACGAGCACATTCGCACCGATTACCGGCTCACCCGTCACCGCGTCAACAATGGTACCTGAAATCGTAATCGTCTGCTGCGCCACCATTCTCTCCGCGTTTCTCAATTCATTTGGATTAGAAGATGACTTGTAAACAACAATCCTATTGTTGTTTACAACAAAATCAGCATGCTGATTTTTCAGCGCCGTCGTCAAAATCTCCTCGACCGAGCGGTTCGACATGTCGATTGAGATACGCTCATTCAGATTGATGTCATTGTTACGGATAAGGAACGTGTAATTGAATTTTTCCTCGATCAAATCGAAAAGTTCTTTTAATGTCGTACTTTCCATTTGAACAGACATCATTTGTGTCTGAAGTTCGGACGCTGAAACCGTACCGGGAATAAACGGCAGTCCCGCAAGCATACATGCGGCTACCATCATCTTACCGGTCTTCTTGAAATAGTTCATTTCCATTAAAGTTAGATTTAATAAATAATTTTCTCGTTTATACTATTTTCCACACTTACACCTTAGGATTAAGGTTTGTATTTTTATTTATCTTTTATAATAATCTCATCTCCCGAACGAGTCCACACATATTTGTGATCCACGTCCACCTCACGAAGGATTTTATCCAACGAATAATCTTTCGTAAAGCTACCGGAGAAGATTTCCTTTCTCAAAGGATCGCTCTCAACGCGGATACGCACGTTGAACTTACGTTCCAAATCCTTGGCGATACTCATGAAAGGTTGTTCGGAGAATTTCAGGCTACCGTCCATCCAAGAGAGAGCATCCTTGGCATCCACCTCACTGACTCTTACCTTATTGGTCTGCTTATTAAAGCTTAGTTTCCGGTTTGGAGTCAAGGTCACATCGCCCGCATGGGCAACCTCATCCCGCAAGCTCACGTTTACTTTTCCCGACACCAGAGTGACATCGGTCGTTTCATCCATTCCGTAAGCCTTTACGTTAAAGCTAGTTCCTAGAACCTTGATATCCAATCTCTTTGATTTTACGATAAAAGGCTTAAGGGAATCCCGGGTAATCTCGAAGTAAGCCTCACCATCCAATTGTACGCTACGTCCGTTCGTATTGAAATCACTGCCATATCTCAACGTGGAACCTGCGTTGACCCAAACCACGGATTGATCCGGCAAAACGACTTTCGTTTGGGCTCCCATAGGAGTTGTCGTCTCAAAATAAGCCAAGGCGGCAGATTTCGGCTGATTATGTCTCGTACCTATATAATAAGAGGCAGTCCCCACCGATACCACGATCAAGACCGAGGCGGCAACTTTTCCTAAAAACCGAAAATTTAGCCAATGATTCTTTTCAGAAGGAATAGCGGGATCGATAAGTGTCCCGAAATGTTTTTGGAAATCGGCTTTCATATCAGAGGCAAACAAAGGTACATGCGCCGTCGCCCAACAATCTGCCATCTCGGAAAGGCACTGTTTATGAGCGTCATCCGTTTCCAACCATTGTAGTAATTCATTTCGCCCCTCCTCGGATATATCTCCCATGAGGTAGCTATAAATTAAATCTTCTATGTGTTTATTCTCTATTTCCATGATATTAACAAAGGAGCCGGTTTTCAACCCGGTTTCTATTATATACACCTGTTTTAGAGATTCCGTTTAAGGAGATTCCAATTATTTTTCGAAAAAATTAAATATAAGTAAGAAAAGAGGGTAAAGATCGCCTAAAAGTTCACGCAACTTCGCCAAACCGATCTTGATCTGTACTCGTACCGTACTGGAACTGATATGATTTGTTATCGCTATTTCCTCATAGGTCTTGTTATGGTAAAGATATTGCACGAAGATATCCCGGCATTTAGCGGGCAAGGAATCCACGGCACGATAGATTTTCTCCTCGAATTCCTTATTCTCCAGATAAGCCAACGGATGGGGATCGGCGTCTATCTGCAACTCTTGTATCGACAATAAGTTTTCTTGTACATCTGATAAAGGGACTTCTTGCTGACGTTTATCTCTTAAATAATTCAGGCAATAATTACGTACCGAGCGAATTAAATAAGCGTTTACCGGATGTATTAACGCCGAATGGTGATTCCATACATTCATAAAAACATCATTAACGATCTCACGTGCCGCCTCCGAATTATAGACATATTTAGTCGCTACGGCGCACAAGTACACGTAGAAGGTCGTATATAATTGTTCAAATGCTTTGGCATCGCCATTATTGATCCGAGATATTATGTCCTCCTTTACAATCAGCACAAACGTCAACCCTTAAGTTTCACTCACAATTGAATCACAAAAATAATGAAATATTCCAGAGATTACCTCATTTTAAAAGAAAGTATAGGGTAATAGCGCCAAACAGCTCGCTAAAGCGGACTGTTTGGATACTTAGGTGACGAACCGGATGCCATACGGGTGGCATAGCTGTGCCATCCTTATGGCACGCCCTTGCCATCGTTGTGGCACGGCTATGCCACCGGCGTGGCACGACTGTGCCAATGCTATGGAAAGGACTGGCACTATACGTCGTTGCAATACAATAACTTAGATCACTTAGAGGAATTGGCGGCACGCTTCTTGTTACGCCAGTAACTGCCGTCACGTTTGCTTCCGAACATATTACGGCGTTTCGACTCTTGCTTGATCGCTTCTTTCTTCTCGGCTACGGCGGCTTTCACCTCCTTGGTCTCATACATATGGCCACCGGCTACGGGGACTTCCTTGCCGATCAGTTTCTGGATATCTTTCAACAAAGGTACCTCCTCGGCGTCGCAGAAAGAGAAAGCCACACCTTCACGGCCCGCACGACCCGTACGCCCGATCCGATGTACATAAGTCTCGGGTACGTTAGGAAGCTCATAGTTAATGACGTGCGTCAGATGATCCACGTCGATTCCACGGGCGGCGATATCCGTAGCGATCAGCACACGGGTCGTATGATCCTTGAAATTCGTCAAGGCACGCTGGCGGGCGGTCTGGCTCTTGTTGCCATGGATCGCCTCCGCCCCTATCTCCGCTTTCGACAAGACACGGGCCACCTTGTCCGCCCCGTGTTTCGTACGGGTAAAGATCAATACGGATTCCAGTTCCGGGTTCTCCAACAAGCTTTTCAGCAAGTTGATCTTCTCGGCCTTCTCGACGAAATAAACGGATTGGTCGATCGCGTCCACGGTCGATGAGGCCGGGGTTACTTCCACCTTTTGCGGCTCGCTCAAGATCGTACCTGCCAAGCGCTCGATCTCAGGGGGCATGGTAGCGGAGAAGAACAAGGACTGGCGTTTCTTGGGCAATAACGGTAAAATACGCTTGATGTCATGGATAAAGCCCATGTCCAACATACGGTCCGCCTCGTCTAAGACGAAATACTCCAAGGTATCCAAGTGGATGAATCCTTGTCCGATCAAGTCCAGCAGACGTCCCGGCGTAGCGATTAATATATCGATGCCTCTTTCCAAGGCTTCCGTCTGGGGCTTCTGTCCCACCCCACCGAATATCACCGTATGGCGTAATCCGGCGAAACGGCCGTAAGCGGCAAAGCTCTCTCCGATCTGGATGGCAAGCTCACGGGTAGGCGTAAGGATCAATGCCTTGATACCCCGTTTGTAACCTTTCTTCTTCTGGAGATATAACCGCTGGATAATCGGGATGGAGAACGCCGCCGTCTTACCGGTTCCTGTCTGGGCGCAACCCAATAAATCATAACCTTGCGAAACGATGGGAATCGCTTCTGATTGTATAGGTGTTGGAGTCGTATAACCTTCTTGCACGAGAGCCTTACGTATCGGCTCTATCAAATCTAAATCTTCAAATGTCATTCTAAAATAGGGTGAGCCATCACGGCTCGTTATGTAAATAATGTGGGCAAAGGTAGTAAAACTTTATGATATAAACTATCTTTGCGCTTTTTATGCCCGTAAAGCGATATGAAAGAATTATTACTACTACTGAAAAAGTTCTTCGGATATACCTCCTTCCGTCCCTTGCAGGCGGACATCATACAGCGTATCTTACAGAAAGAGGACTCGTTGGTGCTGATGCCCACGGGTGGAGGCAAGTCGATCTGTTTCCAGCTACCGGCTATCTATCTGCCGGGTACGGCTTTGGTGGTGTCCCCCTTGATCGCCTTGATGAAGGATCAAGTAGAGGGGTTGATCGCCAACGGCATCCCGGCGGCGGCGTTGAACAGCATGATGCCGGAAGAGGAGCAACAGCAGGTGAAGCAACTTTGCGTGCAGGGCAAGATCAAATTATTGTATATCTCCCCGGAACGGATCAAGATGGAGGCGGACTGGTTCCTGCCCCGGCTGGACATCTCGCTCATCGCTATCGACGAGGCGCATTGCGTATCGCATTGGGGACATGACTTCCGTCCGGAATACACGCAACTGGCGATCTTGAAGGAGCGTTTCCCGAAAGTCCCGGTCGTGGCCCTGACCGCTACCGCCGATAAAATCACCCGGAAGGATATCCTAGAGCAGTTACGGCTTCGCACGCCCCAAACGTTCATATCGTCATTCGACCGCCCGAACATCTCCCTCACGGTACGCCGGGGACTTAACAAGAAAGAGAAGATCGCCGCCATCGTCCATTTCATCCGGGGGCACCGGGAGCAGAGCGGTATCATCTATTGCATGCGCCGCAACGATACGACCGAGCTGGCCGATGAGTTGGCGATGTATAATATCAAGGCGATCGCCTACCACGCCGGCCTCCTGCCCGCCCAACGGGAACAGGCCCAAAACGATTTCATCAACGACCGGGTGGACGTGGTGTGCGCCACGGTAGCTTTCGGGATGGGTATCGACAAGAGTAATGTCCGTTGGGTCGTGCATTACAGCATGCCGGGGAGTATCGAGAATTACTACCAAGAGATCGGCCGTGCCGGAAGGGACGGGATGAAAAGCGATACCCTCCTGTTCTATTCCTTGAGCGACTTGATCGTACTTCGCCGTTTCGCCGAGGAGAGTGGCCAAAGCGAGGTGAACTTGGAGAAGCTAAACCGGATGAGACGGTACTGCGAGTCCGACATGTGCCGCCGCCGTGTCCTGCTCAGTTACTTCGGCGAGGAGGCGGACCATGATTGCGGCAACTGCGACGTGTGCAAGAACCCTCCGCGACGCTTCGACGGCAGTGTCTTGATACAAAAAGCGCTGAGCGCCGTTATCCGGACCGGCGAGCATGTAGGCATGCAAATGCTGATCGACATATTACGTGCCTCCGGTCGGGCGGAACTCTTGGAGAGAGGATACGATAAGCTAAAGACGTACGGCGCCGGACGGGACCTCTCTTATAAGGAATGGAAGGAGTACATTTACCAGATGATCCAACTCGGGTACATGGAGATCGACTACGCCGCCGAGCGTGTCTTGCGGATGACCCCGTTAGGCAGGCGTGTCCTGTACGGGGAGCAAAAGGCCCAGCTCGTCATCTATCGGGAACCGGATGAGCTGACACGCCCCGTCCGGAGAGGCGAGCGGAAATCCTCCTTCAAGGCCCAGCCGATCCGGCCGATCCGGTCCGCCTCCACGGACGAGACCTTGCTGGACTCCCTCCGCCAGCTTCGCAAGCAAATTGCCGAGCGAGAGCATACGCCGGCTTATATCATCTTCTCCGACGATTCCTTGGAAGACATGGTGGAGAAGAAACCGGTCACCTTGGATCAGTTCAGCGACATCCGGGGCGTAGGGCAAATCAAGCTGGACCGGTACGGGAAAGTGTTCGTGGCCTTGATCCGGTTCGTGCTGAAGCTACCGAAATAAGAAGAACACATGTTAATGTTTTTAGCTCCTAAATGGAAATATAAAAAAATCACATATATTTGTCTACAGTTATTAAGCACAATGCCCCATATTCATGATAGACAAATATTTTTCTCTCCTCACCCACCTGCTCTGTCTGTGTTTTCTGGCAGGATGCGAGAATGAGTATTTCAAAACGGGGAGTATCCATATCCAATTGAAGAAACCTTCCGGATACGCAGATATCTCCTTGGCGAATATCCCGGTCACACTAATCAATCAAAGTATAGGCTGTGTCTACACCACGACCACCGACACAAATGGACTAGCTCTATTTGAACTAACCGCTGGCATATGCGCAATCTCCGCAAATCAGGAAACCACGACTGGCAACAGGGATTATATATTGAGTGGTAGCCTCTCCAATATCCAGTTCGAGGCCAATGGAGAAGAACGATCCGTAGAAATACCTTTGGAAGTGTCCGAACGAGGCCGTCTACTGATTAGCGAGATTTATTTCAGCGGTTGTCTCTGGCCTGACGGGAAAAATGTCTATAATAAAGATCAATACCTCACGTTGGTCAATAACTCCGATGACTTGATTTTCCTAGATGGCCTATGTATCGCACAAGCAGGACCCGTAAGCGTGACAAAGCCTTCCGGATGGATGCTCCATACCGATATGAAAGAAATACCTTTATTCATGATGTGCTGGGAGTTTCCGGGAACGGGAACCGAATATCCCATTCAACCGGGGGAGCGACAAACGATAGCGATTAACGCCATAAACCATACCAATAGCGAAGTGGGAGTTCCGGCCTCGCTCGATTTATCCAGCGTGGAATGGGCTTTTTGGGATCCTATCTTGACCGGAAGCCAAATCTCCGCCGGTGTAAAACCTCTAAACTTGGTATGGCGTGGCACCGGTTTCTCCTATCTGTTTTCCATGAACGGCCCGACGATCCTCTTGTTCCGCCCCAAAACGGACTTAAGAGAATGGATCGCCAATCCGGATCACATCCAAAAAGAACCTGAGAGTTTCAATACGCTAAAATACCTCCATATACCCGCTGATTGGGTGCTGGATATCGCAAATTTCGTCTCTTCAACCTCTACGGTAGCTTACACACGTATCCCATCTTCTATGGATGTGAGTCCGGGTATAGCCACGTCCGGCGGCTCCGGCCTGGCAATGCGTCGGAAATATGAGCAAGAGGGGAAACGCTTCCGCTGGAAAGATTCCAATAACACCGCCGAGGATTTCGAGAAAAGTCCACCTTCCTTAAAACGGTAAGCCTCTATGAAGATCACTATCATTCTATGTATGATATCACTATCTGTCTATGCCTCACGGTCATGGGCTCAACAAGAAAGTGCATGGGCTTTATCCGCCAATCCTGTCAGCATCAGCTATGTGCCTAAGGACAGCGCTATGGAAGCTGGTTTAAGTTATTTGATCCATCAAGCCGCCTTACCTGCCAGCGACCAGCCGGATCAAACACAGACCTATAGGGCTTATGTATCCGGTAACCGAAAGCTGGGTCTGCTTTGGCTGGCGGGTGGTATCGATTGGTCGCAAAGCCTACTGGAAGGGAGAAAATGGAATTTATTATCGCAACCGGACTATCTGATTACGGCCGGCGATTCCTTGGGAGAGCCACAACGCATCGAGAAATACAGGATCTACGGACAAGCGGCTTACGTCTTATCCCCGAAAATCAAGGTCGGGATAGATGGAGACTATACAGCTACAAGCAACGAAGATCGCTCCTCTTACCATATCTACCATGGGATGGCACACTTAATCCGGATATCAGGAGGTATCGTTTACGAACAAGTACGCAGACGTTTTGGAGCCTCGATCCATTATACCCATCGAACAGAGGAATTAACGTATGATACGGATAGTAAAGATAAACTTTATACATTTCCTCTGGGTTATTGGCTTCCAATGCAAGAATTATCGGGAAGTTTCCTGTTTCGCAGCCAAGGAAAACGCCTAGGTGTTTCCTTGCAAACGGAAACCCTAAAAGAGCATTGGAGTCTTTTCCATGATCTCTTCTACGAGACCCAGCAATTAGCGGACAATCCCAATAACTCCGGCAACTTGAGAGGCTGGGAAGAACGGCTGCATCAAATCAGTTACCAAGGTCGTTTTACCCGAACGAATAAATCGTGGACGCATATCTGGTCGCCCACAGCCCGATTCAACCAAACTACGGCCAACCGCATATTACAACGGAATCCCACCACAAGCTCGTCTGCCATATGGACTACATTCGCCACCTATCGCCTAGCAAGGCAACGGATGTTATCTACCCAACTAAGTTACGAGGCGACAAAGAATGATACTTCGGGCGAAAAGGTATCCACATGGCTAATGACTGTCGGATGGAATCGTTTGGAAAATGATTTCTACATATATCCTTTTACGGTCAAACAATATACAGGGCTCTTCCACGGAGAGATCGCGTTTTTTCGACAAATCCGCCTACCTAAAGAAAACAAGCTAAGTATCCGCCCGTCCGTGTATATCGTATCGGGCTATGGTACCGAGATCAAATGGGAGAAGGAAACGCAGAAGGATGAGAATGGCTCAGCAGAAATCAAGCTAGAGCAGAACATGCAAAAAGTGAACGAGGATTTTATTGCTCGCATGGCAACCCGTCTGGGTATCGGTACGGAAATGGAATATCGGCATCCCATTCATTCCGCCTTATCAGCGGGATTTCGTTTAAAGGGTAGTCTCGAACAAACGACAAGTCCTCAATCGACCCTCGGAGGGGGTGGAAACTTCAGTATTGTCATCTGGTTATAAATAGGTCTAATACTATGCGTTACTCAACTTTGTACAAAATACCAATAAGGATCGTGACGATATTTCTCTTATTGTCATCACTTCATCCGGGCAATTACCTTCACGGGCAAGAGCAACCGGATACTCTGTCCTTCTATTTACCCAACATTTTGGTAACAGCCATCGAGTCTAAGACTCCGGGTACGGTTTCCTTGCTTCCTGCATCAACATTGGAACACACGCAACCGATCACAATCGCTGATCTGACACAGTTATTACCAGGAGGTCTCACCAATAATTCAGGGGTGACAGACGCACAATATTTCTCAGTGCGGGAGGTTTCTTTAAAGAACGGGGTAAACCAATTTCATAAGAACGCAGCTATGGGTGCCCAAATATGGGTAGACGGCTCTCCTCTTCATTTCAACACCGGCATCAACGAGCCTTACGAAGGATATGATGCCCGTTTTCTATCTCTCAACCAAGTGAAAGAGGCGGAAATCATCCGGGGAATACCTTCTGCCCGGTACGGAAACTTAACAAATAGCGTATTATTACTCAAGACTCATCAAGGTAGAATGCCTCTCTCCACCAGCATACGTTACAATCCGAAACTGAAACAATATATGCTTGGAAAAGGCTTCTGTATCTCCCCACAAGGCCATACGCTCAACCTGTTAGCGGACTATACCAGCCAAGGCGAATTCCATACCGGCGGCATACGCTTGGCAAACCTTTACCATTGGTTGCCCGCAGGGAAAAAACTAGAATTAAGCCTTACTTACACCTCTCGCATAGGAAAGGAAAAGCAATTCGTCAACGAGCAGAATCATACACAAAGACAACGATTGGATCAGCGATTTTCCATACAAGGGGAATGGCAACCCGACCGACGTTGGCTCAAGAAACTGTCTCTGAGAATAGACGGTTCCCTTCAAAAAAGCAAACAAACAAAGAGTCAGGTCAACAATGCCTCTAGCCAGCTTTATACAGACCAGAAAGAGAGCGGCGAATGGGAAGCCCGTGTTTTATCCTCAAACTACATGTACACATTAGTCAATGAAAGCCAACCTTTTTATGTAGAAACCGAGATGCTGGCGTCTACCTTATTCCCTCTACGACAAGGGAGGGAGATCAGCTTAGTAGCCGGATTCTCATACCGTAGTGAGGGTAACGAAGGGCGAGGCAGGGATTTCGATCGGCAGAGGCCTCCTTCTACATCTATCCGTCCCCGCTCATTCCGGGAAATCCCGTCCTTGCATACGTTCGGTGGCTTCATTGAGGCCACATACCGGACTTCCAACCTCCATGTAGAAGCCGGATTAAGAAATCAAGGATTGAAAAGCCGGGATTATGCCTTAATCTATCAGACAGAACCTCGCCTGAATCTCTTATGGTCTCTCTGCTCCTCTCCCTCCGGCTATACATTGAGTTTAAAAGCCGGGGTCGGATGGATCAGTTTCATGCCGACATTGGAAAAACTCTACCCGGAAGCTATTTATAATGATAAGGTCTCTTTCTATTATAATGATAGCAATGAAAATGGAAACACCCTCGGTATTCTCACGACACATGCCCCCGGAATGGAACGAAATATGAAATTAAAACCTACCGTAAATCGAAAGATAGAGGTTGGCCTTATAGGGAAGACTCCGGCCATCCGACTTGACATGACCGCTTTTTTCGAGAAACAAACGGATGGCTTTTCCTCCTCGGCGCAATATATTCCATTCAGCTATCGGGAATATGATTATCTATCAACCGCCCAACTTCGTCCTGAATACAAAAATGGACAGGTATGGGTGAACGGTAAGGCTGTCCCTTATCAAGAGAAATATAGTTACACGCCGGTATCTGTACCAGTCAATACATTCCATAGGAAGAAACATGGGATCGAGATGGTAGCGGACCTCGGGACTTTCTCACCCTTGCGTACCTCCCTAATCGTAGACGGGATCTGGTTATATGTACGAGAAAAGAATACGGCCCTTAACGGGATCTGGCCGATCCAGTACACAGATAAAACAGAATACCCCTACGTAGGTTTTTACGACAAGCAAGGCGGACCGGGAAATGAAAGTCGTTCGGAGATCATCTCCACGAACTTCCGTTTCATCACGCGCATCCCCAGAATCGGACTGGTCACTACCCTTACGTGGCAAATGATATGGCTCTATAAATATCGTACGCTCTACAACGGTAGCACTGGCGAGAATGTATGGCCCCTATATTGGTGTGGAACAGACGGAATCATACATTCGTTCACCGAGACACAGAAAGAGGATCCAGCCTTCGCGCCTTTACTCTCCACCACCGCGCCGGAACGATTCCTGCCAAACTCTTATAAACCATATGGTATGCTGAATATTCGGGTAAACAAAGCTTTCGGAGAGCACATCACGCTGGCATTCTTTGCCAACAACCTCGCCGATTTACGCCCCACTCGCTATTCGGCCAGCACGAGATCTTACCTTCAACAAAATACCCAGCCTTTTTTCGGTCTGGAATTACAAATAAAACTATGACATCATGAAAACAAGCATACTTTACATATTCCTACTGTCAGTCCTTTACGCCTGCGACTCCCACTCTCTTCTTCCACCCAAGCAGCAATTGGATCAGCAAATAGCGCAACTGAATGATTATTCTTTGTTGAGCGGTCCCTTGAACGACCAGCTATGCGAAGAGATAGAAACCCATGCCCAAGAAATAGGGAATGACTCGCTTTTGCTGGCAACCCGCCAAATCATATACACCCGCTATTGCAGATTACAGGACACGGCCCATGCGAGAATGCTACTCGACCGCATGAAACCTTATGCCATCCGCATAAAAGACAAGCACCTTCTCATGAATCACCTGCGTATGGCATTTCTTCACGCACAGATACGCCAACCCGCAGAATGCGAGCGATGGATAAACGAGGCACGAAAATATGCATATATAAATCCTCAAAACTGGTATATCACGGCGGCTAGCGCTTGTCTTGAATGTGGATTATATCCCCAAGCACTCATCTATGCGGATTCAGCATTGGTGAACTTGAAATATAAAGTGATAAGCTCTCCTCACTTAGTAAAAGCTATAGCATTAAGCCGTACGGGAAAGACCGCCGAAGCGGAGGAATGGACCCAACGATGCATTACCGATATCCGCCACTTTCAGGCGAAACACCAAATACACACGATCAGCTATCTGCAATATCAACTCTTCATGGAATACGCCGTCTCTCTCCGGAAACATGGAAAAAACAAAGAGGCACTATCCGTATTGGAGGAATTAGACAGAGTCTCATTCAATAATGTCGCCACGCCTCTCTTGAGGAACAAAGACAATATCGAGGAATATAAGGTGCGTGTGGCACGTATGTTGTCCGAATGCCATTATGCGACCGGAAATCAATCGGAAGCCATCCAACAGGCAAACCGGGCAGACTCCCTACAATCCCATTATGCCCAAGAGCAAATGAACATACGCAGAAAGATGATCAGCGAAAGCCTGCAAAACGAACTATTATCCACCCGCTTAAAAAGTCAGAAGGCGGAAGCGGAACAGGCACGGCTCATCCAGTATATCCTTACCGGAGTCATTATTTTGCTCATGGCTATCCTAACCGGAGGATACCTTTGGTGGAGAAATCATCGCCGTCGCCTACGCCAGTTATTCGATTTATTGATAAGCCATCATGCGGCTTGGTTGCTAATACACGATCCGCTTCCGCTAATCTCCCGGCCACAAATAAAGTTACCAGATCATTCAGAGGCAAACACCGAGGTCACAACAAAAGCTGATAATCTCCTATATCAACGAATCCTATCAGTTATGAAAGAGCAAAAGCCTTTCTTAAATCCTAATCTCGACCTTGTGACCCTCTCCCGTCTAGTGGGTACTAACCGAACACAACTATCCACCACCCTCAATAGGCAGACGGGAATGAACTTTAGTCGTTGGCTGGCTGAATACAGGGTACACCACCTCCTTTCGCTCGTCGCCCTACGTCCCGACAGCGACATCACCGCACTAGCCTCCGAATCAGGCTTCACCTCCCGAACCTCCTTCTTCCGGCAGTTCCGGCAAGTCACCGGACTTACGCCCAACCAATACAGAAACGTACGAAAAGAGACCGGCAAATAATCTGTTAAAGTACGTGTCTAGCCTTTGATGCAGGGGCTTTACGGCCTTTGGTGTACCAGATCGTTCGGATCAAGTTTCAATACGTTCGCATCTTTTCTCATCCCTTGATTTACCAAATGGGACTGTCTATATTTGACCTCGCAAGTCCCTCTTATGCGGGTTACTTAAGACAGTACCAATATGGAAGAAAAGCAAAAGCCATCCCTAATCGAACGCAGGCTATATGCCCGCATCTTACAAATCATGGAGGATAAGAAGCCTTATCTCGATCCACAGTTCAATTTGTGCCAGTTGGCCAACCTCGCTTGCACGAACCGTACCCGGCTATCCTCTACCTTGAACAATCAGACGGGTATGAACTTCAGTCGCTGGCTGGCTATCTATCGGGTAGAGTACCTCATACGGGAATTTTCCAAGTGCCTCACACAAGAGCCGCAGGAGTTATACAAGACGGCTGGGTTTACCTCCCGTACCTCTTTCTACCGCCAATTCAAGGAGGTGACGGGCAACACTCCCATCGAGTACTTCGCCAACCTATATTATAACAACGTAAATGATTCAACTAAATAAATAGCGATATGAGACATTTTACACTCCTACTCTTATCCGTTTTTACTGTCTATCAAGCCAAGGCGGATATATTGATCCCCTTAGACAAATATCCTACGGGGGAAAAACGTTTCAACTTACAGATCAACGGAAGTCACGATACCAGTACCCCTTGGCTCTCCACCACGTCATTTGGCGTGGATGAAGATGGGCAGATGGGAAACCCGGAGAATTGGACTTCCGAACAAATCGACGAGGACAATCACTCGGTAAGTCACCGACTCATCATGAACAGTATTTCCCTGCGCCTCTCCTATCGTGTATGGGACAATCTCAGCCTGTGGGCAGGCATCGGTACCACCAACTTCACCCACGAGGAGACTTTCCGAGATGATGACGACCTAAGCAGTACCATCTTCAGCAAGAACATGGTACCCATCTACAGCGGAGGGTTAGGTTACGGCTATGCCTTTACCGACCGCTTTTTCATGTCTACCCAACCCGGCGTGCGCTATGCCAACAGCGATAACATGACCACCGAGGTGTATTACCAAGGCAAGACCATCCCCTTGCGAGACCTCAGCCTCAACCGCCGTTACCTAGAGTGGGCCGTGCCCGTGGTGGCCGGATACGCACTGGGCAATTTCGTGCTCTATGCCGGCATCCTCTACAAGGACTACACGATGAAAGACCGGTACGAGTTCACCAAGACATATGCCGGCGAGGACTATACCGTTCGTATCGACGAGACCTTCCACGCCCGTCACAAGCTGTACGCTTTGGCCGGGGTGAACTATTTCCTCGCTGACAACATCTCGCTCGGAGTAAACGGGAGCTTCGGCAAGAGGCAGTCCGTACAGTTACAATTCAATATCAGTTTCTAAACCTCTTAAACAGATATATACATGAGAACGACACTCAAAGCACAAGCTATACGGCTGATCGCCGTATTTTTGCTTATCACCGCCTCTACCACCACCGTCAAGGCACAGATCAGCCAACATCCCGAACTGTATAAGGTGAAAGAATTCCACAATTACGAATCAGACGGAGGTGCCTATTACTGCTTCACCGACGCACAATACTACCAAGGGAAGCTCTACGGGGTCTACATAAATAATAACGGACCTTCAGCCGTATGCCTCACGGCTTTCGAGGTGAACGGCGAGACCCAGACAATGAAGCAATCTACCATTGGTGAAACCAATAAAAAAGAGATCCGTCTCAATGAGTTCGGCGTATACCAAGATGCCGAACTCATCGTATACCGTAATCGCTTCTATGTGCTCTGGAAGAATAATACCAATGGCCAGATATGGATCGGCGAGGTGGATATGAAAAAGGGAGAATACAAGAAAACTCGTATGCTCGATGACGGGAAAACTTACGCCAACTTCGCCGCCACCATCTACCGTGACAAGATCTGCGTCATCCTACACCGCCGCACCAACAAGAAACTGCAAGTCTACCAATACGGTGATCCCGAGCTGAACAGCGGCTGGGACTGGTGCGGCACCGTACGCAACGCCGGACACGATAATATCGAGCTAAAAGGCTCAACAGGCATATCAATGGAATACGATCCCGACGACCACTGGGACGCCACCTCGTGGTACGGCTACGACGACACCGAGAAAAAGAACGTGGAGAAACTCATCGTAGGCCGACTCAAGAGCGGTACCTTCGAGGCATTCAGCTACAGCGGCGAATATGGCAAGGATAACACATGGCCCTCCAAGTGGGAAGAATACGCACATCACGACATAGGCCGCTCGAAGACCTTCTCACTCAAGCTCATCCAAGCTGACATCGAAGGCTATGCGGCCGACAATACCAATGGCTACAAAGCGTCCTCAAATCCCCTAATCTTCAGCTACTGTTCCTATGATGGCAAAGGGACGGGTGAACACTTCCTAAAGAAATTCTACCCCGGTAGCAACAGCTTCGCCGCCGACGCACCCATCTACACCGACCTGCCCTACGGCTACACGGCCGTAGCCACCGCGGCAGATCCTACCACTGAGACAGCTCCCGGTGGAGGACTCTACTACAAGCAATATATCTATCTACTGCGGGGTAACCAGCAACCATACCACTGGTTCAAGCACTCCTACGTCGCCTCCATCCGATCTAACGAGATCGTGGAGAGACGCAGTTCTTTCAACGACGAGAAGGCCTTATTCGGCAACAGCGAGTTACGCAATCTCGTGCGCCTCGTCGGCATCATCGAAGGACCACCTCCAACGGTAGTGGATAATAACGAGTGGTTCGGCGACCTCGGCGTAGCCTCAAGCCTTGCCTTCACCATGGGATCGGGCACCAGCAACTCCGTGAGCCGACTCTATAAAAGCGACCTCAAATGCTCCTTCGGACCGCATACGGATAAACTCACGGCAGCATTCGGCGGCGGATACTCCTTCCAGAAACAACACGAGGAAGTAACAAGCCAGTCCGAGTCCATCACCGTTACCTTCGAAGCAAACGACACAGCAGACTACCGGGCCATCGCCCTCTACTCTGTACCCATTCTGACCCGTTGCGACCTAGAATACCTCTCCCCCACCCGGAGACAGAGTGTACGAATGCCCATATTCAGCTATACTTACATGACACGGCAGAGTATCAAACAAGTAGAAGTGCCTCTCGACCTAGAGCCTTTCCGCATAGACAATCCAAGCAAACTTGGAGACTGGGAGGCCCGTGAGATCCTCACCATGACCGCCAGCGAGCCAAATGTCAGCAAGTCCGTCAACTTCAGCCTCAACTCCGAACGGATCGACATGACGCTGGAAACCAGCGGCACAATCTCCGACAGTCAGACCAAAGGTGCCATCAGCCTTATGGATTTGAAATTCCCCTTCTTCCAACTAGAGAACCAAAGTTCTTGGGAATGGACAGACCAGACCACGGCGACAACCTCGCAGGGTATCAGCGCATCCTATTCGAAGATACGACGCACGGACAAGCACGTCAGGCCGGAAGAGACAGCCGAGTCCTTCTCATCCACCCTCTATCTGCTCACTGCCGAGAAGTCGAACACGCTCCGTGACCAGTACTACCCCAAGCTACTCGAACGGAAGATCAGCTTCGGCACCGACACCTTTCCCTTCATGGTAAACAGCGACAAACCCTTCGTATTGGCGTGGGACATCAACAACATCACCTATGTACGAGGTGACGTGAGCGCCACTGGCAATGAGGAGGTAACGACCGACGAGCCCCTGTCTATCCGCTTCCTCGACGGCATGCTTACGGTAGATTGCCTGCCGGGAGCCACCGTCAACGTCTACAGCATGAACGGCACGTTAACCGGTCACCAGCAAGCGGTATCCGGAAAAGCAATCTTCAGCCTGCCCGGACACCTGTACACCGTGGAGGTAGTGACCGAACGTTACCGGAAAGTACAGAAAGTAGTAAGATAATACAGTTAGAAGCCATGAAGACAAACCTCCTCCAGAGAAAACGCCTCCTAACGGAAGAATCGAATCGCTGTTATCTGTGCGATGACCCTGTCTGCACGAAGGCATGCAAGCCCGGACTAGATCCGGGCCGCTTGCTGCAGGCCTGTAAAATGGACAACCTAGCGGGAGCTATCCTCCGGGCCTACCGGATGGAAGCCTGCAAGGATTGCGACGGGCATCCTTGCGAGAAGGCCTGCCTCCGCGGACGAACCGACCGGGCGATATCCATCACCCAGATCGTACGGCAATTACAAGATATGCCAAACCCGACGGATAGTTCTCCCCTCACTTCGTCTCCGGACTTGGCGATCGACTTTTGTGGTGTCCGCTGCGCCAACCCCTTTATACTGGCCTCCTCGCCCGTAGCCCATAATTACGAGATGTGCGTCCGGGCCCTCGAAGCCGGTTGGGCCGGTATCTGCTTCAAGACGATATCATTCTATCCGAGCCATGAGGTATCCCCCCGCTTCGACCAAATGGAGGTGGATGGCGTGCCTTTCATCGGATTCAAGAACATGGAACAATTGTCGGAAGCCTCTGTCGAAGAGAATTTCGATACTCTCTATCGCCTCAAGCAACGCTATCCTGACAAATTAATCATCTCCTCCATTATGGGACGGACAGACGATGAGTGGACACGGCTTGCCCAATATTCCACGCAGGCTGGGGCCGATATCATTGAGTGCAACTTCTCTTGCCCACAAATGACGCAAGAAGGGATGGGCAGCGACGTAGGACAAAGCCCGGAACTGGTACGCCGGTTCACCGCCGCCACACGCCGGGGTACCCATCTGCCGATACTAGCGAAGATGACACCGAATATCGGGCAGATGACACCCGTGGCGCTCGCCGCCCACGAAGGAGGAGCCACCGGGATAGCCGCCATCAACACCATCAAATGTATCACCCGTATCGATGAGAAAGCGCTTACGGCCCGGCCCGTTGTCTGCGGACTGAGCAGCGTGTCCGGCTATTCGGGGAAAGCCGTGCGCCCTATCGCTCTCCGGTTCATACATGAGCTGGCGAGCGATCCTTCCGCCGGCAAGATGCCTATCAGCGGGATAGGCGGTATAGAGACTTGGCGGGATGCCCTCGATTTCCTGCTACTAGGCTGCACGAACCTACAGATATGTACCGCCGTGATGCAATACGGCTTCCGGATCATCGACGATCTATGCGAAGGGTTACGACTGTTCATGCAAGAGAACGGATATAAAACCCTATCCGACCTCATAGGTATCGCTTTACCGAACATCGTACCCCCCGAGAAACTGGAACGTACGCAGATACACCGCCCGACAGTAGATAACAGCCTATGCCTCGGCTGCGGACGCTGTTTCGTTTCCTGTAACGACGGTGGACATCAAGCTATCCGTTTCACCTCTATGCGCAAACCGGTGATAGACGAGCAAAAATGTGTCGGCTGCCATCTTTGCGCATTAGTATGCCCAACCTTCGCCATACATTGACAGGATGAGGATCGAGACGGGACACCTTATTCTACTATCCATACTTCTTCTGTGCCCGCTAGTCCATTCAGACCTGCGGGCACAAGAGAAGACACCCGTCACACGAGCCGACTCCATCATGCGGCAGGTAATCCATCAAGCCCCCATCTACGAGCACGTCCTCGAGAGCTATGAAGCGGAGACCTACGTGAAAGGCCGTACGCACGTTCCCCGGAAGAACAAGCTGTTGCGATACGCCTATCTGGTCTTCCCAGTAGAGCGTCATCCCTGCGATGCTCTCTTCGAGATGAGCGGCCTCACCCGCTACGACGCTCCCAACCATTATCGCAACAAGATCGTAGCCATCAACAGCAGCCATCTCGCCGCCGGAAGACATTACAAGGAGATAGCCTCATTCGTCAACTTGAACGTCTACTCCCCCACGATCTACAATAAGGGAATCATCATGCCACTCTCGCCCGATGCTTTCAAATATTACACGTTTCGGCAGGAAGGCACGGACACGATCTCCGGCATCCCTGTGTATAACATCCGTTTCACCCCTCGCCAATGGAGCCAGAAACTACTATCCGGAAACCTGTACGTAACCGACGAACTCTGGACCATCGACCGTATCGAGATACAAGGGCACTCCTCTTTCTCCGAGTTCAACCTAAGCATACGTTTCAACCGTGACGAGAAGCATTTCATCCTCCCGGAAGAGGCTGACCTGCAAGTCTGCTACCATGCCCTAGGCAACCGGATAGAGAGCGACATCCACGCCGCTTTCCGCTATAAATCGATCTCTTGGGTAGAGGAAGACCATGAGAGCAGGAAATTATACTCGCTCGATCAAACCCAATACTATACGATCACCTCCGACACACTCTCCTTTACCCAAGACAGCACTTATTGGAACAGCCGGAGGGACAAGCCGCTCACTACCGACGAGAAAGCCTTGTACACCACCGGAACGAACGTGGTGAGGACGGAAGCGGACAGCAGCGCTCTCACTCGCTACCTCCAACTCGGCGAGCGGCTCACCAGCACGGTCAACAGGGATTACAAGAGTACTCGTGTGAAGTATTCCGGCCTTCTCAACCCGTTCCAGCTATCTTTCGGAAGCAACGGGATCACCTATAAGCAAGAAGCACGTATCAGTAAGACATTCGAGCATGACCGTCAGCTACGCTTCCACCCCGAGATCGGTTTCCTATTCAAGGAGAAAGAGCTACGCCTACGGCTAACAACCGACTGGGAGTATCACCCCGAGCGTCAAGGTATCCTCAACCTCACGATAGCCAATGACAACCAAAGCTATTCCTCCGAAGTGATCCACCAGATCAACGAGATCCTAAAAGATACCCCAATCCGTTTCGAAGATCTCAACTTGAAGTATTTCCAGCACTACTATGCCAAGCTGATGAACCAGATAGAACTGATGAACGGCTTCCGGCTCTCGGCCGGACTCGCATACCACTATCGTACGCCCGTGAAAAAGAATAAGGATACCGGATTGGATCTAAAGGATCATAATGAGTTCACCCCGGTTATCGGCCTTACCTACACGCCCCGGCAATATTACTGGATGGACGGTTACCGGAAAGAGTACCTACATTCCCATTACCCGACCTTCCGGATCGAGCTGGCACGAAGCATACCGGACCTGCTCGGCTGTACGGGAAATTATTGGCGGATGGAGGCCGGCATGAACCAGACCGTACGGCTGGGCTTATCCGAACGACTGAGTTACAATCTAAGCGGTGGACTCTTTTTTAACCAGCATAACATGTACTTCGCCGATTTCAGCTATTTCGCCAAACGTTATTTCCCCGAGCCTTGGGGCGACCGGTTTGGCGGGATCTTTCATAATCTAGGTGGGGATTGGTGCAATGCCTCCGACAAATATATTCAAGGGCACCTCATGTACGAGAGCCCATTCATTCTATTGCGATTCCTCAAGCCCAATCCCAAGGCGCATAAATACCTCGTGTCCGAACGTTTCTACCTCAGCCAGCTATGGACTCCCGTATTGCCGAATTACAGCGAGCTCGGGTATGGTATCGGTAGCGACCTTTTTCATATAGCGCTTTTCCTAGGCTTCGAGAAGTTCAAGTATCAAAGCGTCGGGTTGAAGTTCGCACTTGAGTTATTCAGATAATTATAAACAAGTATAGATATGAACAAGAGAAACACTATTAAACAACTTCTTCACCGCGGATGCCTACTTATGGGTATCAGCGCAATAACAAGTTCGGCCTTCGCATGGGATTTCGCCGAGCATCGTAAGATCGGCGACCGTGCCATGAGCCTTCTCCCACGTTATCTGGTGGAAAACGGGATCTTCCCCAACGAGGCCGTCGCCGATAGCGCCTTGCTGCAGATCCTCAACATGTCGCATATGCCCGGCTCGAACGCCTACGCCATGAATGAGCTGACGCAGTTGCCGAATATCGTGACCTACGGTACGCTTTGCGGATTGGCCGGCGACCATGTGGAAAATCCCATGCTCTTGGAGACAGGCCTGCAGACCCATTTCTCCAAGACGAACCGTACGCTGGCTTTGGAGACACAAGCCATGAACGAGTTCCTCACCGGAGCCAACAGCAAGGAGTTGCTCGACATCAATCTGGCTTACGGTATCCTAGCGATCAAGGACCTCTCCCACTTCTACGCCTATGGCAAGGGATTGAACGAGCATCTGAAGATGATCGGCCCCGAGCTGATCCGCCGCCTTCAACGCCCCTCGGAAGTAAACAAGGTCTTCGATAAATTAAATCAGTTGCCCTCCATGAGCAAGTATTTCTGCATCCACATCTTCGCCATCTATCTAGCACAAGAGGCAGGCAAAGAGATGTGTAAAGGAGATACGCAAACGGCGAGCAACCTTATGTTCTACGCCACGATGTACGAGGCTTTCGCCGAGCATTTCCTACAAGACTCCTTCGCCTCCGGACACCAAATGGTACGTAGGGGCTTCTCCGCCTCCGCCGTATCCAACAATAAGAGCCTGCACGATTTCTACAATACCATCCCCGTACAGACCGCTAACCTAAAAGGCGAGACATGGAGTGCTTACGGCGATAAACGTCTGAACCAAAACATGATGGAGTACAACGAGGCCGATGATTACCGGCATATCCGGGTAACGGAGAAACATCCTTATTCCTTGGAGAAAGGCGATAGCTACGAGCGGGAGACGAAGGTATTCTACCAAGTCGTGACCGCCACCTGCGAGTCTATCGTAGAAGTCTGGAAAGCCTACCAGAATGCCTTGGAAGGATCAGACGAGAATATCTTGAACGAGATCCCTTCCGAACGAGACGACCTACCTCAGTTCGTCTACGATCGTTTCCCGGTAATCAAGGATTTCCCGATCCCCTTCGGGACGAATTTGGATGACGTCCCCTTGGAAGCTTCCGTCGCCGACCGCAAGGATGAGCTACAGCTGATCGTACAAGAGCCTTTTACCCGCAACTTTATCCGGTCGAGGGTAGCCAACTCCTTCATGTTCCTGATCGGCACGCCGATCCATAGCAACCGGGATGGTGTCATGACGTATGGCGGTCGCTTGAACGTCAGCATGATCAATTGGCATAAGTTCGGGAAAGGGAAAGGCATGATCATGGAGCCGGGCGACATCGCTCATTGGGTATCCCCTACGATCTCCGGTTATTATATGCACGCCCCTTCCTCCTCCTACACGATCAAGAACTGGAACGTGAAGGCGGGCGCCAATTATAACATGGATATATTCGTTTCCCCGAAACGTTTCCTCGGCCTGTATAGTTATTTCGAGATGGGTATAGACCGCCGTAATGACGAGACCCGTTTCTTGGTAGCTCCCTCGGTCGGTATCCAGCTAGGTTCCCTGATCGGTGTCCATAATTTCAATATGCCGGGATGGTTACGCATCCCGTTGGGAATTATCCTCCCCTTGAAATTCGCCGTCACTTGCAATAAGGTGGCCGGCCGTCCGGTAGAATGGATCAGCAATATGGAGGTGGATATATTGTTCTAGGAAACACCTTGATTCATGCCTATATAGGTAAGAGGCCACACGGATATCGGCGTAACCCCTTACCTATATAGGCACAGGGCCACGCCGATACTCGCGTAGGGTCATACGTATATACGCGTGATCTCATCGATTTCACCGAACCCGATCAAGGCGTTAAACAGACGGATCCGGGTATACTTAGGCAGATCCTCTACCGGGATATCCTCGGCCTGTACCAAGCCTTTATCCAATAAGTAAGCACGCATCGTACCACATAACAAAGGGCGTGCGGGAGTGATCCAAGAGGTGCCATTCCAAAGGGCGACATTGCAAATGGAAGTATCGGTCAGCAAACCGTCACGGATGATCAGGATATCGTCATGTCCCCCTCGTTGGGCGAATAAATCATTTAAGCATTGACGATCCGTACTCTTATAGGAATAATCGATCTCATCGCATGTAACCAATCGCAAGGAATGAACCGGACGCATACGGTAAGGAACGTATTCTACCTGTAAGACCTCGCGGGTATATTCCACCCGGCATTTGGTACGTTCTTGATGAGGCCCCGGATGAATATAACCCGCGAGATCAATTTCTTCTCTCGCTCCGAATAGCTCCCTGCGGGTACGGTTCATACGGGCATTATGGTACGGAAGGTTATGTATCCGTCCCTTCTCGATACGGATCGTCTCCACAAACGGACTCCCAGATAAGGTCTCAATAGATGGGCACATATACTTTTTGTTTCATTTCGTTATACTCCGATCTCACATCACTTTTAGAGGTGATTCCCCCACCGCTCTTGAAAACAAACGAATGGGGAGAGACTTGTTCCATAAAACGGATCATCACGGCGCTGTCTAAATCTTGGCCGTCAAAATACCCCATCACCCCCGTATAGAAACCCCGCTCATAGGTTTCCGCCTCGGCGATGATCTCCAAGGTCTTTTTCTTGGGAGCGCCCGTGATGGAGCCGGCAGGCAAGAGGCTGAACAAAATCTCCCCGACATGTCCGTTCCATCCTTCCGGCAACCGGCCTCTTATCTCAGAGCTGACCTGCAACAAACTTCCGTTATGCGTACGCAGTTCATCGATATAACGATACCGGGGAACACAAACCTCGGAGGCTACGATACTCAAGTCATTCCGGATCAAGTCCACGATCGTGGCATGCTCCGCCGCTTCCTTGGGATCATCGAGGATACGTCTCCGGGCATCGGGCAGCGTAGCGTCGATCGTACCTTTCATGGGATACGAATAGATGAGACCATCCCGCGTCCGCACGAATATCTCCGGCGAGAATACCACGAAACGATCCCGCATCCAAAGCTTATACATCGCCTTGGATTGGTAGAAGATATCTTTTAAGGAGAGATTCGCATGTACCGGAGTAGCGCATGTCAAGTTCACCAAATAAGAATTACCCGCATGGATATGCCGGGCAACGGTCTCGAATGAATGGGCATACTCCTCGAAAGAAACATACGAGGGCTGCCATTCAACAGGTTCTCCGGATATAAGATGAGAGGAATCCCGCAAGTTACATTCGTGATTCGCATTCGTAAAGCCGTTCAAGTCGTACAATAACTCGGAGGGAACGATCTCTTCCGGACTCTCCACGTAGATCCGCTCTCGTTTATAATCAATGATAAAAAGGAAAGGCCGTCCCGCTTTCCCCATTTCGTTCATGCGGAAGACGGCCTCTTCTTGCGTGTATTCGGTCATTATACTAAAAATCGTTCTGTCAAACCACCAAACGCATCGATACGGCGATCCCGGAAGAAAGGCCACCAACGACGCACGTTCTCACTACGGGTCTTGTCGATCTCTATCACACGTACCTCCTCTTCGTCATTCGGGAATACGGTTAATAGCTCACCTTGGGGACCGGCCGCCAAACTGTTTCCCCAAAACCGGATACCGCCCGTTTGCCCCGAAGGGTCCGGCTCATGCCCGGTACGATTTACGGAAATGACCGGGAGTCCGTTCGCCACGGCATGTCCCCGCTGTATGGTCACCCACGCACCCAGCTGACGGTCCTTCTCTTCCTGCGTATCGCTACTTTCCCAGCCGATAGCGGTCGGATAGATCAACATCTCGGCGCCACGCATAGCCATCAAACGGGCTGCTTCCGGATACCATTGATCCCAGCAAACCAACACACCAAGACGCCCCACAGAGGTATCGATAGGCTCAAAGCCTAAATCACCGGGGGTAAAATAGAATTTCTCGTAATAAGCGGGGTCATCCGGGATATGCATCTTGCGGTATTTCCCGGCGATCGTACCGTCTTTCTCCAAGACGACGGCCGTGTTATGGTACAGGCCCGGGGCACGCTTCTCGAAAAGGGAAAGCACCAAGACGATACCCAATTCTTTCGCCAAGGCACCGAAGGTTTCCGTCGATGGGCCGGGGATCGTCTCTGCCAAGTCAAACATGCTCGTATCTTCCGTCTGGCAGAAATACAGGCCGTTATGCAGTTCTTGCAAGACGACCAATTCCGCTCCCTCCCGGGCAGCCTTACGGATATTTACCTTTAGCTTCTCTATATTCGCCGCTCTGTCAGCGGTATTCTTTTGTTGTATTAATCCTACTTTCATATTTAATTGGTTGTAGTTATTATTCGATAAAGCTTTCCGGATATTGCATCGTCACGCAATGCAGGGAACCGTGTTGCTTGATAAGCGGAAGGCAATTGATACCCACGATCTCACGGTCCGGGAACGCTTCCCGCAAAGCCGCTTTAGCGATCTCATCTTTCGGTGAGTCATAGAACGGAACCAATACGGCCCCATTCATGATCAGGAAATTAGCGTAAGTAGCGGGCAAGCGCTCCCCTTCCCATTCCACCTTATCGGCCATCGGAAGTGGAATCAGACGATAAGGCTCCCCATTCGCCCTAGTAAACTCCTTGATCTCCTCCTCCATCGCCTTCAATTCCTCATAATGCTCGTCTTCCTCATCCTCGCAACGGACATAAGCGATCGTATCCTCGCTACAGAAACGGGCGAGCGTATCCACGTGGCTATCCGTATCGTCTCCGGCTAAATAACCGCTGGTAATCCAAAGGATACGATCCAAGCCAAATACGTCTTTCAAATAACGTTCCAATTCCTCCTGTTGCAAATACTCATTACGGTTTACGGATGCCAGACACTCAACGGTAGTCATCAACGTACCTTTCCCATCCGATTCGATACTACCGCCTTCCAGCACGAAAGGTTGCATATTAGCGGGCACCACCTCACCGGAGAAGGTCTTCATATGACAAAGGTTACGGGTAATCAGATTATCATGATTGGCGGCGAACTTCATTCCCCAGCCATTGAACACGAAATCATAAAGCATGGGCGTTCCCTCATCGAAGACGGAAATTCCCCCGTGATCCCGTGCCCACGTATCGTTCGTATCCATCTCACGGAAAATGACACGGTCGTAATCAACCTCACCCAATTGTTCACGTACGGCGGTCTCGTCCGGACAGACAATCAATAACTTCTCTCGCTTGATCACTTCCTTGGCGATAGCCACGAAGCAAGGAATCACCTCGTCCAATATCGGGGCCCAATCCGTATTCTCATGCGGCCACGTAAGCTGCACGGCACTTTGCGGATACCATTCCGCAGGTAATATCACGTTATGTTCCATATTTGAATTGTTTAAATTGTTTCACAAGCACGATCGCCGTCACGATCGCCGCCACCGTATCGGCGATAGGCATACTGATCCAGACACCGAGAGTTCCGAATAACGGGGGGAGGAGGATTAAACAGGGTATCAAGAAAAGCATCTGCCGGGTCAAGGAGAGAAAGATCGCTTTCTTAGACATGCCGATGGAAAGGAAGAAGTTAGTCGCCACCATCTGGAAGCCCACGATCGGGAATACGGCGAAGACGATATGCAGGCCATAAGAGGCGGCACTGATCAACTCCCCGTCACTCGTAAACATACGGACGATCCACGACGGCACCAACTGGCAAAGCAAGAACCCCAGCGTAGCCACTCCTACCGCCCAGCGCATCGTCAGCCGGGTCACGTCCGTCACCCGGGAATAGAGTCGGGCACCATAATTATAACCGGCTATCGGTTGCATACCCTGATTAAATCCCATGATGATCATCACGAAAAGAAAAGCGATACGGTTCACGATACCATAAGCGCCAATCGCCATATCTCCCCCATGCTCTTTCAATCCCCGGTTGATAAGGATCACGATCAAGCAGGAACAAAGGTTCATCAAGAACGGAGATAAACCGATCGACAAGATACCTTTCACGATCTCCGAGCGCAGCCTATAAATACCTTTCTTGAAATGAAGGAGTTGCTTCGGTCTCGAGAAATGGATCAACTGTCCGGTAAGCGAGATTACCTGCGAGATCACCGTCGCCCAAGCCGACCCCTTTATACCCCATCCAAACCCAAAGATAAACAACGGATTCAAGGCGCAATTGATAACGACCGACGCCAACGTAGCATACATCGCCATCTTCGGGAACCCAGAGGAGCGCAAGACCGCATTTAATCCCAGATACATATGCGTAACCACATTGCCATACAGAATAATCCGCATATAATCACGGGCATATGAGATCGTGTTCTCACTAGCACCGAAAAAGTACAGCACGGGATCAAGCAAGAACAAGAAAGCGATCGTGAAAGCGACGCCCAGAACCACATTCAAGATCAACACATTCCCCAATACCTTATTCGCCCCCTCATAATCTTTCTGCCCCAGCTTCACGGCAACCAACGTAGAGGCACCGACTCCCACCAACGAACCGAAGGCGGCCGCCAAGTTCATCAACGGAAAGGTCAAGGCTAGGCCGGAAATCGCTAACGCCCCCACTCCATGGCCAATAAAAATACTATCGGCCATATTATATAAAGAAGAAGCTGTCATAGCGATAATCGCAGGAATCGCATATTGCGTAAGTAATTTACCGATAGGCTCGGTCCCTAATACCAATGGAGAATTTTGTTTTGCCATGCCGCAAAGATACGGATATTTCGATTTATTTTCCTACTTTTGTAAGGTATAACCTTATGAATCTAATCAAATGGAAACAGAGAAACAGTTGATATCCCATTTATACCAAAACAAAGAAAATGGAAAATGGATAATACAAACCAACGATGAACATCAAAGGGGTGTTGCAGAAATGGCAACCTCCTTTTCTGGACTGTTCGGACTTCCATCTTGGGGGCATACGCTTGGAATGCTTCACGACAAAGGAAAAGAGCGTGATGCATTTCAGCAATATATCCGTACGACAAGCGGTCTACCTGTGACTGACGAAAAATCGTATGGAGAGCATCATCATGCGTTTGTAGGTGGAATATTGGTAACGAACCTTATGGGGAAGAGTGTATTCAATCTTCTTGCCAACCAGATAATCTCTCATCATACAGGCCTACATGATTATGTAGATGCGGAGAGCGTCATAGAGAAAAGGCAACTTCCCGAAGAGATAAACAAAGGGGACATAGCTCTGAATATACCCCAGTTGAGAAAAGAACTTCTTGAATCTCCTTTTTCTAAACTTAAGGTGGACATGAAGCATTTTCATCACCTTTCCCGCATGCTTTTTTCCTGTCTTGTGGATGCCGACAGACTCAATACAGAGCAATTTATGGATGTAGAATCGTGGGAAAAACGGGGATGCTCGTCTACACTCACTGACTTATTGCCAAAATTGGAGGCGCATTTACGTGAACTGCAATTGTATGCACCCGATACAGAAGTGAACCACATTCGCAAGAAAGTACAGGAACGATGCCGTAAAGCTTCTTCTGAAGAGAAAGGATTCTATAGCCTTACGGTACCAACGGGAGGCGGCAAGACTCTTTCATCGTTGTTGTGGGCCATGAAGCATGCTGTAAATCACGGTATGAATCGTATTATCATTGCCATCCCATACACTAGTATTATTGTGCAGACGGCAGGCCTCTTGAAAGAAATCTTCGGCGAAGAGCACGTACTGGAGCATCATAGTAACTTTAATCCTGATGAGATAAAGAATGAAGAGGTACGTGAGAAGGCAAAGCTGGCCACGGAAAACTGGGATTATCCGATTATCGTTACGACCAATGTTCAGCTGTTTGAGTCAATGTTTAGCAACAAACCGTCCGATTGCCGTAAATTGCACAATATCGTGAATTCAGTTCTTATTTTGGATGAAGCGCAGACATTGCCGACTGATTTCTTACAACCGATAGTGGATGCACTTAAAGCATATCAGAAAATATTCGGAGTGTCGGTACTGTTTACCACTGCCAGTCAGCCGGTACTTAGCGGACTGATAGAAGGAACTAATCCTAAGGCCAATTTTGAGGGAATAGACCGTATTATTGAAATCATACCGAATGAGTTTGCTTTGCATGACAAGCTTCGTCGTGTGAAGTTAGTAATAGACAACACAGGAAAGACATACGATGAGATTGCCGCCGAAGTTGCTATATATAATAAGGTATTATGTATCGTAAATACCCGAAAGGATGCCAAGGAACTGTATGACCGTTTACCTAATGAAGGAATAAAGCTCCATCTATCGAGAATGATGTGTCCCGCCCATATCAGTGAAACCATACGGAAGGTCAAGGCATTGCTGAAAGATAAATCACATCCGATTGTCAGAGTGATAGCTACCCAGCTTGTAGAGGCAGGGGTGGATATAGATTTCCCTGTTGTATTTCGACAGGAATCAGGTCTTGACTCTATTTTACAGGCAGCGGGGCGTTGTAACCGTGAAGGAAGAAATACTGTTGGTACCACATTTGTGTTCAGTCTCGCCGCAGAGAAACGTATTCCTTTTGGGACAATGAAGGCAGCTAACAATGCACGATTGAATTTGCCTGCAGATAGTGATTGGTTTGGCCCTTCTACGATGACAGAGTATTTTCATCAGTTGTATTGCAGGAAAAACACGTTTGACGATAAGGATATGAAACATTATCTTTATAACCCTAATGAGTTATGTTTTGAAACGGCATCAAAGAAGTTCAGATTGATTGATGATGATTGTATGAATATCATTGTAAATTGGGGGAACAGCATGGAGCTTGTGGAAAAACTGAAAGAATCTGGCTGTACCTATCCCTTGATGAAGCAACTGGCTAAATTTACAGTAGGCGTTCATAGTTCCGATTTTGACAAGTTGGTCAGCTATGGTGCTATTGAAGAAGTATTAGAGGGTATCTATGTGTTGACAGACAGGGTACAGTATGACAAAAATACGGGTCTTAGCCTTGATAACCACTGGATGGAAGAGCTATTAATGATATAAAAAAAATGAATAATATGGACTATACAGATAAAGAATATTGCTTGGAAGTATGGGGTGACTGGGCTTGTTTCAGTCGCCCTGAATTGAAAGTAGAGCGTGTGAGCTATGATGTTATTACACCTTCTGCGGCACGTGCCATTTTTGAAGCAATACTTTTCAAACGCTATGCCATGCGTTGGCAAGTGACGAAAATAGAAGTTCTTAATCCTATCAAGTGGACTACCATCAGGAGAAATGAGGTAGGAGCATTGGCGGGTAAGTCCTCAATCTTTATTGAAGATAAACGACAACAGAAGAATTCTTTGCTTTTGCAAGGTGTGCGCTATCGTATTCACGCAAAGCTGGTTTTTATTCCGGTAAAAGATCGACCAAAGGAGGCTTTTATCAAACATCAGCCAAGTGATGATGAGAATCCGATGAAATATTATCAGATGTTTGAACGCAGAGCATCGCAAGGACAATGTTTCACCCAGCCGTATCTTGGTTGCCGTGAGTTTGCCGCAAATTGGAAGTATATTGATAATACGGAACAACTTGCCCCTCCTTTGGCTGAAGATAGGGATTTGGGTATCATGCTTTATGATATGGATTTTGAAGGGAATGTACAGAAACCTAATGCCATGTTTTATCGTGTAAGAATGGAGCAAGGTGTGATTGTCGTACCAGATAAAGATAGCGAGGAGGTGCTGAGATGATACTAAAAGCATTGTATGATTATTACCATCGGAGTGGTAATTTACCCATTATGGGAATGGAGTTAAAGGAAATAGGTTTTATCATCGTTATTGATAAGTGTGGTAATTTCTTACGTTTTGAAGACAGGCGTATAGACAAAAAGTCTGCGCAACAGTTTCTTGTTAAGAAGAGTGTAGGTCGTTCAAGTGCCCCTGTTGCAAACTATTTGTACGACAATAGCCAATATGTATTTGGTTATTCCGACAAAGGGGACATGGAAAGCATGCGCAAGTATTTTGATACATTCAAAGCGAAGGTTGAAGAAATATACGACATGTTTTCAGATAATGAAACCATGCAGGCTGTTTATGCGTTTTATCAACAAGAGCCTTCAGATATAGTTGAAGCCATGCAGAATGATTCTCTTTGGGATGATATAAACAAGAATCTCAATAAAAAATATTCCACTTTCTCTTTTCTTATAGAAGGAGATACGGAAATAGTGGCTTCTAAGCGCAAACTAATAAACTTAGAATCGGGTGGTAATGATGTTGGTGGAGGTCTTTGTTTAGTAATAGGCAAACATTCAAAAACCGTAGAGGTTACAACCGCTACAATGATTCCGGGAAGTCAGGCTACAGCTAAACTTGTCGCTTTTCAAGTCAATTCCGGATATGATTCGTATGGTAAGTCAAAGGGGCATAATGCTCCTATATCTGAAGAGGCTGAATTTGCTTATACTACAGCATTGAATCATTTATTGCGTTCTGATTCGCATAATAAATTTATGGTAGGTTCACGCACATACCTGTTTTGGGCTTCTTCTGATAGTGAGGCTGCAAAGAAATCTGAAGATAGTTTGTTTGCTTTGTTGGGGCGTACAGAAGAAAACGATGATCCTAACATGAGCATAGAATTGGTGCGACGTACATTCAAGTCTATCTATAACGGAGTATTGTTCGCAAACAAAGATGACAAATTCTTTATATTAGGTTTGGCTCCCAATTCAGCCCGAATAGCGGTGGTGTATTGGAATGAATTGCCATTGCGTGAGTTTGCCGGCTTAATCAGTAAACATTTCGCAGATATGGAGATTGTTGATACACGTAAAGACAAGAAACCGTATGTAGGATTACATTCCATCCTCGGAAATGTTACTCTTGGAGGGAAGTCAAGCGATGCTACGCCCAATCTTCCAGATGCTGTAGTGAAAAGCATCTTCCAAGGACTTCCGTATCCGGCTTCTCTGTTTCAGGCTTGCATTCGCCGCATACGTGCTGAACAATCAGTCAACATTGGTCGTGCAGCCATCATCAAGGCTTATCTTAATCGATTAAATGATAATAACAACAATAAAAAACTCGATATTATGTTAGACAAAGAAAATCAAAATCAAGGGTATCTTTGTGGAAGGCTGTTTGCTGTATTAGAAAACCTCCAATATGCAGCAAATAAACAAGATACTATTCGTTCAAGTTATATGAACGCTGCTTCAGCAACTCCATCAGCTGTATTCTCGACAATTCTTAAATTGTCAAATAGTCATTATAGTAAATTATTAAAAGATAAGAAAGGGCTTGCTAATTTTTTTGATAATCAAAAGAAAGAGATTATAGCCTTAATACACGATTTTCCAAACACATTAGATCTGAATGATCAAGGACGATTTTTCCTCGGTTATTATCATCAGAAAAATCATAGAGAATACAAAGAAACAGAAGAGTAATAACAAACAATTAAAAACATATAGTTATGTCAGAAATTAAAAACAGAATCGATTTCATTTACATCTTTGATGTACAGGACGGTAACCCGAATGGAGACCCAGATGCAGGTAATCTTCCTCGTGTGGATGCCGAAACAGGTATGGGGCTTGTTACAGATGTTTGCCTTAAACGCAAAGTACGCAATTATGTGCAAGTAGCAAAATCCGGACAAGTTGGTAACGATATACTTGTTAAATCCAAGGAATTTTCGGGCGAAGAGGTTTTTATTAACGGAGAAATTCGTAAGACGTATGAAGACCTTGGTATAAAACTTGAAAAGGGAAAAGCCCCTGCTGATAAAGTATCTACAGGTAGAGAAGCTATGTGTAAACGTTTCTTTGATGTTAGGACCTTTGGCGCTGTCCTTTCAACAGGAGCGAATGCTGGACAAGTAAGAGGAGCGGTTCAGATGACGTTTGCCCGTTCAAAAGATATGGTTGTTTCTGAAGAGCATGCATTAACTGTATGCGCAGCTCGTGATGAAGAAAAAACATATGAATCGCAGGTAGGAATACAAGGACGGAAATTTACCGTACCTTACGGTCTCTACATCTGTCACGGCTTCATTTCTGCCAACCTTGCCCAACAAACAGGCTTTTCAGAAGAAGACCTTGCGCTGTTCTGGGAAGCCCTGAAGAACATGTTCGATATGGATCGTTCGGCTGCACGCGGATTGATGAGTGCACAGAAATTGATTGTTTTCAAACATGATTCTGTATTGGGTAATGCCCCTGCCAACAAACTATTTGACTTGGTTAAGGTAGAGAAGGTGTGCGATGGAGCACCACGTTCATTCGGTGATTACTATGTCACGATAGACAAGGAACATGTCCCATCAAATGTTACTGTAGAGGAACTGATATAAAACAAAAGACAATGTATAGCGAAGACGATATGCTCATGTTGTCGGGGATTCAGCACTTCAGGTTCTGTCCCCGGCAATGGGCTTTGATTCACATTGAGCAGCAATGGGATGATAACCGTCTCACCATAGAGGGACAGATTCTGCATAAACATGTGGATGACCCGTTCTATAGACAGAAATGTGGAGATCAAATAACATTGCGTGCAGTGAATATCGCTTCGCGTGAGTTGGGGCTCTATGGCATTTCCGATGCCATAGAGTTGCTACCTTCTCCATCTTTGGAAGATACGATCTTGCATCCTAAATATCCAGGACGTTGGCGACCGGTGGCTGTGGAGTATAAGCATGGCAGACCCAAAAAGGATGAAGTGGATGAAGTGCAGTTGGCGGCACAAACAATGTGTCTTGAAGAAATGTACGCAATCCATATACCCTACGGTGTGTTCTTTTATGGAGAACTTCGTCATCGGATAGAGGTGGCTATAACAGATGAGTTGCGCAATATCGTCAGACAATGCGCCAGGGATATGCATGAAATATTCAGTAAGGCTGTTATCCCAAAAGCAAAATATGAACGACATTGCGACAAATGCTCATTGAAAGAAATCTGTATGCCGACGATAGTCAAGAATTGTACCACGGTAGATACTTACCTCAATAAACACTTATATACATGAGAAAATTGTTGAATACTTTGTATGTGACGACACCTGAAGCCTATCTGAGTAAGGATGGGCAGAATGTCGTAGTATCAGTCAAGCAAGAGGAAGTGTTCCGTATTCCTGCGATAAACATAGAAGGCATTGTGACGTTCGGATATATGGGCGCAAGTCCGGGCGTGATGAAATTGTGCAGTGACAATAGCATATCACTTACATTCCTATCTCCTCATGGCAGATTTATCAGCAGGGTACAGAGCGCAACGAAAGGGAATGTACTGTTACGCAAGAGACAGTATCAATTGTCGGATGATGAATCCTGGTCATTACATGTGGCACGACTGATGATTGGTGGTAAGATTCAAAACTATCGTAATATATTAAAGAGATATATTCGTGATTATGAAGAGAATGAAAACATTAATCGGGCGGTACAAGTGTTGGAACATGCCAAGCGTGAAGCTTTGGCGACCCAAGATAAGACGACCCTAATAGGGTATGAAGGCATGGCTTCAAATGCCTATTTTGAAGTGTTGCCTGTTTTGATACTTAATCAGAAGGCTGATTTCCCGTTTCATGGCCGTAATCGCCGTCCTCCTAAAGATGCAGTGAATGCCATGTTGTCTTTTGCTTATACTTTGATTGCTAATGATACATCTGCCGCACTCGAAACAGTTGGCCTTGATCCATACGTAGGATTTCTCCATACACTTCGTCCGGGACGTACATCCTTAGCATTGGATATGATGGAAGAATTGCGAGCCTATCTTGGTGATCGTTTTGTCTTGTCGTTGATTAATAAAAGACAAATAACATCCAAGGATTTTTTGTTTCAAGGTGATAATGGGGTTGTTATGACGGATAAAGGGAAAAAGACATTTATTTCCGCATGGCAGGCAAGGAAAAGGGAGGTGATAATCCATCCTTATCTTAATGAAAAAATAGAGATAGGGCTTCTGCCTTATGTACAGGCCATGTTGATGGCAAGATATATCAGGCAAGATATTGATAATTATCCGGTATTTCTAATAAAATGATTTACGATTATGCATATTCTTGTAACTTATGATGTGGATACTACGAGCAAAGAAGGAGCTCGCCGCTTACGACATGTGGCTAAGGCTTGCATAGATTATGGCCAAAGGGTACAGAATTCTGTCTTTGAGTGTGAGGTGACAGAAGCACAATATTGTCTCTTGATTGAACGAATCAAGCGTATTATTGATATGTCTCTTGATAGCGTTAGATTTTATATTCTCAATAAAAACGAGAATAAAAGGGTAAAAGTGATAGGTGTTGAAACTGCTTACAAAGTTAATAATGCTCTTATCATATAATTTATGCGAATGTGGAGTATTACGAAAAAAGTAGTATTTTCGCACCCCTTAATAATTAGCAGATTAACCCGTCTTTAAGGCGATTGCAGCCATTAAGCTGAAATAAAAATGAGAATTCGCATATTAATAGGTCTAATTTATTGACTTATAATATGTAACTTTGCACACTGTCGCACCCCGTGTGGGTGCGTGGATTGAAACAGAGAGGCGTACACGTGGTAGTGGCTACCCCGGGACGTCGCACCCCGTGTGGGTGCGTGGATTGAAACTTAAACGATTAAAAATTAAAAGAAAAATGGCATCTGTCGCACCCCGTGTGGGTGCGTGGATTGAAACACGGTCCAAATCTTTTGAAGGGCAAAGATCCTATTGTCGCACCCCGTGTGGGTGCGTGGATTGAAACGAAACACTTATTGCCAACTGGAACCGTGTGGTCGGTCGCACCCCGTGTGGGTGCGTGGATTGAAACGAATTGGAAAACCAGCAACTGCCGAAACATTTCTCAGTCGCACCCCGTGTGGGTGCGTGGATTGAAACAAGAGTTTTGTTAGCCTGCTAACCATAGCAGCGATGTCGCACCCCGTGTGGGTGCGTGGATTGAAACAGTCTAATTTTCCATCATTATTAACATCCTCGTATTTGTCGCACCCCGTGTGGGTGCGTGGATTGAAACAGTAAGGCTGACTTTGTGAATGGGAAGGCCAGGTCGCACCCCGTGTGGGTGCGTGGATTGAAACGAGCAGATCAGCACGATAATAAGGTGCGTGAAAAGGTCGCACCCCGTGTGGGTGCGTGGATTGAAACGATGTCTGTGTTCAAGCAGTGAAACAGTTGCCAGAAGGGTCGCACCCCGTGTGGGTGCGTGGATTGAAACTTGAACGTGTAATTAGCACACCAACCGACTGCGTAGTCGCACCCCGTGTGGGTGCGTGGATTGAAACCCGTTCTTCCGAACTAACCCTGTCGGTGATACCGATGGTCGCACCCCGTGTGGGTGCGTGGATTGAAACTATCCATTATCTTTAATTTTTGTCGTTAATCCGGCACGTCGCACCCCGTGTGGGTGCGTGGATTGAAACAGGATCTCCTCGTTGCCGCCGAAGGTGACGGTATGTCGCACCCCGTGTGGGTGCGTGGATTGAAACATTTGTAAAGCGCAAGCTTTTTCATAAAAGATATACTTACGTGATGAAGTATATCTTCTATGGGACTTGAAGTGTTCTTCTGCGACGAAGGGATTAGTACTTCGTAAAAATAACTTTTTAAAGTCACTGACACTGACATATAATTTCGCTTAGTTATTTCTGCAAAAATCATTCATATGTAAACAAGTTTCGTATATTCGCGACCTTATAATAGTTTAAATATGGCAGAGGAACTACGGATTAAAAATGGTGATAAACAGGAAATGTATGAGACGTTGCTCCCGCAAATCGCCTCATTGGTAGGTAACGAGACCGACCTAATCGCTAACATGGCGAACGTCGCCGCAGCACTCAAGCAAACTTTCGGTTTCTTTTGGGTGGGTTTCTACCGGGTCATAGACAATCAGTTGGTATTAGCGCCTTTTCAAGGCCCTATCGCCTGTACACGAATCAAATACGGAAAAGGGGTATGCGGCACGGCTTGGAAGGAGACCCGTACGATCATCGTACCGGATGTAGACGCTTTCCCGGGACATATCGCTTGTAGCTCGGCGTCACGCTCTGAGATCGTAGTTCCCGTGATATGGGAGGATAAGGTAATCGCTGTCCTTGATATAGACAGTGATCAACCGGATAGTTTCGATGAGACTGATCAGATCTTTTTGGAAAAGATAGTGGAATTGCTTCCTCATCAGTAAGCCTCGCCTCAGTACTTCCCAAGAAGTACTGTAGTACTGCCTAAGAGGTACTGCAGTACTTTGTAAGGAGTACTCCAGTACTCTCCGAAGAAATACCACAGTACTTCGCAAGGAGTACTCCGGTACTCTCCCTGAAGTACCGGGACAAATGCTACTTACCGCAAATACCCTTAAATGGACAATAAGAACAAGCCTTCCCCGTAGGGGTTTGCGTAAAGGGAATTTCCGGATTGAAGATCTCGTCCAAGCAGCCCCGCAGCCCCTCCTCGAACGCTTGGGCATAACCGGAGAAATCCTCTACCTTCTCCGACTTCCCCCGTTCGATACGGTGGTAGACCGATGGGTCGAACGGATCGGCGAAAAGGGAACGGACGTAATAAATGCCCGGTTGTATCGTCTTTCCTTTGTTCTCGGTGAGATGGGCGTACATCCAGCAATACATGAATACCTGCATCACGGCTTTCGCACGATCTTTCTCCTCCTTGTTGAATAGGCTCTCGATACTACTGAAAGTCGTAGTTCCGCTACCGCTCTTGTAATCGATGATACGGATAGCGTCGCGAACCTCGTCCACACGGTCGATAAAGCCTTTCAACCGGATCTCGGAATGGTCGGAAAGGCTGATCAGACCGTTTATCTTACGCTCGGACTCGATGTAAACGAAAGGGGTCAGCTTGCCGTCACGCTCCAAGATTTTCTCCACGTATTTGCGGATCATCTCGCCGATCAGGTAGTTTTGTCCGGTAAGGGAGCGAACCACCTCTGTCTTGAAAAACTCGCTGGCGAAAGCCCGGGCGATAGCTCCGGTAAGCAAGGCCGTATCCTTACGGATCGCTTTCAGCAAATCCACGGTAACCATCTTCCCTTGGAACGGCTTGTAAAGCTCCTCCATCACTTTATGTAAGATACTTCCGAATACATCGCTCTCGATCGTCTCGCTCACCTCCTCTTCCTCTCGAATGCCTTCCACGACGGAAAAATAGAATTTCAACGGGCAATCCAGATACGTATTGATAGCGCTCGCCGAGATCGCCTTGCTCCCCCCTTTCCGGTAAGCGTCTAAACGGCGCATGATATCCTCCCTTTTCGGCACGGCCAATGGCGGAGTCTCGGAGGAAGATACGTTATAGACCACCAATTTATCTCGCATCGGAACCTCATAATGATAATGCAGCTGGTGGACAAAGCGACTTACCTCTCCCGTCTGCAATCCGTTGCTGCGGGTATCGTATAAAAGGCTCACGTGGCTGGCACGCTCTATCAAACGATAGAAATGGTAGGCCCATACGCTATCTTGATGCTCGTAGGTAGGCAACCCGAAACCCCTGCGTAGGTTATAAGGGATAAAGGAGTTCGCCGCTTTCCGCTGCGGGAAAATACCCTCGTTCATGGATAAGATAATCAGACGGTCGAAATCCAAGGCACGGGTCTCGAGCACACCCATAATCTGGAGGCCGGAAAGCGGCTCACCGTGGAAGGGGATCGTAATGGTATCAGTCACCCGCTTCAATAGGCGGAAGAAGGTATCTATTTTCATCTCTATACGAGCGTCTTTCATTACCTCTTTCATGCGGTTTACCGTGGTGAAATAATGGAAGATGAACTCTTGCTCCAAATCGTTCGTCCGCTGGGGTGCGTCCTCCTCTTCCTCATCGGAAAGGGCGGACATAACCTTGTTCAGCTCTTCCAACACCTTGATCAGATAATCCGAGAAGGCCTCCACCCCGGTCACCGGCGTGAACAGGATTTCTAGCAAAGGCGTTTTCCCTAACTCCGTATGCGAGATATAGATCTTGTTGTTCTCCGTGATCTCTTTCACCAAGGAGGAAATAATCTCCGGTGAGGTGGAGAGGATGTAGCGATGGTTCAATACCGGCAGCACGTCACGGAAATAGAACAGCGGATTCCGGTCTATGTAGCGTACGTTCTTCTGCAACGCCAAGATATACTCGATCAACGAGGCGACCGGGGTTCCCGCCAAGGGATAACCCATCGTGACGTTGATACGCCGGATTTGCTCCGGAATGGCGTTCAGCACCGGGATCAGCAGATGTTCATCGGGCAAGATCACCGCCGTACGCAGGGCTTCTTCCGAACTCATCTCCGCTTCCTTGCACCAATCGCTCAACAGGGTGTAGACGTGCTTGGCCTGCCCGATACCGGAAGGGATGCCGATCACCTCGATCTCGGTCTTTACCTTCTCCTCGGGGGGTAATTTCATCGAGGAAGGGAAGCTCTTCAGGTTACGGGAGACGAAATAAGAGGCCTTATTATCCGGATCGGTTACCTTATCGGATACATAATCCCAATAGAAATCCGCTATCTCCCGCTTCTGCAACTGGGCTAAGAAACGTTCTTCCGATACGGACAAGGCGTTCAAGCCGACGAAAACAATTCGCTCGTAAGGTAAATCCGGAGACTCGCCCCGTTCCATGCTTTCCACGACCTCCCGGAAGATCATGCCCTCGTAGCCTTTTCCCTCGGCGGCCAAGGTCGCACGGAATTCCTCATAGAGATCGTATAGCACTTGCCAGACCGCCAAGAACTGTTGCTGGTTCGGCGTATCGCCCCGGGGATAAAAACTGGACCAGAAACTACGGATAGCGGCGATCTGCTCATCACTTAAGAAATCGAAATCATTCTCTATCTCCCGTAGGTCCGTCACGTTACTGAATAGCATGCGGGCATTTGCCATGTATTTATCGATATCGTCGAAGTCGTTGAGCAACATCTCGCCCCAATACAGGAATTCATCGAAAGTCTCGGTGGAACCGCTTTGGCGGATGTAGATGTCGTACAGGGTAAAAAGCATACTGATCCGGTCGGCGGATTGTTTTCCGCTCAACTGGATAAAGAGATCGTTGATCGTAAGGATTGTCGGAGAGAAAAGGGGAATATCGGCTACCTCCGAGAGATATTTCTGGAAGAAAAGTCCCGTACGCCGGTTTGGGAAAACAAAGGCCAGACGACTGACCTCCGCTCCCCATTTCTCGTAAAAAAGAGACGCTACTTGATATAAGAACGGTTTCATTTATTCAAAAATTTGTACAGGCTGTAGAGACGGGGCACGCCCCGTCTCTACAATCGGATACGATTCACGTTATATTAAGATGTTCTCTATCTCCTGCAATTCTTCCCCGGAGAAAGAGATATTATCTAACGCCTTCAGGTTATCCATTAATTGGGCGACAGAGCTGGCGCCAATTAATACGCTAGTTACCCGTTCGTCCTTTAATAACCAAGCGAGCGCCATCTCCGCCAAGGTCTGTCCACGGCGGGCGGCTACCTCGTTTAGCTTACGGGCCTTTTCCACGGCCTCCGGGGTAACTTGAGAGGTCTGCAAATGACCGGTCGATTTCGCCGCACGGGAATTCTCCGGAATTCCACGCAAATACTTATCCGTAAGCAAGCCTTGCGCCAACGGCGAGAACGCTATCATACCCACACCCTCTTCCTTCAATACAGGCAATAAATCCGGTTCCGTCCAACGATCGAACATCGAATAGCGGGCTTGGTGAATCAAGCAAGGCACCTTATGTTCTTTCAGTACGGCCAAGGCCTTACGGGTCTGGTCCGCGTCATAGTTGGAGATACCTACATACAAAGCCTTTCCTTGCCGGACGATATCAGCCAAGGCCCCCATCGTCTCCTCGATCGGAGTCTCCGGGTCCGGACGATGGGAGTAAAAGATATCCACGTATTCCAGTCCCATCCGTTTCAAGCTCTGATCCAAGCTAGCCATTAAATATTTACGGCTTTCCCCGCTCTCACCACGCGCCCGCGCCCTCGGCGGTGC